>Ga0194111_10000270_pt1 | contig 63022 bp, 72 predicted proteins | sample TA2KigC300mmetaG_FD_146194 | JGI IMG/M metagenome (GOLD analysis project Ga0194111, IMG submission 146194) | Freshwater microbial communities from Lake Tanganyika, Tanzania - TA2015033 Kigoma Deep Cast 300m | ecosystem: Environmental > Aquatic > Freshwater > Lake | place: Tanzania: Lake...
TAATCTCCTTTTTAACCCCAACTAAACCAATATGTTCCACTATTTCCTTCCTTTTCACGTTAGCCATAACTAATAATATAACCCTAATTATTATTAAATGTTTCGTCTATTACTATATTTTCATTTTTGTCTATTTTAAGTAATGTTTAAACATAAATACTGGAAAACTAAGATATTTCTATAGATTTTCTTTAGTATGGGGGGATATACATTAAAACACTTGAATTTTTACAGAAAATTGGTGTGGATACCAGATTTGTGAGTATACTAGATAAAAAAGTGTATATAAATAATTTGAGGTTTTCCAGGTTTTCAAGAAGAAGAGAAGAACGTTTTTTAAATAGATTTTCTGATTTTAAGGTAGTTAGATCCAAGATTTTACAGAAAATCTGTATGCGAGCATCAAAGGTTTTAAGTGACAGTCTTAATCCTCAAGAGCGAATTTTCGTGGTTAAAGGTGCAACTATTTATGACTATGCACTTTATGTAATTTTAGAGCCATATAGAAGGAAATATGGTATTGAGATCATCCTTGGAGATGATATCAGTGATTCAAAAAACTTGAATACTGATTCCATTGCTCTTTCTCTTACTCTTGATGATGAAGTGGAAAATATTCTGAAACTGATATTAAAAGGGGTAAAAATAGAACTTTTAAGTTCAAAAATTGAATATGAGGGTATAAATCTTGTTTACCCCCTCATAAATATTCCCAGATCCTGGATCTGTAGTTGGTTGGACGTAGGGGAGGATAAATGTGAATTTTCAGTTATCCACGATCCCTCCAAAGATTTATTGAAGTTTTTAGAAGGAATAATTCCAGATATTAGAGAAAATATTTATAAATCAGCTTATTTTGCATCTTGTAAACATAAAAACATCTAAAATTTTTTATTTAAAATGAAATTAAATTTAAATGAAATTAACATTATTATAACTGATTTTCTAACAAAAATTTAATTATTAATTTTTTTGAAATGTTATTTAATATTAAATCTATTTTGTCTAAAAATGAAAAAGAGAAGTTTGTTTTTCCACTTTATCCTTCTTTTTAGATTTTGATCCTTTATTCTCTGATTTTTCGTTAGTTTTATCTTTTTTAGGTTTCTTAGATAAAATTTTCGGTTTTTTAGGCGCTGTTTTTGTAGTTTTGTCTTTTTTCATCACCTTTTGGGCCTTTTTAGAAGTAAAATTAGTTTCAGATGGTTTTTTAACCGATCTGGATTGTTTTCTAACAGATTTTGATGGTTTTTTTAATTTTTTTAATTTTTTGGATCTGAAAAATTTCACCTCTTTATTTTCAAATCCAAAGTAATTCACCAGTTCATAAGCCATATCGTCATCAGTAAACATGATTTTTAGGTATGGAAACTGGGCAATTGCACCTCTCTTTGAAAGATGTAGTCTATTACCAATCTTTTGGGCAATAATATCCATCAAAGCCCTCTTACTCCTACTTTTAGAAAGCATAGCGTAAACTGATGAACCCCGATAGCGTGCAAATTTCTTGTAGGTTTCATCTTTAGCCAGCCCCACCCCTAAACTCATAAAATCAAATGAATATTTCCAGTAGGTATAGTTGCGGGTTGAAAATGCCCGTCCGAAATTTATATCAGCGAGTGATACCATTTCGTAAGCTCTCTCTATCTCTTCGGCTTTTTCATATTCATGAGGAATATTTTCTACGATAGTCTCCAGTATAAAGGGTGGGTTCACATCTAATCGCATTGAATCTTTAATTTTAGCAAAGTTTTTGCTTTTTAGAACAGTTCGCACTGAATCAAAGACATTGGATACCTGATCTTTTTGGGATACTATATCTAGGTCTGCTGATGAGATCTGATCTTTTCCCTGAGCAATTACCTGAAGGTCTCCTATTGCTGACCTCAAATCACCATTAGAACGTTTTGCAAGGGTTTTTATCACATGTTCCTCAAATTCAATCCCTTCGTTTACACATATTCTCTTTAGGAAGGCTACTATTGAGTTGGTATGAACTTTTCTTATCTTTATAACCTTGCAATTTCTTTTCAAACTGGTGATTCTTTTGCTGTAGGGATCATTGGCAGTCATAATAATGGGATGATGAGTTTTTTTAACAATTTCATTTATGGCTTTAATCCCACCTCTATCATCTGTACCATGAAGTCCATCAACTTCATCGAGTATTATGAGTTTCATTCCATCATGAAATAGCGAACGTGAAGCTGAAGCTTCCCCTACAATCCTTTTGATAATATCATAAGATCTTTTGTCACTGGCATTGAGTTCTACAAAATCAGAAAATTCTTTAGCAGTTAGATGTGCGAATGTGGTTTTACCTGTACCTGGAGGACCTACGATTAGGAGGCATTTTTGAAGGTTTCCAATTAGCCATTGCTCAGCCCATTCTATAACCTCTTTTTTGGCCTTCAAATTACCAATAAATTCATTAAAATTTTTTGGACTGTATTTTTCTGTCCACAACATTTACTCTGCCTTTGCTTTTGATAAAAACTTTGTAAGGAGAGCTTCAAGTTGAATTCTTGGATTTGCTCCTTCTCTTATCCGGTAATCGTACTCCCCAATACTTTCAATAAGTTTTATATAATCATTCTTTTGGATACTTTCTTCAAAAGCCATTCGCGAGACTTCCTGATAAATCTGGGTTATCATATCCTCTCCACTTGTTCCCTGTGTTACCATGATCTCCCTTAAAAGATCTCTGGCACCTAAAAAATCACCATCCAATGCTTTATTTATCATTATTCTCACATCTTTAGGTCTTGCTTTTGAAACAACCTCATATACATTTTCTTCTGTGATCTGGGCGCTGGTGGATGCTGATGATTGAAGGATATTTATAGCTTTTCTCAGATCTCCCTCTGCAAAATAAACAATGCTTTCAATTGCATTTTTATCTAAATCAATTTTTTCAGCTTCTGCGACAGTTTCAAGCCTTTTGATGATACCTTCTCCTTTTATAGAAGTAAACCTGAAAATCGCACATCTTGATTGTATAGGGTCTATTATCTTAGATGAATAATTACAGGATAGAATAAAAGAAGCAGTCTTGGTATACATTTCCATTTCTCGCCTTAGAGCATGTTGAGCATCCTTTGTCATGTTATCCACTTCATCTAGGAATATTATCCTGAAAGGTGCACCAACTGGCTTCAATCTGCAGAAATTTTTTATGTTTGTCCGCACCGTATCTATTCCTCTGGCATCTGAGGCATTTAGTTCAAGAAAATTCTGTCTCCAGTATTCACCAAGAATGGTTTTTGCCAATGCTAGGGCAGCAGTGGTTTTTCCCACTCCTGCAGGCCCAGAAAACATCAAATTTGGCATACTGCCTTCTTTTACGTATCTTTTAAGTCTCTTAACTATATGATCTTGACCCACAATCTCATCTAAACTTCGTGGTCTGTATTTTTCAACCCATGGTCCGTTCATTTGATCACCATTGTTTTTATTTGTTCTGATGATTATTAATATTTGAGTTAATGCTATTGGATTATTAAGATACATAAAATAAGCAGGTTAACTAATCTTCTTTTAAGATATTTCCAGTGTATTAGAGATTGAATATTTTGGTGACTGATAGTTTTCTGTGATTTTTTCGATGTTATTTTGGTAATACTGCTCGTAAAGCATCTTCAAGAACATTTACTGGTGGAGTTATACCTGTCCATATCTTGAAAGATTCGATACCTTGATATATAAGCATTTTAATTCCAGAAATGGGTTTTAAACCAGCTTGCTCCGCTTCTTTCAATAAACCAGTCTTTATTGGATTGTAAACTAAGTCATTCACTACAAGGTCACTATGCATCATTTCAGCCTTGACTAGGGGTTTTTCATGGATATTTGGAAACATTCCAATAGGTGTGGTGTTGATCAGTATGTCAGCATCTTTAAGTTCTTTTTCAAGTTTATCACTAAGATCAGTGGTTTTGACTTGACCATCTAATTTTGCAACAAGGCTTTCTTTTAATAAAATAGCATTTTCTGGTGTTCTGTTTGCAATTACCACACTTCCAGCACCAGCTATTAGCATCTGAAATGATACTGCACGCGCAGCACCTCCAGCACCTAATATTACGATTTTTTTATCTTTTACAGGAGTTTCTTCTTCAATAGCCCTTATGGCACCGATACCATCAGTATTAAACCCTTTTATAATTTTATTTTCAAATTTTAAAGTATTTACAGCTCCAATGAGCTCCGCAGATCTATCAATATAATCAAGATAGCTAAGGACTTCAGTTTTATGTGGAATGGTCACATTCAGCCCTTTTATGTCTAGAGATTTGGCACCAATAATTGAACTTTGTAGCAGATCTTTTTTTACTAAAAAAGGAACATAAACATAATCCATTTTTAGGTATCTAAAGGCAGCGTTGTGCATAGGTGGTGATAGGCTGTGTTCGACAGGATCACCTATTATTCCCACAACCTTGGTTTTTCCAGTTATCATAATATCTCCTTTAATAAATTTTGCACGCAATAAGTATATATTAATCGATTTTTAGAAATTAAAATAGATATTTCAAGTGAAACATAAAAATGAAACTAAAAAGTGAAACTAAAATAATTCTACAAAACAATAGTTTTTAGGTCTATCAAATCAATTAATAAATAATATCTAAGCTAAACTATTTATTTCCAATGTATAACAGAATAGAACTGTAAAGATATTAAACAAGAAAGATCCATTGGTATGATATGATAAGAGTGATTGATTTGATTAAAAAATGAAAAAAATTTACATTAAAATAAACATTCTGAATATATGAGGGATATTATGCCAGCAAAACAAAGATTTGTTTTGGATACAACTGCATTTACAGACAACCAGCTTCGAGATGAACTGGCAGATGATGATTTAGCGAATGCTGTGGACGTTTTACTAGATCTTATTGCCAGATCCAGAATTAAGCTTAATATGAGTTGTCACATGCCACCTGTTACTTACAAGGAATTTTCAGACTATATGTCACGATATGAATGTCCTGCAGAAATTATGGTAAAGGCTGAGACCTGGATTGTCAAAAAAACTCCCAACCGATATGACACCAAGATACCTTCTGAGATATTCTTTGAATATGTTCATGATATGCGGGAGAGAATGAACAAGGGCATGAGAATATCAGAAACAGCTTTATGGGAGGCGTCAATCGAATCAATGGTAATGACAACAAGAGGTAAAAAAAAGATTGAAATTGAAGCAGAAGTGATAGGAAAAGCTATAAAAGACTTCAGGAAGAAATATCGAGCAGCTTTAAGGAGAGGTACATTAGACAGCGCTCCAGATCTGGATGTATTGCTTCTCGCAAAGGAATTAGGGGCTGGTGTGGTTGCAGCAGATGAAGGTATTAAAGTTTGGTCAGAAAGACTTGGGTTGCGATTTTTAAGTGCTAAGTCATTTCCAAAAATGCTCAAAGAATATCTGAAGTATTACGAATAATTTATAATAATTGATAAACTACATTAAAGTTTTTCATCTAAAAAAACTAATATTTAAAATTATTTAATTTAATTATTCTTAAAAAATTATTCTAAAAATATTTTTAACTGTAACATTTAAGATCTTATTTATAGTTTAAATTAACATCCATTGATTTTGAGGCGGAGGATACACATGGATATACTGAAACCCAGAGGAACCCGTGATTTTCTACCTGAAGAGTTGAATAGGAGAAAATATGTTGAAAATACTCTAAGAAAAGTATTTGAAACATATGGCTACAGTGAAATTAAAACTCCAATATTTGAAGAGTTATCACTTTTCACCATGAAATCAGGGGAAGGAATCAAAGAGCAAATATACCATTTTCAAGATAAAGGGGGACGGGATCTTGCCCTGAGACCAGAGCTCACAGCTCCTGTTGCAAGAGTGTACCTTAATGAACTTCAAAAGACATCTAAACCACTTAAGATGTACTATTCTGGAAGCTGTTTTAGATATGAAAGACCTCAAGCTGGAAGATATCGGCAGTTCTGGCAGTTTGGTTGTGAATTAATCGGTGGAAAACCTCCTGAAGCTGAGGCAGAAATTATAACCATGGCTGCTCATTGTCTTGAAGAACTCGGCCTCAATGATTACGAATTTCATATCGGTAATTTAGGCATTATCAGAGGTATATTAAACGATGCTAGAATCATTGGGGAAGAGCAGGAGCAAATAATGAGTACAATTGACAAAGGTGATGTTAGTGGACTGAAAACTCTCATGAAAAGTTTAAATATTCCTGAAGCAGTTAGAAGCGTCCTAATTTCTTTAATTGGAATTAAAGGACATAAAGAAGTAATAAATGAAGTTGAAAGTATAGTCGGCAGCTGTAAGGAAGCTTTTAAGGCATTAGAAAATCTTGAAGAGCTTTTAAAGGTTCTCGATGCATTTGAATTTTTCAATTATATAGTAAATCTGGGTATAGCAAGGGGACTTGATTACTACTCTGGAATGGTTTTTGAAATTTATGTACATGGTCTTGGTGCACAAAAACAAATAAGTGGTGGGGGAACCTATAATTTAATAGAAGCATTTGGTGGAGAAGAGGTGGAATCCACAGGTTTTGCATTTGGATTTGACAGGCTCATGAAGGCGCTCGAAAAACAGAATATTGAATTTCCATCCCTGAGTAGGACTGATGTATTTGTTGCCCCCCTATCTTCAGATATGAGGGAAAAAGCATTTAAAATAGCCCAAAATCTGAGAAGAAATCATATTTCAGCGGATGTAGACCTTGCAAGAAGAAAACTTAAAAAAACATTATCCTATGCTGATAATTTAGGTTCAAAATACGTTATTTTAGTAGGTAAACGAGATTTTAAGCAAGGAATGATCACCCTAAAAGATATGAAATCTGGGAATCAAGAACCAGTTGATATCAACGATATTGATAAAAAATTAGCTGGTTTAATATCTACAAAACGATGATTAAAATGGGGTATGAATCTAATTTAATATTCCTTCGTTCTCTGGGTTATAAACCAAAGGATGATTTAAAATGAAAAACGTGGACCTAAACTTTAAACATGAAATAAATGGTAAAAATCTGGTTATAGCAATTGCTCAGGATTATAAAACACTAGAAGTTTTGATGGTTGCATATATGAACAAAGAAGCCCTACAGAAGACTTTTGATACCGGAAAAGTACATTACTGGAGCACTTCAAGAAATAAAATCTGGCTTAAAGGTGAAAGTTCTGGTAACTTCCAGATTGTAAAGGATATATATGTTGACTGTGATGAGGATGCTATTCTCCTAAAAGTTAAACAGATTGGTGGAGCCTGTCATGAAGGCTATTTTTCATGTTTTTTTAGAACAATGAGTGAAAAGGATGAAAATGGATTTAATTTAGTAAAAAAAGTAGTAAAAAAGAGGGTTTTTGACCCTGAAAAAGTTTATGAGGAGAAAAAATGAAAATCGTTCCAGATACAAGTGTAATTGTAGATGGGCGCATCACGAAAATAGTCCAGAAAGAAGAATTTTTAGGATGTGATGTGGTTATCCCAGAAGCGGTTGTATCTGAGCTGGAATATCAGGCAAATAAAGGTAGAGAAACTGGATTTAATGGTTTAGGTGAACTAAAAAATCTACAAAAATTGTCAAAGGATGATATAATTATTTTGGAGTATGTGGGTAGAAGACCTACTCGAGAGGAGATTTCTCTTGCAAAAGGAGGAGAAATCGATGCAATGATAAGAGCAACTGCACACGATCATGATGCAGTCCTGATAACCAGTGATAAAGTTCAAATGGAGGTTGCGAAGGCACAGGGACTTGAAGTCATTTATCTTAAACCAGAAATTGTGGAATATGGGGAGCTTGGAATAACCAGATTCTTTGATGAGGATACTATGTCATTGCATCTAAAGGAAAACGTAGTTCCCATGGCTAAAAAAGGCAAACCAGGGGGTATAAATCTTGTAAAAGTGGACACAAGACCGATAACACGTGTTGAACTTGAGAATATGTCAAGAGAAATTGTTGAACGCGCAAAAAGTGATTTTAAAAGTTTCATTGAAATAGAGCGAGAAGGTGCAACTGTTGTTCAGTTTAGAGAGTATCGTATCTCCATTGCTCGACCACCATTCTCAGATGGATTTGAAATAACGGTAGTAAGACCAATAGCCAAAGTATCTCTAGAGGATTATAAACTTCCAGATAGACTTATGGAAAGATTAAGGACTAAAGCAAAAGGTATATTAATAGCAGGACCTCCTGGAGCTGGAAAAACCACATTTGCCCAAGCTATCGCTGAGTTTTATAGTAAAAAACTTAATGCCATAGTAAAGACTATGGAATCTCCCCGTGACCTCCAAGTCGATGATGATATAACACAGTATGCACCTTTAGAGAAGGATATGGAAAAAACTGCCGATATATTACTACTGGTACGGCCTGATTACACTATTTACGATGAACTTAGAAAAACAAAGGACTTCAGGATATTTGCGGATATGAGATTGGCAGGTGTGGGGATGATTGGAGTTGTACATGCCACAAGGCCAATCGACGCTATTCAGAGAATAATAGGTAGAGTGGAGTTAGGGATGATCCCTTCCATCGTTGATACAACTATATTTATTGATAATGGAAATGTTGCTGCCATATACGGTGTTTCATTAACAGTGAAGGTTCCAACTGGTATGATTGAAGCAGATCTTTCCAGACCAGTTATTGAAATCCGTGACTTTGAAACTGGAGATCTGGCACACGAGATCTACACTTATGGAGAGCAAACAATTGTTATGGATGTGGGAGAAACTACATTTGAGAAGACACCAGTGCAGAAAATCGCAGAACGTGAAATTATTAAAGAAATAAAAAAGAAAATCCCAGACGCTCATATTGAAGTGGATATGAAATCAGATAAGCGAGCAAATGTCTGGGTTGATGAAAAACATGTGCCCAAACTTATAGGAAAAAAAGGAAAAACAATTGATGAGATTGAGAAACGAACAGGAATAAAAATTGGCGTTGAATCTTTAGAGCTTAAAGAGATTGAGGAAAAAATCTCTGTTAATGCGGAACTCGCTGGAAACTATGTGGTCCTAAATTTTGGCAAGGAAGCGATTGGTACACCTTTTGACATTTTGGTGGATGATGAGTATTTGTTCACAGCTACTGTCGGAAAAAAAGGGACTATCAAAATAAAAAAAGATATAGAACTTGCAGATATTATTATAAAAGCTTTGAAAACAAACAAACCCATACTAGCCAGATTGAGACAGGATTGAAGCTAGAGACATTGATAAGTTTTAATATTAATAATAAATTTATTAATGAGATTAACTGAAAAAATTAGTGATATAAACCAATTTATCAGATCTTTTCATCTATTATACTTAAGATTATACCTAGGACTATAGTTAGTATTATACTTAGGAGATTAGTATGAAAATAGGAGTATCAACCCTTGGGCTGTATCCTGAAAAACTTGAAGATATATTTGTACTTCTGGAAGATATTGATGTAAATTACTGTGAAATTATAAATGAATATCCTTATGATTTTATCGATCATGATCTGGTAGGTTCTTACAGTTTAGATATTACTATACATGCACCTCTCTCAGATATTAACTTAGCATCTTCTAATGAAGCTATAAGGATATCTTCAATTTCTCAGATAAAAAATTCTATTGAAACAGCCTCCAAGCTGGATTCTGAAATTGTAGTAGTGCATCCAGGTTATGTTCCGACTTTAGCCAGGAAATTTAAAGAAAAAGTTGCAAAAAACAGTCATAAATCTCTTAAAGAATGCTCACATTATGCTGAAGATTGTGGAATATCCATGTGCATAGAAAATATGCCTGATATCTCTGAACTTTTATTAAAAGATGTTAATGAGCTTGCAGAGATGGTTGAGGAACTCGATGTTTATATGACACTGGATGTTGGACATGCTCACACAATGAACTTCAATGTTGAAGACATGTTAAGATCTGAACGGATAAAACATATACATTTAAGTGACAATGATGGGTCATACGATGATCATAATGCAATTGGTAGCGATGGTGTTGACTTTGAAGTACTCTTTGAAAAGTTATATAAAATAAGATATAGAGACATTCTGATAATAGAAGTTAAAAATTTAGATGAGATACTGGAAAGTCTTGAATTTCTTAGAAATCTGAAGGTAGATAAACAATAAAAGCGTATAATGTGGGAATTAACATGAAAGTTGCATTAATTGGTGGAACAGGAGATCAAGGATTAGGTTTAGCATTGAGATTTGTTAAAGCCGGAGAAAAGGTTATAATTGGATCAAGAGACATAAAAAAAGCGGAGAATACTGTAAATACAATAAAAAACATGTTAAAAGATGAAGAATGTAGGAATCTTTCGGCCATGAGTAATGAGGATGCAGCGGCTGAAGGTGACATTATTGTATTGACTGTGCCTTTACAAGCTCAGATAGCAACTTTAAAATTTATAGAGAAGTTTTTAGATGGAAAGATATTTGTAGATGCAACCGTTCCATTGGAAAGTTCATTAGGTGGTAAACCTACAAGGTATGTGGATCTATGCCATGGATCTGCTGCTGAACGAACCGCTGAATTCCTAAAGGGTAGAAATACTAACGTAATATCGGCTTTTAATAATATTAGCTCTGCAAGTTTAGTAAATATCAATGAAGATGTAAATTGTGATTGTTTAATATCCAGTGATCATGAGGATGCCAAGAAAGAGGTCATGAAGCTTGCTGAGAAGATTTCAGGTGTAAGGGCTATAGATTGCGGACCATTGGAAAATGCGAGGATCATTGAAAAAATAACACCTCTACTTATTAATCTTAATATCCGTAATAAAATAAAAAATGCAGGTATTAGGATTACCGGACTTAGCTTTGAATAAGGTGATAATGACAAATTAAATTTATTTTCGGAGAAAAGAATGGAATATATAAAAAAAACAGCTGAAGGAATAACCAAACATGCAGTCAAGGTTATAGATGGATTAGAAAAGGAAAAAGTAGCCCGTATGATAGACATAATTTCCAATGCAAAATCTATTTTTATTGTTGGAACTGGTAGGTCTGAGCTTGTAGGTAAAGCATTTGCTATGAGACTCATGCATCTGGGATTTAAAGTTCATGTGATTGGAGAGGTTACAACCCCAGCTATATGGAAAGAAGATTGTCTAGTGGCGATATCTGGCTCAGGAGAGACCAAAGCAGTTACAATAGCTGCTGAAACAGCTAAAGATGTAGGAGCTTCTGTAATTGGGATAACAGCTTCTCCGGATTCCACTCTAGGGGGATATTTAGATGCTCTGGTAAAGATAGATAGTAGAACTAAGATGATAGCATGGGAGCATTATGACTCCCATGTTTTAAAAGGAACATATGATGATCTTACTCCTTTAGGAACCCTTTTCGAAGACACAACTCTACTTTTCCTTGATGGTGTCATAGCTGAATTCATGGCCCTTCTAAACATAAAAGAAGTCGATCTGAAAAAAAGGCATGCCATAATTGAGAAATGATCATTAAGATCGATAAAAAATGATCAATAGGATCATAAAGAATCATCAATTCAAAAATATATTAGATTCGTTAATGATTTTTTGGAGTTAAATCATGCAATCGAGGTTAGGAGATAATCTAGTTATAGTAACCGATGATAATGGAACAAAACTTCATGAGAAAAGTCATTATGGTCAGAAATCCCCTGAGGGGCTGCAGCTTTCACTGATTGAAGCACTTTTTTTGATTGAGAGAGGAAAAATAGAAATCTTTAGGGACGAAAAGAAGATCTCAATCCGTGAAATGATTCAAATAATCCAAAACGAAGGTTTATTTACAAAATATTGTGTTTTCAAGGATTTACGAAATAGGGGTTACATTGTTAAAACAGGCTTTAAATATGGCTCTGAATTTAGGTTATATGAAAGAGGAGACACTCCTGGAGAAGGACATTCTAAATATCTGGTCAAAGTTGTATCAGAAAATGACGAAATTCATGCATCTGATCTCTCCAGCTATGTAAGGGTTGCTCATGGTGTGAACAAGAAACTTATTATGGCCGTTGTAGATGAAGAAGGAGATATAACATATTATACTGTGGAATGGATGAGACCTTAGTATTAGAGATGTAATTATTAGAGATGTAAGGTGGGAGAGTGGTTTTTTGATAGATCCATGGAGTTCAGCGCTTATAAATTATGAGAAACTCATTGAACAGTTTGGTATTAAACCCTTTGGTGATCTTATTACGGATATTGAGAACCCTCCTATGCTGATGCGGAGAGGTATAATTTTTGGTCACAGAGACTATGGAAAGATAGTTAAGGCCATGCGAGAAGAAAAAGAATTCACAGTTGTTAGCGGCATGATGCCCAGCGGCAAGATGCATATCGGGCATAAAATGATAGTTGATCAGCTTATATGGTATCAAAAAAAGAGCGCAGACATTTATATACCTATAGCTGATATGGAATCCTATTCTGCACGGGGTGTTGATTTTGAAACTTCCCGAAAGTTTGCAATTTCTGAATACATTACTAATTACATTGCTCTTGGACTGGATTTTCGAAGAAAGAATGTAAAAATATATCTTCAATCTGAAAATAAAACTGTAAGCGATCTAGCCTATTTATTATCTCGAAAAGTTAATTTAAGTGAAATGAAAGCCATATATGGATTTTCAGGAAATACTAACTTGGCTCATTTTTTTGTCCCCATGATACAGGTTGCGGATATTCTTCATCCTCAACTTGAAGAATTTGGTGGTCCTAAACCAAGTATTGTCCCAGTAGGGCCTGATCAAGACCCACACATAAGACTTACAAGGGATATAGCTGAAAGATTCAAAACTAGCTTTAAATTTATTACTCCTTCATCTACCTATCACCGATTTATTACAGGGCTTACTGGAGGCAAAATGTCAAGTAGCAAACCCAAAACAGCTATATTTTTAAGTGACAGCCCTGAAGAAGCTCAGAAAAAAGTCATGTCAGCTAAAACCGGTGGAAGAGAAAGTTTAGATGTTCAGAGCAGGCTTGGTGGAGTTCCTGATGATTGCATTGTCTACGAACTTCTTCTGTACCATCTGGTTGAATCAGATGACGAATTAGCTAAGATCTACCATGATTGTAAAAGCGGTACACTTATGTGTGGTGAATGTAAAAATAAAGCATCAAGAATGATGAAAAAATTCTTAGATCATATATCCGATAAACGAGAGGATGCAAAGGAAATGGCTGAAGAGGTCTTAAGTGGGGATTTAAAATGTTAAAGAAAGATAGATATGAAGATTTTTTCCAAGGCTTGTATAATCGTAATGAACGCTTTTTGATGATTTCTGCCGCTATATTCGTCATGTCCCTGTTCATCGGCTATTTTTTATCAGGCTTACTCGAACAATTTTTGGGCAATATGTTTAAAGATTTTCAAAGAAGTATTAGTGAAAGAGAAATACAACTTAATACTTTTTCATTATTCATCCACAACCTCAAAACAGTTTTTCTTATTTATGCTGGTGGACTTTTAATTGGAGTAGGTAGCGCTATACTTATATTTACAAATGGTGTTTTCATTGGTTATGTAGCTTCTAAGGTTCCATTCAGTGATTTTGTAATCTATACAGCACCACATGGCATTTTTGAAGTCTTGGGTATCATAATTGTAGGTGCTGCAGGGTTCAGACTTGCAAGTGCCCTGGTAAACTTTGTAAATGGGATGATATATCAGACATGGTATGGATCAATTTCTGAAAAAATTAGATATGTATTTTACCAGAATCTAGATGAGTTTCAGGAATCCCTTATTTTATTCGCAATAACTGTAGTTTTGTTTTTTATTGCAGCTATTATAGAAGCAAATGTTACGCTTGCATGGGTGAATTATATGAAAGGTGTAACATAAGATAAATTTGGTTCTTTTAGTGCAAATAATCTTATTTTTGTTATCAAACTCAATTTATAATAACAAAAAAATACAATATGCTACTGATATATATTTATTTAACTTTATTAGTTTATTTAAACTAAATTACTACAAAAAAATTGAAATATTGGTGGAATAATGATAAAATGCATTTCTTGCGGCAAGAAATACGGTTTAGATGAGATAATATACACTTGTAGAGTGTGTGGATCTATCCTTGAAGTTATATGCAGGCCAGAAGTTTCTCGGGAAGTTTTTGAATGTAGAAAATTCACAATGTGGAAATATAAAGAATTTATGCCTGTTGATGAATCCAAAATAGTGACTCTTGAAGAAGGTGGAACACCACTTTGCAGATGCCAAAAACTGGAAGATAAACTTGGAATAGAACTTTATGTTAAAGTAGAGGGTTCAAACCCAACAGGAAGCTTTAAAGATAGGGGTATGAGTGTAGGAATAACAAAGGCAATGGAACTTGGTGTTGATGCTGTGGGATGTGCATCTACAGGAAACACATCTGCATCCCTTGCAGCCTATGCAGCTCGAGCAGGTTTAAAGTGTATTGTTCTTCTACCCTCTGGAAAAGTAGCTCTAGGTAAACTTGCCCAGGCAATGTTTCATGGAGCAGAGGTCATATCCATAAAAGGGAACTTTGATGAGGCACTTGAGGCAGTCACAGCTTTAGCGAATGAAGGTAAACTTTATCTTCTAAATTCTGTAAATCCATTTAGATTAGAAGGACAGAAATCAATTGGATTTGAAATAGTTGACGAACTGGGATGGAGATCTCCAGATAGGATCATATTGCCTGTTGGAAATGCTGGAAATATATCAGCAATATGGAAAGGTGTTTTAGAGTTTTATGAAGCTGGATTTATTGAAGAATTACCTATGATGACCGGTATTCAGGCAGAAGGAGCAGCACCCATAGTTAGGGCTATAAGAGAAGGTAAAGATGATATCAAACCCTTGGAAAATCCTGAAACAGTGGCTACTGCCATAAGAATTGGCGCTCCGGTAAGTGCAAAAAAAGCAATAAGGGCAATAGGGGAGTCTGGAGGCTATGCTGAAACTGTAAGTGACCTGGAGATCTTAGAAGCACAGAAACTTCTTGCCAGAACAGAAGGAATAGGTGTTGAACCAGCATCTGCAGCATCCATTGCAGGTCTTATAAAGCTTGTTGGCAGCGAAAAAATTGATAAAGATGAGAAAATAGTGTGTGTTGTAACCGGACATCTTTTAAAAGATCCAAATATTGCTATTAATGCTTGTAAACAACCAATTGAAATAGAAGCGGACGTTGAGAAGCTTTCTCAGATTATAACCAAAAATTAACAGATTTAATATAGCAATTATTTACATCATTAAACCTTTTTTCAACTTTCCATTTTTTTTCTCATGCTCAAAGATCATATTGTTCATCTAGTCATGACCAAAAATCATAGGGTTTATCGCAACATGACCAAAGATCATATTTTTTAAGAAATAGTCAAAGTAAAAAACGATATATTTATATAGGAGTACAGCTACAGATTATATTAAAGAAATTGAGGTGATTAATTATGGAATTACCAATTGCTCCAATTGGAAGAATCATAAAAAATGCAGGTGCAGAAAGAGTAAGTGATGATGCAAGAGAAGAATTAGCAAAAGCTTTAGAAGCTAAAGGTGAAGCAATAGCCGCAGAAGCTGTCAAACTTGCAAAACACGCTGGAAGAAAAACTGTTAAAGCTTCAGACATTGAATTAGCTGTTAAAAGGCTATAAATAACGCATTAACTAGGATTTTAACAATTTTTCTTTTTTTTTCTTTTTTTGCCCATGAAATTAGCAGTTATTTCTGATATACATGGTAATTTAGTGGCATTGGATCAGGTACTTGAAGGAATAGATAATGATATGATCCTTTGTTGTGGGGACATTGTTGGATATTATACCTGGCCTAATGAGTGTATTGAGAGATTAGTTGCTTTAAAGATCTCTTCTGTAATGGGAAACCATGATATGGCATGTATAACATCAAATACTACTGGATTTAATTTACAAGCACTAGAATCAATTAGATGGACCAGAAAAGTTTTAAAAAAACCTAATTATCATTTTTTAAGCTCATTAAAAGCTAAGTTTCGTCTTAATATCGACGGCATTAACATCCTCTTAATCCACGGTAGTCCCAGAGACCCATTAAATGAATACATTTTACCTCAAACTCCTGATTCTCTTTTAAAATCTTTTTTAAAATCTGAAAATGTGGATATTTTGATAATGGGGCATACTCACATTCCTTTTGTTAAAAAATTTCATAATAATATTGTTTTAAACCCGGGGAGTGTTGGACAACCTAGGGACGGTAATAACATGTCTTCATTTTCCATGGTCGATACCAAAAAAAGGAAGGCCACAATCCATAGAGTTAGTTATGACATAGATAAAGTTTCTGATGCTCTAGGAAAGGCCAATTTACCATTTTCTCTGGGCAAACGCCTTTATAAAGGGCAGTGACAACATTTTAGAAAATGGTTGATAAAATGGAATTATCTCAGAATTATGTTTTTTTTGCACTTTTAAAAACATATGAAGACATATAAAGAATCTGAAACAATTCTGATCTTGATTGATAGATTTAATTGATAGATTTATATAGGAGAATCTGGAAACAATAAAAAAGATTAATAATTGAATTGATCTTTTTTTAAAATTCGATTTCTTTAAATCAGCATTTAATCGGTTATGGTAACAAATTTTATATAGATAAAACGTAAAAGTAAGATTTACCGATGGATGGTAAAAAAACCAGATGAAAAAGGAGGTAAATAAATGGCAAAAGCGATATATGTGAAGTTTGACGTACCAAAGGAGATAGCTGATAAGGCAGCTGAAGCTTTGGAAATTGCAAGAGACACAGGTAAAGTAGCAAAAGGTACAAATGAAGTAACAAAGGCTGTAGAGAGAGGAAATGCATTATTGGTGCTTATAGCTGAGAATGTAGATCCACCAGAAATAGTTGCACATCTACCTGTTCTTGCTGAAGAAAAAGAAATACCTTATGTTTATCTTCCTACAAAGGATGAAGTAGGCGGAGCAGCAGGTTTAAATGTAGGTACAGCATCTGCATCTATTATAGAAGCAGGCGAAGCTGAAGAACTGATAAACGACGTGGTTGAAAAAGTCGACGAACTTAAAAAATGATAAATTTTATATAAACGACTTTTAATAAAAGGCTATTGCCTTAAATTTTTCACCATAGTTTAAACTAATCCAAAATATTATAATAAGTATCCTTAGGTGATTAAATGGAAGAAGCAACCCCAGCCGAAGTGATTGAGGTCTTAAAAAGAACGGGGATGACTGGAGAAGTAATGCAGATAAAATGCAGAATATTGGAAGGAAGAGACAAGGGACGGATACTAACCCGAAATGTTATGGGTCCCATACGTGAAGGTGACATATTGATGTTGCTTGATACCATACGGGAAGCTAAAGAGATCCGTACACCCTAAATTTCAAATGGAGTACTAATTAATCTTAATTGTAACTGGTGTTTATATGAGAATCTGTTCATTCTGTCACAATGAAATTCAAGAAGGAACCGGAAAGATGTTCGTAAAAAAAGACGGAACCGTATATTTCTTCTGCAGCAGCAAATGTGAAAAAAATATGATTAAATTAAAAAGAGTCCCAAGAAAGGTTAAATGGGTTAAAAAATGATCGAAAGAAGTTTTGTAATGTTAAAACCAGATGCAGTTCTTAGAAGGCTGATGGGAGATATAATAAACAGATTTGAGGCGCGTGGGCTTAAAATAGTAGGTGTAAAGATGTTAAATATCAGCCGGGAGCTGGCAGAGGAACATTACGCTGAACATGAGCAAAAACCATTCTTCAATGACTTGGTGGAATATATAACTTCCGGATCCACCTTGGCTATGGTTGTTGAAGGTGATGATTGCATAAATCTTATAAGAAAGATGGTAGGATCCACGAATCCAAAAGAATCTGATATTGGAACTATAAGAGGTGATTACGCCTTAGAAACAGGTAGAAATATTATTCACGCTTCAGATTCGCCGAAATCTGCTAAAAGAGAGATATCTTTGTTTTTCGATGATTCTGAGATCTGTGAGTACAAAATGCCAGATGAACATCTAGTATATGAAAACATCTAAAATATGAAAATAATGATAGATAATATTTTTCACTTTGTTATCTTCTTTATTATCTTCTTTCTGTCTGTTCTCGTTTTACAATTTGGAGGTTCAAGTTGAAGATTAGATCACCAATAGTATCAGTGTTAGGTCATGTAGACCATGGAAAAACCACACTCTTAGATTATATAAGAGGTAGTGTTATAGCCCAGAAGGAGGCTGGTGGTATAACCCAGCATATTGGTGCAACAGAGATTCCAATGAAGGTTATAGAGAATATCTGCAGTGATTTTCTTAAAAAATTTGACATAAAGGAGTCACTTCCTGGTCTATTTTTTATTGATACTCCAGGTCATGAAGCCTTTACTACTTTACGTAAAAGAGGTGGTGCACTGGCTGATCTCGCTATCTTGGTTGTTGATATCAATGAAGGATTTAAACCCCAAACCTTTGAAGCTTTAGGTATTCTAAAGATGTATAAAACTCCTTTTATTGTTGCAGCAAATAAAGTAGATAAGACATATGGATGGAATACATACGAAGGTTTTCCATTTTTAGAAACCTATTCTAAACAGGCTGAAAATGTTCAGCAGAAGCTAGATAATCAGATCTACGAACTTGTTGGAATTCTTCATGATGAAGGTTTCGAATCTGAAAGATTTGATAGAGTTGGGGATTATGCAAAACAGGTGAGTATAATCCCTATTAGTGCAAAGACAGGTGAAGGCATACCTGAATTATTAACCATGCTCATGGGACTTGCCCAGCAGTACTTGAAAGAACAGTTACAGATCGAGACTGATGCACCTGCAAAGGGAACGATTTTAGAGGTAAAAGAAGAAATAGGACTTGGAACTACCATAGATGCAGTTATATACGATGGGATAATAAAAAAAGATGACATTATCGCTCTTACCACTTTGGAAAAGGTTATAGAAACAAAGATAAGATCACTACTAAAACCAAAACCTCTTGAAGAGATAAGGGAATCCAAAAAGAAATTCCAGAAAGTTGATGAAGTTGTAGCAGCGGCAGGAATAAAGATCGTGGCTCCTAACATGGAAAACGTTATTGCAGGATCTCCACTGCGCATAGTCAGTGAAGATTTTGTCACAGTGAAGAAGGAAATCTTAAAAGAAATTGAAAATATTAAAATAGACACAGAAGAGTTGGGTATAGTTGTAAAGGCAGACACGTTAGGTTCACTTGAGGCTTTGGTTAATCTGCTTAAAGATATGAAAGTTCCCATAAGAACTGCAGATATTGGCGATGTATCTAGAAGAGATGTTGTTGATGCTGCAATAGTTAAAAAGGAAAATGCAGAATATGGAGTTATACTAGCATTTAACGTACGGATTCTTCCATCGGCTCGTGAGGAGATAAAAGCAAATGACCTGAAACTTTTTTCTGGAAATGTTATCTACAAATTAACTGAAGATTATGAAGAGTGGATAGAAGCAGCAAAAGAGAGAAAGAAAAAAGAATGGATTGATGCAATAATAAGACCTGCAAAAATACGGATAATCCCAAAACTCATCTTCAGATATAGTAAACCTGCTATTGCCGGTATAGAAGTTTTATCAGGCACCATAAAGCAGGATTACCCATTGATAAGAGAGAATGGGACTAATGTTGGAAAAGTTGAAAGTATGCAGGATAAAGGCGAAAATAAAAAGTCTGCATCTAAAGGTCAAAAGGTTGCTATGGCTATCAAAGATGCTTTATTTGGAAAAAACTTTAATGAAGGAGACATATTGTACGTGAACATACCTGAAAATCATTACACAATATTAGAATCAGAACTTAAAAATAAACTAACTGAAGATGAAATAGAAACACTTAATGAGATTGTAGAAATTAAAAGGAAAGAAAATCCAAATTGGGGGATATAAATAATAAATGATTCAATACTGACTAAAAACAATAAATTTATAATATAAAAAGACAAAAATCCAGAATAATGAGGAGGAGATAAATTGGCTTTTAAATTGGTTATTTCAGAAAATGATAAGAGTTATCAGATTAATGTCGAATCTGAACAATCCAAAAAATTAATTGGACTGAAGATTGGAGACGACTTCGACGCTTCTTTAATTGGATTGGAAGGATATAAACTTAAAATAACCGGTGGAAGCGATAAAAATGGTTTCGCTATGAGGAAGGATATAGAAGGACCTAGGAGAATAAGAAGCCTTATTTCAGGAGGTGTTGGATTTAAACCAAAAAGGAAGGGGATTAGGAGACGAAAAACTCTAAGAGGGAATACAATATCTGATAATATCGTCCAGGTTAATACTATTGTTACAGAAAAGGGTAAAAAAAGCATTGAAAAATTTCTAAATAGTAATGAGTAAAATTAATATTATAATTCAATTAATAATACAACTTAGGTGAACTCGTGAAAAATCAGTCTGAAATAAACATAGGACTTGTGGGACATGTTGATCATGGAAAAACTACATTAACAAAAGCTTTATCTGGTGTATGGACAGATACACATAGTGAAGAGACTAAAAGAGGAATTTCAATAAGGTTAGGTTACGCAGATATAACCTTCAGAAGGTGTCTTGAATGTTCAGTTCCTCAATGTTACACTACTGAAATTATATGTGAACACTGCAAGTCAGAAACAAAAACATTAAGAAAAGTATCATTTGTAGATTCACCTGGACACGAGACTCTAATGGCAACTATGTTATCTGGTGCTGCTATAATGGATGGAGCTATTTTAGTTATAGCTGCAAATGAACCATGCCCACAACCTCAAACCAAAGAACATCTTATGGCACTTGATGTTATAGGAGTTAAGGATGTTATAGTTGTCCAAAACAAGATTGATATAGTATCAAAGGAAAGAGCTATAGAAAGTTATAATGAAATAAAAGAGTTTGTAAAGGGTACTTGTGCAGACAAATCTCCAATAATACCGGTTTCTGCACAGCAGGGTGCAAATATTGACATTTTGATTGAGCTCATTCAGGAGAATATAAAAACTCCCAGAAGACAATTAAGGAAATCTCCCAGGATGTTTGTGGCAAGATCCTTTGACATAAACAAACCAGGATACACACCTGAAAATATCGTGGGAGGCGTTATTGGAGGTTCTCTAGTTCAAGGAAAACTGAAAGTCGGTGATGAAATCGAAATAAAACCTGGAATTAAGGTCGAAAAAGGCGGAAAAACGTCTTGGATGAGTTTAACCTCCGAAATCGTGGGTTTAATTGCAGGCGGTGAATCTGTAGATGAGGTTGGTCCTGGAGGACTTGTAGGTGTTGCTACAAAGCTAGATCCATCGTTAGCAAAAGCTGATTCACTTTCAGGATCAGTTGCGGGTAAACCAGGGACGCTTCCTCCAGTTTTACACAATTTTACTCTGGAAACGCATCTTCTGGAAAGAGTGGTAGGTACAAAAGAAGAAAGAGCTGTTGAACCCATAAGGACTTCAGAACCACTTATGATAAATGTGGGAACTACCACCACTATTGGCTCTGTAACTGGTGTAAAAGGAAATGATGCAGATGTTAATCTGAAACTACCGGTTTGTGCTGAATCTAAACAGCGAGTTGCTCTGAGTCGACGTGTAGGAGCCAGATGGAGGTTAATTGGATATGGTATTATTAAATAAACACAAAAAACGAGAAGTTATATTAGATGCAAATTTTTTATGATACCTGCTCAATTTAATGTAGATATAATATCAGAAATTGAGCAGATCTTACCCTCTTACAGCCTATCAGTACCTTCGTTTGTAATTGATGAAGTTGAGAGTATAAAAAAAAGATCAAAAGGATCAGATAAAATAGCTGCCTCAGTAGCCTTAAAAATCGCTCATTCGCCTAATATAAAAATAATTAAAAGTGATCTTAGAAAAAATGAAAATGTAGACAATGCACTTCTTAGAATATCAAAAATTTTATGTACTAATGACGTAGAACTGAGAAAAAAAGCAAGATCTAAAGGAATAGCAGTTGTGTATCTGCGCCAGAAGAAATATCTGACAGTAGATGGGCATTTGAATTATTAGAAACAGATTTAAATATTTTAAAATTTATAGATGAACATACATTGAATATAGCTCAAGTTATGTAAACAAAATATAACTACAAAATATATTCTTAAAAAATTTAATTAACAAACAGAAAATAAATCTGAAAAAATAAGATTTAATCTATCTCTTTAAGCAAAGGAGGAGTTAAATGAATCTTTGGAAAGATATACAACCAGGACCTTCAGTTCCGAATGTAGTATATGCTGTAATTGAAATACCGAAAGGATCCAGAAATAAATATGAATATGATAAAGATATGGAATCATTTGCATTAGACCGGGTGCTTTACTCACCATTCCATTATCCTGCAGAATATGGAATAATTCCTCAGACCCTATATGATGATGGAGACCCCATGGATATTATTGTGCTCATGGAACAACCAACCTTCCCCGGATGTATAATTGAGACCAGACCAATAGGAATGATGAGAATGATAGACAGCGGGGATCATGACGATAAGATACTTGGCGTCCCTGTAGAGGATCCTCGATTTAAAGATATTAAAGACATTAGTGATGTGCCCAGTCATCTTTTAGAAGAAATTGCACATTTTTTCAAAGAATATAAAAGACTTGAAGGAAAAGAAACAGAAGTTTTAGGCTGGGAGAATGTAGAAAAAGCCCTTGAGGCAATAGAACATTCTATAGAATTATATAAAAGGATTTGATTGTATTGAGTTTTGAATATAATTATGAATTAAAAAAAATATTTGGTATTAACATGTATTTTATATTAAATAATCAAAGAAATGAACTAAAGAGGGATTTTATTGTATTTAATATCAAAAATTGAAGACACTGTAAGAATCCCGCCTGAACGGTTTGAAGAACCATTAGAAGATGTTTCAGTCGATATTTTGAATGAAAATTACGTTGGAAAGATTGACAAAAAACTTGGTTTGATGGTCACAGTTAACGAAATAGAAGAAATAGGCATTGGTAAGGTTATCATGGGAGATGGTGCAGCTTATCATGATGTTGTATTTAAGGCTCTGTTTTTCAAACCAGAGTTACATGAAATAGTGGAAGGAGAGGTTATTGAAATAACTGAATTTGGAGCATTTGTAAGAATAGGGCCTATGGACGCCCTTGTTCATGTATCTCAGGTAACAGATGATTATATTAACTATGACAGGAAAAGAGGAGCACTAATTGGTAAAGAAACAAAGCGAACACTTGAAGAAGGAAATAAAGTTCGTGCAAGAGTCGTTGCTTTAAGTCTTAAAGGAAAATCATCAAAAGAAATAAAAATCGGTCTTACCATGCGCCAACCCGGTTTAGGAAGATTCGAGTGGATTGAAAAAGAAAAGAGGAAGAAGTGAAATGGTAGTTAAAGCGTGCACTAAATGTCATCGATTAATGGAAGAAGAACGTTGCTTTATTTGCGATTTACCTTCTTCAATAAACTGGAGTGGTCTTTTAATAATAATCGATCCAGAAAATTCAGATATAGCCAAAGAACTGCATATAACTCTTCCAGGAGAATATGCTCTGAGGGTTAGATAGTGTTAATACTCATAAAAGAGCTTAGAAACGTTTTAAAAAAACCTTTTGGAAATGTTTATTCATCTTTGGATGATTTAAAAAAATCTTTACCAAAAAATAAACCAAAAAATAGTTTGATGATTTCAGTGGGCGATGCCACCACAAAAAATCTATTGGATGCAGGCATAGTTCCAAATATTGGCATTATAGATCATAAAATAGGAAGAAAACCATCAAAGTACAAAATTAAATACAGGGCAAATATATTGTATGCCCATAACCCTCCAGGCACTATAACTGATGAACTATATAAAGCTATAGCGGAATCAATTAATTTGGTAGAGAAATATAACAGCAATACATTAATTATTGTTGACGGTGAAGAAGATTTATCAGTTCTTCCCTGTATTTTGGAATCTCCCAATGGTTCTCTTATCCTCTATGGGCAACCTGACGAGGGGGTCGTGCTTGTTGAAGTTGATAAAGTTAAAAAAAAGGCAGAAAATATTATCAAGAGGTTTGAGGAGGTAGAATAATGGAGATAGTGATTAAAGATGAACTTAAAAATCCGCTTTTAAATAGAACTGAAATACATTTTGACTGTTTATATCAAGGAGAAACCACTCCAAAAATTTTAGATGTTAGAAATAAACTTGTTTCCATCTTAAATGCTGATAAAAAACTACTGGTTGTGGATAAAATAAAACCAACCTTTGGGGAAGGTCGAGCAGACGGTTATGCGAAAGTATATGATTCAAAGGATTGTTTAGAGGAAATTGAATCCAAACATATCCTGCTAAAAAACCAAGAACCTCAGAAAGAGGAAGAACCTCAAGAGGAATCTAATGAGGAGAAACCTGAGGAGGAATGAAATGAAAAAATACCAACTTTACGAGGTTAAAAATAACAAAATAATAAGAAGAAACCCATTCTGTGTTAGATGTTCGTATGGAGTTTTCATGGCAGATCATGGAGATAGATATGCTTGTGGAACATGTGGATATACTGAATGGAAAGGAAAAGAACGATAAGTGGTTATAAAATTGAATATAAGGGCCGGCAGACTAAAAAAAAAGATGAATAGATATGCTGCATCTTTTACTTCTTCTTTAGAATTTGATAAGAGGATATTTGAAGCAGATGTAGATTGTAACATCGCCCACTGTACCATGCTTGCAGCAGAGGGCATTATTGAACAAGAAGATGCAGATAAAATAATAAATTCTCTTGATGAGCTAAAAAAAGCAGGAATTGAAGCCCTAGATTTGGATCCATCTGTAGAAGACATTCACATGGCCGTGGAAAGTTACGTAACTCAAAAAATTGGTGATGTTGCTGGATTCATGCATACTGCAAAGTCTAGAAACGATCAGGTTGCTACTGATCTTAGATTAGTTTTGGTGAGAGAAATTGAAGAGATTGAACATGATATTCTGAAATTTATCGATAATATACTCAAAATGGCTGAAATACATACAGAAACTGTTATGGTTGGTTATACCCATCTTCAACATGCCCAACCCACAACATTTGCTCATCATCTACTTGCATATGCAAATGCTTTAAAAAGGGATTATGAACGCTTAAAAGATGCCTATAATCGAGTAAATATGAATCCACTTGGTTCAGCAGCAATGACAACCACTAGTTTTAATATAAACCGTGAGCTGACCACAGAGCTTTTAGGCTTTCATGGATTAATGAAAAATTCGATCGATGCTGTAAGTTCAAGAGATTTCGCAGCTGAAACTGTTTTCTGCCTTTGCATGCTTGCTTCAACCTTAAGCAAGATCTGCGAGGAACTTATAAACTGGAGCAGCTATGAATTTGGCATTTTGGAGATCTCAGATGAATTTTCATCCACGTCGTCTATAATGCCTCAAAAAAAGAACCCAGATCTTGCAGAAATTACAAGAGCTAAAACAGCGGTTCTCTATGGAGAACTTATGACAGTTATGACAATTTTAAAGGCATTACCCCACAGTTACAATCGAGATTTACAAGAAATAACACCCCATCTTTGGAATGCTGTAGATACTTCTAAATCTATGGTAAATATTGTAAATAAGATGTTATTCACAATTAAGATTGATAAAAATCGTCTAAAAGATCTAGCAACATCAAATTTTTCAACTGCAACAGAACTTGCTGATGTGATAGTACGTGAAAAAAATGTTCCATTCCGTGTTGCCCACAAAATCGTGGGTAGAATGGTTATGCATGCATTGGAAAATGATATTACTCCTGGTGAAATCGGTTCTAAGTTTTTAGACAAGATTGCACAGGATTTAATTGGGGAAAATCTAGATCTTAAAGATGAAATTATTCAAAAAGCTCTAGATCCTTATGAAAACATTCTTATGAGAAAAACAGTTGGTGGACCTTCTCCGGATACAGTTAAATCAGCGATTGCAGAATTGAATGCTTTCTTAGACAAAGAACAATCTTGAAAACTAGAAACTCCAAAAAAATCCATTTAAAATAATTATTGAATATTTAAATATTGAAAGCCATATTAAATGTTATTTAAATCGATGTTTATTTTTATTTTTCCTTGTTAGCATCATTATATTTCTTTTTTATCTCTTCTGCCATTTTTCCATCTTCCAGTATCACTGCACCAGAGTAACCACAATCCCCGCATTGCCAGATAGACCACATCTGCGGATTGACCCACTTAATATTTGCAGATCCACAATTTGGACAGAATTTACTTTTAAATGCTTTCATAAACTTTATATATTATCCTATTCTAATAAAATCTATGAACCGAAAAATTGATCCAAAACTTCTAGGTATACTTGCTCTTCTGATTGGTATTTTGATGATTATATATCCTTCTTTGGTAGGGTACCTGGTAGGAATTTTTCTAATAATCTATGGTTTGTTGGAAATATTTTTCTCATGATTGTGGGGTATTAAATTCAAATTATCCTCATTATCATTTCAAGCGCTTCTCCAGGCTCTAATAAACCTGCCCTAGTTTCCCTCAGAACTCTTTGGATGGAAAATTTTCGCATGTGAGGATATTTTTTATGTACTTCATTTAATAGAGGACAACCATAAACTCCTTTTTTAATTACACCGAATTCCGTAGTTAACCTTTGGATCTCCTGTTTTGTAACAGAAAGCATTGCTGGTAGGTTTATTCTTACAATTCCATTATTATACAGTATAGATTGAGATCCTGTAGATACAAGATCTCCATATATTAAAAAGGGGATCTTTTTATCTCTTGTAAATGTCATTAAAGTTTTTTCAACCATATTTGAGCATCTACCACATGGATGGAACCTACCTTCCATCGACCCAGTTATTATTAAATCCATTTCCACTTTTAGGTATTCATGCTTCAGTTTAAGGCTATTGCAAAGTTTATCTATGTTTTTCTTAAAGAATGGGGGAAGAATGATAGTCCCAGGATCTACTGTGGCCGCAATTGGGTTAAATCCCATTTTTTCGGCAATTATCAACGAAAAACTACTGTCAACTCCACCGGATAAAGCAACAATTGATTTGTGCTCTTTTAGTTCTTTTAAATTGTTATCATAGCTGTCAAAAATAATATCTAACTTATAAATATTATAAATATTTTTTATTATTTGATTTAGCAAATTTTTTAAATTTTCAAGAGGCTGGGCATCATCATTATTAAACATTTTTATAATATCATCTAGAGTGTTTATAGATTGTTTAATCCTGTATTTTCGAATTAAAATATCAGAATATGCTTCAACATGAATCGAGTTTATTTCAAGTTCTTCTTTAAGTTTTCCTACAACCCATCCGCCTTTTCCAATAATAGCAGATTTTTCAGGGCGATCTGGTGTAATTATTAACAGATCGTTTGTATTTTCATGGACTATTACATCTTTAACGTCTATTTTTACCTTTTTGTGACCTATATCCTCCCTGATTTCGTAAATAGTCCTGATCATATCCTTCTTATTGAATTTCAAATCCTGCCTCCACTATGCTTCATTTACTAATTTTATGTATCTAAAATCGTCAAGAATCGTTATAATAGTTCTGTCGCTCATGAAAACAGATGCTTTAAATTCATATTTTCGGGCTTTTGCAGTCGCTATTTTATTTATTTTGTAAGTCTCATCAAGCAGCTTTTTTGTAACTATGGCTTCTTGATCACAGTATTGAATTAGGCATCTTTCCCTTGATTTCCAGTTGGTTTCTCCTACTTTTTCTATTTGAATATCGTAGTATTTAACCAATTTTTCCATCGTTACCAATCCCCTTCAAATTGTTCTTTAATGAATAAAAATCATTTAATTTACGTTTTTTCTTCGTCCAACCTGAAAATTTCATTTTATCATCTGGGTTTAAGTTTGTATTTTGGTATTATAACTAATTTTCGGATTTTTAAAGATTTGATTGGCTTTCCATTTAATATAAAGATTAGTATAATGATTATATCCACATTTAACGCAGTATAAATGATTTAGAGGACTCAATTAATGATATTTAAAACTTTTATAGAGCATCTTGCTGCCAAAAATTGTAAAGCAGTTAAGCATTAGTTTTATATACTACTAAAACCAATTAGAGTATAGTCTGTTTAGGGTTTCCAATTATCTTCTCATCCCGATTGTTGTTCATGATGATTAAAAGAAGGACGATAGAAGTCTTAATACATGCAAATCATGATATAATAACTTAAATGATCATAAACTCGCATTTAAAGGTTTATCAGAATTACATGCCAATTCCGTGAAGGTTTATATATAAAAAACAGGGTGGTGGATTCTCCTTTATTAGTTTCTAGGGTAATATTCAATTCCAAAAATTTATCCAGATTATTAATCACCCCAAAAATAGAGGTAAATAATGCCAAATATTAAAGAATTTTTTTCCAGAACATCAACGGCAAAAATAGGGACTGATTCAAAAATTGAAGAAGATGTAGATGTTGGAATACTATATAGAAGAGGATCTAAAAAACCTATAATTGGAAAAAATGCTGTTATTCGCTCAAATACAGTGATATATAATGATGTTGAAATAGGGGATGATTTCAAAACCGGACATAACGTCTTAATCCGTGAAGAAACTATAATAGGTAACAATGTCCTTATTGGAACCAACTCTGTTATTGAAGGGCACTGTCTCATTGGAGATGATGTTAGCATACAATCAAATGTTTACATACCTATAAACACTATAATAGATGATAATGTTTTTATTGGACCTTGTGCCTGTTTTACAAATGATAAATATCCAATTCGAGTTGATTATGATCTTAAAGGACCAATTATTAGAAAAGGAGCGTCTATAGGGGCAAATTCTACTTTTCTGTCCAACGTTGAGATTGGGGAGGGAGCAATGGTAGCTGCAGGAGCGATTGTAACTCGGAGTGTTCCTCCATGGTATCTTGCAATAGGCGCCCCAGCCAAAATTAAACCTCTTCCCAAATTTTTAAAGGTCTCAAACAATATTTGATCCTATATTTTTCTTTATTTTTTTATTCTTAAGCTTGGAATAGTAAAGTTATATTGAAATTATTGAATAACTAAACAGAATAATCTTTGAATATCTATTCTCAATCGCTATTCTTCTCATAAATTACAACTATTCTAATTGTCTTGATCTTGTGATATCCGGGAATATCAAGAGCTTCAGAGCCAGTATATATATAATAATTGGCGTTATAACTCTCTAGGATGTTGGAAAATTCTTCTGGACTTTTGGAATATCTGTATATCCTTGTAGTCACACTTTTTTTAAGATACCAACTAAATACCGGGCCCCGGTCTGAAACTATGATCTTATCTTTGTAGCTTGGATCGTAGTTTTTAAGCCACTCACTCGCAGACTTTTCAGATATGATCCAGGGATCTTCATGGGGAATTTTAGTAAAATAGGCGGATGCAGATGATAATACCATAACCACAAGGATCAAGGATAGTATATAAGATGTTACGTTTTTGTTTTTATATGATATCCTTAATTTTTCAGAAATTTCATTTAAGCCCAATAGCACAAGATATGCAAATGCTGGTGCCATAGTAATGAAGTAGCGGTCATCTTTTATGGGAATAACACTATGTGCTATAAAATAAACCATAAACCACATTAAAAAGAACAAATCCATATCAATCTTTATCTGAAAGTCTTTAAAACTCATATATGCTGTATAACTAATAACAAAAAAAATAACTTCACTTATAATATATGATGTTTTGGCAAAGCTTAAAATAAAAACTACCACCAAAATTGCCAGAAGTAATAGCTTAAAAACGTTAATTCGATAGTTTGTTTTATTAAAATATTTGTTTTTTGCATTCTTTATGATATTGTAAATATAGAATATAAGTCCAATTATAAGGATCATGATTATTATATAAGAGATATAGGATGCTACACCCTGTGATGGATTTAGAATCTCATAATATGAGCCATGGACAGGATAGCTGGAAACATAATTGAGCAAGTTTTTTATATAATATAATGTATTTGGATTGTAGCCAATGTCCTGTGCCATAGCAGCTGATTCTGTAGCTGTACTACTTAATTGCCCGATAAAAGGAAATGGATTTCCTAATTTATAATAAAAAACCAATGCAAACGGTAAAAAGATTATAAAACCAGCAAGTGCTCCTATAATCATCTCTTTTATTTTAAGAAACTTTCCATTTACTAATACATAGAAAATCATTGGAAATATTATTAAGCCTGCGGTGTATCTGGTTAAAAAGGCTAGTGTGAATGCAGGAAATGCCAAATAGAAATATTTTGGATCCTTTTTTACAGCCAGAATAGTAAAGTAAAGAGTCCAAATAGAAAATGTCACAGATGCAATAACAATCCCGCCTGCAGCCACCCAGGCTAAAACTACACTAAAGGTTGCAAACATTACGGCACCCGTGAAGCTCTGAATTTCATTATAACGCAATTTGAAGAGTAGATAAAGCCCTATAACTCCAATTACAAATAATACACCATCCAAAATAAAAAGAGTGGTTTCTGAGACATATCCTAATCTAAAAAAGAGGGATGTTAAAAATGGTATTAATGGAGCTAAATGCATCTGTCCTACTACTCCCATATCAGCAAACCTAAGAGCGTTCACAAGATAAACAAATGTATCCCAGTGAAGTACTCCCAATTCTGCCTGGATAATTACCTTATAGTAGGTGATTGCAGTGGTAATAATCGTTAGAATGATCAAAAAGATGCATGAAACCAGATTGGTCATTATATAACTTTTAAATCCATTTAATTTGAAAAAATTCAAATTATCGTCCTCTTATCGTTTGATTAGCACAATTTTACATTGGTTCAGTTATCTTTTAATTATTTTTCCATTACCTGCTTTTTGAGCACGATACGATTATTTTCATTTTGATTATTATTAAATAAATTTCAGGATATTAACATTAATAAAATTTTTTCTATGTTTTTTTCAAAAATAAATATTTCAGATCATTAATTGATAAATTTATTTATTAAATTTAAACTGATTACCGTTTATATCTCCCCATCAATTGCCCTTCATCCAGTACATGCCCTTCCATAGCCTGCAATAGCTCATCTTTTGTTATTCCAGCGCTAAGATCCAGTTCCACATCTAGTGCATATATTTTGAAGTAATATCTATGTGTTCCTCGGGGAGGGGCTGGTCCTCCATAACCAATTCTTCCAAAATCGTTTATTCCCTGCTTGGCACCGTTATCAAACATTCTCTCATCAGTTATTCCTTCAGGCAGTTCTTTTAGGTCTGGTGGAAGGTTGAAAATAACCCAGTGCGTCCATGTTCCTGCTGGTGCATCGGGATCATCACATATAATGGCAAGGGTTACTGTGCCCTTAGGGACATAATCCCACTCCAGTGGAGGAGAAACATTCACATCATCGCACGTATATTTTTTAGGGATCATTTCCCCTTCCCTAAAAGCTGAACTTACAATTTCAATTCCCATATTTTTCCCTCCATTTTATAATATTTAAAAGAAGTTCATTTATAATTATGAAAATCTTAAATATTAGACATATTTTTTTAATGATTCATCTATATCATTTATAACTTATCAAGTCTAAACTAAATCAGTGTATTATTTAATTTTTAAGTGTTATTTGTTAAATTTTACTGTATTTTTGAATTTTTTTTATTTTTAATAACCAATATAAAGTCAAAAATTTATTAAAAAACATACTTGATTATATAGGAATGGCATTATTATCAATAATGATAAAGTACAAGGTAAATTCTATCAAAGATTATAACCTTTTCGTTGTTACAGAGTCTTATAAAAAACTTTATAAAACATTAAAGGACTTGAAAAATGAGAAAGGACGGATTATCCACATTATAGGAGCTCCAGGTACTGGAAAATCGTCAAATATATATTTTGCTTTGAATAACATGGATTTTGAAGTATATGAACCTCGCTTTGAATTACACGATCAAAATGCAAGTTCTAAAATGGTTTTTAATGAAATTTTTAAGACTATAAGTAGAGATTTTCATGTTAGATCAGTTCATGAAGTCTATAAAAAACTCTCTAGTTTTGATGCAATTTTATTTGCAGATAATTTTCACGATACACATTTTATTGACAAAAACTTGGTAGGTTTCAGCAAATGGACAGATTCTGTAGGTTATAAAACTTTTTATTTCTATTTACTCTGTATTACGGAGTATATTAAACATCGAAGCGAATATAGGAAAATGAATATCGTTTTTCAGACTGCATGGAGGGTTTATATAGGGGAGAAAAAGTATGATCTATTCTCTGACTTTGGTTTCCTATCGAGGATAATGGTTTTTTTTCTTAAGATGTTTTTTAGCGTGGCTGAAATATCATATTCAGAGCCAGAAACTATAAATATAGTTAAGAAACATGTAAAAAATGTTGATAATGACATAATTCGGCGATGTATTAAAAAACATGGCCGTAAACCACGATTTATCTGCGAAGCATTGGAAAATAGATGAATATACTAAATAGTTATGTAAAATAGACAAAATAGCTGTTTTTGGAGATAAAGATGATAAAAACTCTTATAAAATCTACAAGACTTACTTGGGCATCCAAAACTATTAACATGTACCTGTTGGTATTAACATATGCATATTTTTCCCCCCAGGTTATTAATAATCCCTATGATATATTAGAGGGATTGATTTTAGTATCAGTACTTTGGGGAGCGCTGTACAGTCTCAATGATTTGACTGATTTGGAATCTGATAAAAAAGATAGAATAAAACGAGAAAGAGCATTCATACAGGGGGACGTAGAAAAAAAGTGGATATTTCTATTTGTTGGAATTTTAGTATCTTCAGTCTTAATAATATCCTTGATCACTTTAAAACTAGTATTCAGCTTAATACTTGCTTTAATGCTTATAAATCAGGTGATTTATACTGTGCCACCTATAAGACTGAAGGATACAATACTGGCACCCTTTACAAGTACTGGCACAAATACAGTACTTAGAATTGCTTCATGTTGCGTTCTGTTGAATAATCTATTTTTAGTACCCTTAAGCGTTTATATTTTGATGTATATTGGGGGTATGGGTACCTATTTAATGTATAAATCAAAAACTTCAGTTACTCACATTCTTTCGGTGATTTTTGGTATATTACTTATTTATATCCTGCTTATTGGAGATATAAACCTCATACAATTTGCACTGGCAATTTTGCCTGGATTTTTAGCTACAGTTCCTCTTTATTTTTCTAACTTTACTGATAAGGAGAAAATGCTAAATATTGCAGATATACTTTATCACAGAGTGGCAATGGTGTTTTTTTTAGTCGGAATTTTTGTAATATTATTTGTAATTTAATATTAAAAAAGATTTAAGGATGTATAGAAGAACGGATAATAAAAAGATAATAAAAATATATCATCCAATTTATTTACTATACTATCTAAAACAATTTACCTAACTTCAACAAAGCCTTAGGTGAAACTTTAATGAGGTTTTTTATAAGCTCTCCGGTATTTATATTCTCAAATTCTGTTTCTTTAAATGCCAGGGCAATAGAATCCAATTCTTCATCTGAAAGGCTTAAAAGGTAGTCTTTTGCTTTGAGATATTTTTTAAAGGAATCTCCCCTATCTTCATGCCACCTTTTTTCATATTCTGCGAGCCTATCTTTTGTTATTTCATTATCTGAGATGGCTGCACCAGAAACCTCACCAGCAAATAAACCTCCAGTCATACCACTGATTATTCCGCCACCAGTAAGTGGGTTCACCTGACCAGCAGCATCTCCAACAATCATCACATTGTCTGTAACCATATTTCTAACTGGTCCACCTACAGGAACTCCGCCAACATTAATCTCCACTGCTTGGGCATTTTTTGTGGCAGGACAGCTTTTAACGAATTCTAGGAGGTGTTGGTAGGCACTCTTTTTGGTTTTTGTGGGTAAGACACCTAAACCAACGTTGGCAATATCATCTCCTTTTGGAAATATCCATGCATATCCTCCAGGGGCCAAACTTCCAAAGTAAAATTCTAGTGAGTTTTTATCTTCAAGTTCAACCCGTACCATCTCAAATTGAACTCCAGATTCCATATGTTTTGGCATGAATACTGTGTTAAGACCAGCCCACCTACCAACTCTTGATTCAGGGCCATCTGCACCAATAACAATTTTTGCCCTTATATCAAAGCTTTCCCCCATGCTTTCAGCATTTACAATAATCTGATCTCCTTCTTTTTTTAATCCTTTGGCAAGGGTTTTTATCTTGATCTTGGCTCCTGCTCTGGCAGCATCCATAGCCATATGTTTATCAAATACTTTCCGCTCAAGGACGTAACCTGCTTCTGGTAGTTTTACCTTATCCTGATTAAGCCATACAACTGTTCCATTTGGTGATACAAGACGAACATTTTCAATTTCATGAGTTACCCATCTACTTTTTGGTTTTATACCTAATTTTTTTAAACCCTCTTTGGACACACCTTCTGCACAACGTTTAGGCGCCCCAATCTCGGATTTTTTGTCTATAAGGATTACATCAGCACCATTAAAGGCCGCATGTTTTGCTGCAGTGGAACCTGCCGGGCCTGCTCCAACAACCAAAACATCAGTTTCAATCATCATTTTTTTCCACCATTAATCAATATTTCCATATTTATTCTGTCATCTTTTAATCTTTATTTTCTTTTTATTTTTGTTCATCTTTTTCTAAGGCACCTACTGGACATACCATTACACAGAATTTACAGTCTTCACATGTCTGTTCATCAAATTTAAGACCTGTTTCACAAACTTCAATAACACATTGAGGGCACACGCCTGCGCATTCCCCGCAATACATACACCATTCATTGACTATCATGTTTTCGACCTTCTAATTTTAATTATTTTTTTGATTATAATTTATTCGAGAATCAATATTCAGATTATTCTTTTAATAATTCACATAGTATTTAAGTTTCGTTCATCTCCTTATTTTAGTGCAAGTGCATGCTAGTTTTAGTGTTTTTTCTATCCATTGTACTCCGTTTATGAATGCAAATTGGAAGAATTTGGTGTATTAGTCAATGGTTTTTCTTTGAAATTCCTCTGAAAATGTTTAGGAATGGTCTTAGAAGAGAATGTTTGTTTTCAGAATTTAACATGATTTTCACCATCAACATGCTTTTTTCCGAATGGTTACTGTTTTGTGGTTTTTAACCAAGATATGTTCTTTTAATTTGGAACAAATAGTAAAATCATCAATGAATACTTTAATTATATCTTCGCAGTCTTTCTTATTTTTTTTGTGTATACTTGTTTGGATAGGTTCTTCTCAACAGAGAAAATCGTTTTTTGTGTTCCTCTTTCCACCATAGTGATTATGGGGGGTTTGTCTTTCTTCCACGTGCCTCTTCCCCGTAGTTTAAGGCCTCTTTTCTTGGATGTTTTTTTAAACCTTTGGAACCTGCAGATTGATACATTTCATTTATTTTGATTTTTCCAGTTAAAAAGGGTCTTTGGATTTTTCAACCAGACATTCCTTGAATTCATTAGATATTTGATAAACACTCTACCATTTGTGGCATAATTTCTCTGATAAATGTTTAGTGCTTTTTTTATTTTGATTTGCCAATATGTAGAACATTTCACCCAAAGGAAGATTTTTAATCGCAAAAATCGTTCCAGCGAAGTCTGTGAAGTCCTTAACACAGTTATTGCATGAATATCGTCTTGTAATCTTCCTTTCATCAGTGAAACCACGTTTATATATGTCAAAAGATTTGCATTCAGGATAATAAACACTATCAGCCCATCTGATAGATCGGAAAATCTTTGAAGCCTTATTTTCAGCAGGTATAAACAATTCAAGTATCAAATTGTTTTTTATACATGATAATATGGACTAAATACTATTTAAATGTTTGCACAGGAAAAAGGGCATGAGCGACTTTTAACTTAATAATCATAAAAAATCTTATTTAATAAATCGTATTCCCCCGCCGTCAATTTTAGCTATCAAAGTATCATCTAAACTCGTATCAAGACTTTCAGATATTGCAAACGCAGTATTTCCAAGCATTGCCATGGATGCACCAAGGGACTCATCATTCAATATTTCAACCATCTCTTGGACATCTTCACTCATAAGAGAAGTGCTTTCTGCAAATTTTCGCGATAATTCCATGAATTTTTGTGGGGTTGGAGTTTTTAAAAGTTGGAAAAGTAAATTTCTTCCTACATCATTTATCTTTTTTTTTAAAACTGGATCTCCGATGATACTTGCAGTATCAATCCCTCCCAGAGTCTTTGTAACAATATAAAGATCATCCCATTGGCTTGAAATCAATTTATCAATCATTCCTATGCCTGGAGCTCCTTCTTTAAGCCTTAAAACAATGCCACCATGAAGTTCTGATATCACATCACCTAAACCACTTTTCATTTCAATTTCTGCAAGGTGAGCTATACTTGCAGCTTTGTTATGGGTAACAGGAAGATTCAGTGCTCTGGCAATTCCAAAGGATGTTCCAAGTGCAAATGCCGCCGAAACTCCGAATCCTGCACCTATAGGAACCTGAATCATATGATCAATTTTAATCAACTTATTTTCTAATTCAAATTCTTTTTTCATTAAATCTACTGTTTTTCTGGTTATTGGTGATTCTTCAGGATTCTTTTTACCGTTTATTTTAATAATAACGTTGTCTTTGCTGCTATTAATTTTGACTCTTGTAATAACTCCTCTATCCAAAACCACGCCTGCACCTCGAGACCCTTTTTTCAAGGGATCTTTGTGATCTACTATCTCAAAAAAGCCGGTTATATGAGAGGGAACAAATACTGAACATTTCATCCTATCACTATATTTATTATATCCAAAAAACAATAAATAATCTACCAAAAACTAGGGGGCTATCATATCAAAAAAAGGATCGACCTTCACACTCACAGCATCTTCAGTGATGGAGCACTCCTACCTTCTGAAATTGCAAGACGTGCTCATGTTCTTGACCATGAAGCGGTTGCAATCACCGACCACGTTGATGCGTCTAACTTGAGTTGCGTGAAAAAAATCATGGAGGCTGTTTTGGATATAAAAAACAATTGGGATATACATGTTATACCGGGTGCTGAAATCACCCATGTTCCAGTTGAGATTATTGACAAACTTGCAAACCGTGCCAGAAAATTGGGAGCTGAAATCATAGTTGTCCACGGAGAAACCTTGGTTGAACCGGTAGTCTCTGGGACTAATTTAAGCGCTGTTAGTTGCCCTGAAGTAGATATACTTGCACATCCAGGGCTTATAACAATTGAAGAGGCTGAACTTGCTAAAGAAAATGATATAGCACTTGAGATAAGTTCTAGAAAAGGTCATTGTCTTTCAAATGGTCATGTTGCCAAGGTTGCTCTTGAAGTAGGTGCAGATCTTGTCCTAGACACAGATACACATGCACCTGAAGATCTAATCACTTGTGAAACGGCATATAAGATAGCTTTAGGTGCGGGTTTGCCAAGAAAACATATCAAAAAGGCACTTAGAGACAATCCCCAAAAAATATTGAAAAAAAATGGTTTAATATAAATTATAAAATTTTTTGCAGTTAAATCAAATATTTATTTTATTGAATTAAGTTATATGATTTTCAAATCATCCGAAAAATTCATAAATAAGATAATAGATAATAAAATAACGAAAATTGAAGTGTGATCATGAACGACAAAATTTTAGGCATTATATATATCATAGTAGGCATTATGATACTGGTAATGAAATATTGGATACCCCAGTTTTTCGATTATCTTATATGGTTGGTAGCAATTGTCCTTTTGATAATGGGTATCTACCTATTTTTCATTAAAAAGTACTAAGAGATTACAGAATACTCCAGTATCAGATCTTCATCCAAGAAGTAACTTTTTTTTAGTTTTAACCTAATAGCATTTCCCATAGAATCAATGCCATCGCCATCAACAAGAGTTTTTGCATTAACCCCCCCAACTATTATGGGTGCTATGCATATTCTCACTTCATCAACTAAACCTTCCTTCAGCATAGAATAATTCAGTGTTGAACCACCTTCAAGCATGATGGTTTTTATTCCTCCCTTGGCAAGTTTTTCCATCAATGATTTAAGATCAACACGCCCCGTACCACCTATCACAACTTCAACTTTTTCTTTGAGTGTCTTAATTCTGTCCACAGGAGCATCTTCTGAAGTGGCAACGATGGTAAGTGCTTCATCATTTAAAACCCTGAAATCAAGTGGTGTCCTTGCCTTACTGTCTACCACAATTCTTATGGGATTATCCCCTGCATCTACATCAATTTTATGCACTGTTAGTCGGGGGTCATCAACCAAAACCGTATTTATCCCAACCATTATTGCATCAACTTCTTTTCTAAGTTTGTGAACTCTTATAAGATCTTCTTTACCTGAAATCTCTGAACTACCAGTTTTAGTGGCAATTTTACCATCCAAGGTCATAGCTGCATTTAATATTACATAGGGTTTCACTTTATCACTTCAATGATTCAAATGTTTATTTAAAATTCATTTTTTAGTTTAATCTATTATAAAAAGTATGCTACGTTTTAAATTTACCGTTACCTAATTTCAGAAATTAAAATAATAACATAAAAACTATAAATCCTTTTTATTGACCTGTTAGGAGGAACCATATATTCTGCAATTGCTGTAGAATTGATGTAATAATGTCTAATATCTGCTGTATTGGTCCTAAAGTTTGTTGAACTTGTTGGGCCGTTTGATTGGTGATATTTGAGGCATTAACCAAGGTTTGATTTACCATATTGGTAAAATTATCAGTTGTTATAGGCACTGCAGATGCTAGTTCAACGTTAGAAACATTTATAATCATCAAAGTCATTATACATATCGAAAATATAGAAAGGATTTTTAAATTCATTTAGTTCACCAAATTCCGCTTTTTAGAAATATTTTTTATAAAATGATCATTTTATTATATATTGATAACATCTTAAATACTTGCAATATACTTCTGTTTACTTAGTCCTCTTTGAATTAAATAACTAATAATTTTAAATAGAATACTAAAGGATTTAATACGAAAGAAACATTGGAGGTTATAGATGACTCAAGATCGATATGAACGAGGTTTAGAAAAGCTGAAGAAAATCAATGAAAATGCTAGTGCTTTACTGATAGAGAGTTTGGAGGACATAGCACCTGATTTAGGTCGTTATGTTGTTGAATTCCCCTATGGAGATATTTATTCTCGTCCAGGATTAGATCTAAAATCTCGAGAGATTGCAACTGTTGCAGCACTTACTGCTCTTGGTAACGCGCAAGCACAACTTAAAGACCACATTAACGGAGCTTTAAACGTTGGTTGCACTCGCCAAGAGATAGTAGAGGTTATAATCCAGATAGCAGTTTACGCAGGCTTTCCAGCAGCTATAAATGGAATAATGGCAGCAAAGGAAATATTCAAAAAAAGAGATGAGTAAGTATGATTCAAAACTCTAATTTATATCTCTAAATTAGGTTTTATAGAATATTTCACCCTTTCCATTATTAATTCTTATTATTCATTGTAAATTGCCCTCATACTCTCCAGAAAGTTTTTTTCAGATTTTTTCATTGTTTTAGGCAAAACTTTAATATAAATTTAAGTTTAAGGTTAGTTAACTTCTTATTTAAAAACTTAAATTTCCTTCTTCATAAACTCCTATAAATCAAAAACCTTTATAGCATTTTTTTGGGTTATTTTTCCAACCTCTCTTGGAGAGAGAGATTTTACATCTGCAATTTTCTTCACAACTTCTTCAACAAAGGCTGGTTCATTCTTTTCACCTTTAAATGGAGATAAATATGGGCTGTCAGTTTCTGTTAATAAATTTGAAAGTTCTAACAATTCTATAAAACTTTGATGATGTTTAGAAAAACATATTACAGTTGCTAAAGATATGTAATAACCTTCTTCAATAATCAATTTAGCTGTTTCAGCATTTCCCCCATAACAGTGGAATACCACATCTTCAAGTGAATGATAGCTCTTTACAATTTCGAATGCCTTTGACTCAGCATCCCTTGCATGAACCACCAAAGGCATCTCATGTTCCAATGCCAATTCAATAAAAGATTTGAAAACCTTTATCTGCCTTTGTTTTGATTTCTTGTCACTAATATGATGAAAATCTAAACCTGTTTCTCCAATTGCAACTGTACTATCTATATTTATGTTAATTTCCTTTAAGACTTCGTTTATTATCGTTGAATCTGCTTTTGATGCATTTACTGGATGAAAACCTAAAGTACCATATATAAATCCAGCATATTCTTCAACAAGTTTTAGAGTCCGGCGATTTCCGCCCAAACTCGCACCAGAATTTATTATTGCAGTTAATTTTTTCTGTGCCCGCCTGATTACTTTTTCTCTTGTTTTGTTAAACTCTTTAAAGTCAACATGACAGTGCGCATCAATCATTTAATCCTTCCATTACCATTAAATACATTAAATTAGTTATAAATTCAGAGTTTGATTTCTTAGACTCCAAATCGTCTTTCTCTTTGCTGATATGACCTTAATGCCCTTAAAAAATCAACTTTCCTTAGTTCTGGCCATAGGCTATCACAAAAATAAAGCTCAGAATAAGATGACTGCCATAAAAGGAATCCACTGAGTCTTTCTTCACCACTCGTTCTTATTATAAGGTTTGGATCTTCCAGACCTGCAGTATAAAGCTTTCCATTTACCACATCTTCATCAATCTCATCAGGATTCAGTTTGCCTTCTCTTATATCTTTCGAGATCTTTTTTATGGCATCCACAATTTCAAGACGACCATCATATCCAATGGCAATGTTTACAAGCCTTTTATTGTGCGTGGAGGTAGAATCTTCTGCAATTTTTATAGCATCCCTCACATCCTCAGGAAGGAGTTCCAATTTACCCACTGCCTTCACTCTCACTTTATTCCGCTGAATCTTCTTATTTTTTGCTATGTTTTCAAAATTTTCTTTAAAAAGTTTCATTAATCCCTCTACTTCATGTTCTGGTCTCTTAAAATTCTCAATAGAGAATGCATAAACAGTAACAATTTCTATTCCTAAATCAACACACCAGTCCAGAACACTTTCTAGTGTGTTTATACCTCTCTTATGGCCTTCTATAGTACCCATATTGCCTCTAATTCTCGAAAATCTCCGGTTACCATCCATTATTATGGCAATATGTTTTGGCATGTTCTCAGGCTTAAAATTCCGAGATATATACCATTCATAAAGTTTATAAATTGGTTTTAAGACTCCCATTTTTAATCCACTTTTTTATTCTTAGTTTTTAATTCCACAAGGTACCTTGCAAATTCTAAAGCACTCACATATCCTTTAACAGTCTGTGATCTAGAAGTATCTATAAATATCTCTTCAATTCCAAGGGTTACTGCACCATGACTTTTTCCAGAACCCCAAAAAATAAAGGTTCTAAAGATCAAATTTCCGCAGATACCATCAGGTGCTAAAATAAAGTTTGCCTTGTCAGCTATAGCTTTTTCAATCAATATAAAATAATGTTTTATAGAATATTTATTTTTTGTTATTGCAGTTAAAACTTCACCTTGGACTATTGAATTATCTATTTTATCACTTCTACCTTTGTCCTGAGCTCTTCCACCAGAAATAACTGCTATTTTAGGCTTTATCCCCATCTTTAATAGAAATTCGGCTCCATTTTCTATTATCTGTATCTTCCCAGATATATCATCTCCCTCATCAATACCAACTGGTGCAAGTAAAAACTTGTAACCATCTATTTCCAAAAAAGAAGCTCGAGATACGCCTTTGGGATATTTTTGTTTTAATTTAGGTATAATTTTTGAGGCACTTAGTGACCCACGTATAGCGGCATCCACTTTACCCTCAAATAACATATCAATAAATTCTTCTTCAGATTCTGTTAGAATAACATCAAATTCAACTAATTTTGAGGCTTCTAATATATTTTTATTTTTTCCAACACCTGCTGCAATCTTCATATATCATTTAATATTTAAACTATAATATTTATATTATAACAAAACCCATTAAAAATTTTAAGTAAAAAAAAAAGAAAATCGGTGTGATCATGACAAAAAAAATACCAATAATAATTTTACTTCTCGTTATTGCAGGTTTATTAATTGTAGCCGTACAATACAAAGTCGCAGAACAGCAGAACGTTATGAAAGGAGAACATCAAGTACTGCTTTTAACAGCAGACCCCACAGAGAACACTCCAGGTATGGGGGCTGTGGATATGGCATTTATAATTTATTTAAAGGAAGGAAAGATTGTAAAAATTTCGCCAGTTTATCCAAGCTTTATGACTCACCCAACAGCACCTCCTCCTGAATATTTAAGAACCACAGAGGGCGTTCAAAAACTATATCTACACGATTCCTTATGGGATAAAGATGTAAAAAAGGGAGCCAAATTGGCCCAGGAGATAGTTGAGTATAATACTGGAGTAAAAACCGATCTTGTAGTTGTCATAACCCCTGAAGCTGTAGATGCCATGATTAATGCGCTGGGTGGTGTTTATGTCCCTGGTCAAGGTTATATTACAGGAAATAGTCTAGAGTTACTAAGAGAAGAACAGAGAGCAGGAGCGTCAAGGGGTTCAGCAGTTGAATCTTTAATAAGAAGCCTTGCAAACGCCGCAAAAGATAGAACAAAATATTTAATCCTTGTTAATACAGCCATTGATCAATACAGAAAAGGCAATATCGCCGTTGTACCTGAAGAAGCATTTGCACAGTTTGTTGTTTCAAGTGGATTAAACTATGTTTTCTAGCACCAATTGAAGAAACTAGTTGTTTAAGTTCCAATTCACTAGATGGGTGAATTAAAATTCTCATGGTCATCCACAACTGTGTATGATCATTTTTTATTTTTTTTAATATCATTAAAGAATCTTGTTACATTAATAGTTAATATTTTATATATTAAATTGATTAAACAATAAATGATTATATATAACAAATAATCATTAAAGATAAATATAAAAATGGTTATTATTTAATCTCACAACTATTTGATCTCACAAAAAAACCATGTTTAAAAAACTTTAATTTGATGTTAAAGGTTTATAATTCATGATTTTACTAATAAGACCTTAAATAGACAAAATCATTAAAATAAATTCACATGAATTTATTTTGGAGGTATTCATGTGGTTTCAATTGATGATGCTAGGGAAACATATGAATCAGATTTTCTAGATAGGAGAGGTAAAGGGTATTTGGTATGTTGTGACTGTAGTGGATACTACAAACTCAAAGCAGACGAATCTCCAGATGATTTCGAAGAATGTGAGTGTGGTGGCATATTAGAGTATCATGAAAATCTAGATGAGCTCATAAAAGAACCGAGAGTAGATACAGATATTACAGGTCCTTACTATGAACAAACAGAACTAAAAGAAATGCTATCAACTCTGAAAAACAAAGCTGAAAAGAGAAAACAACTGTTTGAAGAGTTATCAGAACGTGTTGCAATACAAGAAGAATTATTACATGACATTAAAGAAGGGAAATGGACATTGTGGGAAGCTATATCTGAGAAAGATCTAAGAGAAGATATCAGTGAACAAAAAAGACTTTTAAGCGAGATTATCCAACAAGAAGATAAGGATATAAAAGATCAAGAAGATCTATTAACGACCATAACAGCACAAGAAGATAGATTATTCGACTCTATTACAAAAAAACGGGCCATGTTACAAAAAGAACTCGTAGATAGGGAAAAAAGCTTAATTTTAGTAAATTCGAACTTCGTCAAAGTATTTATCGGTTTTATAATAGTTATGATCCTGTTTGTTTTTATATATCTTTACCTTATTATGGTTTTATAACAAAAAAATAATTTAACCGGGTTTAAACGCCAATTTATTTATTCTTTTAATTTTTCTCAAATCTTTCAGAAATCTCTCTTTAATTTTAAAAAGATGAAATATTATTAATTATCACATCTTAAATCTACTTGATATCCTTAAATGTGTTGAGAAGCCTTTTAGATAGTTCTTATGGCCTCTTCAACTACTTCCAATGTTTTCTGAATATCTTCATCATCATGCATTAAAGATAGGAAACAGCACTCAAACTGCGATGGAGGAATGAATATTTTCTCGTCAAGAAGTTTATGGAAGTATTTATTGAATTTTTCTGTATCAGATAATTTTGCATCCTTATAGTTCCATACATCCCTTTCATTGAAGTAAATCTGGAACATGGAGGCTAAACCTGCAAGTTTAAGGTTTAAACGGTTATCATCAATAATATCTTGAATTCCATCCTGTATTGCAATACCCTTTCTGTTCAGTTCCTTATAAAAATTATTATCGAGTTGGTTCAATGTATAAAGTCCTGCAGTGATTGATATTGGATTCCCATTAAATGTTCCTGCCTGATAAACATGCCCAGAAGGTGTTATCATCTCCATAATACCTTTTCTCCCAGCTAAAGCCCCTATTGGAAATCCTCCACCTAAAATCTTCCCTAAAGTTACAAGGTCAGGAGTTACACCAAAATATTCCTGTGCGCCTCCCTCTGATAGCCTAAAACCAGTTATAACTTCGTCAAAGATCAGGACTATGTCGTTTTGCTGAGTTATTCTTCGTAAAAATTTTAAATAACCATCCTTAGGAGGTATACAACCTATGTTTCCCATTACAGGCTCTACAATTAAGGCTGCAATGTCCTCTTCACTAGTTATTGCTTGATTTAAAGCCTCTCGATTGTTAAAAGGAATTAATATAGTGTTTTTAATTGTATCTACCGGAACACCTGGAGAATCGGGCAAACCAACTGCACCAGAACCTGATTTTACCAGAACATAATCATGTGCCCCATGATATGCTCCTTCAAATTTTATAATCTTATTTTTTCCTGTAAATGCCCTCGCAAGTCTTATAGAACTCATTGTAGCTTCTGTACCTGAATTTACGAATCTAACCATTTCAGCGCAGGGTACCTTATCTATAACTAGTTTTGCAAGTTCTATTTCATTTTCAGTTGGTACACCATATGCAGATCCTTTTTCTAATTGTTCTTTGACCTCATTGACAACCTTTTGGTTTGCATGACCAAGAACCAGCGGTCCATAGGCCAAGCAGTAATCTATATATGAATTACCATCTACATCAAATATTTTTGAACCTTCTCCTTTCTTTGCAAAGAAAGGATAAGGCTTATAAGCTCTTACTGGGGAGTTTACCCCTCCTGGAAGAAATTTTTGGGCTTCTCTAAAAAGATCTTCAGATTTCATGATTAGAACTCCTTTTTAAGATTTATAAGTGAATTTACTACTGCAACTGCAACTGGTGTTCCACCTTTTGGACCCTCAGTCACTAAATGCGGTATTTTACTTTTTTGTAATGCTTTTTTTGATTCAGCTGCACCAACAAAACCCACCGGAACTCCAACAACTGATTGGACTTTCATTTCATGATCTTCAACCAAATTTAAAACTTCAAATAGAGCTGTTGGTGAATTTCCGATTACCACTATTCCTTCAAAGCCTTCAAACATAGCAATTTTCATAGCTGCTGCTGTTCTTGTTATATTTTCCTTTTGTGCTAGTTCAACTGTATTTTCATGATTTATGTAACATTTTATATCTCCAAAATACTTGTTAATACCTACTTTAACCATATTTATGTCTGTTAATATATCTTTACCCTTCACAATGGAATCAATACTTTCACTTACAAAATCGCCCGACATTTTGGTTATATCAGCATATTCAGTATCTGCAGTTGAATGAACAATTCTCTCGATTATTGACCTCTCTTGGGGAGATAAATGACGTATTTTATTCTCTATCAAAGAACGTACTATCTTTCTACTTTTTGATGCTATATCATAGCCCTTTTTGGTTGATGCTCCCATGAACATAATTTTCACTTTGTTGATGTTTCTAATAAATGTTTGATTTGATTCTATAAGTTATTTTTTAAATAATTTGATTTCTAACCTATGTTCTGAAACTTAAAAAAGTCTATTTTTTTTAGTTTCTATTAATTATTCAGTATGAGATATTAAATTGCAAAAAATTTTTTAAAGGCGCATTGATTAAGAAAAAATATCTCAATTCTTCATACAATTTGATTTTATATTGTTTTTATTTGATTATCTCATTTTATAAAAATGTATAAGTATATTTTAACAAAAAATATTATAGACATTTAAATAATGTTTGGGAGCAAAAAAATGAAAGAAGAAGTGAAAGAAGTTAAAGGACAAGTACTTCAAACCATAGCGACGTTGATGACCACAGCATTTGGATTAATAGCTGCACTGGCATGGAATGAAGCTATAAAGACATTAATAACCCAATTTTTCCCTAAAGGCAACGGATTAACCGTTTGTTCGTTTATGCCATAATAATCACTATAATAGCAGTAATTGTAACAGTAATCATCGGGAAAGCCATAGCGAAACCAGCGGTTCAAGAAGTTAGAATAGTAGAATAGCTGATAATCAAATATTATCTTTTTTTATTTGATTTTTTATTTTTATAGAAAGATAGCACTGAGTCTAAATATTAGATCATTCCTCATCTTTTAATTCTTCAACATTCACTACAAGTGTCTTGGCGATCCGATCCATGGTCCTCTGGTCGGGACCTGCGGCAAAAATTCCAACCAAAAAATCTACTATTAAAGGGAACCAATAAATTTTAGATAGATTCCTTATAAAAGCCTTTTTGTAACCCATTTTACCTTCAAGGGCTGTTACCTTGATTTTCAGAACACTCTTACCCACTGTGGTAGCGTATTTTCCTTCCAGATAGGTAAAGTATACAATTATAATCAACCCTGCCAGTAAAAGCCAATATCTAAAAAGTATGAAGCTATTGGTCACAATTATTAAAGGATAAATCAAAGCACTTATAAGCCACATAAGTGCTGTTAATATCACTGCATCAATGATTAAGGATGCTAATCTTTTAAGCCATAAATATTTCATTTAAATCCCCCAATTTAATTCAAATATCTAAATTTAAGATTTTAAAATGTTCTAACAAACTCTTGGAACGGGATCGGCTATCGGAGGTTCTAAAATTCTCTTTCCACCCAAAGAGGTCTCCAAAATCACGTGATCATCATCTGTAACTTCCCCTATAATCTGCGCTTCCTTTCCGTACTTTGTAGTTCGTATTGCTTTAAGAATTTCCTCTGCTTTATCTGCTTCCACACCCATTACAACTTTACCTTCATTTGCAACCTCATATGGATCAATGCCCAGCATTTCAGATGCAGCCAACACCTCCTTTTTCACAGGAACATTATCTTCATTAATTAACATTCCCACATTTGATTTTGTGGCAAGCTCATTTAGGGTGTTTGCAAGGCCTCCTCTTGTAGGATCTTTCATAGCTTTAACCCCACCAATTTCCAGGGATTTCTCGACGATCTCCCATATAGGGGCAACATCAGATTTAAGATCTGTTTCAAAACCAAATCCTTCCCTATAAGACATCAACGAGATCCCATGATCCCCAATACTTCCACTTAATATCAGTTTATCCCCAATTTCAAGCCCAGAATCGCTTTTAACTTCGTCTTTTTTAACTATACCTATACCTGTAGTGATAATGATAATTTTATCCAGTTTATCTTTTTCCATAACTTTGGTATCCCCAGTTATTATTGCTACATCTGATTCTGTGCAAACTTCATCCATGGATCTTAAAATTATTTCTAGATCATCTGCTGGAAAACCTTCTCTTATAACCATTGCACTTGCAATGGCAACGGGCTTTGCTCCCATCACAGATATATCATTAACTGTTCCTGCGATCGATAATTTTCCAATATCTCCTCCTGGAAAGAAAATAGGGTCAACAGTGTGACCATCTGTACTGATCACGATTTCAGAATCACCCAAAGGAATAGTAGCCCCATCATCAAGTTCATCAAGTCCAATTCCACCATTAACACGTTTATTAGTTATGTTGCTGAGTATTATATCTGAGATTAAACTCTGCATCATTTCTCCACCAGCACCATGTGCCATACCGATTTTCATAGATTCACCAATGTTTTAATTGTTTATATTAGTTCCATATATATCAATATCAGAGATATCCCTCAATAATGAAGGGATGAAAACTCCATGCAAATAATATATATAGACGTTTGTCATATACCACTTTATGAGGGTTTTTTAAATTTTAGAATATATTTTAAAGAAAATTTCCTCATTGTTGAAAGTTGAGGTTCTAAATATTTAAATATATTCCAACTGATATAGTCTTTAAATTGATTCATACCTAGTCATCTAAAGACTTAAATTTGTGATCAGATAAAGTAATATGATCAATTGCTTATATGAATCAATAAAGATAAAGCTTTTTTGAGGATAAAATTCGGAAAGCTTTTTTAAATGAAATTTTTTAATTTAATCTTCACAATAGATTGAAAAAAAGCATTGATGATAATATAGAGGTGATATAATGGCAATATGGCAAGGAAAATCATTGAGAAAACCCACCGGCGGACGAGCAAAACTTAAAAGGAATAAAAGGAAATCTGAGCTTGGTAAAGAAGCAGCAGAAACCAAAATAGGTGAAAGAAAGATCAAAAAAATTAGGACTAGAGGTGGGAATAGAAAAATAAGGCTCACCATCGAGGATAAAATCAATGTAGTTGATCCTAAAACAAGTAAAATAGAAGTTACAGAAATTTTAAGTGTTGTTGAAAATAAAGCAAACCCACATTTTGTACGTCGTAATATAATAACAAAAGGTGCCGTAGTTGAAACTAACATTGGAAAAGTTAAAGTTACATCAAGACCCGGTCAACACGGCATTATAAATGGTGTATTGGTTGAATGAAGAGATTTTAGAAAAAGCAAAAGAGTTTCTAAAGCAGGTAAATAAAACTTTGCCTGAAGGAATGGAACTGGAATTTGAAGGATTGTATAGAAGAGGATTTTTCGTTACAAAAAAAAGGTACGCTCTTATAGAAAACGAAAACATAGTTGTCAAAGGTTTAGAACTTGTAAGAAGGGATTGGGCACCTGTAGCGAAAAAAACCCAGCAAAAAGTACTTACAGCAATATTAAGGGAAGGTTCTCCTGAAAAGGCAACAAAAATAATAAAAGAAACCATTGATAATATAAGAGAAGGAAATATTCAGTTAGATGATCTGGTAATACACACACAACTAACAAGAAATCCAGAAGAATACGTCCAAAAAGCTCCTCATGTTTTAGCTGCTAAAAAAGCTATAAAAAGGGGCAGAAAAGTAGGAAAAGGTTCCATCATAAGATATGTTGTGGTTAAAGGGAAAAACGCTATCAGTAAAAGGGCAGAACCAATAGAGGATGTAGACATCTCAAACTACGATCCTTCCTACTACATAGATAACCAGTTGCTTCCAGCAGTTTCAAGAATAATAGATGCGCTTGGATATTCCAAACAGGAAATAACACAACAAGAAAAACAAACAAACTTAGATGCATTTTTTTAATACATATAAAATATCAGTTAAACTTGAAAAATTAATATTTCAAATGCACTATTTCAAAATAACAGTAAATTGTATCTACAAGAATTAACTATAATTTATTACACTAATATATTAAAAAAGGTGTGATCATGTTAAAAGCAGTTTTTTTCGATATTGATGATACTCTGTATGATACTTCTGGTTTTGCAAGACTTGCACGAAAAGCTGCTCTTAATGTAATGATCGACGCTGGATTACCTCTTGCATCCAATAAAGCTTATACTCTTCTAAGACAAATAATAAAAGAAAAAGGCTCAAATTATGATAAACATTTTAATGTTCTAACAAGAGAAGTTTTTGGACAAGAAAAACCTCTATTAATAGCTTTAGGGATGATAACATATCACAATGTCAAATTTGCATTGTTAAGACCATTCCCCAAGACTCCTTCAACCTTAATTAACCTAAAAAAGAAAGGGTATCATCTTGGAGTCATTTCAAACGGACTGACAATAAAACAATGGGAAAAATTAATAAGACTTGGATTACATCACTTCTTCGATGAGGTGGTAACCTCTGATGAAGCTGGAGTTGAAAAACCAGATGAGAGAATATTCCAACTAGCATTAAGTAGGATGGGATGTAGAGCAGGAAAATCTGTTATGGTAGGTAACAAGTTCTCTGAAGATATATTAGGAGCCGTGAATGTGGGAATGTCTGCAATACTTGTAAACTCAGAATTAACTGAATCAGAAAAAGAATATATTAAAAAAGAAGGTATAGAAATAGAAGTAATATCTAATATTAAAGATCTTGGAGCTATCTTATAATAATTATAAATCTAGATGGGTGGTACAATGGATTGTGTTCGTGACTCTATTAAAATTGAAAAAATCCTAGAGGCTTTAAAACAGCCAAAATCTCTTGAAGAACTGGATCTATCTGAAAGTTTTGTCAAAGATTTAATTTTAAAGATCATTTCCAGCTACGGTACAATAAACACCAGCAAAATAAGTGAGATGACTGCACTTCACTTGGATATTCTAGAAGAAGCTATACAAAAAATAGAAAAATATGGTTTCTGTGCACCAATAAGTGGTGGATTCCTATTTTCCAGTGTTGAATATACCATAACAAAAAAAGGTCGTGAAAAAGCCAAGAGAATTCTTGAAGAAAATCCATATATTGGTATCGCTCCAATTTCATATGATATCTATTATGAAGTCATGAAAGCCCAAATGAAAGATAGATATCCCATTGATATATCTCCTGAAATAATTGAAATCGCTTTTGAGGATGTTGTCGGTGTTGAATATGCTAAAGAAGCATTGGTTGAAGCATGTACAATCGGGAAAGGTATTTTTATATACGGAGCTGCAGGAACTGGTAAAACATTCATTGTAAGTAAGATGTCTGACCTCCTACCACCGCTTTTAATCCCCAAATTCATCGAGTTTGGAGGTATGGTAATACAACTTTATGATCCTGATTTTCATAAACCGTGTGTTGAACAGCCCAATGATCCTAGATGGGTTAAAATACATGCCCCATTTGTAATTACGGGTGCTGAACTTACTCTAAACAAACTTGAAACAATATACAACCCAAATAAGGGTATGTATGAAACATCTCCTATAATAAAGGCAAATGGAGGAACTCTCCTGATAGATGACTTGGGAAGACAGATAGATAACCATGAAATTATCTTAAACCGACTCATCGTACCAATGGAAAATAAAAAAGATTTTGTTTACGTTAGAGGAGTTCCAGTGACTGTACATGCTTATTTTATACCTGCTTTCTCTACAAATCTGGATATTAGTATAATGGACGAAGCACACCTTAGAAGAGCACCATTACACATTTTCCTTAGAAATCCACCATCAGAAGAATTAGTGGAAGTCTTCAAAAGAAATTTAGATGATTTAGATGAAAAATATGATAGCAATGTTTTACAAAGATTTAAAAAAGTTTATACACCTGCTAATAACGGAGGAGAGGGTCTAAGACCCACATTTGCCCATGCTAGAGACGTTGCACAAATTGCCCAAGCCCTCCGCTTAACTCAAGGTAAAGATGTTATAGATACTGATATCCTTGAAGGAGCATTGAGAAAACATGTTCTAATAGCACTTCAAAGGATGAACATCGACATATCCGACATAGCAAAAAATGTACGTTCCTTCCGGATAAAAACTGATAAAAAAGAAGAAACATATAGAGCTCTAAAAGAATTTGGTACTGATAGGATTTCATGTGAAAATAATGCTTCTTTAATTGTGGATGTGGAAGAAAATATAACGCCAGTTCAACTAGTTGAATACCTAAATAGATATAATATTTCTGTAGATTCAATCGATTTAATAGCTGAATCCGAAAAGGAACTTCGAAGGACAATCTTAGAATATGAAAAATAATTATTTTTGTTGAAGCTGATGAAATGTCCATCGAAACTATAGGTTTAATTGCCAGTTTGACTGCTATATTGATGTTTACAAGCCCCATTGCACAGATTAGGAACATAATAAAAAATAGGACATCCCAGACTATATCACCAGCAATATATGCTGCAATGGCAATAAATTGCACTTTTTGGACAATTTATGGTATAGGAGTGGAAGATCTCTATATCACTGTTCCTAACAGTCTTGGGATTGTGCTGGGAATTGTAACACTTCTTATAATTTACATTTATCGATAGGTTTTCAGATGTCAATATTATTCTTTTATATTTTTTTTATTCTAAATTATTTATTTCAAACTGAGTTTAGTAAACTTTTTTAATGTCAAATATCTCCAAAAAACGTTTTTGATTATAAAAAACTAAATAAAGACTTTTTTTGAAGTACATTTTTTAGTTACAGCCTGAAAATAGAAAAAACCTCAGTCCTCATTAATATCGATATACATATACGTATACATATAAGTATGTGTCAAAATTTAAGTATGTGTCAAAATTGAGTGGATAAAATGACATCTAAAAATAATAAAAAAATCTACAACCGGAAAATGCGTAGAATAACATTATATTTAGGAAATGACCAAATAGAGTATTTACAGAAGTATGCAGAAGAAAAAGACATATCCACATCAGAAGTAATACGAAAAGCAATCAATAAATTTTTTGACCTTATGGAATTTTCTGAAGTTGAAGATAAAAAGAAAAAAGAGGATATACTAACTGAAAATTGGATTGATCATATAAAAGACCTGAATTTAAATGTTGAAGAAACATGGGAGAAGTTAAAAGAGTTAGAAAGACGAGAAAATCAATTAGAAGGCCATTTAAGGACATTGCTCCTTGAAATGAAAAAAATTTATGACAATGTTGAAAAATTGAAAAAATAAAGAGTATCAAAGCTATTAATAACAAAACTTAAGTCTTTTTATAGAATTCGCATTTAAACATAATAAACCATTTTACAAAAAATATGTATTTGACTAAAGCCTTCCAAATAGAAATTAAAAGTAAAAAATAAATGCTTTTAAAATGGCACAAAAAAATTATATATTTATACATCTAATTTATTTCAATGTTCTAAAATAATGATTAGATTCCGAAAAAAATAAAAGAACAAGAAAATAATGAAATTAATGAAAAATGTATTGTTCAGATCAAAAGGAGAATAATTATGGTCAAATACAGCATGGATATCACTATAATTTTAGGAGCTATAGTGGGTTTAGTTCTATTATATGTTTTAAAAGTCGATTGGATAATAGTCATGATTGTAATCGGTTTTATTGCCACAATTTTGACTATAGCCGATGATAGAAGTTATAAAGTTGGAGGATTCTCTGCAGGAGCTATTGGGGTAGTACTTTATATGTTTACCATTTTCGTCCCTAGACCAGTGGATTATAGTTATTCACAGATACCCAGTGATCTAGCTGGTGGTTTCGTTATTGCAGGTATAACCAATTTAATATTCGGTTTTATAATAGCAGTTGGAGGGTGTGCACTTTTTGGATTTATAGGAGGCTACATTGCCGACAACCTCTTTAAAAAACGAAAAGTCGAAGGTAGAAGCAAAAATTTTAACAAGGAATATGGAAGAAAACAAATATAAATCTTCTCATTAAAAGATATATATTCATCAAATTCTTTTTTAATGCATTAAAGCTTAAAATGTTTAAATTATCGAATACCATATTATAATTAAATTTTCATTTTTTTTACTGAAAGCATTGCATTTTCCAGTTCTTTATCTATCCCCATTTTTTCCTGAACTTCCAAAACCCTCTGCAATTCTGCTTTTGTTTCAGGATATTTAGGAACTGCTGTGCATCCATGATCAGGCAAAATGGAGATTGGATAGGTACCAATTTCTTTTGCTAATCTCTCGATTTCAACCTTATCAAATCCAATTAATGGACTAAAAATAGGCGTGGATATTGAATACCTAGTTACCATCAAATTGGGAAGTGTTTGGGATGCAACCTGCCCTAAGCTACTGCCATCAATAATTCCCAAGGCTTTTTCCTTTTCTGCAATTTCTTCTGCAATCTTATACATCCCCCTTTTACAGAGAACACAAGTTAATCTTTCTGGTGCCATTTCAATGCAATTTTTTAAAAATTCACCATAGTCTACTTGAAGGAAATCTAATTTAGAACCAGCAGAATATTCTTTAAGCTTTTTAGCTATGTTAAGTGCCTTTTTGCTGGATTTAGGGCTTGTATAGGGACTGTTGTTAAAGTGAAGCGCTATTATTTTACATCCCCTTTTCATCATTAAAAATGCTGCAACAGGAGAATCTATACCTCCAGACAATAACGCAACCAAAGTTCCCTGGGTTCCCAATGGGAGACCTCCCAAACCAGCAATTTTTTGATGATATATGTATGTTTTATCTCCTCTTACTTCAACAAACAATTCAAAATCCGGATTATCTAAATCTACTGGTGATTTAGTCATATCCACCACAACTGAACCACAAAATGAAGCCATATCTCTACTTGTAAAATCATGACTTCCTATTCTTCTACTTCTTATTGCAAAAGAATTTTTATTTGAAAATAAGCCTTTATTAATTAACTCTTTAATATAATTTTCCAATAACTCTTTTATAAAATCAAAATCTGTCTTTGTAGCGATTGCCGGGCTAAATGAAACTATTCCAAATATCTTTTTTAATGATTCTAGGGCGCGGTTTAAATCCATAGGATAAAGAAATATTCTACCCTGATCTAACTGTATCTCACAATCTATTATGCTTTTAATATTTGATATGAGTTTTTTCTCAAACCTACGCCTCACTTTAGGGCTTTTTATTCCAATTTCACCGTATCTTACAATTATGAGCTTATTCTTTTGCATCAGTTGAACTCCCATTTCAATTCATTCAATTATAATTCAGGAAAAACAAACATTGCACTTTATTTTTTCAATTTTTTTTTCTGTTTCCATTTCCATATTGATTGTAGAGTTTATATTAAAAGTGAATAACATTCCCCATCTTTTCTTTGAACTTTTTTTATCAGCCTCTTACCCTCTAACGCCATAATTAATTTAGACATCTTTAAGTTAGAGAGCTTCAAATTACCGTAAAGTAAATTTCCCTCTAAAAAATATTTTGACATCAGCCCATTATCATCTGCCACTTCTTTTATTATTTTTAGTGCATCTTTTTCTGTTTGATTTAGATTTTCGACTTGTCTATATTTTCTTTTATTTATTCTTTCTTTATCTATTTTTATTTCATTCAATTTAATTTTCTCTAAATTCACTTTTTTATTTTTTTCCTCAATCTCTCCAGATGGTCTAACTTTGATCTCAAATTCCTTAGTTTTAGCTTTTATTTTGTTGTCGTCTGTTATGAAAATTAGTTCTTTCTTCTCCAGATTCTCTAAAATCTCTTTAAGTTCAATTTCCGGAATATCTAAATCAAATTTTAAAATTTTGTAGGTTACACCAGTTCCAAATTCTATTTGAAGATATTTTATCTGATTGAAAACCAGATTTTCCTTTTGGGTTAATATGATCATATATTAATGATAGGCTTTCAATTTTATAAATATTCCAAGATATTACAACATTGGTGATTATAACAAAAAAGGATGGAATAAATGCCGCTAGTTAAGATAGAAATCCGAAAAGGGAAACCAGTAGAATACAAAAAAGCTTTATTGGATGGTATTCATGATGCTCTGGTGCAAACCATCAAGATTCCGGAACATGACCGTTTCCAGCGTCTCTATGAGCTGGATTTGAAGAATTAAGTTCTTCCAGATAAAACATATTGCGTAACTATAATTGAGATTGTGATGTTTAAAGGCAGATCTTCTGAATCCAAAAAACTACTTTACAAATCCATCATTGATAATCTTACAGAGAATCCTGGCATAAGTGGGGATGATATTATCATCGTGGTATATGACCCACCTTTAGAAAACTGGGGAGTTAAAGGTGGAAAACCTGCGAATGAAGTTAATTTTGGGTTTGATATAAAAGTCTAAAGAATTATCGGTCTTTATGTATATTAATATGAAAATTCATTGAATTCCATTATAGCTTTATTATAAATTAATGAACTTAAACTCATCAATAATTTTAGTATATGGTTGCTATTTCGGTAAATAACATAAATTAAGGATATTATATGTATAAAATCGTTCATCTTTGTGATACAGATGATTTAATAAAATAAAATGGATAACACCATTAAAAGAAGTTTTATCGTTTTGTGATTGGATGGAACATCCTGATTCTTAAAGCATGGAATTATTTTTCGAAAGTATTGTTTATCATGATCTTCTATTACAATTTCGAAATTAAAAAAATAAAGGATTTAAATAAAGGATTTATAAAAAAAATTTGGTCAATGAACTACCCTCATCTGATGAACCACTACACACAAATTTTTCTCATATTGCATCATCAGGTAGTTTTAAGACCATTTTCTAAACACAGAGACTAAAGCGACAAATCAGTATTCAAACTTTATTTACTAAGTTCTATTACTAACTCATTCACTAATCCTGCAATTCTAATGTCCATATAGTCTTTTACTCATCCGTAGGTGTGTGCACTTTACGCATGAATTCATCTGTATCCGGGGGTATTTGACCATCTAATTTGGATACAATGTATATGGTTAGGAACGCTAGTGGTACTGTTATTATCGCCGGATTTTGGAGTTCGTGAAGTCCGAGGAGGTTAGTGGCTATTATTCCTGTGGATGATATCATACCTACTATGAGTCCAACAAGCGCACCATTTTCAGTTGTCCCTCTCCACCAAGTTCCCATAAGAAGGACTGGGAAGAATGTACTCGCAGCAATTGAAAATGCTAATCCAACCAGGAACGCTACATTGAATCCTTTAAAGATTATCCCTGTTAATATTGAAAATAGACCTACCGATGCAGCCGCTATTTTAGCAACTAGAATCTGTTTTTCCTCTGAAGCCTGTGGATTAATAAGATTTGTATAAAAATCATGGGCTACTGCACCTGTAGTAGCAATGATCAGCCCAACAACAGTTGAGAGAATTGCTGCAAATGCACCTGCAATTACAACACCCATTAACGGGTCACCAGCTAAATATTGAGCTAAAAGAGGAAGAGCTGTGTTTTTGCCCCCTCCATCTCCTAAAAATATTCTAGCTCCAAAACCGGCAATGGGCGCCATCATGTAGAAAGTCCCAATGATGAGGAGTGTGCCAACGGTTGTCCACCTTGCTGCTTTACCTGATGGATTGGTGTAATATCGTATCAATATATGTGGCAGCCCAGCTGTACCAAGAACCAATCCAAGTATCAGCGAAAAACTGTTTTGGAAGTTTAACCACATCCCAGGATTTTCGTAAGCTCCTACTTGGATAAGCAAGTTATTGTAACTGAATCCAAATTTTTGAAGCGTAAGTGCTATAATAACAAACATTGCTGTCCATAGAATCACGCACTGAATAATCTGGTTATAAGTAGTGGCCCTCATACCCCCTACTACCACATAGACTGTCATTAGAATACCTGCAATAGCAACCGCCATTACATAATCCCATCCAAGTAGAACACCAAGAATGTCTCCTATTCCTACCATTTGCGGAACTATGTAAAATACGGATATCAAGATTGTGCCTATCAGTGCAGCGAGTCTCAGTTTTTTCGAATGAAACCTACCTGATACGAAATCTGCTATAGTGTATGCTCCAAACCTTCGTATAGGACTTGCTAGGAATAATAATAGCAATACCCAGCCTCCAAAAAAGCCTACAGAATACCAGATACCATCATACCCATAAAGCCAAACTAGTCCAGCTATACCTAAAAAAGTTGCAGCACTCATATAATCGCCAGATAAAGCGAATGCATTTTCAATTGAACTAATCGCCCTTCCCGCTACATAAAAATCTGCAGTTGTTCTAGTGAATCTTCTTGAGAATATGGTAACAGCTATGCTAATGCCCACTATCAAAAGTACAAGAGCAATAGCCACAGGATTATCTGTCATTATATTCTTCCTCCCTTTTGTCAGTTCTCAAAGTGTAATACAATGGTATTATCCAGCCAATTATAAATATAAAAATGGCCGTGTATAGGTATGTCACCGTAAAATTTCCATAAACATCTGTTAACATTAAATTTTTTGCATATTCGTTCAATACAGGGAGTATCAGTACCATTGCAAGGAATATAATCCCTAATGAAACACTTAATTTGAAACTAGTTGCAATTAACTCACCTGTAGAATCAGTATCCTCATCCTTATTCTTTTTATTGCTCATGATCTCACCTTAAAATCACCTTACTACTATTACAGGAACATGTGAAGCTTTCATAACCATTTCAGCGACGCTTCCAATTGCTATTCTTTTTAGACCAGTTCGTCCAGTTGTTCCAATCACTATTAGATCGGCGTTTTCCTCCTTGGCAGTAGATATAATTTTTTTAGGTGCACTTCCCTGTTTTACTATGGTTTTTACTTCGATTCCATTCTTCTCGCCATACCATTGGGCAACTTGAAGTCCAGCTGCTGAATGTTTCACTCCCTCATATAGATCCTCTTCATATTTTTCCTCTAGCAACAGAGCAAATTGTTCATCCACATAGATCGCCGTCAAATCAGCTTTTAACAATTTAGCCAATGCCACTGCAAATTCAGTACCCTTAATGGATGGTTCTGAACCGTCAGTCGCCAAAATAATTTTTTTCACATCTAAAACTGCCTCTTTTATATCAGTTTTAGACATCTCCTCCGCTGTTCTGTCTATCGGGTTTTTATCCATCTAATACCCCTCCAATTTAACTCTAATAATATTATTTTAATTAAATCATGAAATTCGTGCTTATAAATTAAATTTTCTTACTCTTCAAGTGTTGATGTATCTCCTATATCTTCTCCCCTTTCTCTTGCTCTTAACACCCTCCTCATTATTTTTCCACTTCTTGTTTTTGGAAGTTTTTCCATTTGAATTATCTCTCCTACAACAGCTACAGGTCCCAGCTCATGTCTAACATGATTCTTTAGCTCTTCAATCACTTTGGAATCTAATCTATTATCTTCCTTCAATATTATAAATGCTTTGATTACCTCTCCTTTGATTGGATCGGCTTTTCCTATGACTGCGGCTTCTGCAACTGCTGGATGACCTACGAATGCAGATTCCACCTCTGAAGTTCCTATTCGGTGCCCTGATATCTTCAAGACATCATCGGATCGTCCTTGAATCCAGAAATATCCGTCTTCGTCCTTTCTGGCAATGTCTCCCGCTGTGTATACTCCTCCGGGGACAATTTCCCAGTAAGTTTTTATGTATCTTTCAGGATCTTTGTAAAGGGTTCTAAGCATAGCTGGCCAAGGAGTTTTAATTACTAATAATCCTCCTTTTCCTAGTGGCACTGGATTTCCGTCTGCGTCCATAATTTCTGCTTCAATTCCAGGTAGAGGTCTTGTTGCTGAACCTGGTTTTAATGGAGTCACAGGGAGTGGTGATATCAGGTACATACCGGTTTCAGTCTGCCACCATGTGTCCATTATGGGTACCTCCCCCTTCCCTATGTTTTCATGGTACCAGATCCAAGCCTCGGGATTTATTGGCTCCCCAACACTTCCTAAAATCCGAAGAGATGATAGATCATGTTTACTTGGATATTTGTTCCCGAATCTCATGAGATGTCTTATGGCGGTGGGTGCTGTGTAAAACTTGGTAACTCCATATTTTTCCACAATTCGCCACCAAGCTCCTGGATCAGGATAATCAGGAGCACCTTCATACACTAAGGTTGTTGTTCCTAATAATAGTGGTCCATAAGCGATATAACTATGGCCAGTGACCCATCCTATGTCGGCGGTGCACCACCATAGATCATCCTCATGAATATCAAAAACATTTTTCAGGGTGGTGGCTACCCCTACCATGTATCCTCCAGTTGTATGTAAAACCCCTTTGGGTTTTCCTGTACTCCCAGAGGTGTAAAGAATGTATAACGGGTCTTCCGCGTCGAGCATTTCCGGTTCGCATTCTGAAGGCTCTCCTTCTATAAGACTGCTATACATGACCTCTCTTCCGCTTAATTCAGAAATTTTAATGGGGTTTCCTGCATTTTTCACCACAATTATGGTTTCTACAATAGGACTCATTTGGACAGCTTCATCTGATATTTTCTTTAAATCAATAATTTTGCCTCTTCTAAATGTACCGTCAGCTGTGATCAAAATTTTTGAATCTGCATCCTCAATTCTCTCTACCAAAGCTCCTACACTCAATCCAGAATAGACAATACTGTGTATGGCTCCTATTTTGGTGCAGGCTAGCATGGCGATTAATAGTTCTGGGCACATGGGAAGATACATGGAAACTTTATCTCCCTTCTTAACCCCTATATTTTTTAACGCGTTGGCAAATTTATTTACCTCACGGTAAAGTTCATAATAGGTTATTTTCTTTTCATCTCCTCTTTCATTTACATATAATATCGCTACTTGATTTCTTTTTTCAGTGTTAATCCATCTATCCACAGCGTTGTAAGCCATGTTAATTTTACCGTTAACAAACCACTTATAAAATGGTTTCTCACTGCCATCAAGTACTTTGTCCCATTTCCTAAACCAGGTGAATTGCTCTGCCTTTTCTGACCAGTATTTTTCTATATCTTTTCCTTTTTCAAGTTCAGATTCCCATTCTTTTATGTGGGCTTTTTCAATTACGGCTTCACTTGGCTTGAAAATTCTCTTCTCATCCAATAAGACATCCGTGTCTTGCGTCATTTAGTTCACCATTTTCGTAATCCATATGGTTTCTGATTTCCACATGGTTGTATTGAATAATGATATTTTCCTATATATATTTTTCTATTATTAATCATTATAAATATTAATTATGAACTAAAAAATAATAATATATTAATAAAACCTAGGATTTTATAAGATTAAGTATAAAATTTAAGTATACGATTAAGTACGAAAAAAGAAAAAAAATAAGCTAATTTACTTTCTATTTATTTTTTAACCTGAAAACTTACATCATAGGCGGCATCCCACCAGGCATTCCGCCCATGCCTTCCATTCCTGCCATATCAGGTTCTTTTCCAGCACCGCTAGATGCAATTACATCATCAATTCTTAAAATCATCTCTGCAGCTTCTGCTGCTGATTGAATGGCCTGTTTTTTAACCCGGTGTGGTTCTAAAACACCAACATCTCTCATATCAATTACAAAACCTTCAAAGACATTTAAACCAATATAGGGTGATATTTCATGTGCAGATCGTAGATCTACGAGGGAGTCGATGCTGTCTAGACCGGCATTTTCTGCTAAAGTTTTTGGAACAATTTCAAGAGCTTCTGCAAAGGCAGTAACTGCAAGCTGTTCCCTTCCACTGATTGTATGAGCGTACTCTTTGAGCTTCTTCGAAATTTCGATTTCAGGCGCCCCTCCACCTGCCACAACCTTTTTATCCTCAACAGTGGCAGATACAACACCTATAGCATCTTCTACAGCTCTTTCAATCTCTTCTGCAACATGTTTTGTGCTTCCCCGTAGAATAATTGATACTGCTTTAGGATCTTTACATTGTTCAATAAAAATTAAAATTTCATCAAAAATTTTCTTTTCATAAACAATACCTGCCCCACCCAAGTCTTTTGCTGTTAGATCATCGATGTTTGTTATCAATTTTGCTCCAGTAGCCTTCTCTAACCTTTCCATATCTGACTTTCTGACCCTTTTAACAGCGAAAATGCCTTCTCTTGCAAGAATGTGCTGAGCTAGATCATCTATACCTTTCTGACAGAATAAAACATTTGCACCAGAATCTAAGACTTTATCCACCATATCTTTTATCATCTGTTCCTCATTTTCAATAAAAGCCTTCATCTGTGCAGGATCAGTTAGTTTTATTTTAGCATCAGTCTCCAAGTCTTTTACTTCAATAGGATATTTAAGCAGTGCTATTTTTGCACCCTCAATCTTTTTTGGCATTGAGGGATCTATCCTACTTTTATCAATCACTACACCATTCACAATTTGAGATTCAACTACTGTTGCTCCTTGAATCCTTTGAATGTTTATGTTGTCCTTGTCGATTTCTCCGTTTTCTTCTACTTGTTTCACTGCGTCTACTACTTGCTCTGCTAACGGTTGTCTAGCTTTTTCTGTGCCTTTTCCTGTCATTGCAGTCATTGCAATATTTATTAATGTGTCTCGATCGTCGGCAACAATGGATATTGAATCTAATATTTCTTGAGCTTTTTCAGCAGCCTGTCGGTACCCCATGGCCACGATGGTTGGATGTATGTCCTGGTCAAGCAGTCCTTCTGCTTTTTTGAGGAGTTCACCAGCTATTATGACTGCAGTGGTTGTTCCATCCCCCACTTCATCTTCCTGTGTTTTAGCAACCTCTACAAGCATTTTAGCTGCTGGATGTTCTATATCCATTTCTTTGAGAATGGTAACACCATCATTGGTCACCACTATGTCTCCTAGTGAATCCACAAGCATTTTGTCCATTCCTTTCGGACCTAAAGTTGTTCTCACAGTCTCTGCAAGTACTTTACCTGCCATTATGTTCATTCTTTGAGCATCTCTTCCTAAGAATCTGTTAGTACCTTCTGGTAATATTAAAATTGGTTGGCCTTGGCCACCTAATTGTGCCATTATTTCACCTCTATTCTTTGTAATTTATCGATGGGTTAGAGGTTATATAAATAATTTTCGAATGCTAAGGTTTATAAAAAAACTTCCTGAACAATTTTAAGAGATGTATAAATCCCAATTAAAAAAAATAACATTGAAAATAATTATTAAATCTAGATTTAATCTCATAAAAATTTCTTATAAAAAAGAGTTCAAAAAAACTGGAAAAAAAATATTATTTCAATTATAAATTCTTCCTATTCATCAAAATAAAAGATTATATTTATTATAAACTACTCTGAACCTAAAAAAAATTATTTTTATCATTGAAATTAAATTTTGAGATATAATTAGTCAAATAAAAATTTTGAGTCAGATTTTTTAAAAAAAATGAATGTTTATGCAGGTTTATGTGGCATAACACGTGGAATAAATGTTTGACAAAAGTTTGGATGTTCTCTCTTAAGCTC
>Ga0194111_10000272_pt1 | contig 62908 bp, 58 predicted proteins | sample TA2KigC300mmetaG_FD_146194 | JGI IMG/M metagenome (GOLD analysis project Ga0194111, IMG submission 146194) | Freshwater microbial communities from Lake Tanganyika, Tanzania - TA2015033 Kigoma Deep Cast 300m | ecosystem: Environmental > Aquatic > Freshwater > Lake | place: Tanzania: Lake...
TCAGGGTCCCGATGCAAGTGATCGTCGTTCAGGGGGAGTTGAGAGAATTGATCCAGGGCGTATCCGGCTTGCCCTGAAACGTCCATCTTCCGGGCAGGCCCTGAACCGTGCTGGTTCAGGGGGGGTGGGGCATGGGCCTTGGGAGCAGGTTTTGATTTGACCAGCCAGAGGCCCAGGTGTTTCAAGATGGCCTTGATGACCTCCTGGTCTTCAATGAACGCCAGGATCCGCATGATTCCCCCACACTTGGGACAGGTCAGGGGATCGACTTCGTAGATTTTCTGAATGAGCCGGGCCCAATTCTTCCGGTATTCCTTGGAGCTTTTATCGGCTTCCAGGATGCAGGGAACCCCGTCGTCTACGGTTTCTTTCCGTTTTCCTCGGGAAACATTGCTGTAATACCCGTAGTATCTGACCATTTGCTCGCCTCTGTCCGGAATGTGGGAGCACATGGCGGCCAGCCATTCCAGGGCATCGTATTGAAATAATTCAAAAGATTGTTTTTCTCCTTTTCACCTCACAGTCTCTTAGTAGGCAAAGATTTCTACTTTAATCTCCAGAAAATGGAGAATATCGCCTACCAACCTATGGTCATCTTTCTAACCCATTGAATTCTTTAACTTTATGTGCGGGTTGAGGTTGGCATAGGCCTTGCACAACTCAAGTTAAAGTTAAAGTTTGAGTAGATTCTTCCGATATCGCAAGGAAAAAAAGACTAATTATGGCGGAAGATCAGCTTTTAACGATTTCCGAAATCAGCGAAAGGTTGAAGATCCCGAAACACACCTTGCGGTTTTGGGAAAAGGAACTCCCTGGCCTATTTGTTCCAGTTAGGACCCGCGGCAGACAGAGGCGCTTCACCTCCGAAAATGTCGCTGCGATTGAGGAGATAAAACGATTAAGGGAAAGAAGGATGAGTTTGACAGAGATTAAGAGAAGGCTTAACGAGAGGCACCCTCAGGAGGTTTCGAGTTCAAACAAAATTGACCAATTGGCAACCAGGGTCGCCGAGGTGGTGAAAGCTGAGGTCTATAATTTTTTTGAGTCGGGAAAAGGATCTTAAACGACTTCCCATCTATTGGGAAACGTAAGGAACATCACATGGAATGGAACCGATAAGCGACTTCGTGGGGATGTTAGGGATCCAGACCGGTTGAGGAGAGCTATGGCGACCTGCACAGCATGGGCCCCAGGGAGCATTAACCATATCGAAATTAGACAATACGACATTGGTGTTTAATGATGAAAGCAAGTGAACCGATATATGTGACAAGGCCGTTTCTGCCGCCGCTCGAAGAATTTAATGAGTATCTTGAACAGATCTGGGAGTCAAAAAAGCTCACGAATAAAGGCCCATACCATGAGCTGTTTGAGAAGAAACTGGCCGAGTATTTAAATGTCAAGTACATTTCCCTGTTTTCCAACGGAACCCTCGCCCTGATCAGCGCCCTACAAGCCCTGCGCATCACAGGGGAGGTCATCACGACGCCTTTCAGTTTCGTCGCCACAACACATGCGCTTAATTGGAACGGAATCAAACCGGTATTCTGTGACGTTGACCCGGCGACATACAACCTGGATCCTAAGAAAATTGAAGCGGCGATTACGCCCAGAACAACGGCCATCCTGCCGGTTCATGTCTACGGGAATCCGTGCGATGTGACAGCAATCCAGGAAATCGCCGGAACATACGGCTTAAAGGTAATTTATGACGCCTGCCACGCCTTTGGCGTCACGTTGGACGGCAATTCTATCTTGAATTTTGGGGATCTGTCTGTCCTGAGCTTTCACGCGACGAAAGTATTCACCACCTTTGAAGGCGGTGCCATCATATGCCATGACGAAACAACCAAAAAACGGATTGATTTTTTGAAGAATTTCGGTTTTGCCGGTGAAACTACTGTAGTTGCACCAGGCATCAATGCCAAAATGAATGAATTTCAAGCCGCTCTCGGCGTGCTTCAATTGAAATATGTTGGTCAATGCATTCAAAAAAGGAAAGATATAGTAACATTATATAGACACAATCTTCGAGATGTTCCCGGCATAACTTATTTGGAGGATATCCCGTTGGTTGGACACAACTATGCGCATTTCCCGATACTTATTGATAAAGATATATTCGACAAATCAAGGGATGACGTTTACAACGCCCTTAAAAACAGAAATATCTTTACCCGACGATATTTTTATCCATTGATCAGTCAGTTCCCCACTTATCGAGGTCTGGAATCAGCAAACTCTAACAATCTGCCTGTAGCAGAGGATATTACCCAGAAAGTCCTCTGCCTGCCGATTTATCCGGATTTAGACTTGGATATTGCGTTAAACATCGTCAAGGAAATAAAAATAAATTGAATCTGTTTGATTCTGAGTCGGTTTTTGAAAAAACGAAAATGATAGTCGGTACAAATGTAAACATAAGCCCTCATGCTGTTATATACGACCCTGATAAGTTGGAAATCGGTGATCATGTCAGGATTGATGATTTTTGCGTTCTGTCTTGTGGTGGCGGATTAAAGATAGGGAATTATGTTCATATTGCCTGCTATACGGCTTTGTTCGCTGGGGCAGGAATCGTAATTAAGGATTTCTCTGGATTGTCATCTCATTGCGCTGTCTATTCCGTCTCGGATGATTATTCCGGGGAGTCGTTAACCAATCCCACCATTCCGCATAAATATAAAAAATTGCATCGAGGATTGGTCACCCTGGAGAAGCATGTGATCATTGGTAGCGGGGTAACAATCATGCCAGGAGTCACTCTTGGTGAAGGTGCTGCTGTTGGTGCTAATTCGCTAGTAACAAAAGATTGTGTTCCTTGGGGAATATATGCAGGAACTCCCGCAAGGAGGATTAGGGAGAGAAGTAAGAATCTATTAACGGTGGAGCGAGATTTTTTAGATGGAGCAAAACCACTTTAAAAAAACACAGAAGAATAATGTGACGCTAAAAGATCAATTTATTTGTCATCTGGTTTATGAGCATGATTTCATTCAACAATTCAATGATATGATTGTTGAATCATTTGACGTGCGGGAACATTTATTTATTGTTTATGCAATGCATGCCTGGGACGAATCGAAAAAATATCATCTCAAAAACAGTTATTATATCGATAGGTTCGATGATCAGTGCTTTCTTGAATGGGTAGAGAAATCCGTTCAAATCATTGTTCATTGTTTGTATACACCCGCGGTGACAGACTTCTTATTTACACATCAGTACCTGTTAAATAAGGTTAACTGGAAGTTGTGGGGGGGGGATCTTTACCTTTACAGGCAAGTAGGATCCATATCCAACTCGGAGTCGAATGAGGCAAGACGAAAAAGCATCATAAAACAAATTGCATATATAACGTCACCGGTTGAGGAAGAAGTTAAACATGCAATAGATGTCTATAATAGTAAGGCGCAGTATAAATTTGCTTTTTATCCGCAAGCTAAAGACTTTCGTGAATTTCGTCTTAATGACGACTCCCCTAAAAAGCAAACCATAAATATTTTGGTTGGAAATTCAGGCTACCCGACGAACAATCATTTCCAAGCTTTCAACTATCTGTCTAAATTTCAAAATGAGCCAATAAAAATTTATTGCCCTCTTTCATATGGAGACAAGCCTTACACCGAGGAGGTGTGTGCCAAAGGCAAACAGATTTTCGGTGATAAATTTGTCCCTCTTTTGAATTTTTTTCCATTCGATGAATACGCTAGTCTTTTAAATACGATGGACGTCGTAGTCATGAACCATGATCGACAACAAGGTATGGGCAATATTTTAACGTCATTGTATCTTGGCAAAAAAGTTTATATGCAGCCCGACATAACATCATATAAGTGCCTCAGTCGATGTGGAGTCACTCTTTTTGATATCAATGAAATAGAAAAAAACGACTTTAATCATTTTATAGCCTTTTCTGATCATCGTCAGAAAATTAATTCAGAAATTATTGAATCTCTCTATTCAAAGGGAAACTGTGTCAAATCATGGCAAGCCATTTTCAACGAAGCGATAACCCGCGAGAAAGAGCCCACCAGAAGATTTTACTTAATAAATTTCCATTATAAAGACTTTTATAGCAACACTATCCGCAATCCGTCCTTAGGCCCTGCGTATATCTTACAACACCTTTCAGATAATGGCGTTCTGGCGAAAGTGCATGAGTTGTCTTTCAACGATGACACCGACTATTTACTCAAGGATATTAAAATGTTCAGCCCGGACCTAATCGGCTGTTCCTTTATGACCTATCACTATAGGAAAACGTATAAATATATCGAAGCTCTTAAATGCCTTGGTATTCCTATCGTTTGTGGGGGAGCTCATGTAAATTCAAAAGGCCCTAAGGTAATGGATGAGCTCGACGTCGATTTTCTTATAAAGGGTGAAGGTGAAAAGTCATTATTATCTCTTCTGCAAAACATAAAAGATCCCGAAGCCTTTCCTAATATACCAGGCCTTATCTACCGAAAGAATGGTACAGTTGTTGAAAATGACGCGGAGATCATTGATATCGAAGAATTGCGTTTCCCGAGATATAGAAATTTTGATCTCAATCAATATGCGGATGGGAGAATACTGATTCAGACATCTCGGGGATGTCCGTATCAGTGTACCTTCTGTCAGCAAGCTTCTTTATTGGGGAAAAAGTGGAGGGCAAGATCACCTCAAAACATCATCCATGAGCTTGAATACTGGGGGGCATTGGGTAAAACGAGCCTTGTTTTTGGAGATGACAATCTGACTTTAGACAAGAAAAGGATCCACCAGCTATGCGAACTTATGAAAAAGTCCAAATACCGGTTTCAGATTGAAACAGCGGGCGTCCGAATTGACAATGTTGATTACGACACATTAAAGATGATGAGGGATGTCGGATTTAATTATTTATCCTACGGAGTGGAATCGGGTTCTGATAGGGTATTGAAGGAAATTCGTAAAGGCATCACCCTAAATCAGATTCACAAGACATTGGAGATGTCCTGCAAACTGGGCTTTAATATTAAACTATATTTTATTATTAATAATCGCACAGAAACATATAAGGAAGCTCAGCAGTCATTCAGTTTGTCGAGACAATATCCCATTAACCTGGCCCGATTTACCAACCTATGCCCTTTTCCAGGCACCTATGATTATGAGTGGATTTTGAAACATGGCAAACTTTTATACCCACCAGAGGAGTACCTCAATAATCCAAACGACTTTATTGATAAACCCATTTACGACGGACCGGGAATGAGCATGGAAGAACGGATGCAGGTCATTGAAGATGCAAAAGCAGAGCTTGCACGTCCTAAAAATCCGATAACCCCCTTGTTTTTAAACAGTGCTGAAAACAAAGGGTCAATGGCGATAAGCGGTGTTTGGATAAATAAGAATGACATCCGAAAAACGCCTCAAAGAGTATTATTTGTTAACCATAATGTGTATCCATTGGAAAAATCCGGCACCCCGCTGTCGACACAAAACCATGCTCTGGGTATGGTCAAGAAGGGATTGGATGTCGCCGTACTCATTCCGCGGGCGGTAATCAAGCATGGATATCTAAAGGAAAAAACAGCCGACGGATTCACCCTATATCAAGTCCCTGCAATGGATAAATTCGCAGCTTACTTGACTGTTCCTTATCAAGCGGGCTTGTCGGACTACAGGCAGGACATTGAACGGATTGTTGAAGATTTCCATCCTCAGATTGTGCAGATCAACGACTATGTCTTAATGCCTGCAGAGATCGTGGAAATCTTTTCCCGTAAAGGATGTATCGTTATCAGAGAGGTCTGCAATTGCGAGGAATTTTGTCATCAGGACTATCCGGTTATTTCTGATGGGCTCAGGGGTCTCCTGTGCTCGGGTCCTGAAAGCCCTCATAAGTGTGCCAGTTGTTTTGCTGACCTTCCGAAAACCGGCTCCCGCAGGGCAAAAAAAGGGACATCCCCCCGATCTGTTGAAGAGGAAATAGAACAGCGATTCAACTACATAAAGAAACTCTACAAAGACGTTGTGGACAAGGTCATTTTTACTTCGGAGCCTTTCAAGGCCTTTTATACCCGGTTCATTCAAATTCCAGAAGAGAAGATGAAAGTGATTCCCAGAGGATTTAGTTTTTCGTATGCCAAACATATGAGAAGAGTGAAGAATACCGACGCGCCCATGCACTTTGCCTTCATAGGCAATATCATGTTCAGCAAAGGCATCGATGTTTCTCTGAAGGCTTTTGAAAAGATATGTCAGGGTTATCATTTCGTTTTTCATATCTATGGTGAAATGGTCAATTCTGAATACCATGATTGGATAGAGAGGCTGCAGGTTCAGTATCCTGGTAGATTCGTTTATCACGGCGGCTATCAAGTGGATGAACTGCCCAAGATACTTTCCAATATAGACGCATGTATTGTTCCTTCTTATTTTGATACATACAACAGGGTCGTCAGGGAAATGCTTTATTTAGGCATACCGGTCATCGTAACAGATTTCTTCGGCGCATATATTGTTGATGACGGCAAGAATGGTTTCAAAATACCGATAGGTGATGCAGAGGCCCTGGCCGGAAAGATGATTGATATCATTCGCCATCCGGATGTAATTGAAGACCTTGCAAAGGGGGCGGCACAAACACCGATCCCCAGCCTCGAAGAGGAAATCAATATGTTGATTGAAACGTATAATGAGCTTTATAACCAGGTACCGGAAGCAAAGAAGGCCCTACTGGATGTAACGATCAGACCTGACAAAAGACAAAAATCATCTCCCGAAAAATCAGTTGGATTGATTGCCTTCTACCTTCCCCAATATCATCCTATCCCGGAAAACGACCAGTGGTGGGGAAAGGGGTTCACGGAATGGACCAATGTGTCAAAGGCAAAGCCGCTGTTCCCTGGCCATTATCAGCCGCATCTTCCGGCAGACCTGGGTTTTTATGATCTCAGACTGCCTGAAATTCGCAAGGCGCAGGCCGATCTGGCGAGGGAATATGGCATCCAGGGTTTTTGTTATTATCACTACTGGTTTAACGGCAAACTCTTATTGGAAAGGCCTTTGCAAGAAATGCTGAAGTCCGGTGAGCCTGATTTTCCCTTCTGTATGTGCTGGGCTAATGAAAATTGGACAAGGGCCTGGGATGGAGGAAGCGACCAGATTCTGATCCAACAGAATTACAATGAAAAGGATGATCTTGAGCACATCCGCTACCTATGCCACATATTCCAGGACAGGAGATACATAAGGATCAACGGGAAACCTTTGTTCCTCGTTTACCGAGCCAACAGCTTACCCGATCCCTTGAAAACGACTTCTCTCTGGAGGGAAGAAGCCAGAAGACTTGGTCTGGGTGAGTTGTTTTTATGCCGGGTGGAAAGTTTTCCCGATGAACACACGGACCCAACAACGATTGGTTTTGATGCCTCGGTGGAATTTCAGCCGGATTGGACGGAACTTGGTCCCAGGCTTCTGGATGACCAATATGGGGGTCATTGCGTATATAAATATGAAAATGTCGTCGAGGGCATGCTAAAAAAAGAACAACCCGAATATAGACGATTTCCTTGTGTAACGCCTTCCTGGGATAACACGTCAAGGCGGAAAAACGGAGCCACGATTTTTATTGATTCCACGCCCCAGCTTTATGAGAAGTGGTTAAAAGAGACTATTGGGAGGCTCGATTCAGATAATCATGATGAAAATATCGTTTTCATAAATGCCTGGAATGAATGGGGAGAGGGAAATTATTTGGAACCGGACCTGAAGTTCGGCCGATCTTACCTGGAAGCAACCAAACGGGCATTGGCAGCGGAAAGCGAAGAGGATAAAAAGGGATTGGCAGAAGCCTACGCGAGTATCCAGCAAATCTTTATCCAGAGCGGCAAATATGAAGAAGCGATTTATGCCCTGGAGAAGCTTCTGGAATCGTATCCGGATTATGCCCTTGCCCATAATGATATCGCCGTCCTATCTTCCAACAAGGGGAACAAGGAAAAAGCCCGGTTCCATTATGAAAAGGCGGTTTCCCTGAATTCTGGCAATCCAACCTTTTTGAGAAATCTGGCCGATTTCTATTATGTCGAGATGAAACAGATTGATGAAGCCACAAGGCTGTACGAAAAGATTCTAACCATACGCCCGCAGGATGTGGAAACCCTTCTGATTCTGGGAAATATCCATGTGGAGTTGGGAAAGTTTGATGAAGCAAAAGCCCACTATTTAAAGGTCCTGGAGATTGAGCCAGCCAATGAACTTGCGTTGAAAATGCAGGAGGCCCTGAAGGAACGGCAACAGGAAGCGCGAGTGGACTTGAGGCAAGCCTATGAAGACGCCCAGTCCTTGATTAAAAGTGGGAACCTTGACGGAGCCATTAATCAGCTTGAAAAGCTCATCCAGCTCAATCCCGATAACGCCCTTGCCCATAACGATCTCGGCTATCTTTACTATGCGAAGGGCAAAAAGGAGAAGGCGCTGGCCCACTACGAAAAAGCGGTTGAGCTTGATCCAGAAAACATAACCGCCCTTAAGAATCTTGCCGATTTTTACTATGTCGAATTCGGTCGAACCGGAGATGCCCTGAAGATTTACCATGGGATTTTGGAGAAAAACCCTAATGACGTGGAAACCCTGTTTGCCTTCGGACACATCTGTACTTCCTTGAATCGAATCGATGACGCTCTTCTCTTCTACGAGAAAATCCTAAAAATCGATCACGGCCACGAACAAGCCAGGATAAATCTTGAGAACCTCACGAAGGAGGGGGATCTTGAGAAAAAGGAAAAGGCAAGAAAAAGCGAGGCCTCCCCCGCCATGAGCGAGGGAATCATCTGCCTCAGGCCTTTTTATGCGATGACTTTCGCTTTCAACAAGGTATTTAACTGCACCTGCCCTGACTGGATCAAGCGCAGTATCGGTGATATCAGGTCAGGGACTATTGCAGAAATCTGGAACGGAATAGATGCGCGCCTCATTCGCAGGAAAATGTACAATGGAGAGTGGCAAGAGATTTGCAATTCTTTCTGTCCTCATATCATCGCATACAAGCAAGAAGGGAAAATAATCCGATTCGCTGATCTTGAGCAGCAGGACTGCCTTACTTCGCAGCTTATCGAAGAGATAAGAAATCGGAAAGATCAACTGGATAGCTTTCCAACAGTTTTCAAGCCAGACCATTCAAGCATATGCAACCTTTCCTGTATTATGTGCTCACGATCTGCATCCACCGAAGATCCAGCCTTACTCAAGAAAATCACGGATGATCTGCTGGGCTACCTCCCAATAGCCAAAAGAATCATCCTGACAGGAATGGGAGATCCACTTGCAAGGCCGGATACCCGTCAATTGATCATCAATTATCGGGATGGAAATCTCAAGTTTGATCTGATCACGAACGGGCTCCTTCTACCCAAATACTGGGATCAGATGAGGCACCAGAATTTCGGTCACCTCCTCGTTTCCATAGATGCAGCAGACAAGGAAATCTATGAAAGAATCCGAGTCGGTGGCTCCTGGGAAGATCTTTTGAAGAGTCTTGACTTGATCAGGAGAAACAGGGAGAAGTTTGATTCCATCACGTTAAACATGACGGTCATGAGGGAAAACTATGAAAAAATCCCGCCTTTCATCGATTTTGCCGAGTTCTATGGATTCAATGCCTCTTTTCAAAGAGTGAGGGGGCAGATTCGGAATCAGAATATCTTTGAACCCCGGGAGGAATCAGCAATCGAAAAGTTGAAGGGTATTATCAGAAATGAGCAGACGAAAAGAAGAAGTATTCAGGTTGGCTTCGGCGATCTCCTCGAATTCGTGCCTGGTGATCACGGAGCGATTGAAAACGAAGGTGTCGCCATCTCCCACTCATCAGAGAGGCAAATAAAATCCCTGCATTGGAATGAAAAACAGCCTGACCGGAGCAGGTCCATTGCATTAGTCATGTGTCCAGTATGGAGCGTGGATCAGCCACCCCTGGCTACCGCCTACATTGCCGGCACACTGAGGGCCCGAGGATACGACATACACTGCCACGATCTCAGCATCGAGCTATTTAGAACGATCTCTGAGGAGGATAGGAAAGTCATCGGCCAGACTTACCTGACTCCGGAGTGGTATGAAAAGTTTGATTATTGGAAAGACCGCCTCTCATTAGATGAAAGGGCTGAAGCGTGGGCAAGGAGAATTCTCACAGAAGTCCCTCGTGTGGTGGGTTTTTCGATCTATGATTCCACGCTTTCGATATCGGTCCTTGTGGCCGAGAAAATAAAGAAGATCAATTCCGAGACCCTTGTGATCTTTGGGGGACCTTCCTGCCAAAACGAGGAAATTCTCCGGAACACCCAGATCGACCTCATGGTTTCCGGTGAAGGGGAAGAAACCATAACAGAGCTTCTAGAAATCATAGAACGAGGAGGATCGTGGGAAAATTGCGCCGGCCTTGCTTTCAGAAGGGATGGCAAAATCCTCAAGACACCGGAGCGAGAGCTCATCAAGGACATTAACGTAATCCCTTACCCGGACTTTGATCCATTTAATCTAAAATCCTACCCTGCGCGGATGCTCCCCATGTTCACCAGCAGGGGCTGTCCGGGGAGATGTACTTTTTGCGCAGAAAGACCTCAGTGGAAGAAATACCGGTACCGCTCAGCAGAGAATATCGTTGCCGAAATGGAAAGGAACGTTCGGAGATACAGCGTTTCCCATTTTAGTATCGAAGACTCGCTGATCAACGGAAATATATCCGAATTCGAAAAGATGTGCGATCTGATTATTAAGAAGGGGATGAAGGTTACATGGGGAGGGAAGGCACGCATTCATCCAAAGATAGATGCGTCCTTTGCCCAGAAGCTTTACAGGGCCGGCGGCCGTGGGTTGATTTTCGGAATAGAGAGCGCCTCACAAAAGGTCCTGGATCACATGGGGAAGGGAATTCAGGTAGCGGACATCGAAAAGGTCATCAAAAATTGCCACAAAGCGGGCATCCAGGTGAGCTGTTTCTTCATCACAGGGTATGTCAACGAAAGTGAGGTGGATTTCCAGGAAACGATTGACTTTGTCAAAAGAAATCACCTTTACATGCACCATGTGTTTCCAGGGAGCGGGCTCAGCATCATGAAAAACTCGCTGCTTCATGACCATCCTCAAAAGTATGGAATCATCTTGCCCGAAAGCTCACCTGATGGGCGGTGGCGTTCTGCTGATGGGACAAATACTGCGGCGATACGTGAGGACCGGAAGAAACGTTTTAACACACTCATCTCTGAACTGTACTCCAAACGTCCAACGCAGGTTATCGAGAAGTCTACCAAAACCTTTCCTGTCACTGCCGACCATGTAATCCAAGGACAGATTATCCCCTTGATCAAGCAAGGCCATCTCGAGGTGGCTGCGGTTCGTCTTGAATCTCTTCCGTGCAAGACACCGGATCATGGGGCTGCTCATAACCTGCTCGGCATCCTATCTTATAAAAAGGGGGATAAGGAAAAAGCCCGGTTCCATCATGAAAAGGCGGTCTCCCTGAATCCCAATAATCCGACCTTCCTGAAAAACCTGGCCGACTTCTATTACGTCGAGCTGAAACAAATTGATGAAGCATCGAAGCTCTATGAAAAAGTCCTGTCTATCAATCCGAAAGATATCGAGACCCGCCTCATCCTGGCTAATATCCATGTGGAATTGGGAAAGTTCGATGTTGCAAGAGATTGCTACTTAAGGGTACTGGAGATTGAGCCAGCCAATGAACTTGCGTTGAAAATGCAGGAGGCCCTGAAGGAACGGCAACAGGAAGCGCGAGTGGACTTGAGGCAAGCCTATGAAGAGGCCCAGTCCCTAATTAAAAGTGGGAACCTTGGCGGAGCCATTGATCAGCTTGAAAAGCTCATCCAGCTCAATCCCGATTACGCCCTCGTTCATAACGACCTCGGCTTTCTCTACTTTGAAAAAGGAGAAAAGGAGAAGGCCCTCACTCACTATGAAAGAGCGGTTGAGCTCGATCCAAAGAACATAACGTCCCTGAAGAATCTTGCCGATTTTTACTATGTGGAGCTCGGGCGCACGGAGGACGCCTTGAAGCTCTACCACGGGATTTTGGAGAAAAACCCTGACGACGTGGAAACCCTGTTTGCCTTCGGACACATCTGCACTTCTTTGAATCGCATTGATGACGCTCTTTGCTTCTATGAGAAGATCGTACAAATCAACCCCGATCATACGGAGGCAAAGGCGGCGGTTGAGGAAATCTTCAAAAAAATCAGATCGGGGCGAGCCGAAGGGCAAAAGGAGGCGCCTGAGTCTAGAGTGTCCATGATTATCCCTGTGAGTGATGGTCCTGGGTCCTTTCCGTCGAGCATCGGAACCCTTCTGCAAAATACAGGTTATCCGAATTTTGAAATCGTTTTAATCTCAATGGGTCTGCCGGAGGCTATCGGTGATTTCGTGACGTCACTCGGAAATAAAAACATCAAACAATTCATCCCTTCCGAAAATATTAAGAAAATAGCGAGCCTCAATCTTGCCGCCCGGGGTGCAACTGGGGACTACCTCATTTTCATGGACTCCAGAAGTCTCTTGTCGAAGAATTGGCTCCCCTCGCTCCTGAAGGTAGCCTCAGCCACTCAAAACTTTGGGTCTGTTGCTCCAAAGGTCATTGATCCGCCCGGTTCCATCATCGAGGCAGGTTTTTCTCTTTCGGCTGCAGACGGAATCAAGGGTGCAGGTGAAGGCGAGGCCATCGATTGTCCGAAGTATAACTATTTCAGAGAAGTCCCATCGGGTTCGCGATTCCTTATGCTTATTTCAAAGGAGGCCTTCGTAGAATCTGGGGGATTCGACGAGAGAATCACTGACCTTGGCCTTGCCATGATCGATCTGGGTATTACCCTCAGGCGCAATGGGAAAGCAGTCTTCTATCAGCCATCCTGCATCCTCAGTCTCTCAAAAGGACAAGATGGAAATGGAGCAGGACAGGGAAAGATTTGCCTCGATGAGAAAACGATAAAAAGTCTCCGGCCTTCTATCGTTAAACACGTGGCAAAAGCTACGGATGTAGGACCCAATTCACGCAAGAAGGTGCTTGTTTTCGGTATTTACCTTGCCAATAAGCTCAACAACGTCGCTGATATCGTGGCGGAGCTTTCAACATCGAAAAAATTTGATGTCATTCAGCGTTGGGTTGCCCTTGGCGGGAACCCCCCAAACCAGAACGTAGCGGACGTGACGGTGAAGACGATGATGGGGAAAAAACCAAAGTATGAAATCATGAACGAGCTGATATCAGCAGAAGACCTCACACAGTACGAATACGTGTTCATGACAGATGATGATGTGGTCCTGCCAGAGGATTTCCTGGATGAATTCATCACGTTGCAGGAAGATCTGAAATTTGTCATCGCCCAGCCAGCCAGAACTCCGAACTCCCATATCGATCATCCAATCGTGGAACAGCAGAGTGGAATTCTCGCTAGGGAGACGCTTTTTGTGGAGATCGGTCCGGTCGTGAGCTTTCATCGATCCGTCTACAGCTTCATTTTCCCTTTTGATCTCACATCCTCCATGGGATGGGGATACGAAAATGTCTGGTCCTACCTGGTCACAGAAAGAAAGATGAAAATGGGCATTATCGATAACACGCCCGTGGATCACAGCATACGGAAGCCCGTTGAAAACTATGACTGGAGTAAAGTGGACCAAGAAAGAAGAGATTATCTGCACAGACACAATCATCTTTCGCTTGAGGCCTGTTTCACGACCCTGAACGTGATCAATTACGGAGGAGTGAGATGATGACGGAAAAAAGCGATCACCCCATGATCAGCGTAATCATCCCGACGTTCAACCGTGCCGACCTTCTTGAGCAGTCGCTGAGAAGCCTTGTGAAGCAGAGTCTTCCCGGGCAGCATTACGAGGTGATTGTCATTGACGACGGTTCCCAGGATCACACCCGGGAGATCTGCAACAAAATGCAGAGAGCATTACCACTGAGATATTGTTACCAGGAAAACTCAGGAATTGCGGCGGCGAAGAATCTGGGTATTTTCCTATCCCGGGCACCAATCCTCTTCTTTTTCGACGACGATGACGTCGCGGATGAAGAACTCCTGCGAGAACACCTTAAAACGCACCGGGAGCATCCGCAGGAGAATATTGCCGTCCTTGGATATACCACCTGGTTGCCAACGCTTAAAATAAGTCGGGTCATGCATTTCGTGACGGATATCGGACATTTCCTTTTCTCCTACTCACACCTCAAGGACGGGCAGCAACTTGATTTCACCTATTTCTGGGGCGGACGTTCTTCCTGCAAAAGATCGCTCCTAGTGAAGCACGGGGTCTTCAGGCAGCAGTTCCGCTTCGGTTCGGAGGATATCGAGTTAGGATACCGCCTTTCCAGGTTCGGACTTAGGGTCATTTTCAACAGGAACGCCATCAGCCATATGATTCGGCCCATAACCTATGATGAATTCTGCAGGCGATGTGAAAAACAGGGAAGATCCCAGTACGTATTCAGCCAGATACACTCTGACCCGGCGATCCAGAAGTACTGCATGGTTGCCAAGGCCCAAACCAGGTGGCAATTTATAGAAAGGAACCTTGAAAAGAAAGTAAAAAGAGTTCATGAACTTGAATCTCTTCTGAAATCGGCATCTCCCAAAGACACATCAAGAGAGCTTTCCGATGAACTAACGAATTTATATTGGTGGACCTTCAATGCCTTCAAAATAAAGGGCATTGTTGAAGAGATGAATTCAGGAAATGGCCAGCAGGTTGTGGTGGTGGGGTATAACGATACATGGAAGCCCATCCCACCTCAGGATGTGGAATACCTTAGCAAAAAATGGAGGTATAAGCCGGCAGAAACAGCCTCCAAGGAAAGCATCCTGGTCATCGATCCATTTCTGCCCATGTACGATCGCGCATCCGGATCGCTGCGCTTATTTCATATTCTCAAATCCCTTTTAAGGATGGGGTATCACGTTACCTTCATCGCCAGAGATAGTCTTCATACCGAACAATATCTCCCTATTCTAAGAGAGCATGGGATCGAATCCTATGCTGGCGACCAATCGGCTTTCGACGCCATAGGCGTCAATATCATTGCCCCCTATCTGGACCTGGAAGCGATTCTCAAAGAAAGAGGTTACCAGGCTGTGATCCTGGACTTCTGGAATTTGGCGGAATATTACCTTCCCTTGGTGAGAAAGTATTCATCCTCTTCCAAAGTCATTATTGACAGCGTTGACATCCATTTTCTTCGGGAAATCCGCGAAGCGGAGCTTAAGAATGATGAAAAGCTTAAGCGCAAGGCCCTTCAGAACAGGGAGCGGGAAATCGCTATTTACCGCAAAGCCGACAGGGTTTGGGTGGTAACCCCTGATGATAAGAAGGCCATCGAGGGTTTTATGGGAAATGCGCCGATCGATATCATTCCCAACGTGCACGAAAAAATCGACCAGGAAAAAACTTTCGAGGAAACAGCGGATCTGCTCTTCGTTGGCAACTTCAATCACAAGCCCAACATAGATGCCGCCCAATTCTTATGCCGGGGAATTTTCCCCGCCATACAAAAAGAATTGAAGGATGTGAAGCTGTTCCTGGTCGGGAATAACCCTCCGGAAAGCGTGAAAGCTCTCGCTTCCGAGCATATTATTGTAACCGGATATGTGCCGGATCTCTCCCCTTATTTAAGCAAAGCCCGGATTTCCTTAAGCCCGTTGCGTTACGGCGCCGGGATGAAGGGAAAAATCGGCGAGGCCCTTTCCTGGGGGTTGCCGGTGGTAACCTCATCAATTGGGGCAGAGGGCATGGGGCTGGTTGATGGGAGAGATGTTCTTATCAGCGATGAACCGGAGCAATTCGCTGCCCAGGTAGCCAGGCTTTACCGTGATAAAGAGATGTGGAACCGCTTGTCTGCAAATGGGAAAAATAAGGTGCAAAGGGAATGGTCGCCAGATGCCCTCAAAACAAGGCTGGAGGCAATATTTCACAATGCCGAACCATCCTCCGGCAGGGTGTCCATTATCATTCTTACTTTGAACCAACTTCAATATACCAGAGAGTGCGTAAAAAGTATTCAAAAGCACACGCCGGAGCCGCATGAAATCATCTTTGTGGATAATGGTTCCACGGACGGAACTGCGGGGTGGCTGAGGCAACGGGTAAAGGAAAACCCTAATTATAGATTGATTGAAAACCGCGAGAATCTCGGGTTTTCCAGGGGCTGCAACCAGGGAATCAAGGTGGCGGCGGGAAGGTGCATTCTGCTTTTGAATAACGATGTGGTTGTTACTGAAAGCTGGCTTGGAGGAATGCTGGAATGCATCAACAGCGCTCCAGATATAGGTGTTGTTGGCCCGATGACCAACAATATCAGCGGGCCGCAAAAGGTTGTCAATGCCAACTATAACCATATTGAAAACCTTGATTCATGCGCCAAGTCATTCAGGGAAAAGAATCGACATCGCCGGATACCCGCCAGGAGAATTGTTGGTTTCTGCATGCTTTTCAAACGTGAGCTGGTGGAAAAAATTGGTTTACTGGATGAAAAATTCGGCTCGGGGAATTACGAGGATGACGATTTCTGTCTCAGGGCCGCCCTGGAAGGGCACAGAAACATTATCGCCGGCGATGTTTTTATTCATCATTACGGGAGTCAGAGTTTTATCGGGAATCGCATTGCTTATAATTCGGCGCTGGCAAAAAATAAAAAGTTATTTAACGAAAAATGGAATGGAATCGATGCTCAAAGCGCCCTGGGCAAAAAGGGTGTAGCCTTAAAAGCCATGGAAAAAGCGGTTGAGTTCTACCAATCAGGGGAGATGGATAAAGCAGTTTTTACGCTTGTTGAAGGGCTAAAACATTCTCCCCACGAGTTAAATCTATACTACACCCTGGCCGAAATGCTGCTCGACGCCAAGAAATTCAAGGAGACCCTGAGTATTCTTAAGGAGATGCCTGCCGATGACCAGGACGCAAGGAAATTGGCGCTGATCGGTTACGGCAAAGATGGTCTGGAACTATATGAGGAGGCTCAGGATTATGCCGACCGGGCCCTTTTATTAAATCCCGCGTTGGCCTTAGCTCTGAATTTAAAGGGGATTCTAACTTATAAAAAAAGGGATAAAGATTCAGCCGAAGATTTATTCCAGAAGGCGATTGCCGCGGATCCAAGCTATGGCGAGCCCTACACGAACCTGGGAGTAATAAAATGGGCTGCAGGCCTAAAAGAAGAAGCTTTGCAGTTTCTGGAAAAAGGGTTCATCCTTTCCCCGACCACAAAGGACATTATCACAACCTACCATTCAGCCATTACGGCCAGCGGTGAATTTTCGAGAGCCGAAAGAGTATTTCAGGAAGCAAAAGGAATTTATCCGCGGGACAGAAGCATTGCCTTTCTGTTGATTGATCTGTTAATCAAGCAGGGGAAAAATGAAGAGGCCATGAAAAACATTGAGGAGGCGATGATGGCCTTTGGGGTGGATGAGGGCATCCTGAATGCGGCTTTGCAGATCCGGAATATAATAGGACCGAAGAAAATCGCCGGGAAGTCCGGCGAAAAAGGGGCCATCTCTTTATGTATGATTGTAAAAAATGAGGAACAATCCCTGCCCGGATGTCTTAGCAGCGCCGAGCCGATTGTGGATGAAATGATCGTCGTAGATACCGGCTCAACGGATAGAACAAGGGAAATTGCCAGGGCGTTTGGGGCAAAGGTTTATGATTGGCAGTGGACGGGAAGTTTTGCCGAAGCCAGAAATTATGCGCTGGCCCAGGCATCCGGCCAGTGGATCCTGGCGCTTGATGCCGATGAAATCATTTCCCAAAAGGATTACAATGATTTGACCCGGCTTACCAAAAAGGCAAAGTCCGGATCCCTGGCCTACTCCTTCGTAACACGAAATTATACGGATCGGGTGGACGTGGAAGGGTGGGAGGCCAACAACGGGGATTATGCTCTGGAAGAAGCCGGCATCGGCTGGCTGCCCAGTGAAAAAACAAGGTTATTCCCGAATGACCGGCGGATCCGTTTTGCAAATCCCGTTCATGAATTCGTTGAGCCTTCATTGAGGAAGGCCGGCATGAAAATCATAAAAGGTAAAATCCCCATTCACCACTACGGAAAGTTGAATAAAGAGAAAAGCAATGCCAAAGGCGAATGTTATTATGAACTGGGCAAGAAAAAACTGGACGAAATGGGAGATGACGTACATGCCCTAAAAGAGCTGGCCATTCAGGCCAGTGAACTTAAAAAATACGAAGAAGCCATTCCCCTATGGCAAAAGGTCATTTCCCTGAAACCGGACATGCCATCGGCTTTCTTGAACATGGGGCATGCCTATTTGGAGCTCGGCAGATATGCCGAGGCCCTCTTAGCATCAACAAAAGCCATGAAGCTCGATCCTCAGATGAAGGAAGCGGCTTATAATCAGTCCCTCTGCGAACTTTGCGCCGGGGATATAGAGAATGTAGTTTCCACGCTGGAGAACCTGCTGCGAAAAGATCCGGAATATCCGCCGGCAATGGGCCTTTATGGTGTAGCCTGTTTTATTGAGGGTGAGGTCGAAAAAGGGATTGAATTTTTCGCGAAGATCAAGAAAATGGGAGCCGACTGCCCTGAGGTTCTCTTGGCTTACGCCACAAAGCTTTTAAGAGCAGGCCGGAAGGAATTTGCCCTTTCCCTGCTGAGGGCGGCCATTACCAGCAAAAATAGCAATCAAGCCATCCTGGCCCTGTACGAAGAATGTAAGAAGTCTTCAGAACCCCGCCAGGCATTCTGTCAGGCAGAGCCTCTGCCTGCTCCTATTTAAGTGATCTTTTAAGGTTATAACCGGTGTAAGGCGCCCCCGATGGGCGCCTTATTTTATTTAGGCGGATTTCCCTTTGAGGCCGGCGGCAAGATTGAGGTTAATATTTATTATGGGGGTGAGTTTTTCAGGGGCAGGATAAGCCATGGTTTCGAAGATGCGCTTGTCTATGAAGGCGCTCAAACTCAGGATATCCTGGCGCAACGTCTTGGGCAGGGGATTATCAGGCCTGGCCAGTTCCCCCTGAAAGATGCTCCAGATGAGCTGGTTGAATTTTAAAGCTTCATCCAATTTTGTATTCCGATCTTCGGCATTCCAGTTTTCCTGGCAATCCTTGAGCTTGAAGGCTGCTTTGGTAAGAACCGCGGCCTCGATTTCACGGCCGGACATGGTTGACTTACTTACGTTTTTGTAGATTTGCAGTTGATTGGCGTACATTCTTAAGGGTCTCCTCTTCGTAATCGATTAATTGCCGGGCAAGTTTCAAGGCCTGATAATACCTGTTGCCCAGGATGTGCGAGCTGATTTGATCAATTAAACTAAGCACCCGGGGGCTGGGAACCGCTTCCACAAGCCCTTGAATCAACTTCCAATAGGTATTGTGGTGGGTTATTAGGTTGTCCGGATCTACGTACATAAGCTGGATAACAAAATAAATTCGCCGACTGGGGGAATCGGCCTCTTTTTCGTTAAGAATATCTTTTTGGCGCAGAATGGGAACGTTATTTTCGATGATCAGCTTGCTCTTGGAACTTCCGTTAGTTATAACAGCGCCACCGAGGATCATTCGTTCATGTGGTTTCAAGGTAATTTTCAGGGCCATGGCTATTCCAATAATTGCATTAATGGCGCTTGATTTTCGGTCAGGCTCTTTATGGATTCAGTAATCAAACCCCTCTTAAGTTCCGCGCTTTTAATCTCCGGGTCTTCTTCAGGGGAAAGAGATTCTTCGGCAAAAAAAGCGTTCCCTATTTGGGAGCGGGCGATACTTGAAGCGTCGGCAACCAGCCCAGCGCGCTTTCCGGCGAGCGTCTCTTTAGCTATGCCAAGATTTTCCAAGGCAGCATATATCTCACTGTCCGGCGCGCTTTCCGAAAGTCTGGGAATATTAAGGTCGGAGACAAAAGACGGATCTCCGGTTATTTTCAGGATGCCCTGTTCCGCGGGGGGGATGGTCAGTTGATCAATCTGCCTCCGCAGAGCAGTAAAACTTTTTAAGAGACTAATCCTTTCTTCGCTTCCCGGCGGAAAAGGCGGATAATTTTTTACGATCCTGTCTAACTGGGCTTTCATCCGATCAATATAGATTTCAATCTTCTCCATCACCTGGTCGGCGGCTCTTATGCTTTTGGCCGCCAGTTGAAGGTCCGTGTTTATGGCCGTGTGCTTATTAAATGATGCCTGATCCTGATTAACCCCGGCCAATCCCGAGGAATCCTCTGCGGGCGAATTGATTTTCTGGCCGGAGATTTGCTGCCGGGCGAAGAAATCCTTGGTTTTGGTTATTTGGTTAAAATGAGTAAAGGTCAAATCGGGCCCTATTTCGCCGATGGACATGGTTTCACCTCCTGAGGAGAAACGAGGGAAAGGGATGAACCCTCCCCTCGTTCAAGGACTGCTTAGAACAACCTCAGGACTGACTGGGCCGCCTGAGCGGACAGGCTCAAAGCAGTTGTTCCCAGGGCCTGGCGAGTCTGGAGCATGAGCATGTTGGCTCCTTCCTCGTTCATATCGGCCAGTGTGAGATTATCCGCGCCTTTCAGCAGCGTGTTAATCATATTGTTGGCAAAATCCTGGCGGATGGATACAATATTCAGGTTTGCCGAAAGCGTCTTGGCCTGTGTGCGCAGAGTGGTCGTGGCCGTTTCGAGCTGAGTGATGGAGGAATCAATGTTTGTGGATGTGGCCCAGTTCAACTGGCCACTCCCTGAACCTGCCTGGGAGACAGCAAGACCTGTGGCCGTGGCAGTAAACCCAGTTACTGTTAAGGTGCTGCCTTCACCCAGATTGACGGAAAGAGATCCGGCTTCCAGGAGATTGACGCCTTTGTAGTAGGAATCGTTGGCGGCGTTGGTGATCTGGGTCAAGATGGCGTTGAACTGGGTCTGCAGGGAGGCAATTTCTGTCGAGGCAGCCGATTTGGCGGACTGGGCAATACCTTTTCCGCTGGCGATCAGGCCTTCAATGGCCTTGATGCCGGCGTCGGCCGCTTTGAGAGTCTGGATGCCCTCACCCATTTCGTCTTTAGCGACCGAGATATCCGAAGCCCGGTCTGATAGAGATTTGGCCAGGAAGTAGTTGGTCGGGTTGTCGAGAGGGGCGTTGACTTTTTTCCCGGTGGACAAGCGGTCCTGGGTCCTGTTGAGCAGGTCAACCGTTCCTTGAAGGCTAAGCAGGTTGCTTCTCATTCCGGCGGTTAAGGAAATGTCATTTAATGCCATGATTATTTTCTCCTTTTCTAGGTTTTTTTTATTTGGCATTTCTTGCCAAATATTTTGCTGCTGATTTAAGCGTTATTTTTAAGGCATCAGACGGTCCATTTATTTTATCAATCCTCCTTTCCGGACTATGTTTTGTCTTGCCTTTGACCTTCTTATCGGAGGGTTTGGCCAAAGCTTTAAAAATTATTTAAAAAAATTTAGGCCGGAGGCCTTGGGGGCTTCGGCGTTTGAAAAGTATAGTAAACGGCAAAAGAAAGTTGTCATTACGAATCGTCCAGCATCGCCCAGAAAATCCCCCCATCCCCCCTTTGCCAAAGGGGGGCGAGGGGGGATTTCAGGTAGTCCATTCGTCCCGCCAGCGGCGAGATTAACCTGTATAATGTCAACTTATTTATGACATTCCCTATAACTGCATCAGTGCGATGTGCCTCTGGATATTGGGGGAAAGGATCGGAATGGATATTGTTAAAGAGTAGCATAGTATCTGACGATGAGAAATATGGGGAACGGTAAAATTGGAAGAAGGCTGGCTCCATTGCATCGAAACGCGAGTTGGCAAATTATTAAATGATTATTTCAGGAAACATTTGAAGAGCAATTATGATGAATTCGAACCCTAAAACAATAGTTGCAGACGCTGAGCCGCTTGAAGACAACGCCCAGAGCTTCAATGAAACCGTTCAAATTATGCTCGCTGAAGATGATGATTCTTTGCGGTCGATCCTTGAGGATTTCCTGAAAAACCCCCGGAGAATAATCTGGGCGTATCGAAACGGCCAGGATGCGGTACAGGCTCTGAAGAATTTCGCCTTCGATCTGGTGATTACCGACCTGATGATGCCGGGGGCTGACGGACTCGGCGTCCTTAAAGAGGCCAAAAAAGCCAACCCGGAAAGTGTCGTGATTCTCATGACCGGCTACGGCTCCCTGGATACGGCGCTCCAGGCCATTCATGGAGGAGCTTATGACTATATTCGCAAACCTTTTAAGCTAAAAGAGCTGGAAATTGTGGTAACCAATGCCTGCGATAGGATTTTTTTGATCCGGGAAAACCGGCATCTCCTGGGGCGTTTGAAAGAAACCATGGAGGAGATGAAAGCATTAAAGAAAGTCCCGGGAAAAGATCTATCTCCGCTTTATCAGCTCCCCTCAATATCACTGGATCATAAAATCTCGGAATTGGACCTCATCCTGAACCAGATGATTCCCCCAAAGTACGATTTGCAAAAAAGCGAGCAAAGGGAAAAAGCCCTTCAAGAGCTGGAAAGATTGATCCAATTGAAAAAGGAAGGATTCATCGATTGGGATGAATTTCAGGCCCTTAAAAAAATGCTATTAGGGCCATTCCGAGAGTAGCTCCTGCCTTTTCTCCTATTTTCCCGCGCTGCTGGGCCGGGGGAACTGAACAGGCGGGATCTTTAACGCCGGTTTCTCTCCCCGGGGTTCCGCATCTCCCTCCTTGCTGCTGAGGATTACTACATCCACTCGCCTATTTTGCATTCTCCCTTCAGGGGCGGTGTTCGGAGCGATGGGGCGAAACTCGGCATAACCAGTAGCAGATATTCTGCCAGGTTTAAAATCATGGTAGGCAAGGAGATAGCGGACGATGGCGGTGGCGCGGGCCGTGGAAAGCTCCCAGTTAGAGGGAAATTGGGATGTGTTGATCGGCACGCTGTCGGTATGCCCTTCGATGCGGATGTGGTTGGGAATTTTTTCCAGGGATTTGGCCAGGGCATTCAGGACCGGAATGAATTCCTGGCGGGGGGAGGCGTCCCCGGAGTTGAAAAAAAAGCTTTCGGGCACGCGGATTACCAGCCCTCTCTTGTCGATAATGTATTTGATTTGACTGGCCGGCGGCGCAATGTTTTTGCCCAACCCTTGAAATACTTTTTCTACTTCATTTTGGATTTCTTGGGCTAATTTTTCAAAAGACTCCCTTTCGGCAGTTTTGGGCTGGAATTCCGGAACGGTTATGATGCTAACATTAAAGGGAGTTGAATTGGGTGAAAAGGCCCCGGCATCGCGCTGGGAGATTTGAGCCGGGATCAGGGACCCCAAGGCCCTTTGCAGGGATTCGACAGCGGAGCCGAGCTTCTGTTCGTCAACCCTGGAGATGGCGTACATGGTGACAAAAAAGGCAAAAAGGAGAGTAATGAAATCGGCGTAAGAGACCAGCCACCGCTCCATATTTTCATGTTCTTCTTCATGTTTTCTTTTTTTTCTGGGCATTGTCTTATAAAGAACCGGCTGTTTTTTTATTTAGTGTCCATCCGGAAACCCCCTCTCCCCTTGCGGGAGAGGGTTGGGGTGAGGGGGATTAAAATGGAAGTCATAGAAATTTTAACCCCTTATCACCCCCACCCTCCCCTCCCCCGTCAAAGGGGGAGGGGAAAACTTGGGTTTCCGGATGAGAAATAATCAGGGTCGGTCAGTTTTTTTATTATTTTGAAATTCCGGAAGGAAGGCCCGCAATTTCTCTTCAATCAATCTGGGATTTTCTCCGGTGGAAACAGCTACCACTCCTTCCAGGATCATTTCTTTAAGGATCATCTGGTGCCGATGCCTTACTTCCATTTTTGTGGCTATCGGCAAAAACAACAGGTTGGCGGCGCCTACTCCATATACAGTTGCCACAAAAGCCACAGCTATTCCGGATCCAAGTTTGCTCGGGTCGCTCAGGTTTTCCATCACGTGGATCAGTCCCAAAACAGCCCCTAGAATTCCGATGGTGGGGGAATATCCTCCCGCGGCTTTAAAGATTTTGGAACTCATCTTGCCGTATTCATCCATATACTCCAGCTCGGTTTCGATGGCCTCGCGGATGATATGGGGCTCAATCCCATCCACTGCCATGGTCAGAGCTTTTGCCAAAAGCTGATCCTCGATGTTCTTGATCTCTTTTTCTAAGGACAGGATCCCTTCCTTACGGGCTTTATTGGCGTAACGGGTAATCTGCTCGATGATCTTTAAGGGATCGTGCGTCGGCTCTTTAAGGATCGCCCGGATATCCTTAAAAGCCCCTATTACACTATTATAGGGGTAGCTAAGAAAAACAGCTCCGAATGTTCCGCCAAAAACGATGATGCCGGCCGTAATCTGCATAATGGAGAATATGCTTCCGCCTTCCAACACCTGGCCGCCCAGTATTGCCCCGAAGCCTAAAACAAGACCTATGATCGATGCTTTATCCATCTGTCATTCAATGGGGGTGGAAGGACTGAAAACTCTTCGACGGAATTCGATAACCAGCCGAATCACTTCCTGCACCTTCTCCTGGACGGTAATTTTTTCCCCGTTGGAAAGAGTGATAATCGTATCGGGAGTTTCTTCCATGTGAACAATTAAGTCCGGGTTGATGACCATCGGAGTATTATTTAAACGGGTTAAAGGAATCATAGGGCAGACCCTTCCTCATGAATTTGAACTCCTTATCGGCGCGGGGAACACGGAACTTAAATCCGGTTACCACTGAAACAAATTACTCAATGGGAGGGAAGATTTATAAAAAAAAGGAATCGGAAACTGATTTTAGCTTATCATTTAAGGAAAGTTATTTTTCGCCGATAAATAGCATGCGCGGTTTCTTTGGTGTCAAAAAAGATTATTAAGCACTTCATAAGTAGGGGTTGCATATTTGATGAACTCCTAAAAAGTCGTCACCCGGGTGAAAACCGGAGTCCAGAGAACTTATAACCATTTGAAAGAACTGGATTCCGGCTGGAGTTTACCCCGTACTTGATACGGGGCCGGAATGACAGAAAAACGCATTTTCAGACTTTTTACGAGATCATCACATTTGACAAAGTATAAAATTAGATTTTCCTCTGGAAGATGACCCGTTATGAAAGCTTGAACCGTATTTTTAAATGATTAAGGGAAGGATAAAATGCCGGAAACAGAATCGAAGATATTGGAGAATATCAACCAGCTGGCTATCCTGACGATGATGGTTGAACCCGATGATATGATCACCCTGGGTTCGATTCTGGAAAAGCTGGAATGTATCGAGAAAGAAGAATCTGAAGGGAATCTAAAATCCGTTGGCGTCGTAAGCGGCGCTCTGAAAAACCTGGTGGAAAAAATCATCCTGAGGGACCTCCCGGATATTTCGGGGGGGCTGGATCTATTAAGGGAGGGCATCCGGATCATGCAGCGAAACGCCTCCCAACCCGCCCCCTCCCAGCCGGAAAAAGATGAGGAGACCTTCTGGGGGAAGATCGGTTCTCTGGTGGAAGTAAAAGTTAGCCCGCCCCTCCGTCAAAATAAAACCGTTGAATCCATTCCAGAGCCTGCTGCAAATCTCACCCAGGATATGGAAATATACAGCGATTTCATAACCGAAGCTCTGGAACATTTGAATACAATTGAATTGAATATCATAAACCTGGAACAGAATCCGGATGATAAAGAATGCATCAATAACATCTTCAGGCCTTTCCATACCATCAAAGGAGTTTCCGGTTTTTTAAACCTCCAGGATATTAATAAATTTGCCCATGCGGTGGAATCCCTTTTAGATAATGCCCGAAATGGTAGGCTGCAAATCCATCGAGGAATTATCGATTTTATCCTGGAGGCAGTGGATCTTTTAAAAAATATGATTCTGGATTTGAAGAGCCAGGTTGAATCGGGTAAGCTCAAACCTTCAGATTTCCAGTTAGAGACATACCTGGAAAGAATTAAAATTCTGCAAGCGGGCGGCTTTTTAGATCAGGCGCCTCCTCAGCCTAAATTGCCAGACGAGCCGGATCAAACCGTAAACCTGCCTCTGGGGGAAATCTTGAGCGCCAAAGGCATCATTTCCCAGGAGGACGTTTCCGAGGCTTTAAGAAAGCAGGCAGATGGCAAAAGCAATCTAAAAATTGGTGAAATCCTCATTAAGGAGAATAAAGCCAAACCCAAGCAGGTCATCGAGGCCCTGCGGGAACAGAAAAATATCCCGGCTCAATCAACAGAGGCCACTATTAAAGTGGACACTTCCAAGCTGGATAATCTGGTGGACATGATCGGCGAATTGGTCATTGCCCAATCCCTGGTCCAGCAGAACCCCGTTTTCTCCACGCTACACGATCAGAAATTAACCAGCGATTTTGCTCATCTCAAAAGGATCACCACAGATCTTCAGAAAATTTCCATGAATTTGCGAATGGTCCCCATCCGTCAGACCTTTCAGAAGATGATCCGGTTGGTCAGGGATCTGGCTAAGAAATCAGAAAAGCAAGTGGATTTAATCATGACCGGAGAAGAAACCGAAATTGACCGGAACATGGTGGATGCCCTTTATGAGCCTTTGGTGCATATGATTCGCAATTCCATCGACCATGGCATCGAGACCCCCCAAAAACGTAGGGAGGCCGGTAAATTAGAGACCGGCCGGGTATTTTTGCGGGCTTACCAAAAAGGCGGAAATGTGGTCATTGAGATTGAAGACGATGGCCAGGGGCTCAATCGCCCTAAAATTATCAAGAAGGCCAGGGAGCGCAACTTAATCTCGGAAGAAACGCAACTGACCGATTATCAAATCGACAACCTCATTTTCGAACCCGGTTTTTCCACGGCCGAGAAAGTAACCGATGTCTCCGGGCGCGGAGTGGGGATGGATGTAGTCAAAAAGACCATTGAAAAGTTGAAAGGGAAAGTGGAGATTTTTTCAGTCGAGGGGAAGGGTTGCCGGTTTTTAATTCGAGTCCCGCTCACCCTGGCCATTATGGATGGAATCATCGTCAGAATAGGAGAAGAAAAATATATTATCCCCACGGTGTTCGTCAAGGACACCCTGCGGCCTCGCCCGGAGGATATTTCCACTGTCCAGAACAAAGGTACCATGATCAAGGCCCGGAAGACCCTGATGCCTTTGATCAGACTTTATGAATTATTGAATGTCCGGCCTAAGAACAAAGAACCCTGGGAGGCTCTAACCGTTGTTGTTGAGAATGATGGTTGTTTAAAAGGGTTCATGGTGGATGATCTCATCGGGAAACAGGAGGTGGTCATAAAAAATCTGGGAGAAATGCTGAAGAAGACCAAGGGAGTGGCGGGTGCGACCATCATGGGCGATGGACGGGTGGGCTTAATTTTAGATATCCATGGGATATTCGAGCTCAATCGTAATTCCTAATGATCTGACCGTGCTTGGTGATCTCGTAAAAAGTCATCAGAACTATGGTTTCGTAAAAAGCCTAAGATGCAAGGCGCGCAAAATCTGAGGAGTGAAGCGTACTTACAGGTACGCTGCAACGACGAAGGTGAAACGCAACGCCGCAGATGGACTTTTTACGAAACCATCATGCTTCATTGTTTGCAGAAGGGAATCTTCCTCTTGGGAGGGTTTTAAATGATTAACTTAAGCAACTGTTTGAGGGCGGATCAGATTTTTGGCGATCGCCAGGAGTGCTTCTGTAGGGTCCATGAGCATAATCCATCCCGGCTGTGCTCAAACGATGGCCATGGGCAGCTCCTTTCCAGCAAAAAGATCATCGGGGAAAAACTGCAGGTAAGCGAGGAACGGCATCGATTGCTGGTCGAAAAAGTGCCCCTGGGGATTGTTTCCATAGACACGCAGGGCCAAATCATTGACTCCAATCCAGCCTTCATAACCATGCTCGGCTTTCCTCCTGAGGCAGATATCCGGGCCATGAATATGCTGAATTTTCCGCCTCTGGTGGAAGCGGGAATTGCCCATAATGTCCGGTGCTGCTTCAAGTCGGGAGAAGGAAGCGTCTTCGAAAGCCTATATATGGTTAAATGGGTTAAGGAGGTTTATCTTCGTTGTCATTTAACACCCATCCGGGATAAAGATGGGCGGATTTTTAGCGTCCAAGCGATCATGGAAAACATCTCCGAGGAGAAAAAGCTTAAAGATCAATTAATCCAGGCCCAGAAGACGGAGGCCATAGGCATACTGGCGGGCGGGGTGGCTCATGAATTCAACAACATCCTTTCCGTCATCATAGGGTTCACCGAGCTGGCCAGTTACGGTATTCCCGAAGAATCGACAGCGCTACTTAATCTGCAAACGGTGCTTAAAGCCAGTCATCGGGCCAAAGACCTGGTGAATCAGATTCTCACTTTCAGCTGCCGGAGCGAGCAAGAAAGAAAACCGGTGGAGATTACTCCCATTGTCAAGGAGACCTTGAAAGTTCTCAGAGCTTTTTTACCTTCCACCATCGAGGTCCGGCAGAAAATAGAAAGCAATACAGGAATCATCAAAGCAGATCCCACCCAGATCCACCAGGTTTTGATGAATCTTTGCACCAATGCCGCTCATGCCATGGGAGAAAATGGGGGTGTGCTGGAGGTAAGCCTTACTAACTTGGAGATGGGCGCAAATACGGCCGGGCAAAATACGGATGTTCTTCCGGGGCCGTACATCCGCCTGACGGTGAGCGACACAGGGCATGGCATGGCGCCTGACGTGTTAGAGAAGATATTTGACCCCTACTTCACCACCAAAAAGGTTGGCGAGGGAACAGGGCTCGGGTTGGCCGTGGTTCAGAACATCGTCAAAAGCCATGGGGGGGCGATCACGGTTTCCAGCGAACCGGGAAAGGGCAGCGCTTTCCAGGTGTACTTTCCCTGTGTGGAAAAAGTCAAAGAAATGGGGGAAATCCAGAAGGCGGAATCCCTTCCTCTCGGGGGACGTGAGCGGATTCTCTTTGTGGACGACGAACAGGTTCTGGCGGATTTAGGGAAGAAGATGCTCGAGCGCCTCGGTTATGAGGTGGTTACAAGAACGAACAGCCTTGAAGCTCTGGACTTATTTAGGAAGCAGCCGGATAAGTTTCATTTGGTCGTCACGGATATGACCATGCCCAACATGACTGGCGCCAGGCTGACCCGGGAACTTTTGCGCATTCGACATGATCTTCCGGTAATTCTTTGCACGGGCTTTAATGAACAAATGGACGAGATAAAAGCCAAAGTGTTGGGGGTGCAAGAGTTTGTCATGAAACCTTTTGATTATAATAACCTGGCCAATACCATCCGCAGAGCCCTTGATGAAAGACAGAGGGTCGGGGGGGATGCGGTTTCAAGCGGGAAAATATTTATTTCTTCTTTTCCAGAAGGTGTAGGGCTGCATCCAGGCCCAGGAAATAGACCTGAATTCCCAGTCCCATGATAATCCCCTGAGCAGCCGGGGCGATCACCGAATGGATACCCCGCTCATAATGATTGGATAGGTGAATTTCCACGTAGGGAATCTTGACCCCTTTGATGGTGTCGCGAATGGCCTGGCTGGCGTAAGTGAACCCTCCCGGATTCATCACCAGAACATCCACCTTGTCGTAATAGGCTTTGATGATCCGGTCAATGCATTCACCTTCGGAATTCGTGTAGAAAATATCCAGGTTGAACTTTTTGGCCTGACCATAGTCCTGCATCATTTTGTCCAATTCGGCTGCCGTGGTCTTCCCGTAAATCTCCGGCTGACGAATCCCCAGCAGGCTCATGTTGCTTCCCTGAATGAGCAGTATTTTGGGCATGGTCATTTCCTTTCTTTTTAAGATCAGGAGGATTTTATATCAGGAGAAATCATTTTTTCAATGATAATTCGGTCTGTAACCAAGTCAGATTCTACATCCTTTTTCGTCCTAAACCGCCTTTCATCCTGATTTTGTGCGCATCCTTTTCCAGATGGCAGCGCTTATATTTCTTCCCGCTGCCACACCAGCAGGCATCATTGCGGCTCATTTCTGTCTTTTTCTCTTGTGATGGTTTGTTGTTGAAAAGGCGTTCCAGTATTTTCATCTTCGATCTTAAATCTTCCTCCTTAAATAGTATGGGCGGAACAAGAATTGATGAACTCGTAAAAAATCAGCAAAGCCGTCACTCCGGCCTGCCTGTGCCTGGCAGACAGGTGAAAACCGGAGTCCAGAGAACTTATAACTATTTGAAAGAACTGGATTCCGGCTGGAGTTTACCCCGTACTTGATACGGGGCCGGAATGACAGAAAGGCGCAATTGCAGACTTTTTACAATTTCATCAAATTTGCAAGTTGCCAATTATTTGGGATTCTTAGTTTCTTGCTGGAAATTTGTCAGAAAATGGCCTAATATCTCCGGCCCCCTCCGCCGCCGCTGCGGCTCCCCCGGAATCCTCCACTTCCCCGATTGCCGCTGGGACCTGGGCTCCTATCATCTCTTTTAGGGCGGGCTTCATTGACTGTGATGGTGTTTCCGAGGAGCTGGCCTCCATTGAACTTCTGGATAGCCTCTTGCGCTTCCTTTTCGCTGCCCATTTCGACAAACCCGAATCCTCTGTTTAAACCGGTGTACTTATCCTTGATGAGGGTTACGGACACCACTTTTCCTATCGCGGAAAAGTTGGCTTTCAGGTCCTCTTCTGTGATTTCAATTGACAAATTTCCGATGTACAGGTTCTTATTCATGTCAGCCTCCCTTTTTTCTCCTCACCCTCATCAATGAGGACTTTGTTGAATAATTATGCATCCGCGGTTCTGCGTTGCTGCACAGGAGAGGAACCGGGTCGATCATAACAATAAAGCCGTATAAGCTTTCAAGAGCTCTGCGGCTTTATTATTCCAACCTTAAACTCTTTACGACTTGAAGAATTTATCCTACATTTTTTTGGACAATGATGTCAATTGTTATTTTCCCCTTTTAATGGGCGCCTCCCTTCACTTTACAGGATCCCTATTCATAGCCCGGGGTTCGGAATGACGATTGAGCACCAGATTTTGAGATTTGCAAGAACCTCATTCGGGACCACAAAAAGCGAATGGTGGCAAGGAAAATATTTTATTGCAGTTTTTCATCCGGGTGGTATAATTTCCTCGCTTTTTCGTGGTGGGCCTTTTTTGAGGGAAGATTAACGGAACTTTTTCTTCCCTTGACTAGCAACTTCATTTCCATAATGTTCAATAAAGGAGGTGATCAAAAAAATATAGGGGAAGTTTCGAAGAGGGAAGTCCTTTAATGCCCGGGTGAACTAAACTTTCCAAGTTCTTAACGAAGAGGAGGGGAAAATGGCAAACAAAGGGATTGATTGGTCTTCATTATGGAAGAAGGATGAATGGCTTGCTGTTTGGATCGGGTTTCTCATTATCATTTTGACCTTGACGGGCCTGAAGCTTACGAGCGTTAAGTTCAAATGGACGACGGATGGAGAATTCGCTTCCTTTATGGCTGAGAAGATGCCCATGGTGGAAAGGCTGGCCAAGGAAGCCGGGCAAAAAGGCGAACAGGCGCTTCAGGAACAAATGGTGGCCCTGAAAGCCGCCGCGGAGGCCCAAAACCGGAAAGCGGTGGGCGAGGTCCTCAAGAAATTGGATGAGGCCGCCAAGAAGGCCAAGGACGAAGGTCTTAAAAAGAAGGTGGCCCCCCTTGTTCGCAGCGTGCGGGGAGAGGCGGGGAACCTCCTGGACAAAGTCTTTGCCGGGGAAAATATCCTGGCGGGTTTCTATATCCTGATTTTCTACTTGGTCCTGGCCACAATTGGCGCTAAGGCCATGAGGATTGAAATCGGGAAGTTCATCGGCGGGTTCCCGGTCATTTTCATCATTGCCTTCATTGCCCAATTCCTGGCGGGGAATTATACGATTCTTTACTATGGGCTGGAGTACGTCCTCTGGTGCCTTTTTATTGGGTTGGTTATCAGCAACGTATTCGGAGTTCCTGCTTGGCTGATGGCCGCAGCCAAGACGGAATACTACATCAAGACCGGCCTGGTAATCCTGGGATCGGGGATTCTGTTCGGAGAGATCATCCAGGCCGGAGGATACGGGATTATCCAGGGTCTCCTGGTCGTCGGGGTGGTCTGGTATGCATGTTACTGGTTCGCCCGGAAACTGAAAGTGGATGAAGAGTTTTCGGCCATTCTGGCCAGCGGAGTCTCCATCTGCGGTGTTTCCGCGGCCATCGCCACTGCGGGGGCAGTTAAAGGGGACCCGAAGAAGCTGAGCTACGTGACTTCGATTATCCTGGTGTGCGCCGTGCCCCTGATGGTGATCATGCCCTGGATTATCAAAGGAACCGGCATGGATCATATGGTAGGCGGGGCCTGGCTGGGAGGAACTCTGGATACGAGCGGCTCCGTGGTGGCTGCCGGGGCCCTGGTGAGCGAATCGGCCATGAAGATCGGGGTCATCGTCAAGATGTCCCAGAACGTGCTGATCGGGTTTGCCGCTTTTATTCTGGCCATCGTCTGGACCTTTAAAAAGGCTGCTCCCGGCGAGAGACCCGGGGCAATCGAAATTTGGTTTCGCTTTCCCAAATTCGTCCTCGGGTTTATGATCGCCTCCCTTATTTTCTCCTTCTACTTAGAACCCAAGACGGTCGATGCGGTGAAGGGGCAATTGACGCACCTACGAACCTGGTGGTTTGCCATGGCCTTTACCTGTATCGGGCTGGAGACTCGTTTCGTTGATCTGTTCAAGATGGGCGGGGGAAGGCCGGCGGCGGCCTTTCTGGGAGCGCAGCTCTTCAACATCTTCTGGACGCTCCTTCTGGCCTACCTCATCTTCGGCGGAGTTCTTTTCCCGGCGCCTAAATTCTGAAAAAAAGAGAGAAAGAAAATCCGGTAGGGGAGGGGCGATTTTGGTCGCCCCTTTCTTATAAAGAAAATTGAGATTTTGGGTATTTTTTTATTAGACCTCCATCCTATCTCCTAAGAGTGGCCCGCTTTTCAATGATTTTAGAGGATTCTGAAAAAAATTGACATTTTGCAAAAGTTCGTTAAACTTTATGGGTATTTCAGTCCAGGTAATAAAATATTTCCCTTGGTGAGGAGAGAAAATGGAAAAAGCAGTATGGCATGCTCTTGAGGCGGAACAAGTGCTTAAAGAACTGAATACGGATAGCCATAATGGCTTGACCGCCGACGAGGTCCAGAAGAGGCTGGAAAAGTACGGCTATAACGAGCTTAAAAAAGAAGAAGGGGTTTCCCCCTGGGCTATTTTTTTCAACCAGTTCAAGAATATTCTCATTGTCATTCTTCTCGTGGCCATCGGGCTTTCGGCGCTGATCGGGGAGCTGGTGGATGCAGCCATCATCGCCGTGATCGTCGTCTTTTGCGCAGTCCTGGGGTTTATTCAGGAGTACCGCGCCGAGCGGGCCCTGGATGCTTTGAAGAAGATGCTCTCTCCAACCATTACCGTTTTAAGAGGAGGGCGGGAAGCGGATATTCCCTCGAAAGAACTTGTCCCCGGAGACATAATGCTCCTGGAAGCGGGAGATAAGATCCCGGCCGACGCCCGCCTGGTGGAAAGCCATTCATTGAGATGCGATGAAGCTCCGCTAACAGGGGAGTCCGTGCCAGTGAGCAAAAATATTCAGCCTTCATCTGAAGAGGTGCGGGTCAGCGATCGCAAAAACATGATCTTCACCGGGACCACCGTTACTTATGGACGAGGGAAAGCAGTCGTCACTTCCACCGGCATGAATACGGAATTTGGCAAAATCGCCGAGGAAGTTACGAGTGTGGAGATTGAGAAGACTCCTCTGGAAAAGAGAACGGCAGAGATCGGAAAATGGCTGGGTATCGTCGCCGTGTCGATCTGTATCCTGGTTGCCGGAATCAGCATCTTCAGGGAAGCGATCTGGGGCAAAATAGACCTGCAATTCGTCATCACCATGGTGATGTTTACTGTGGCCCTCGCTGTAGCAGCAGTTCCTGAGGCGCTGGCAGCCATTGTAACAGGAGCTCTGGCCATCGGGATGCATCAGATGGCCAAAAAAAATGCGCTAATAAGAAAAATGCCCGCGGTCGAGACTTTGGGATGCACCACAGTCATCTGCTCTGATAAGACCGGGACCCTCACCAAAGGAGAGATGACCGTCAGAAAGATCTTCGCCAAGGGCAAAATAGTGGAGGTGAGCGGAATTGGTTATGACCCCGTGGGTGAGTTTAAAGGAGCAGATCCAGTGGAAATCACCAAGAGCAACTCTTTACGAATGCTTTTGCAGGCAGGGATTTTATGCAGTGACGCCGACCTTCATCAGCAGAACGGAAAATGGTTGATCAAAGGAGATCCCACCGAGGGGGCCCTGGTTGTAGCCGCAGCCAAAGCCGGCCTTTCGATCCATGAAATAAAGCTGGAGAACCCCAGGATTGAGGAAATTCCTTTTAGCTCCGAGAGGAAAAGAATGACGACCATCCATCAAATGCCCGATGGGAAAAAGGTCGCTTTCATGAAGGGAGCTCCGGAGGTTATCCTGGGAAAATGCCCTTATATTCTTGAAGACGGAGGCTGGAGAAACCTCCCTGGAGAGGAAAAAGCGGACATATTGCGGGCAAACGAGGAGATGGCCCAGGCGGCTTTGCGGGCCCTGGGGATTGCTTACCGGGATCTTCCCGATGGAACCGGCTACAGCGAGGATTTTATTGAAAAGGATTTGATCTTTCTGGGCATAGTGGGCATGATGGACCCCCCGCGGGAAGAAGCGATTGAGGCCACCAAAGTATGTAGGCAGGTGGGCATTAAACCCATTATGATTACCGGAGACCATAAGCTAACGGCCGTGGCCGTGGCCAAGGAGATCGGATTTTACAAGGACGGCGACAAGGTGCTCACCGGAGAAGAACTGGAAAAGATGAGCGATGAGGAGTTTGAGAAGATTGTTTGTCAGGTCACGGTTTATGCTCGAGTCTCCCCTTCGGATAAATTAAAGATCGTAAAAGCCTGGAAGAAACAAGGGGAAGTCGTCGCCATGACCGGCGACGGAGTCAACGATGCTCCGGCCCTCAAACAGGCCGACATCGGCATTGCCATGGGGATTACAGGAACCGAGGTGACCAAAGAAGCAGCGGATATGGTCCTGAGCGATGATAACTTTGCCACCATTGTAACTGCCATTGAGCGGGGAAGATGGATCTATGACAATATTAAAAAATATCTCACCTACCTCCTGAGATGCAACATTACCGAAGTGGCCGTGATCGGAGGATTTGTTTTATTCATGGGGCCGGAGTATCTTCCTCTCCTCCCCGCAGCCATCCTGTACATCAACCTGGCGACCGATGGGCTTCCGGCCCTGGCTTTAGGGGTCGCTCCTCCTGATCCGGACATCATGCAGCGGCCGCCGCGCGACCCAAAAGAGAGCGTCTTTTCCTGGGACGTAAAAGCCTTCATACTCATGGCCCTGGTCATTGAGATCCCTCTCTTTGCCTTCCTCTTTTTTCACGAGCTAAACGATATTACCCACGCCCGGACAGAGATGTTTTTCCTTTTCATTGCTATTGAGATTATTATCGCCCTCAACTTCCGCTCCATGAGATACAGCATCTTTAAGGCCCCGCCCCATAAATGGCTCCTCATTGCCATTTTATGGGAAGTGATCCTGATTGCCATCCTGATTCAAATTCCCTCGGTGCGAGAAGCGTTTGGAATTCAAATGCCCACCGTTTCCGATCTTGGGATCGTTTTTGCCTTTGGTCTAGTAGTCTTTATATCGATGGAAGTGATCAAGGCCGTTTTGCGCAAGAAGCTGCAGCCGGGCAGGAAGATAGCCTCGTAGATTCAAGGCGGTTCAGAATAAGGGGAAAGTTTTTCCCTATTCTTCTTTTTCGGGGGGAGAGGGTGGAGATTTCCTGGCATTTCACCGAGGGGGATTTTTAAAGGCAGCTACCCGAGGGAAAAAAGGATTTTCTCTCTCTTTCCACTCCCCGTTTTTATGAGAAGAATCGATTTGTTTTTTTAGCCGGGAACACGGGGAATTCGGCTTTTTACCTGGAGGAGGGAAAGGTCTGGATCTTTCGCATTACCCATTATGCTGGATGCCAAACAGCGGGCGATCGAGCGGGAATTGGGGGAGAAAATAAGGCTCCCGGTTTTTTATATTACGCAGTTGTTAGGGATGGCCCTGGGTATTGATCAGAAAAAATTGGGCCTTAACCGGCTGATCACTTCGCCCAAGAAATTTTTAGAGAATTTATGCCCCAGAGGAATGCTTCAAAGGGAAAAACCTTGACTTCAGGAGGAGCATTGGATATTATAAAAAAATAGATTTTATATGGGTTTCGCTCAAATAAAAGTTTTTTGACCCAGCCTGTTTACTATTCAAAAAAGATCAAAGCTTGTTATTTTACATAGCGACAAATTATTTTGCGTATATTTACAATAACCTCATATCCTCTGTCATTCCGGGCTTGACCCGGAATCCAGCCTACTTTCTGGATTCCCGCTTTCGCGGGAATGACGAAAATGGGACAAAAAGGACTTTTTACGAATCCAACAAGTAAGGTTGTTTATCGTTTCAGTTTTTAGGGCGTGATTGAAATAAAAAATGGAGGAGAAAGAAATGGCTAAATCAGAAACCCCGTTTTTGGATGAGCTGGAAAAAGGGGAATGGCCGAGCTTTGTGAAAGACATGAAGCAGGCCGCCGAAAAAAAGCCCATGGCCAAAGACCTCTTGCGTCAGCTCGAGCTTTCCTATAAAGAAAAGATCGGGCATTGGAAGCACGGAGGCATCGTGGGCGTCAAAGGGTATGGGGGAGGAGTGATTGGAAGATACTCCGATCGGCCGGACTTATTCCCGGGCGTGGAGCACTTCCACACCATGCGGGTCAACCACCCGACGGGATGGTTCTACACAACCAAGGCTCTACGGACACTTTGCGACATCTGGGACAAACACGGCAGCGGTCTGACCAACATGCACGGCTCTACGGGAGACATCATTTTGCTGGGAACCACCACCGACCATTTGCAGTCCTGTTTTGATGATCTCTCCGACGCCGGGTTTGACCTGGGGGGGTCAGGGTCGGCTCTGCGGACTCCCAGCGCCTGCGTCGGCCCGGCCCGTTGCGAATGGGCCTGCATCGACAGCCTAAATATCTGTTATGACATCACCATGAGTTTTCAGGATCAGCTGCACCGCCCGATGTTCCCTTACAAATTCAAAATCAAAGTTTCGGGCTGCGCCAATGACTGCGTCGCTTCCATCGCCCGGTCGGATTTTTCGATTATCGGCACCTGGAAGGGTAAGATCCAGATCGACCAAAAAGAAGTTCAGGCCTATGCGACCGCCGGACTGGATGTCAAAGCTGAGATCACGGACCTCTGCCCGACAAAATGCATGACCTGGGATGAAAAGGCGAAAACGCTGGCGATTGAAGATGCCGACTGCACCCGCTGCATGCATTGCATCAACATGATGCCCAAGGCCCTGCGCCAGGGAAAAGAAAAGGGCGCCACCCTGCTGATCGGCGGCAAGGCCCCCATTGTCCAGGGCGCGCTGCTTTCCACGGTCATCGTGCCTTTCATGAAACTGGAGCCTCCCTATCAGGAGTTGAAAGACCTGATTTTAAAGATCCTTGACTGGTGGGATGAACACGGCAAGATGCGGGAAAGAGTGGGAGAGCTGATCAATCGGCTGGGCATGCGAACATTTCTTAAGGACATAGGGTTAAAACCGGTTCCCCAGATGGTCAAGAACCCGCGAACGAACCCCTATGTGTTCTTCTGGCCCGAAGATATCAAGAAGGAGGTAAAGTAAAAATGGCCAAAACGGATATTGGACCGCCCAACTATAAAAATTTCATGCCGCCGGTGATTCAGAAGAATTACGGGAAATGGCAATACCATGAAATTCTCCAACCGGGCCTGCTGAAACATGTGGGCGAAACCGGTGAAGAGATCTACACCGTGCGCGCTGGTTCACCCAGGCTGATGAGCACGGATCATATCCGGGAGATCTGCGAAATCGCCGAAAAGTATTGCGATGGCTTTCTGCGCTTCACCAGCCGGCACAATATTGAGTTTCTCCTGACTGATAAAGCGAAGATTGAACCTTTGATAGCCGAATTGAAAAGCAAAAAATACCCGGTCGGCGGGACCGGCCATTGCGTAACCAATATCGTGCATACCCAGGGCTGGGTTCACTGCCATACGCCGGCAACGGACGCTTCCGGGCCGGTGAAAGCGGTCATGGACGAACTCCACGAGTATTTCTCCACCATGACCATGCCCTCCCAGGTGCGCATCGCCCTGGCCTGCTGCCTGAACATGTGCGGGGCAGTGCACTGTTCGGACATCGCCATCCTGGGGATCCACCGCACGGTACCCAAGCCGGACCATTCCCGGGTGCCCAACGTTTGCGAGATTCCCACAACAGTGGCCTCCTGCCCAACCGGAGCGATCCGACCTGACCCCAAAACCAAGAGTGTGACCATTAACGAAGATAAGTGCATGTATTGCGGAAACTGTTATACGGTCTGTCCGGCTCTTCCCCTGGCAGATCCGGAAAACGACGGAATTTCCATCTGGGTCGGCGGCAAAGTTTCCAATGCCCGGAGTGCGCCCATGTTTTCCAAATTGGCCGTTCCCTTCCTGCCCAACAACCCGCCAAGATGGCCGGAGACGGTGGCGGCCGTGAAGAATATCGTGGAAACCTACGCCAAACACGCCCGCAAGCATGAGCGTATGGGAGAATGGATTAACCGCATCGGCTGGGAAAGGTTCTTCCGTTTGACGGGGATTGAATTCACTGATAAGCACATTGATGACTTCACCACGGCTTCGGAAACCTATCGCACCACTACCCAATTTAAGTGGGGTTGAAAATGAGCGCAGAGACCAAAGAAAAAGTATTGGAATATCTTCGGGAAAAATCCAAAGGGGATAAGAAAAAATATTACGTGAAGGAAGTAGTGAAGGGGCTTCCCAATGAAGATCGCCATGCGATTCAAGATGCGGTGAAAGAACTGCTTGACGAGGGAACCCTGAAGTATTGGTCCAGCGGCAGCACCACGTATGTTATGCTCGCCGAATTTTTCCCAAAAGAGTAGCTTTATAAAATTATGAACGGGGCAATTCCTCGGCTGGTCATTGCGGCTTTGCGGGGGGGAGCGGGGAAGACCACGCTTTCCCTCGGCATGGCCGCGGCCTGGAATAGACGCGGTAAGAAAGTAGCCTCGTTTAAAAAAGGACCGGATTACATAGACGCCGCCTGGCTTTCGGTGGCTGCCGGGAATCCCTGCCACAACCTGGATACTTTTTTAATGGGAGGCAGGGAAGTCCAGCGATCGTTCTGGCAGAATGCTAAAGCAGCTGATATCGCTTTGATCGAAGGCAACCGGGGCCTTTATGACGGGGTGGATGGCGGAGGAAGCCACAGCACCGCTGAGCTGGCCAAGCTCCTCCGCGCGCCGGTCATCCTGATTATTGACTGCAATAAAGTAACCCGGACAGCCGCGGCCATGGTTTTGGGGTGCCAGAAATTGGACCAGGAGGTGGACATCCGGGGCGTGATCCTTAACCAGGTGGCCCGCAGCCGGCACGAAGATATTTTGCGGAGGTCCATTGAGAAAATTTGCCACCTTCCAGTCATGGGGGCCGTTCCCCGGATGGAGGATTTTCCGTTTCCCGAAAGGCATCTGGGGCTTACGCCTCCGCAAGAGCATGCCCGTGTGCAAAATGCTCTGAAAAGAGCGATGGAGGTAGCTGAAAAGTATCTGAACCTAGATCAACTTTGGGAGATCGCCGAAAAAAACTCATGGCGGGTTGTCCGAATTTCCGGGATCAGGGAAGAAAAAACGGTTCTTGGTGAGCACGGAACAAGTTCAGATAAGCCGGTCATAGGGGTAGTTAAGGATTCAGCCTTTCAATTTTATTATCCGGAAAATTTACAGGCCCTTTCTGACCGCGGGGCCAAAGTAATTGAAGTAAGCGCGATGCAGGAAAAAGAACTGCCGCCGGTGGATGCTCTTTACATCGGCGGAGGATTTCCGGAAACGCATGCTAAACGCCTAACTGAAAACATTAGCTTTCGTAATTCTCTTCGCCAAGCCGTGGAAAACGGCCTGCCAGTCTATGCGGAATGCGGCGGGTTGATGTACCTGGGGGAGAGCCTGGTTATTTCCGGCCAGAATTTTCCCATGGCCGGAGTATTACCTGTGGCTTTTCAGATGGAGAGGCGGCCCCAGGGACATGGCTATACCCTTTGGGAAATTGAAAAAGAAAATCCGTTTTTTCCAGTGGGGTTGGTTTTAAAAGGCCACGAGTTTCATTACTCGCGCCTCCTCTGGCTGCGGGAAGACGAAGCTTATCTCGCCTATGCCATGAAACGAGGAGCAGGCATCGACGGGAAGAAGGACGGGCTCTGCTGCAAGAATGTTTTGGCCACTTTTTCCCACATTCATGCCCTGGGAACCGGGGAATGGAGTCATGCCCTGGTGGAGAAAGCCCGAAAATATCGCCTGGGCAAAAAAAACACGATGGCGGTTGTTTAAGGGAAATGGAAGACATCCGGGTAGCGGCAGTGGTGATGGAATCCAAAGTGGGGAAGAAAGCGGAGAACCTGGCCCGGATGGAATCCTTTGTGCGCCGGGCAGCTGATCAAGGCGCGCAGATTGTCTGTTTCCCGGAACTGAACATCAGCGGGTACAGCCTGCGGCAAAATATGCTTTCCTTTGCCGAGAAAATACCCGGGCCAATCACCCAGGCGGTTTTGAAGATGGCCAGAGAGCACGGCCTTTTAATCCTGGCCGGGTTAGCAGAGGAAGGACCAGAAGGAAGATTTTTTATCAGCCATTTTGCGGCCAGCCCGGAGGGACTATTGGGGATTTACCGCAAGCTCCATTTAGGCCCACCGGAAGAAGGGGTTTATCAACCCGGCGGGGATTGGCCGGTTTTTCAATTTGCCGGATGTACATTTGGCATGGAACTCTGCTTCGACGCCCATTTTCCGGAGCTAAGCACGCTGCTGGCCCTGAAGGGCGCAGAGATTATTTTTATGCCCCACGCTTCGCCGCGGGAGACCCCCGCCGATAAAAAAGAGCGCTTCTTGCGTTATCTTACGGCGCGGGCTTATGACAACAGCGCTTATGTAGTGGCCTGCAATCAAACGGGTGAGACGGAATCGGGTTTAGCTTTCCCGGGAACGGCCCTCATTTTAAATCCCCGGGGGGAAGTGATGGCGGCGAACGGCGATGGCGGAGAAGAAATGATCTTTGCTGATCTTAAAGGAGCCGAGCTTAAAAAAGTGAGGGAGAATCCGCAAGGATTTTTTTTAAAAAGACGGCGTCCGGCCTTATATAAAGAACTGGCAGTTTAGAGGGGAAAACAGAAGCCAGAAGACAGAAGTCGGGAGTCAGAAGAAGTTATTCTAAATTCTGAGTTCTATGAAGGGCAATTATCAATAATCAATAGGCAATAATGATGGTTTCGTAAAAAATAAAGAAAGCCGTCACTCCCGCGAAAGCGGGAGTCCAGAACTCCTTGAAATAACTGGATTCCGGCTTTCGCCGGAATGACGAATTATATTGAATTTCGACTTTTTACGAGTTCATCAATGGTCAATTATCAATAGAAAGAGGAGGATTTCAGGATGCCCATAATCGAATTAGCAGGAAAATCTTATGACGTGGATGAAGATGGTTTCCTTCAGGAATTAGACAAGTGGAACGAGGAGTTTGCCAAGGCTTATGCCAAAGAAGAAGGCATCGAAGGCACCTTAACCGAAGAGCACTGGAAGGTGATTAATTATTTAAGAAATTATTACCAGCAGTTCGGCATTGCGCCGATGATCCGGAAGCTCTGTAAAGAAACCGGTTTTGACCTGAAAAAAATCTACCAGCTCTTTCCCTCGGGACCTGCCAAGGGGGCGTGCAAACTGGCCGGATTAGCCAAGCCTACAGGCTGCGTCTGAAACCAAGATTTTAAAAAAAGGGAGGCGGGATACTCCCGGCCTCTTTTCGAAAAGGCGCTGGTTTTTACCCTTAAACGTTGGCCAGCCTTCCGGCGGATATAAAGGGGAATTTCCCTTTTTAATTTCCGGCTAAGAGGTTCAAGATGAACCTGATGACCATTAGGCACGAGAAAGGGCTATGCTTTTCGATCCAGGTGCGGGGGCACAGGTTTCTGATGGATATGCCCAGAGAGGCCAAAGGGGGAGATCGCGGACCATCTCCGGCTGATTTCCTGGCGGCGGCGTTGGGCGGCTGTATGGGAATGCATATGCTTCTGTATGGGCAAACCTCCGGCCTTTCCTGTGAGGGAATGGAGATGAACCTGGTTTACAACATCGTGGAGGAAAAAGGCCAGAAGAGGATTGGAGCCGTCACCGTGGATGTCTCTTTGCCCCAGGATCCGGGAGCGCGGGAGGCCGCTTTCCTTAGGGCGGCTCAGCATTGCATCATCCGGAACTCTCTTACGAAGGCTCCAGAAATAGATATAGCCATCACCGGGGGAGATGGTCAGGGAAGAAATTTCTGAAAGCGCAGGAATATCCTTTACCGGGAGATAGAAGTGGGCCTGAGGGGACTTTTATCGCAGAAAAAATTATCCATTCTGACAAAATGGTTCGATGAGGTTCTGAACTCCTACCCGACAGACTCCCAAATTTTTTTAAGAAAAACGGGAGATCGTTTTGCCAACCCGGTAGGCTCCACGATCCTTGAATCCCTTGAGGGGTTGTATGGAGAGCTGGTTGGGGGTATGGAGGAAGAAAAAGTTTTACCTTTTCTCAACCCCATCATCCAGATTCAGGCAGTTCAGCAAATTTCTCCCTCCCAGGCTATTTCCTTTATCCCCTCTCTCAAAAAAATCGTTAGCCTTGAGTTAAAAGATGAAATCCAGGGGAACCGCCTCTTTAAAGAGTTAAATGAATTTGACTCTGAGGTGGATCAATTAACCCTTCTTTCCTTCGATATGTACATGGTCTGCCGGGAGAAGATCAACGAAATCAAAATTAAAGAGCTGAAAAACAGACAGGAAGAAGTTTGGCAGAGAATAAATAAGACCTATGAGAAAAAAGCTGCGAGGGGAAGTGTATGAACGGTCGCCAGGACTTATTAAGGTGAAGCGGGAGAAGGCCTTATGAATATATGGTTCCCCCTTTTGGCCGTGGCCATTCTTGTTCTGATACCTCTCGGGGGGGTGGGGGGGGCCAACTGGAGTTATCTTTTCGGAATCGTAATTCCCTATATAGCCTTTGGCGCGTTCCTTATCGGTTTTATATATCGCCTTGTCCAGTGGGGAAGGTCGCCAGTACCTTTCCGCATTCCCACAACCTGCGGGCAGCAGAAATCCTTGCCGTGGATCAAGACCAATTTTTTCGATAACCCCTACAATGGGGTGGGAGTGATCGGCAGGATGGCCCTGGAGGCCCTTCTGTTCCGTTCCTTGTTCCGGAACACGAAGATGGAATTAAAAGGAGACCGGCCGGTTTATGGAGGGGCCAAATGGCTCTGGCTGGCCGGGCTGGTTTTTCACTGGTCCTTACTCTTTATCCTGCTTAGGCACCTGAGGTTTTTTCTCACACCAGCGCCGTTCTGGGTTGATCTGTTAGCAGGTATAGATGGTTTTTTTGAAATCGGCGTGCCCACACTTTTCCTCACCGACGCCGCTATTATGCTGGCCGTGACTTACCTTTACTTAAGAAGAGTGGTCATCCCGCAGATACGTTATATCTCGCTCCCCTCGGACTATTTTCCCCTTTTGCTCATCCTGAGTGTGCTTCTTTCCGGTTTTCTCATGAGACACTTTTACAAAGTAGATATTCTTCGGGTGAAAGAACTGGTTAGCGGATGGATCAGTTTTTCTCCGGTCGCTGTGGAGGGAATTGGCCTTTCATTTTATGTCCATCTTTTTTTAGTCTCCGTTTTGTTGGCCTATTTTCCCATGAGTAAATTGATGCACATGGGGGGTGTTTTTTTAAGCCCCACGAGAAACCTGGCCAACAACAGCCGCCTGCGCCGGCACGTCAATCCCTGGGATTACCCGGTTAAAGTGCACACCTACGAGGAATACGAGGACGAATTCCGGGAGAAGATGAAGGCGGCCGGATTGCCCGTGGATAAGGAGTAAAGATGTCCTTAGTGAAAGTTCTTAAACCCGATGAACTCGCCCGGATCGATTTTCGCCCGCCCCGAACAGGCTGGATGGACACTCCGGCAGAATTCAAGCCGGGCACCTGGTGCTACAGCGCGGCCCCTAAAAACCTTAAATACCTCGACCTCCCCAACCCCAGGGAGTGGCAGCCCCCCGATGCGGATTGGAAATTACCGGTAAACTGGAAAGAAATCATTTTGGGAGGATTCAAAGACCGGCTGGAGAAATACCGTTCTTTCCGTCTCTTTATGGACATTTGCGTCCGCTGTGGGGCTTGCGCAGACAAATGCCATTTTTTCATAGGATCCGGCGACCCCAAGAATATGCCCGTTCTGCGGGCCGAACTCCTGCGCTCGATTTACCGCAGGTATTTCACGCCTTCCGGCAGGGTTCTGGGGAAACTCGCCGGAGCGAGGGATCTGACGGTCGAGGTGCTGAAAGAATGGTTCTACTATTTCTACCAGTGCACCGAATGCCGCCGCTGTTCGGTTTTTTGCCCTTACGGCATCGATCAGGCGGAGATCACCATGATCGGCCGGGAGCTCCTCAACCTGGTGGGCTGCAACATCAACTGGATCATTGAACCGGCGGCAAATTGTTTCCGGACGGGAAATCATCTCGGCCTGCAACCGCACGGGATCAAAGACATGCTGGATTTTTTTGCCGACGATATCGAAGAGCGCACCGGGATAAGGGTGGAGGTTCCCATCAACCGGAAAGGCGCTGAAATCCTTTTTGTTACGCCGTCCGGCGATCTCTTCGCCGACCCCGGCACTTTTACCTGCATGGGATACCTGATGCTCTTTCACGAGATCGGGCTGGATTATACCTTAAGCACCTACGCCTCCGAAGGGGGAAACTTCGGTTTATTCACATCCCACGAAATGATGAAGAGGCTTAATGCCAAGATCTACGCCGAAGCGAGAAGACTTAGAGTAAAATGGATTCTCGGGGGGGAATGCGGTCATATGTGGCGGGTCATCCATCAATACATGGACACCCTGAACGGTCCCGCTGATTTTCTGGAAGAGCCGGTCTCCCCGATCACAGGCGCGAAATTTGAAAACGCCAGAGCCACCAAGATGGTCCATATTATGGAATTTACCGCCGACCTGATCCGGCATAAAAAATTGAAATTGGAACCAAGCAGGAATGACCACCTCCGGGTAACCTTCCACGACTCCTGCAATCCTTCCCGGGCCATGGGGTTATTTGAAGAACCACGCTATGTCATGCGGAACGTGTGCAATAACTTCTATGAGATGCCGGAAAACACCATCCGGGAGCAAACTTTTTGCTGCGGTGGAGGAGCCGGTCTGGGGACGGATGAAAACCTGGAAATGAGAATGAGAGGAGGCTTGCCCAGGGCCAAGGCCGTGAAGCATGTCCATGAAAAACACGGAGTGAACCGGCTGGCCTGCATTTGCGCGATTGACCGGGCCACCCTGCATTCCCTGATGGAGTATTGGGTTCCGGAGGTAGGGGTTACCGGCGTTCATGAGATGGTGGCCAACGCTCTGGTAATGAAGGGAGAGAAGGAAAGGACCGCCGATCTGCGCGGGGAACCCCTTAAAGGCATGGAGACATCCCCAAATGCATGACACCCCAAAAATCATCGGCGGCGTCTTGATCTTTCTAACGTTGGTGACTTTTCCTTTTTGGTACGGGAAGGGGAAAACAGCTCCCCCTCCGCTCCTCCCTATCGATACCCCTGTGATTCAGAAGCTCACTGTAAAAAAATGTATAGAGCCAGCCGCTTATATGGCAGTCAGCCATATGGAACTGCTCAATTCCTGGCGGGATGCCGTAGTCCGGGAGGGGAATCATCTGTATGTGAACCGCGAGGGAAAGAAATTTTCCATGAGTCTTTCCCAGACCTGTCTTAGCTGCCATTCCAATAAGGATAAATTTTGCGACGCCTGCCATGGTTACGCCGGGGTCAAACCGAATTGCTGGAGCTGCCACGTGGTCCCGAAGGAGGCTAAGCGATGAATCATAGCCGCCGCACCTTCTTGAAAATTATGGGTCTCTCTCTGGTGGGAGTCAGCATCAAACCAGGCTTTGAGGCTCTGGGGGGAGGTGATTCCCCAAAAATCAGCCGCTATCCGGAGAGGTTGGTGGGCAAGAGGTGGGCCATGGCAGTCAGCCCCAAGAAATGTCCCAGCAGTTGCCGGGACTGTATCGAGGCCTGCCATCGAGCGCACAACGTTCCCGACTTTAAAAATTCCAAGGACGAGATTAAATGGATCTGGAACGAACCTTTCAGGAATGTATTTCCGGAACAGGAACACGACTGTTTGACAGAAGGGTGGAGGCGAAAACAGGTTGTCGTTCTTTGCAACCATTGCGCCAACCCCCCCTGCGTCCGGGTATGTCCCACCAAAGCCACCTTCCAAAGAAAAGATGGCGTTGTGATGATGGATTACCATCGCTGCATCGGGTGCCGATTCTGCATTGCTGGATGTCCGTATGGGGCCAGATCCATGAATTACCGGGATCCCCGCCCATTCATCAAAGAAATCAATCCTGGTTTTCCCACCCGCACCAAAGGTGTGGTGGAAAAATGTAATTTCTGCGAGGAAAGGTTGGCCAAAGGTCTTCTTCCCGCTTGCGTGGAAGGATGTAAAGAGAAGGCTCTGGTGTTTGGAGACCTGGAGAATCCAGAGGCTGAAATCCGGAAAATCCTTCAAGCTCATTTCACCATCCGGCGAAAACCTGGGTTGGGTACTCGGCCCCAGGTTTATTATATCGTATGAGGAATTTATGCTGGAAAAAGCATTAAGCGGAAATCGAAGATACTGGGGATGGGTGGGGTTTCTAATTTTCTTTATCGGGGTTGGATTTTTTTTCTACCTTCGCCAGTTAGATTATGGATTGGGCATCACCGGAATGAGCCGGGATGTCACTTGGGCCCTCTATATCGCCCAATTCACTTTTTTGGTGGGAGTGGCCGCATCCGCGGTCATGGTGGTCCTTCCCTACTATCTCCACGACTACAAAGTCTTCGGTAAAATCACCATCCTGGGAGAATTTCTGGCCGTTTCTTCTGTGGTCATGTGTCTGGCTTTTGTCATCGTAGACCTGGGGCAGCCAGCCCGAGCTTTTAACCTTTTGCTCTACCCTTCTCCCAGATCCATCCTTTTCTGGGATATGATCGTTCTTAATGGCTATCTCTTACTCAACATAGTGATTGGGTGGACTGTGCTGGATGCGGAGAAAAAATCCATACCCCCGCCGAAATGGGTAAAGCCGCTGATTTACCTTTCGATCCCCTGGGCCATCAGCATACATACCGTGACGGCCTTCATCTATTCCGGCCTCCCCGGCCGAAGCTTCTGGATGACGGCCATCATGGCCCCCCGCTTTCTGGCCTCGGCTTTTGCTTCCGGGCCTGCTTTGTTGATCCTTCTCTGTTTTATCTTGAGGAAGTTCACCCGCTTCAATGCCGGAAATGAGGCGATTCAGGCTCTGGCCAAGATTGTCACTTATGCCCTGTTCATCAGCGTTTTTTTCATCTTGATGGAAATTTTTACGGTATTTTACAGCCAGATTCCGGAGCACATGCACCATTTTATTTATTGCTTTGCCGGGCTTTATGGACACTATGGGCTGGTACCATGGATGTGGGCTTTTGTCGTTCTGGCCGCAGCGGCCATGATCCTCCTGGTTAACCCCCGGACCCGCCAGAACGAAACGCTATTGGGGGTGGCCTGTGTGGCCGTCTTTGCCTCTCTCTGGATCGAGAAGGGGCTTGGTTTGGTTGTGACCGGTTTCATCCCCTCGCCCCTGGAAAAAATTACGGAATATTCGCCCACGATGCCCGAAGTGCTCATCACCCTGGGAGTCTGGGCCGCAGGATTCTTGGCCCTTACCTTCCTTTACAAAATCGCTGTCACCGTTAAAGAAGAAATAGAGGCTTAGCCAATTCCGGGAAGTATTTGCCTACATAAAACATAAATCTCCATAGAATCCCAAAATATTAACCCTCGACAGGAGATTGTGAAATGACTATAATCCAGCCATGAGTAAAATTACAATAGACGAAATCAGGCGCGATCTGACAGGTTATTTGCAAAGGGTGAAAGCCGGGGAGACGTTTCTCGTCATCGATTCAGATCAGCCAGTGGCGGAGATTAAGCCCGTGACACAAAAGAATGCAGGCCTGCGTCCTTTTGCTTTGTGCTCTGGAGAATTTCGCGTGCCGGACGACTTTGACATGCCGTTGCCGGAGGAAATCATCGCGCAGTTTGAAGGACGATGAAAAACTACCTCATGGAACAGAATCAAATTCTTCATGAATTGACGGAAAAGACAAAGCGAGCAGTGGTCCATTATTGGGAAACACGGTCCGCGCAACGACGGAAACAAGAGCAGAGTGGCAGGGCAGATCAGGGTTTGCGCAGTGCGGTAACCGGCGGCGCGCAGATGGACGGTTTCACCGATCTTTTTACGAGACTCATAACCCGGGCGGGAATATCTGAGCGGTATATTTTCAGGAAGAAGGCCGTTGAACTTCCCGGTTTCTTCAGGCCCACCAAGGAATGGGACCTACTTGTTGTCAAGGATGGGACATTGATTGGCGCGATAGAGGCTAAATCACAAGTCGGTCCCTCATTCGGCAACAACTTCAACAATCGAACTGAGGAAGCAATAGGCAGTGCCCTTGACCTCTGGACGGCTTTCCGGGAACGAGCCTATCTCCAGAGCCCACAGCCTTTTCTCGGTTATTTTTTCATGCTTGAAGATTGCGATGCCTCCAATCGGTCCGTTTCTGTCCAGGAACCGCATTTCAAGGTTTTCCCGGAGTTCATTGGTGCCTCGTACATGAGGCGCTATGAGTTATTTTGTCGGAAGCTTGTGTTGGAGCGTCATTATTCGGCAGCTGCCTTCATTACTTCGACGAGCCAAGATGGCATCCGAGGGAACTACAAGATGCCAGCCGAAGACCTATCTATAGAGCGGTTTGCCAAAGTTTTGGCCGCTCATGCAGCGACTTTTGCGTAAAGACATGTTGACGACCTTTCACAGACTTATCAATGGCGATGCAAGGGATTTGTCCTTCTTGGATGATGAATCCGTCCACCTCGTCGTTACCTCTCCGCCGTACTGGAACCTCAAACGATACCAGGAGAATCCCGATCAACTCGGGCATATCCAGGATTACGAGGCATTTCTGAATGAGCTGGAAAAGGTATGGAGGCATGTCTTTCGTGTGCTTGTCCCCGGTGGGCGATTAGTGTGTGTGGTCGGCGACGTCTGCGTGGCCAGACGTGATTTCGGACGACACCTCGTATTTCCCCTCCACGCCGACATCTGTGTGATTTGCCGGCGGATGGGCTTCGACAACCTGAATCCCATCGTCTGGCATAAGATCGCCAATGCATCCTATGAAGTGGCCAACGGGTCAAAGTTTTTGGGCAAGCCGTATGAACCCAACGCCATCATCAAAAACGACATGGAATTCATCCTCATGCAGCGCAAGCCCGGAGGATACCGGAAGCCTTCAGAATTGCAACGCAAAACCAGCAAGATATCGAAGGATGAGTTCGATCGCTGGTTTCAGCAAATCTGGAATATCCCCGGCGCATCAACGAAACAACATCCCGCCCCGTTTCCAATGGAACTGGCGACCCGTCTTGTCCGCATGTTTTCTTTTACAGGTGACACCGTACTCGACCCGTTTTGCGGATCTGGCACGACAATGATCGCGGCTCTCAGAACAGGCCGGAACAGCATCGGTGTTGAAATCGAGCCAGAGTATTGTCGCATGGCAGCCCGCTATTTGAAGGCCGAAAACCCCGACCTTTTTTCCAGTTCAAAGCTGATCTTTGAGAAGGCGACCACAGAGCGCGCCTGTCTTATCAGAGAAGACCAAGAGCTTTACGAGGTCCGCCCGGCGAAGAAAAAGTTAGATTAGCAGCGTTCTGCGGGGATAAATGTAAAAGACGGGACCTTTCCGTTGATTCCGTACATTTTGGACTGTTCACTAACCAATTAAATCCCTTTTGAACCTGGAAAAAAGGAATGACCCCGGAACCTAGATGTTAATCAGGGGTGACCTTCGGATCTGCTTCAGCCCCCCCTTGCATCCTTTATCAAAGAACACATAGAGAATAATTTTTATAGAAACCCGGCTGGGAAATATGTATTTTAGTGTATACTCGGGGTCTTACCTGATTTTTAAAGATCGGCTTCGAGCAGATGCCTTTTGATCGGGAGGGGGGATGAAAAGTTATCGCAAAGAACTGTGGTTCAACATTGCCGGGCGAAGGGCTTTCGTAAATATTACGCCCCAGGTTGAAGCGTGTTTGAAAGAAAGCGGGATAAAGGAAGGGCTGATCCTAGCGAATGCCATAGCTTCTTATTTAAACAGGCCGTGCCGTTCATGGTGGCTGGTAGATATGCGGAACGCACCGCAGCGGCAAGCTGCTGAACCTGCTCCCATAATCCCCGAACTTGAAGCCCCAGAAATGGGGCTTTTTTTTCGCCTGGAAATGTGGTAAAAGAAATTGAAGAGAGAAATGTCATGGAAGAGAAAATTTGCTTTTTCATTGCCCCAATTGGTGATCCGGGAACAGAGATTCGCAAACGTTCAGATCAGATTCTAAAATATCTGATTGAACCTGTTGCGATGACCTGCGGTTATAAGGCTATACGGGCGGATAAAATTTCCGAGCCAGGAATTATTACAAGCCAGGTTATTCAACACGTCATAGATGACCCTATGGTTGTCGCCGATTTGACGGGCTGGAATCCGAATGTTTTTTACGAATTGGCAATTCGTCATACGTTTCGAAAACCCTATGTTCAAATTATCCAAAAGGGGGAACGAATCCCATTTGATGTTTCTGGCATTCGGACGGTTGAAGTGGATCATCACGATCTTGATAGTGTTGAAGAGGCAAAAGGAGAAATCACCCGTCAGATGAAATCGATGGAAAGACCAGAAAAAGTAATTGAAAGCCCAATCTCTGCGACTATCGATCTTGATACTCTTCGAAAAAGTGAGAGACCTGAGCAGAGACAAATGGCTGATATATTAACTGCTTTAGCCGAATTGCGAACAGGCCAATCAGCGATTGAGAAAAGAATTACTGATCAAGAGAGGTATTTTTTCAAAGATAGAGAATTCGCGTCAGTATTAAGCCAAATAGTCGGCCCTTCGATGTCTGCTCAAGGTCATGGCTCTTCAGGGCCGTCGGGCTTAGGGGCTCATTCAACTGGTCCTTTTGTTAAACCTACTGATTTTTTATACACGGGAAGGCTTTCTCAGGGTACGACATTCCCCTTGACGGATGAAATTAAGAAAGATGATAAATAGTGGAACGAAATAATATGTATCCATAACCCGCCCGCAAAAACAAAAGCCCAGGGTTTAAAGGCCTAGGGTTTTTTCGGGGGGTCTCTACAATTGCAAGAAATTTTTAATTAAACCCCAGTTTTCCAGATATTGCTCCAAGTGGCCTATATCTTGGACACGTATCCTTCCAGCATAGTCTTTAACCCTGTCCACAGCTTCATCGACTACTTCTCTTGGCAAAATATAAAAATTTGCTGCCTTCATTCTGAATAGACTGCCTTTTTCAATGAAAACGATGAAATTAGAACCCCAATTTTGTATTAGTTTTTTTAAACTGCCCCTTTCCACCTGGATGGTGCAATCTATGTTTTTCGCACGATTAATAGCTATTACATCCATTCTAACAATACCACCTGCAAAAGGGTCTGGAGGCAGCAAAGCGTCGATCCCAATTCCCTTGAGGTACCCCGCAACCATATACCGGATCCGTTCAAATTCAGCCATTCTATAATTTTTCATTTTACCTAATCGCCCTGCGTAGTTGATCAACTTCCTGCCGCAAATTTTCAATTTCACCCTGCATTTGGATAAGACCATGAGCTAAATTAGCAAGACCGTTATAAAGGTTATACTTTTCAGGTTCCGTTTGCGCCTGCCCAAACAAGCGGATGTTTTCTTCAAAACATTTTAAAGCCCAATCCAGGTTCATGGCAGCCCCCCCTTTTTAAATATCTTCTGGCTGGCATTGTAACCGAACCGCTAAGTAGATTCAAGACCAACTTGCCAAAACATTCCTAAACGCGGAACTGGCCAAGTATGCCACGTGGGAGGAAGCCAGTCGTATGAGCAAATATGCGCATACGCTTTTTGAGAATGCTGGGAACTTTGGGAAGGTTAAAAAAGAAGGAGTCGGCTACCGCACCATCTGCAAATTCCTATTGTGGGGGACGTTATTGCAGAATGTGTTTAATGATGTCAATGCACGTTCTGCACGTACGTATCGGATCGCCTTATTGTCCGGAACCGTTGAGTGAAAAGGCCGAAGCATTTCTTAGGGCTCATGGGCATCCGCCAATCAGCCCCTTAACCAAGGCGAAGGTTTTAAACCAGGCGAACGGAAAAATAAAGATTTTCCCCTGAGCTACCGTCTATTATCTTAGGTCAATCGCTAAATTGACAACCCAGCCAAATGATAGTACTGTTATAGCAAATGGTAGCTGAGGAACCTCTGTGTCTAAGAGGCGAGGAGCACGAGTTCTGGATCATCAGAGAAATCAAAGGGGAGGGAGAGGCTTTGAATCGGGAACAGCTTGAAAAACTTGCGGCCGACGAGCGGTTCATCCCGGGAATTTACAATTATTGCGATCGATGGTGTGAACGGTGTCCCCAAACCTCCCGCTGTTTGAATTTCACCCTTTCAGAAAGTGAATTTTCAGATCCTGAAATGAAAGATATTAGAAATGAAGCCTTCTGGAAAAAGTTATCGGAGATCTTCATGGAAACCTTGGAGCTGCTGAGGGAAACGGGGAAAAAATGGGGAATAGAGTTAGAGAATTTGGATTCAGGGAGTGATACAGAAAGAAGTCGGGCCAATGATGAGGCTGTAGAGGTCCATGTGATTTGCCGCGCCGCCAAAAGCTACAGAATGATGGTGGAAGATTGGTTCAGAGAAAGAGAAAGATTCTTTTTTGAAACGGCAGCTTTTACTAAAGAGGAAGTTGGCGCCGAGGAAGCCTTTGAAGTGATCCGATGGTACCAATGCTTCATTTCGGCCAAAATTGCCCGAGCCATCCGGGGAAAGATGGAGGAGGAAGAGGAGAGATATGAAGAATTCGCCAGCGACGCGGATGGCTCGGCCAAGATCGCCCTTATCGCCATTGACCGTTCGATCTGCGCTTGGGCAGTAATTTTTCGGCATAACCATCTCTATGCGGAGAGCGTTTTTGAAATTATCTCTTTTCTCGGCCTTTTGCGACAGGCCGTCGAGGAAACATTTCCCAGAGCGAGGTCATTTATCCGACCCGGGTTTGATGACCTTGATTTAAATGTAATGGTTTCGGGCAGGGAGTCTTAAGAAGTGCAAATGGTTTACCCACCATCTAATTTAGGGGCTATGCGTAAGAAGACGGGACGTTCTTTCCGAAATTGCTTTGGCTAAAAGTTGAATTTAGCAAAACGAAAATTGATATAAAAATAACCCTCTGCCCCGATGCTCAATCAGCCATGTGAGGCTAAGAATTTCTATGTGACTCAACAAAATCATGAAGGGCAGTAACCATCACCCCCCTTTTTATTGGGTAGCTCTCCTTAACAGGAGCGATAACCCATCCTTCATTTATCTCCAAATCCGAAAGGGCGCCCCAGAACCCTTGGCCGACTTCCGGAGCTGGCGACAACTTGCATTCAACAGCAATGCGCTTTCTTCCCTTTTCGAGCACCAGATCTAATTCCATGCCCGTAGCCGTGCGGTAGAAATAACCGTGCCAACCGGAGAGCTCCCCAAGAATGTTTTCAATCACCCATCCTTCCCAGGATGCACCACGAACTGGATGACCCAGGAGGTCGTCATGATTTTCAATGCCCAGAAGGGAATGAAGGATCCCGGAGTCTCGGAGATAGATACGCGGTGATTTGATAAGACGCTTCCGGAGGTTGGGCAATAAAGGCGGCAAGAAACGTAACATGAAAGTTTCTGAGAGAAGGTCAAGATAGGATCGAATGGTTGTGTGGCTGACCCCCAACGACTCTCCCAAACGAGACTGGTTCAACAGTTGCCCATGATGGTGAGCGCACATCTTCCACAGTCGCTCCAGCGTCCGGGATGGGATCCGAATCCCCAATTGGGGAATATCCCGTTCCAGAAACGTTTGAATGAAATTTTGGCGCCACTGATGGCTCTCTTTGTCTAACCGGGCAAGGTAACTATCCGGGAACCCTCCCCGGAGCCAGTGAGTCTCAAATCCTTTTGCGGATTTCTCGACCTCGGACAGGAGGAACGGAGTAAGTTCCAGATACGCAATTCGCCCCGCCAGCGTCTCCGAACTCTGGCGAATCAGGCTCGGCGATGCCGAACCGAGAATAAGGAACTGTCCTTTCCGGCGACGTTCGTCGATAACACTGCGTAGAATTGGGAAAATCTCAGGGCACCGATGGATTTCGTCCAGGCAAATTAATTTCCCTTTGTGCAAATCGAAGAATAACTCCGGTTCGGCAAGCTTCTGGAGATCAGAAGGGCGTTCAAGGTCGAGGTAGATATGATCGGCTCTTTTTTCCATGATCGCTTTAGCCAGAGTCGACTTCCCGCTCTGACGCGGTCCAAGAATGGCCACTGCAGGAAATGCTTGTAGCGATTCTGCTACTTTCTTCTCCAGATTCCGAGAGATGTATTGATATTGCATAGTGCAATCCTACCTTGCAATTTACATAAAGTCAACACAAATTTTGCCTTTGCCTGCTCCGAGGAGCAAAAGATTTCTGGACCTCCATCAGACCTTGAAGATCGCTGGCCTATACTCACCATTCAGCGAAGTATTCGCCTACATAAAACGCAAATTTCTGTTGTAAAAAATTAGGTTTGATCTGGCAAACATAAATGAAATCAAAGATGAGTTTTCTAAATATATGCGGCTGGCCATGAAAGAAAAAGTCATTATTACCCGGCATGGAAAGCCCGCCGGCATTTTGATAGGCTTTGCTTCGGAAGAGGATTGGTTTGATTATCGGCTGGAGCACGCCCCTCGCTTCCTGGCGCGGGTTGAACTTGCACGCCAAAGCATCTGCTCAGGACGGGGAATCAAATTGGAAGACATCAAAATATAGCCAGAGCCTCTCAGTCGGCTCTCCTTTTTCCTTTTGCCTTGTTCCTCTTTCCTTTTGTTTATGGCCCATAGCCTATCGCCTGGGTTTTGGCCCAATTGCCCAAATACTTCTTGATTTATTTTTTGGCTTGATATATTTTTCAGATCATAACTGGATTGTATAGGAATTTTGTATAGGAATTTCCTTTTTTATCCCCCTCCCCCCAACCCCCTCCCGCCAGGGGAGGGGAGATACTGGGGGATCCAAAATTCCCTCCCCCTGGATGGGGGAGGGTTAGGGTGGGGGTGTTAATAACTTGAAAAGTCTTACTACTGTCGAATAAGCGGAGGGGCTTATGTGGGCCATTTAAACCCCGCCTCTGGAAAAGAGGCGGGGTTTTTTGTTCGAAGAAACTCATCGCATTGAAATTAAGGAATTCGATTCATAAGATATAACGTAGCTCCGTTGATTCCGAAACTTTTGGCCTATCCGCAAACCAATTAAACCCCTTTAGAACCTTGAAAAAGGGATGCCCCCAGAACCCCAATGTTATTAGTCAGTCCATAATTGCGCAGAAATCGGAGGCTAAATCCCTCCTTCCCTCCCTTTACAAAAGGGAGGAATTCCCCTCTTTGACAAAGAGGGGTTAGGGGAGATTTGAACAGCACAAAAAATAGTTTTTGTAGAAACGCGGCTGAAAAATATGTATCTTAACGTATACTCGGGCTCTTGGCGGATTTTCGAAGATCGGCCTCAGGCAGAGGCCCTTTGATTGGGAGGGAGGATGAAAAGTTATCGCAAGGAACTTTGGTTCAACATTGCCAGGCGAAGGGCGTTTGTGAATATAACCCCCCAGGTTGAAGCGTGTTTGCAAGAAAGCGGAATAAAGGAAGGGATGATCCTGGTCAATGCCATGCATATCACGGCGTCGGTTTTTATCAACGATGATGAATCCGGCCTCCACCAGGATTACGAGAAATGGCTCGAAAAATTAGCTCCCCATGAGCCGGTCTCACAATATCTGCACAACCGAACCGGGGAGGACAACGGGGATGCCCATCTGAAAAGGCAGATTATGGGAAGGGAAGTCGTGATCGCGGTGACGGGAGGGAAACTGGATTTCGGTCCCTGGGAGCAGATATTTTATGGGGAATTTGACGGAGGACGCCGCAAGCGAGTGTTAGTGAAAATCATTGGTGAATAAAAGTTCCTTCCGCACATATTCCGCGCGGCGCCATGTGCCACGAGCATGAATACCCGACGGAGGACAAACGAAGAATAGGCCGAAAAGGCTGATAGAAAATAGTTGATTTCCTTGTCCAACATTGAAATAATAAGGGTGAAACTTAATAAGGGCGGAGGAAACCCAACCATGCCCAATATTACTCTTAACGTCGACGAGGAAACGATCAAAAAGGTCCGGAAGGTCGCGGTCGATAAAAACACCACTTTAACGGAGATGGTCAGGGAATACCTAAAATCGATAGCGGAAGGCGACCTGACCGGGAGAGAGCGCATGGTGAGAGAATTACAGGCCTGTTTCAAGAGTCTCAGCCGGGATATGGGCAAAAGGAAATGGACGCGGGACCAGCTCCATGAGCGATATGGTTGCAGACCGTAATCTTCTTCTTTCAGAAGATCTTCAACACGAGTTTAACTTAGCCACAGAGTACACAGAGATCACAGAGTTATTAAAACCCTGATTAAGAAAAAGTAAAGGATAAGTGTCAGGCGTCTAAACTGATTCCGCCGCAGGCGGACTAAAGTTGAAAAAGGAAATTCCTATACAATCAAGTTAGGGACCCTTACCATAAAAAATCCTTTTTTCTAAGCAATCTGCATATTGAAAGCTTTCCAATTAAAAGATCTTCATGATTGCTCAGTCCGACCCGAAAAAGAACGAAAAGGAAAAGACCCGAATAAGAAAAGCAGGCGAGTCGGTAGTTTGAAAGCATGAAAGAAAGCATACGTTCTCATCTCAGCGAGATTGAAGTTATGGAAAACGTCAGGATAGCTTACGCCTGCGAGTCAGGCAGCCGGGCCTGGGGGTTTCCATCCGCTGATAGCGATTATGACGTGCGTTTCCTGTACGTCCGACCAGTAGAGTGCTACCTGTCCATTGACGAAAAGCGGGACGTTATCGAGCGCCTGGCCAGTGAAGGACTAGACATAAATGGATGGGATTTGAAGAAAGCCTTGGAGCTCTTCCGCAAGTCAAATCCCCCGCTCTTGGAGTGGCTTGGCTCGCCCATCGTTTATCTTGAGAAATATTCCATCACCGCTGAGATGCGGGAACTAACGCCAGTGTATTACTCTCCAACCGCCTGCTTGTATCACTATCTGCACATGGCGCGCGGCAACTTCCGAGACTATTTGAAAGGCGGAGAAGTATGGGTCAAGAAATACTTCTATGTCTTACGCCCCATTTTGGCGATGAATTGGATTGAAAAGGGATTGGGTGTTGTCCCAACTGATTTCAATGTTTTGGTCGATAAACTTGTGAGCGATCCGAAGTTGAGAGTAGAAATTGACCGGCTGCTTTCAGCGAAACGGGCTGGGGCAGAATTAGAACGAGCGCCGAGAATTAAACCAATCAGCGAGTTTATTGAGCAGGAACTTGAACGCTGGGGGAAGAATGAGATAGTGAATCATACACGCCCGGCGGCTTCCGCCAATAAACTTGATGAACTCTTCAGGAAGAGTCTTGGAGAAGTATGGCGGTCGTAATGTCATTCAGGGCGTGCGCTTAAAAACAGCATGCAGGAGATGGATCTATGAAGGAAGAAAAGCTGCTATGAAATTGCTGAGGGAAGATGCCGATTTATTCTTTAAGCTAATGTGGGGACTGCAATTTTTCGTCAATCAGCATCTCCGAATCTGGCCTGATGTCCAATCCGTTAAAGAATATGCTGCTTTGTCTACGCTGGGGAAAGCCAAGGTGCGCGATGCCTTATGGCAAAATTCGAAATTGATAAATGCGTATCTTGAATTGAACCCGGACCATTTATCAGCCTTGGAACAAGAAATAGTTTGCAAGTGGCAGCGGTTTATTGCTGACACTTTCCATATTTTCCGCTTTTTAAAGAAGAACACCATTTTTATAGGCAAGCAATCGCAGGTCTATGTTGTTTTAGGGATACAGGACAACCTGGCGGATATCTTCGATGCTCGGCCCTTACCCATTATGGTCGAGGCGGTGTTGTTACCGTTCAAGGGACAGATCGTTTATGATGGGCTGCTGAAGATCTATAACGTATCCTTTGGTAGCGGTATCCGCTCTGATTTGCAGAAAACATATATGGTGGCCAAACAGAACGCTCGTATCATTACAAAACTTGAACCAGAGGCTGATGTAAAAGCAAGCGTTGAGAGGCCGGGAAAAGTGAGCCAAGAGTGGCTGGCAATGGTCGAGGAGATTGCCAAGGCGAGTGAACGAATGCGCGGAGGCCCGGTAGTTCAAGGGGCCGCGCTTACGTTGCTTCGGGCTAGTGCGAAGGTTGCCGAGGCGGCGTTGAAACGGATGGACGGAGAAGACCTTTGGCAGTTGACGCGATTGGCACAAAACGCACTCCGTCGGTTACAAACCGTTTTGCAGCGCGTAAAGTAGTGAAAATGGAAATGCAGAGCGGCGCCGCATCCGCATGCACCTGCGGGCAAAAAACATGGGATGGGGAAGTGTTCGCACTTATATGACAAGGCAAAATAGGAATGAAAATGAAAAAGAAGTACATCGGCAAATGGTGGATTAAAGAAATGGAGCTATGGGACAATGGACGGGGGGACGTAGTTGAAAATTAACACTTATTCTAGGCTCCTTCCAGGTTCTGAATGGCTTTAGCAATCGCTGAAGTACATACTCCCGTTTGCCGGGCGATCTCAGCCCTCGAAATCCCGAATTCATGACTTAGATAATACGCGATCTTCGCTCGCACCCCTGAGTACTTTCTCGTCCTCACCCCCACCCGCAATTCCCGTTCCGCAACCCCTTCTTTAAGACATATCTCCTTAATGAAATTATCAATAGAATTATTAATTTCACCGGCCCGGAGATACCTCCTTACGGTCTTTTCAGCTTCTCTTATAATCTCAGCTACAAAATCTCCCTTCCCTAAAATCCGGCTCTCATATTTCATCTTCTCCCGAGAACCTCTTAGAGATATTACCTGAGACCAACCCCCTAAGCTTCGAATCAATCCCCCACCCACTAACTTTTTCCATATCTGTAAAGTGCTATTTTTCAACTACGTCCCCCATTCGTCCCCCGTCCCCCATTCGTCCCTCAGATATTCAAGCAGGGAGGATCTTCATAGTTGAGGCAGGTCACAGGGATATCTTCCTCTTTCCCTAAGGGGATGACCTTGATTCGACCACGCCTCGCATTGCCAACCTGGTGATGGTGGAAGGCATAGATCAATTCGCACATACGGCAGCTACTGCAGATGGTCACCGGGTCCCTGCGGTTTTCAAAATAGCCGATCCTCTGTCGAACCATCTTATCCCCCTGATATGAAATATAACAGGCTCACTCGATCCCCTTCCATCAGTGGGACGTCCTTCACGTTGAGGGCGACTCCTGTGTGGATCCGATCGTTGACCACGACCATGAGTCCGGGGAGGATGGACATTGTTCCCTTTTCAAAAAGCAGATCCTGCATTCTTTCCCCATATTTTCTGGATAGCCATCGAAGCAATCCCTCCAACGTTGCCTCCCGGTTCTCCAATTCGATCACGAGATGAGTGGATTGGCACATCGGCCGAAACGCCGCGGAAAGGTCAACATAAACTTTTTTGATCATCAAGGCTTGCCTTCCTCTCCACCTCTTCTCCACGGTCCAGGGGCTCATGAAAAACCCAATTCGATTGCATACAATTTTTGATTTATTTTTGGCTGAATTTTATAATCTCTTAGCCCTTGTCACGGAAAATAATCCATAAAAGGCCTGATTTTATGATATTTGCAGTTCTGGTATAAAAGGTTCTTGACAAATTAAACTATATTTATATACACTTTGCGAAAATAATTTTTGTATCCTGTCCACCAAGCCCATGATCGAACGGATCTATTCTGGACTTCGACAAGAAATTATTAACCGCCGTATCCCCCCGGGGACGAAGCTCTCCGAGACCCATTTATCAAGAAAACAGCGAGATAAATCTTCAATTTCATATTTACATATGGAACTGGTGCGGAAATCCGTCGTTGACAAAGATCCTGAACCATCTCAGTTCCCAATTGAATCGTTTCATCATCACCGCCCTGCACCTTCCCCACCGAATGGAAAGGTCCGTGAAGGAACACCGAAAAATCGTTGAAGGCTTCAAAACAGGGAATGCCAAACTCGTTGAGAAGGCCTTAAGTATACATTTCAAGCGGGCTTCGGAGGATTTAAAAAAGGAAATTACAAAAAAAACAGATTAAGGAGGAGAAATGATGAAAGTTGCAGAAACATTTGCGAAGTTTATTGCCCATACGGAGTTTCATGAAATGGATCCTGGTGTTATTGAGTATGTGAAGATGCTGACATTCAAGCAGGTGATGGGGATGCTGGTAGGATCCGCGGCGCCCACCAGCAAGAAAGTGATCCATTATGTGATGGAGAATCCTGGCAGGCCGGACTGTGGAGTTTATGGCTGTGGCTTCAAGGCCGATGTGGCTCAGGCAGCCCTGGCCAATGGTTTCTTTGGACATGCTTCGGAAATGGAAGATGACCAGTTTCCCGGGGGAGGAATCAGTGACGTGACGACTTGGCCGGCCCTTTTGACTGCTGCCGAGAAGTACAAGCTCTCGGGCAAAGAGGCTATTGTTGCCTTGTATGTAGGCCAGGAAATGCAAAATCGAATCGCGATGTATGCCTCCGTGGGCACCGATGGCATCGGAATCTGTAATCTCCCTTTTATTGGGATTTACGGGGCTACGGCAAGCTGTGCAAAAGCTTTTGAGTTAACAGAGGAACAGATCAAAATGGCGATAGGATTGGCCATGGTTCAGGGGTTGGGCTATATCCATACCTGGGGGACCGATGCCCATTTCTGGGAATCGGCAACCGTTTGCAGAAATGCTGTGGCCAATGCCATCCTGGCCAAGAATGGGGCGACCAGCAACCCGGTGATCGAGAAATGTTTGGATATGCTAACAGGTGGGAATAAGAATATCGAGTTCGATAAGATGATTGAAGGATTGGGGAAACCTCCTTTTTATACGAATAACACCTGGATAAAAAAATGGGGTTTCTGCTTCTTTACTCACAATTTCGTGGACGTCCTTGCGGACCTCATGGAGAAGAATAAAGTAAAATACGTTGATATTGAGGAAGTTATCCTCCATTTCGATGAATTGAGAACCGTCGTGGACCGCCCTGACCCGAAGAATGCCGAGGACAGCCGCTTCAGCACGCAGCACATCCTCGCCTATCAGATGATTCACGGTCAATGCGGTCTGGATACCTGCATAGAAGCCTCGGTGAAGGATCCTGCTTTAGCCGAGGCCAGAAAAAAGGTCAAGGTCCTCTATCACCCGGAATATCCCAAGCGGTACTTTGCCGGAGAGGGACGGATCGATCTGAAGTTGAAGAACGGAAAGACTCTCACGCATGCCATGGATCAACCTTACGGGGGGCCCAAGTATCCTTTGACCATGGACCAGATCGTGGGGATCTACCGGAAATACACCAAAGGGATATTGTCTGATGCCCATATCGAGCGCACCAAAGAGATCATTCTGAATTTGGAAAACGAACCCGATATCCAAGAGCTGGCCGATATCTGCACCTTCAGACACGTGATCAAATGATAAGGGCTGGGAGAGGGATTTACCTGAGGGATCCCAAGATCTATTTGGCATTTAAGGGATGGGGTGATATTAGTTAGGAAATCATTTCTCGATTCCTTCCTTAAGAAGGGCAGCATCCGATTATACAATACGCTTGCCTATCTGATTCGGAGTAAGGGATGGGTATTCTGTCTAAAGTGACCCGCACCATCAAGGAAGGAGCCTTGGCCAGTGCGATGGCGACGACCCGGAAATTGACCGGAGGGTATGACATTGCCCTAAGGATCATCGCTGTCTCCTTCAGTGTTTTCTTTCTATACACCACTTTCTTCGGATTGATCTCTCAGGAATCCCATATCGGCCTCTATTTCCTTGGAACCTTTGTGGTAAAAAGGGACGTTGTTCATTTGGTTCAGAAACTACTTGACAGGGAGAGAAAAAAGGATTAATGGAGGGGGATGCCACGGAAAGCGCGATTAGATGTCCCTGGGACCCTGCACCACGTCATGGTATGGGGGATAGAAGGAAGTAATATTTTCCGGGACGATGAAGATCGGAAGGCTTTTGTAGATAGGATCAGGTATTTGGCCAAAGAAACCGGAACCCGTATTCTGGCTTGGGCCCTAATGGGCAATCATGTTCATTTGTTGCTTGTTAGCGGGCCGGATGGCTTATCAACTTTTATGCGGCGACTATTGACTGCCTATGCTATTGGCTTTAATCGGAAACATCGTAGATTTGGGCACCTATTCCAAAACCGTTATAAATCCATCATCTGTGAGTTGGAACCGTACTTACTGGAGTTAGTCCGTTACATTCATCTTAATCCGTTCCGGGCTGGGGTGGTGAAGAGCTTTGAAGAATTGGAGAATTATCCTTGGTGTGGTCATGGAGTCTTGACAGGCAGGCAGGGTGCACGCCTGATATTACGTTTGGATTTCGGGAAAATGACGGCCTATGAAATAGGTCCAGAATTCCTCCCAGCGATTGCTCAAGATTAAAGATCGAAGGGTAAGGACAGTTTGTCCACCCTCAAG
>Ga0194111_10000286_pt1 | contig 61630 bp, 59 predicted proteins | sample TA2KigC300mmetaG_FD_146194 | JGI IMG/M metagenome (GOLD analysis project Ga0194111, IMG submission 146194) | Freshwater microbial communities from Lake Tanganyika, Tanzania - TA2015033 Kigoma Deep Cast 300m | ecosystem: Environmental > Aquatic > Freshwater > Lake | place: Tanzania: Lake...
CGGCACCACTGATATCATGGAATGCCCTGTTGGCCCTGACCACCTCTCCCCGGGAATCGACGAGGACCAGTCCCTCCGTGGTGCCGCCGAGCAACGCCTTCAATTGGTCCACCAGTTCCGGTTTCCCGGCCACCCCAGGCTCGGAATGGCCCGCAGAGGTTGCCAAGCTGAGGGTGTCACTAGCGGTCGAGTCTCTTCCAGTCCTTGTCATTCATACATCTCCACGGCATTCATAGCTGCCCTGCCGTCTGACTGACAGATTCAATGCCCGGACACGGTGTCGGCCTTCTCCAAACACAAACCGACCCCGAAGGGGCCGGTTTCACTATTGACTCCCCGTCGCCCAAGTGACCACCTACGGGCGGCGGTTCAACGTCGTCCCTTTCTCATTCGCAGTATGAAGCCCAGTTGTCGTTCTTCGGGCTGTCTATGGAGTTAGTCGCGGCTGGATCGCCGAGCACTGCCCGCACAGATCACATCCCCGTCTCAAGGAAGACCGCAGGTATCACAGAATGGTCTCAGCAGGGTGCAAATGGGGACGTGCAAGTGATCGCCTCCGGGGGGTTCCGCGCGGTCCCGCCGGGACAAGATGGCTGGGGACGGGGCTAGAATATTCTTCTTATGTTTGAGTGCAGGCCACTCCCCACCTTCTCAATGGCCTCGTGTCTCCACCGGTTGAGCTCTCTCTGCTTCGCTTCAAAGTCAGCCCCTGAGTACAGACGCTCCGGGTGTAGATAGAGATCGTCCACCTCTCGCACCGCCGCAGGGACCTTGAACCCGGAGGGAGAGTCCACCCAGTTCACCAGCTCTCCTCTCAGGAGACGCTCTAGTACGGTCAGGGTGTGTTCCAGCCTGATCTTGTTGTACCGCTCACCCTCGCCTATCCAGCCGGTATTCACCAGGTAGTACTGCATGTGTGGCATGCCCCTGGCCATCTCGTAGAGGATATTGGCGTGTTCTGCCTTGTTGCCAGCCATAAACGGATCGTAGAAGAACTCACTCCTGATCCTGCCTGCCTTGGTGGGGTCACCGGCCGACGACTCCATGGCCTGACCCATAATCATGAGCGCCACTGCCTGCTCCATGCTCAGCTGGCATATTGCCGGAATCAAGGGCCCCCTGGTCAGCAGTATGAGGTTGTCCACCCGCTCCACGTCGATGTGACTGCTGGCATGCATAATGTCCCGTCTGTGAATGACAGCGCGGCCGTTGGAGGTCCGGGAGTAGTTGTAGAAGTCGAAATCGCCATCTTCCGTTACATGGATGTTCTCGCCGACAGTCCCCGGCTTGAGCAGCCCGTAGTAGACCTCGACCTGTTCACCGGGATTGACAGCCTCGGTCTTGACGAACACGCCGCCCTGCTCGAAGCCATGGAAGGACCCGTCAGGCATCAAGGTTCCGCCGTCATCCTGGACCAGCCAGGACCTCTCGTTCCCCTTCCGGGCTAGAGTCTTGCAGGTGGTGGTGGTCTTGCCATTGGCACTCAGGGCTATGAGCAGGGTCCGGATGGTCCGGTAGTCCCTATTCTCCGTCTGGAGGCAGTCTTCCCGGCAGCCGGCATGCAGGAAGAGCCCGCCCTTCTTCGTCTTGGCTGCCCAGTCCTCCGAGGCGAAGACACCCTTCTTGTACTCCCCAATGTAGTTCGAGTTCCGGACTACCTTGACTATCCTTCCATCGCCCACCATAGCCAGCCGTATGGTGATGTCCTTCTCCGGCAGGAGCCTGGCCTTGTTCGGCTCGAAGGCCTCATCCCCGAAGAAGATGATCTCGTAGTCCGGCTGCGCCACCGCCCGCTTCACCGGGATGAAGAGATTCTGGCCTCCGTAGGCGACGTGAGCGAACTCCTCCGGTACGGTCACTCTGACCACCGTATCGCTGTGTTCGTTGCCCACTATCCTGTCGATGGAGATCAGCTTCCTGCAGTTCAGGGTCTCCTCGCACTGGGCCAGCAACCTCCGCTCAACTTCGCCGAAGGGATGGTCCACGCTGTTCTTGGTGAATGCCTCCGACCTCGACGTCGGCTCGCTTTCGGCTATGAGGCTGCCATACCTGGTCTCCTTGACCCCTCGTTCCCTCTCTACTATCGGCCTCAACTCTTGATCAGAAGGATTGGCCATCAGCCGGCCTTCCTCGGCGGCCTTCCTTCTGATTCGCTGGGCCATCTCCGCAAACTGTCCTAGGTCGAATTGGGGCATGTAACCTCCAACACGTGTACTTGTAGTGTGGTGACCGCGAGAATGGACACTTCGGCGAGATGTATTATAGCGGGATTGACGCAGCGGGGAAAATCCTAGGGGAGGAGGGTGATGTTGTCTATCAGCCTGGTCTTGCCCACGTAGACGGCTAGGGAGACCAGGGCACCGTGCCTGGCCTCCGACAGTTCCTCCAGGGTCTCCGGATCAGCGACGCTGATATAGTCGATCCTGGCCAGCGGTTCCTTCCGAATCAGAGCCGCCATCTGCTGCTTCAGAATCTCGGCGCTTCGTTCCCGCCCTGACCAAAGCTGCCGGGCCAGGCCGAGCGACTTCCACAGGACAAGGGCGGCCTGCCGCTCCTCAATGTTCAGATAGACGTTGCGACTGCTCATGGCGAGTCCATCTGGCTCACGGTGGGTGGGCACGACGACCACCTCCAGACTCATGTTCAGATCGGCAACCATCCGCTTGATGACCACCACCTGCTGAGCATCCTTCTCTCCGAAATAGGCCCTATTCGGCTCGACGATGTTGAAGAGCTTGGCCACCACCGTGGCCACGCCCCTGAAGTGCCCCGGCCGGGTAGAGCCCTCCAGCCTCTCGGTCACCTTGGCCACATCAACCCAGGTGACGAACCCATGAGGATACATCTCCCCCGCATCAGGCATGAAAACCAGATCGGTCTTCTCTTTCTCCAGGAGAGCGAGATCCCGCTCCGGATCCCTGGGATATCGGGCGAAATCCTCCTTCGGCCCAAACTGCGCCGGGTTGACGAAGATGCTCACCGCCACTGCACCGTTCTCCGCCTTAGCCCGCCGGACCAGAACCAAATGCCCTTCATGCAGATAGCCCATGGTGGGCACAAAGCCGAGCGTACAGGCCATCCCGTGCCGAGCTTCTCTGAAGGCGGCGGTGCTGGAGAAGACTTTCATTCTGCAGTGTACCCCACCGGGATGACATAGAGGGGCATCTGGTCTTCGGGCAGTGACAGCACCCTGTGCACCTGCCGGTCATCAAAGGCCCCGACGGGCACGGAACCGAGGCCCATGGCCACCGCCTGAAGGTGGATGTTCTGAGCCACGTGGCCGGCCTCGATCCAGATGTAGAGGGCGGCCCGCTCTCCGTAGCGTCTCTCCACCCGCTGATGAACGGCGGCGATGACAACGCTGACTGGCGCTTCCCGCACGCACTCCTGCCCCAGGGCTGCCCTTGACAGTTGGGGAAGGAAGTCACCCTCGGCAAGGCGCTCCAATTCGTGTGACAGGGGGCGGTAGTGGTAGATGCCATCGCTGGTCACCAGATAGACCTCTAGGGGATACAGTGCCCCGGCCGATGGAGCGGTACGGAGTCTGCCCTCCGTCACTCCCTGCGCTGCCCACAGAAGCTGCGCGATCTGCTCACGGTCAAGCGCTCTGCGAGCGAAACTCCGTACGGACCTCCTCCTGGCCAGGGTCTCCTCCAGGGAGAGAGTCCCGCGCTTCTTTGGTCCAGGGAGTCCCGCCAACCCTACTCCTGTTCAAGGCCTGCCAGAATGCCTTCGTCTATGGAGTGGCTCTGTTTCTCCGTGGGGAAGCTGCCACCTTCAACCTCACCGACGTACTCGGCCACGGCCTTCCTGATCAGGTCAGCCAACCTGGCATACTGCTTGGCATGCTTGGGCACGAAATCGGTGAACAGCCCCAGGATATCGCTGATCACTTGAACCTGTCCGTCGCAGTACGGGCCGGCGCCAATGCCGATCGTGGGGACATTCACCTTCCGGGTGATCAGCCTGGCCAGTTCGGTAGGTATGGCTTCCAGCACTATGGAGAAGACTCCGGCGTCGGCCAGGGCGCGGGCATCGTTCACCAGGCGCACGGCCGCTTCGGGGGTCTTGCCCTGGACCCTGAAGCCACTGAGTTGATGAACGGACTGCGGGGTGAGTCCGATATGCCCCATGACGGGTATGCCACACTGCACAACCCGATGAACCACCTCAGCCATGGCCTCACCACCCTCAAGCTTCACTGCCTGAGCCCCCGCCTCCTGAATGAAGCGACCAGCATTGCGAAGAGCCTCGCCGATGCTGGTATGGTACGTCATGAAGGGCATGTCTCCGACGACCAGAGCCCGTCTTGTACCCCTGACCACCGCCTTGGTGTGATGCAGCATCTCCTCGATGGTCACCGGAATGGTCGATTCGTAGCCCAGCACGACCATGCCCAGGCTGTCACCCACCAGAATGAGGGGCACGCCGGCTTCGTCGATCATCTTCGCCGTTGCGTAGTCATACGCAGTGAGCATGGGGATGATCTTGCCCTTCTCCTTCATCTCCCGGATCTGGCCAATGGTGACCCGCATCTCCCCTCCTTGATCTCCCGGAGGTTCTCCGGTGTGGCAGTTGGAAGCTGTGGCCTGGCTAGAGGGTCTTCAAGGACTCCGCCAGGTCATCCACCCATTGATGGCCCTGTCTTTGGCTGCGGATGGCGTTGCTGGCATCCACATAGACTACCCTGGGTTCAACATGACGCGCCTCATCATCACCCAGTGCGGAATAGGTGAGGATGATGACGACATCGCCCTTGGCGGCCAGTCGCGCCGCTGCCCCATTCAGGACGATCTCCCCGCTGCCCGGCTTGCCCTCAATGGCGTAGGTCTGGAACCGGGCACCGTTGTGGACATTGAGCACATGAACCAGTTCATAGGGGAGGACGTCGGCTGCATCCATCAGCAGCTTGTCGATGGTGATCGAACCCTCATAGTCAACATTCCCTCCCGTGACTCTGGCCCTGTGGATTTTGCTCCGCAACATGGTGCGCATCAACGAAACCTCCTAGCAAGTCGGCTGCAGACTACTCATCAATCGGTACGGTCCAGTATCGCCGCCAGATGCCCGGCCTGCGCCTGGTCGATTCTCCCCTTGGCCAGAGCGATAGGTATGGTCTGCTGCCCCAGTTCCCGATAGGCCGGCAGCAGCTGCGGCGCCCTGGCCTTCAGCGCCGCGATGTGTTTCTCTATTGTTCCCGAGTCACCCCTGGCTATCGGCCCCGTGAGGCAGTTGGGCAAGCCCACATTCTCCAGGTTGTTGGTCGTGCCTCGCAGCAGGGGCAGCAAGGCTTCCACCGCCTGCGGAGCGGAGGCACCGAAGGCCTGCCAGAGGTCAGTTGCCATCTTCACCAGAGTCACCAGATAGTTGCAGGCAAACACCGCCGCAGCATGGTAGAGAACCTTATCGCCGGGCCTCAGGGCGATCCATCGCCCATCCAAGGCGACCGCCATCTCCCTCAGGGTGCTCAACAGTGGCTCTTCCGCTTCCAGGGCAAAGGTGGAACCAGGGATGTTCTCAATGGCATGGGTGATGCTGGCGAAGGTCTGCAATGGATGGAAGCCTCCTGTCAAGGCTCCGCTCCGCGTGGCTGGTGTGAGGACGTCCAGAGAGTCTGCTCCACTACAATGCACCACGCTTTGCCCTGGATGCCACTTGACCTGCGCTGCAATCTGAGGGATAACAGCGTCAGGCGTAGTGATGAAGACCACCTCCGCTGCATCTGCCACGCCCTGGCCACTGTCGTGGATCTGGCACTTGCCGACCACAGCAGCCAGCCTCTCAGCCGAAGTGTTTGTGCGGCTGGAAACAGCTGTGACCACATAGCCCTTCTCATTCAGCCTTGCGGCCAGGGCTGTTCCCACCGTTCCCGCCCCTATGAATCCGATTCTCTGCATTGTGAATATGACACCGGCCCAGAAAAAAGGCCTTCTTGGCAACGCCAAGAAGGCCCCAGACAATCCCCGCTCTTCAACCGTCTCGGTCGTTGCCGATCCAAGCGATCTAGTTGTTAAGCCCTACGATATCGTGCTGCTCACCGCCCTGCGGTCGATGGCAACTTCAACCATAACAGACTGGCGCCATTATTGTCAAACTGAACCATGTATCCGCCCCGTTTCGGTCATGGATGCGCCACCGGCTGATCGGGCTTTCCCGGCCCTGTGCCGTCGCCGCCCCCCTCCTGCTGAAGCATCTTCACCAGTTCCTCAGCCCGAGCAGAACCTATGCGGAGCTGCCGCTGCAGGTAGGACACCGAGATCGGTTTGCCCTCCTTGGCCAACTTCCTCGCCTGGTTCAGCAGGGGATCGCCGGAGTCCGGCTCCCCTGAGAAGGTCAGGACTTCGACCGGTTGAGCTCGCGCCTGTTTGCCCCAGAAGGCAGTCACTCTCTCGAGTTCCTGCGGTGAGACAAAGCACCCCTGCAGCCGCCTCGGTTTGGCCAGTTCGGGAGTCAGGTAGAGCATGTCGCCCCGGCCCAGCAGCTTCTCGGCACCGATGGTATCCAGAATGGTCCGTGAATCCACCTGAGATGCCACAGCGAAACTGATCCGAGTCGGGAAATTGGCCTTGATCAGCCCGGTGATCACATCAACGGAAGGCCGCTGGGTGGCTACCACGCAATGGATCCCCACCGCCCGGCCCATCTGCGCCAGACGGCAGAGGACCGGTTCGACTTCGTCCGATTGCAGCATCATTAGATCAGCCAGTTCATCAACGATGAGGACGATGCAGGGCATCGCCTTGGTCACCTTGGGGCTCCGGTTGTACGCCTCGATATTGTGAGCCCGCACCTCAGCCAATCTCCGGTAGCGGTTGTCCATCTCATGAGCCAGCCACTTGAGCACATCCACAGCCTTCTCGCTCTCGGTAATGACCGGATTCATCAGATGGGGAATGCCATCGAAGGCGATCAGCTCGACCCTTTTGGGGTCGATCATGATGAACCTGACCTCATCGGGCGTGTCGTTCATGAGAATGGAAATGATGATGGCGTCCAGACAGACTGTCTTGCCGCTTCCGGTGGCACCGGCCACCAGCAGGTGGGGCATCTTGGCCAGATCACCTACCGACGCCTCACCAGAGGTGCCCTTTCCCAGGGCCAGGGCCATCTTCGAGCGGCCGCTGAGCTTCCTGAAGGCAGCGCTCTCTAACACCTCACGCACGGCGACCAGCCCCGCAGCAACATTGGGAACTTCAATGCCCACCAGGGCCTTGCCGGGGACAGGTGCCTCAATCCTGATGCTGGGGGCCGCCAGGGCCAGGGCCAGATCATTGGCCAGGGATGTGATGCGCTCCACCTTGACCCTGGTCCTGGACACCTCTTCGGTGCGTACCTTGGTGTTGCCGTAACGGTCCTTCTCCTTGACCTCTTTGTACTTCTTGTCCCAGCCGGGCTCCACCCCAAACTGAGTGACGGCAGGCCCCTGGTTTATCTGGACCACCCTTGCCTCAACGCCGTAGCTAGCCAGCGCCTCTTCAATGGCCCTCGCCCTTCTCTCCGCGTCGGCTCTGCTCAACTCCGCCTTGGCGGTCTCTTCAAGCAGGTCGATGCTGGGCAGTTGCCACTCCTCCTGCGCGGCGGGAGGGTGGTCTGCGGGCACAACCTTGACTGCCTTGGCCGGCGCCCTCGGTGAAGGCGCGGGCTTCTGCTTCTGCTTGGGCTCCTCCTTCACCTGCTTGCTGCGCCTCGCCTTCGAGACCAACGCGGAGCGACGCTCCCCGAACCAGGATAGAATGCGTCTGGGGAATGAATGCTCAGAGCGCTGTTTGAGCACCCGCGACGCCGATTGCCCGACTCGTTGAAGGCCTTGCCTCAATACCGGCAAGGCCCTCTCGGTCCAACTCCCTGCCTCGCGCCGAGCGAAGTCGGGGGCGAAGAGAGCCACCCCGAGAATCAATACACCTACAACGCGCAGGACACCCAGAGCGGTCTGCCAGTCCCTCTGGGGATTGCCGATTATGGCCAATCCCCAGGCGCCCCCCAGCGAATTGGGCCAATCCCCGGGTTTGAAGAAGGCCAGTGTGCCGAGCAAGGCAACGATGAACGCCAGAACCCCAAGCCAGAGATTCCACCTCTCCCAGAGTATGACTAGTCTCCTCTGCCAGAACACCACCGTCAGGCCGACCACTGCCAGCACGGCCAGGAAAGTCCCAAGCCCCAGCGTGTCCAGGAGTCTCGGCCAAAACACAAACAGGAGGACTCCCACAAAGACGAGCCACAGAAGCCGCAGGGTCACAGTGGACCAGGAGGGAGAGAGCCCTTCGCTGCCGCCGGATCTGCCCTTACCCATAAGCCTTGTCCGCCTCCAGGACCTGGGGGAGACCCCCGCCACTCCTCCGGTTGACCCAGCCCTGCCCCATGAGTCCGCCAGCCTCTAGAGGAAGCTCAACTGCCGGGGCTTCGGAGCCACCTTGGCGTCGGGCTGCGGCTGGGTCTCAGCCAGCAGCGCAGGAATCCTACGCATGTCGGCCTTGATGGTATCCCGAAGTGCCTGCTGATGGAGCGCCGCCGCAGGGTGGTACATCGCATAGTGAATGATGCCGCCTTCTCTGCGGGCTTTGCCATGTATCTTGCTGATGGTTTCCCCGGGGAAGAACCTCGCCATGGAGTATCTCCCCAGGGTGACAATCATCCGGGGCCGAATCAGCGCCAGTTGCCGATCCAGCCATTGCTGGCAGGTCTTCACCTCCATCGGCAGGGGATCGCGGTTGCCGGGCGGCCGGCACTTGAGGACATTGCAGATATACACCTGCTGCCTCTTCATTCCGATGGAGGCCAGCAGTTCGTCAAGGAACTGTCCCGCAGGACCTACAAACGGTCGTCCCTGCTGGTCCTCGTGCCACCCGGGGGCCTCGCCAATGAAGGCTATGGTGGCGTCCTCAGCACCTTCCCCCGGGACTACCCTGTTGCGTTGTTTGGCCAGGTCGCACTGACGGCAACCAGCGATTTCATTGCAGAGGTCAGTCAGCGCAGACATCCCAGCTTCACGCTCGCTGCGATACTAGCACAGCCACGAAGCCGCGTCAATCAGTTATGGAGCAGTTTCTGCGAGCGCCAGAGAACCCCGGGGCCACGCTTCTGTGAACGAGTACATCGCCTTGCCTTGCTCGAACCTCTATGCTAAACTGTACGCCGACAGTACAGACCTCCCCTCGGGAGACCAGGATGACCGTTCCGACACCCAGGAGTATTGTTGAGGATCTAGATAGGTATGTCATCGGCCAGCAAGAGGCGAAGCGGGCCCTGGCCGTTGCCCTGAGCAACCGTGAGCGGCGCAGGAAGTTGCCGCCGGATATCCGCGCTGACGTGATGCCGAAGAACATCCTGATGATGGGCCCGACAGGGGTCGGCAAGACGGAGTTGGCGCGCCGTGTGGCAGGGATTCTGGATGCCCCCTTCACCAAGGTCGAGGCCACCAAGTTCACCGAGGTGGGCTACGTGGGCCGCGATGTGGAATCGATCATCCACGACCTTGTTGAGGTGAGTGCCGCAAAGGTATACCGCGAAGAAGTGAAGCAGATCGAGAGCAACGCCGAGAAGCTGGCCACCGAGCGGATTGCCACCTACCTCTACCAGCAGATGGCCACAACCGACAAACAGGTGAAGCATGAGGGCCGGCGGGTCTCGGGCAGCATCCCCAAGATGCAAGGGCCCCACCCGTCCTGGAAGGGCAGGGAGACGGTCACGCTGACCCGTGCCAAGCTGGCCAAGCTTCTGGCCAGCCGGAAGCTGGAGGACCAGTTGGTTGAGATCGAAGTCAGTGACCCAGAGCCAGCCGGGGCAGGATTCGACCCACGGCTCGAGATGGACATGGTCAACGACGGTGTCTTCGGTGACTGCCGGAACCAGAGAGAGCCTTCCGGGGAGCGCAAGAGGAAGGTCCGCGTCAAGGAGGCAAGGCGTATCCTGACCCGCGAGGAGGCCAACAAGCTGCTCGACTACGACCAGGTGGTGGATGAGGCCATGAGAAGGGTGGAGGACGATGGGGTCGTGTTCATCGATGAACTGGACAAGATCTGCGGCCCGAAGCTGGATCTGGGAAGAGACATATCCGGCGAGGGGGTCCAGCGCGATCTGCTGCCGCTGCTGGAAGGCACCACGGTGGCAACGCGATACGGCCCTGTGAAGACCGACCACATACTCTTCGTGGCCGCGGGCACCTTCTCCAAGAGCAAGCCGACTGACCTCATACCGGAACTCCAGGGACGTTTCCCCCTGCGCGTGGAGCTCAATCCGCTCAGCCAGCAGGATCTGGAGACAATCCTCGTTGAACCGCGGAACTCCTTGGTCAAGCAGTATGAGGCGCTCCTAGCAACCGAAGGCCTCAGTGTGGTCTTCACCGAAGACGGGGTCCAGGAAATCGCCCGGCTGGCAACCCTGATGAACGAGCGAACGGAGAACACGGGGGCCAGAAGGCTGTTCACCATAGTCGAGAAGTTGGTGGAAGATCTCAGTTTCACCGCCCCGGAGAGGAAAGGGCAACGCGTCGAAATAGACGCGCCGTACGTTATCGAGCAAGTCGGGGACATGGTCAAGGATGAGAACCTCGGCCGCTACATCTTGTGAGGTGAAATGACGCAACAGGCAACGGTAGGCACTACTTCGGTCAAGCTGCTTCTGGAGGCTGGCGCACACTTCGGGCACCAGGTCGGTCGATGGAATCCGAAGATGAAGAGGTACATCTTCATCGAGAGGAATGGCATCCACATAATCAACCTCGAGCAGACCATGGCCCTGCTGGAGAAGGCATGCAGATTCGTCACTGAAGTAGTGGCCAATGGAGGCGATATCGTCTTCGTGGGAACGAAGAAGCAGGCCCAGGAGGCCGTTGAGCAAGAGGCGAAGAAGTGCGGCATGCCGTACGTCAACCAGCGCTGGATCGGCGGAATGCTGACCAACTTCAATGTCATCCAATCGCGGGTCGACTACCTCGTCCACCTGGAGGACCAGAAGGTCAGGGGGTTCTTCCACCGCCTGCCAAAGAAGGAAGCCCTGAAGATGGAGAGAACCATTCAAAGACTGAATCAGCAGATGGGCAGCTTCAAGGAGATGACCAAGTTCCCCAGTGCCCTGTTCATCGTTGACCCCTCCAAGGAGAGGATCGCCATAGCTGAGGCACGGACCCTGAAGGTCCCCATCGTGGCCATTGTAGACACCAACTGCAACCCGGACGAGGTCGACTATCCCATCCCCGCCAACGACGACGCTGTGCGGGCGGTGAAGCTGATGTGCAGCAGAATAGCCGATGCCGTGCTGGAAGGCAGGAGGATCATAGAGAAGGCAGAGCAGGAAAGCGCAGAGAAGGCAGGCGAAGAGGCTATTGAGTCGCTTGCCTCGCTGACCTTTGGTCCTGAGGAGGAAGAGCGCAGTGGAGATTTCAGTGACTTTGATAAGAGATTTGCGGGAGAAGACTAGTGCCGGCGTTATGGAGTGCAAGCAGGCTCTCCTCGATGCCGGGGGAGACCTGGACAAAGCCAGCGACATCCTGAAGGAACGCGGCCTGGCCAAGGCCGAGAAGAAGATGGACCGCATCGCCTCACAGGGGTTGGTGGAGGCCTATGTGCATGCCGGGGGCCGCATCGGAGCCATGATTGAGCTCAACTGCGAGAGTGACTTTGTGGCCCGTACCGATGAGTTCAAGGCCCTGGCCCACGATCTGGCACTCCAAGTAGCGGCCACCAATCCACAGTATATCTCCCCTGAAGACATCCCCCAGGGAACGAAGGTCAGCCCTGAGGAAGCGTGCCTCCTGGCTCAGCCCTTCATCAAGGACGCAGGCAGGAAGATATCGGACATCATGGCCGAGGTATCGGCCAAGGTCGGCGAGAAGGTGGTCGTCGGCCGATTCGCCAGATTCCAGATCTCCAAGTAGACGAGGGCACTCACCGACACAAGCGTCGCCGGATGACCCTCGCTTGTGCGGATCTCGGAGCGAGCATGTCTGACGCCAGGTACCGACGGATACTCCTGAAGCTGAGCGGCGAGGCCCTGATGGGCAAAGGCCACTTCGGCATCGATGGAGACACCCTGAGAATGGTCGCCGACCAGATCTGGGCAGTGAAGGAGGAATCCGGGGTCGAGGTGGCCATCGTCGTGGGCGGCGGCAATATCTGGCGTGGATCCGACGCGGCGACAACCGGAATGGACAGGGCAGCTGCGGACTATGCCGGAATGCTGGCAACGGTCATAAACGCCCTGGCTCTTCAGGATGCCCTGGAGAAGAAAGGGCTCGTCTCCCGGACGCAGTCAGCCATACCTATCCAATCGGTGGCCGAACCCTACATCCGACTCAGGGCTATCCGACACCTGGAGAAGGGCCGGGTGGTCATCTTCGCTGCCGGCACCGGGAATCCCTACATGACCACGGACACCGCGGCAGCCCTGCGGGCGATTGAGATCAGGGCAGAGGTGCTGCTCATGGCCAAGAACAAGGTTGACGGCGTCTACACCGCAGATCCTCAAAGAGACCCCACTGCAAGGAAGTTCGACCGCATAGACCACCGGCAGGCATTGAACCTGGGCCTTCAGGTCATGGATGCGACTGCGTTTTCTCTGTGCATGGAGAACAACCTGCCCATCGTTGTCTTCGACCTCAACGCACCCAACAGCATACGGCGGGCCGTGGCAAGGGAAGCTATCGGTACTCTGGTCTTCACGGGGGTAGAACCATGATCGACCAAATATTCCAGGAAGCCGACGCCAAGATGCACAAGACCACCCAGGTGCTGAAGAGAGAGATGGAGACCATACGCTCCGGCAGGGCAACGCCAGCCCTGGTGGAGCACATCAAGGTCGAAGCCTACGATACACCGACACCTCTGAACCAGTTGGCCACCATCTCCACACCGGAGGCCCGGCTCATCCTTGTTCAGCCGTGGGACAGGACCATCATGACCAACATCCACAAAGCCCTGTTGAAGTCCGACCTGGGCTTGAACCCCATCAACGACGGGGATGTCGTCCGGCTGGTCATCCCACCCCCCACTGAGGAGCGCAGGAAGGAGCTGGTCAAGGTGGTGCGGAAGAGAGTGGAGGAATCCAAGGTGGCCATCCGCAATCTCAGACGGGATGCGATGGAGGAACTGAGGAAGTTGGAGAAGAACAAGGGAGCTTCGCACGATGAGAGCGTCCGGGCCTCAGACAGACTGCAGAAGCTGACCGACCGGTTCATCGCCGAGATAGCCCAGATCGGCCAAGACAAGGAAACCGAGATCATGGAGATCTAGCTGGATTCTGGTCACGAGAGACCATTGCCACATCGGCGTGACCTGAACACCGGAATCAGCTACCTGACCCCGGAAGACCCTGCCTCCCTTCTAGAATGAGACAAGCCCAGGCCAACGACGCAGCAATCACGCCTCTGCCTGTCCATGTGGCCATCATCATGGACGGGAACGTCAGGTGGGCCGAGGGGCGCGGCAAATCCAGAATGGAGGGCCACCGTGCCGGCACGGAGAACATCCGCCGGGTGGTCGAGGCCTTCGTGAAGTACCAGGTGAGATACCTGACACTCTATGCCTTCTCAACGGAGAACTGGAGCCGCCCCGAGGCGGAGGTGAGGGAGCTACTCCATATCCTGGGCCGGGTAATCAAGCGCGAGACCAAAGCCCTGCACGAGAAGGGCATCCGACTCCGCCATCTGGGCAGAATGGACAGGCTTTCCGAGCGGGTTCAGAAGCAGGTTCGCTATGCCGTCGACCTCACCAAGGACAACCCTGTCATGACCCTCAGCGTGGCCTTCGACTACGGCGGCAGGGCGGAGATCGTCAACGCTGCACAGCAGGTAGCGAAGAGCGGCATCGCCCCGGAGATGATCGATGAAGACCTGTTCAGCAGATACCTCTACAGCGCCGGTTTGCCGGATCCCGACCTCATTGTCCGGACTGCGGGGGAAGTGAGGCTGAGCAACTTCCTTCTGTGGCAGTCTGCCTACAGCGAGTTCTACTTCACCCCGGTCTACTGGCCGGACTTCGACGAAGAAGAGGTCCGCAAAGCGCTGGTCGCCTACAGTGAGCGGAAGCGGAACTTCGGAGTCTAGTGCCGCTCACCGGAGGGCTTCACCGAGCTGGGATGAGACAGAGGGTCACCACCGCGCTATGGGCCATCCCCCTCCTGCTGGCTTGCGTGTGGTTTGACGTACCCGGTCTCGGTGTCCCGCTCCTCATCTTCCTGATCAGCCTCATAGCGATTCTCGGAGCGCTTGAGTTCTATCGGCTCGCGGCGGGAGCCGGGGGCCGGCCACTGACCCTGTTCGGAGTGATATGGGCCCCGGCCTTCGTGGTCGCCGCGCATTTTGACAGGCTTTATGTCAACTCGGCACTGCTTGCCTCAGCGGCGGTCCTGCCACTGATCTGGCTGGGCTGGGTCCGTCGGGGGTCACCCCAAGACCCCGCTGAAGAACAGCATGCCCCACCGTCCACAAGCCCGCTGTCAGCGTCCGGAAGAGACAGGCTGGTGGTCAACTGGGGGTGGACGGTGGCCGGCATCCTCTACATGGGCTGGCTGCTCGGTCACTACGTGATGTTGAGGGAACTCGACCACGGCAGGGAACTGGTCCTTCTGGTCCTGTTCTCCACCTTCGCCTGCGACACAGCAGCCTACTTCATCGGCCGCACCTGGGGCAGGCATCGCATGGCGCCGGTGATCAGTCCCAAGAAGACCTGGGAGGGGGCGGCCGCAGGCTTCGCGGCCTCAGTGGCGGCCGCCCTGGCACTGCGAAGCCTGCTCAACCTGGGGGGCTGGGAACTGCCGCTAGACTACATCCAGACCACAGTCGTCGGCTGCCTAGTGGGCGTCCTCGCCCAACTCGGCGATCTCCTGGAATCCCTCATCAAGCGCCGGGCGGGAGCCAAGGACTCCGGCCGGCTGATGCCCGGCCACGGGGGGATCCTGGACCGAATAGACAGCCTTGTGTTCACGGGGGCAATCGCATACTATTACGTCATATGGGCGGTGGACTGAAGCGGATAGCCATCCTCGGCTCCACAGGTTCCATAGGGCAGCAGACACTCGAGATAGGCCGCACCTTCAGTGACAGATACCGCATAGTGGGCCTGGGAGCCGGGAAGAATGCCACCCTCCTGGCGGAACAGGTCACGGAATTCCAGCCGCGATTCGTCTCCCTTGAATCCGCAACCCACGAGACGCAAAGTCCGGCCTGGCCATCCGATGCCCCATCCGCGCAGCCGGTGACGGCAGAGGAGATGGCCTCATGCCCCGATGTCGACGTGGTGGTAGTGGCCACCTCGGGCAAGGCGGGGTTGGTGCCGACACTGGCAGCCATCCGGGCCGGGAAGCACGTAGCCTTGGCCAACAAGGAGGTCCTGGTCATGGCGGGGGCCATGGTCATGGCCGAAGCGGAGCGACAAGGGGTGGAGATCACCCCGGTGGACAGCGAGCACAGCGCCATCTGGCAGTGCCTGCGGGGCGAGAGCCGCGATGAGGTGGCCCGATTGATCCTCACCGCCTCGGGCGGGCCCTTTCTGCGCTGCAAGGAGAAGGAGATGGCAGGGATAACACCGGAGCAAGCCCTAAGACACCCCACCTGGAAGATGGGACCCAAGGTGACCATCGACTCGGCCAATCTGATGAACAAGGGCATGGAGATCATCGAGGCCCGCTGGCTCTTCGGCCTGCCCCTGCACCGGATCGACGTGGTGATCCATCCCGAGAGCATCGTCCACTCCATGGTGGAGTTCGTCGACGGCTCCGTCAAGGCCCAGCTCAGCGAACCGGACATGCGCCTGCCCATACAGTACGCAGTGGCCCACTCACAGAGGTTGGCCAATCCTGATCTGCCTCGAATGGATTTCGGCCGACCAAGGTCCCTCAATTTCGAGCCGCCCGACACGGGGAAGTTCCCCTGTCTCAGAATGGCCAGAGAAGCGGCAGAGCAAGGCGGCACCTATCCGGCTGTGCTCTGCGCCGCGGACGAGGTGGCAGTGGATCTCTTCCTGGCTCACAAGATCGGCTTCCTGGATATCGCCAGGCTGGTCGAAGACACCCTCGACCGGCACCGGGCCGTGGCACAGCCCACCCTGGAACAGATACTGGCCGCCGATGCCTGGGCCAGGGAGCAGGCCGCGAAATGGAGACCTCGATAGCCCATGGGCATCGCCTTCATCATCCTGGTCTTCGTGGGCGTTCTCTTCTTCCTGATCACCTGCCACGAACTGGGCCACTTCCTGGCCTGCAGAAGAGCAGGGATCAAGGTCGAGGAGTTCGGCATCGGCTTTCCTCCCCGGCTGTTCGCTTTGAAACGGGGAGAGACCGAGTACTCGATCAACCTCTTGCCGGTGGGGGCCTTCGTCAGGCCTCTGGGAGAGAATGACCCCGCCGTGCCGGGCGGTCTGGCCGGCAGAGGTCCGTGGACCAGGATGGGAGTCTACTTCGCTGGCCCTCTGGTCAACGCCTTCCTGGCCTTCCTCTTCCTGAGCGCCTTCTTCATGGTGCCGATGAAGGTGCTGCACGGCAACGGGGCCATGATACACTACGTATCCGATGATTCGCCTGCGTCCCGGGCAAGCCTTGGGTCGGGCGACATCATCCTCCGGGTCGGCGACCGCGAGATACACAAATGGGAGGACCTGCAGGACGCAGTAAACCGAGACGGCGGATCAGAGAAGACCCTGATCATCGACAGGGATGGTGAAGAACTGGAGGTCAGTCTGAAGCCTGAGATCGACCCGGACAGCGACCGCTACCTTATCGGGGTTATCCTCTGCTGGGGGGTAGTGGCTGGCATCGAAGAGGGCTCACCGGCGGAGCGGGCGGGCATCAGGCCCGGAGACACCATCCTAGGCATCAATCACAGGTCGGTCTACGATGAAGAAAGCATGACCGCCGCCATCGACTCCGCCGGCGACAGCGGTGAACTGGACATGGTGCTACTGCGGGTCGATGATCGGGAGATCGGCTCCGAGGACATCATAGAGTTGACCGTGGAGGCCAGGGCTCCTTTGGGCATCAGCAACCGCTGGGTGGACGGCGCGGCCCTGGTATCGGAGCGATTGCCGGTGTGGGAGGCCTTCTACCGCGGAGGCGACTTCATGGTACACATTCCCAGCCTGATCAAGGAGTCCATCCCCATGATCAGGGATAACCCTGACCTGGCGGTGGTGGGGCCGATCGGTGCCGGACAACTGACCGTCGAGACGGTCAGCTCAGGCGGCTACGCCAACGTCCTGTTCATGGGCGGCCTAATCAGCATGGGGCTGGCCCTGTTCAACTTCCTGCCCATCCCGCCCCTGGACGGAGGCGGCATGTCCATAGCCCTGATAGAGGGGCTGCGCCGGGGGAAACGCATCTCGGAACGGACAACCCACTTCGTCTACGCCGTGGGGACGGCGCTGATGATCACTCTATTCGTGGTGATCTTCTATCTGGACATCGCCCGGCTGATCCAGGGGGAGGACTTCCTGTGACCGTGAAGAGACGCAGGATGAGCCGGCCCCTAGTGATCGGCGGCGTGACAGTGGGCGGAGGCGCCCCAGTGGTGGTCCAATCAATGACCAAGACAGACACCCGAGATGTGGCCGCCACCGTCAGGCAGATCCACTCACTGGAGGACACGGGCTGCGAAATGGTTAGAGTGGCCGTGCCTGACGACCAGGCCGCCGAAGCCCTGGCTGCAATCAAGCGCCGGGTGAGCATCCCCGTCATCGCCGACATCCACTTCGACCACCTGCTGGCCCTGGCGGCCCTCAAGGCCGGGGTTGACGGCCTGAGGCTGAACCCGGGGAACATCAGCAGGAGATCACACGTCGCGGCCGTGGTCCAGGAGGCGAAACCGAGGGGCGTGCCCATCCGTATAGGAGTGAACGCCGGCAGCCTGCCCAAGTCGGCCAAGATCAGGGCTTCCCTCCCGGAGCAGATGGTGGAGGCTGCCCTGGGCCAGATACGCCTTCTGGAAAGCCTGGACTTCGACCTGATCAAGATATCGCTCAAGGCCTTCGACGTTCCGGACACCATCGCGGCGTATCAGCTCATGGCCAAGAAGGCCCCCTATCCCCTGCACCTGGGCATCACCGAGGCGGGTCTGCCCAGGACCGGGGTCGTTCGCAGCGCGGTGGGGATCGGGGTGCTGCTCTACCACGGGCTTGGGGACACCATCCGGGTATCGCTTACCGGTGAACCGGAAGATGAAGTGATGGCGGCCTACGAGATCCTGAAGAGCCTCAATCTACGGGAGCGGGGCCCCACCCTGGTGAGCTGTCCCACCTGCGGCAGATGCGAAGTGGACCTGGTCAGCCTGGCCGAAAGCGTGGAGGGCCGGCTCTCCACTGTTGACCGATCGATCAAGGTGGCTGTGATGGGCTGCGTAGTCAACGGCCCGGGGGAGGCCAGGAGTGCCGATGTCGGCATCGCCTGCGGAAAGGGCCGGGGGGCCATCTTCCGGAAGGGCGAGGTGGTCCGCACCGTGGAAGAGAAGGACTTCCTGGAGAGCCTGATGGACGAGGTGGCCCGAATCTAGTCTGAAGATGGCGAGGACTCAGTGATGCGGATGTCTCAACTGATGACCAAGACACTGCGGCAGGCTCCGGCCGAGGCGGACACGGTGAGCCACCAGTTGCTGGTCAGAGCAGGGATGATCCACCAGGTGGCCTCGGGCATTTATGCGTACCTGCCACTGGGGTGGCGGGTGCTGCGCAACCTGGAGCAGATCATCCGCGAGGAACTGGACGGAGCGGGCGGGCAGGAGGTGTCCATGCCGGTCCTCCAGCCCCACGAACTCTGGCAAAGGACGGGCCGGGATCAGGCCTTCGGGCAGAGTCTGTTCACCCTCACTGACCGGCGGGAACGCCGGCTGTGTCTGGGCCCAACCCATGAGGAGATCATCACCGAGTTGGTCCGCCACCAGGTGAGGAGCTACCGTGATCTGCCTCTCCTCCTATATCAGATCCAGACGAAGTTCCGCGATGAGCCGCGGCCCCGTGGCGGTCTGCTCCGGGTGAGGGAGTTCCCCATGATGGATCTGTACAGCTTCGACACGGACGAGGAGGGACTGGATGCCAGCTACCAGAAGATGAGGCGGGCATACCTCAACATCTTCGAGCGCTGCGGCCTGCCCACCATGGAGGTTGAGGCCGACAGCGGGGCCATCGGAGGCAAGGACTCACACGAATTCATGGTGGTCGCAGAGAGCGGCGAGGATGTGATCATCCGCTGCCGGCAGTGCAAGTACGCGGCCAACATGGAGAAGGCGCAGAGCGCCAAGGCGGAAGGCGAGCACGGGCCGCTCAAAGAGAAGGAGGAGATCGCCACGCCGGGGATGAAGTCCATCGAGGAAGTGGCGGGATACCTGGGCATTGCCAAGATGCAGACGCTCAAGGCGGTGTTCTACGCCGCCGACGGCAGCCTGATCTTCGTGCTCATCAGGGGCGACCTCGAAGTCAACGAAACGAAGCTGAAGAACGCCCTGAAGTGCGCCGATCTGCAACTGGCTGGAGAGGAAAGGGTGCGCCAGGCGGGGCTGGTGGCCGGATGGGCCTCTCCCATAGGCCTGTCAGGAGTGAGGACGGTGGCCGACGACTCCATCAAGATGGGATCGAACTTCGTAGCCGGGGCCAACAGGCCAGACTACCATCTGAGCAACGTCAACTATCCTCGGGACTTCCAGGTTGACACGATGCTGGACATCGCCGTGGCTCAGCCGGGGCAGGGATGCCCCAGGTGCGGAAGCCCGCTTGTCTCCACCAGGGGTATCGAGGCGGGACACATCTTCAAGCTGGGAACGGTGTTCAGCGAAGGGCTGGGGGCTTCCTTCCTGGACCAGAAGGGGGAGACCAGGCCGATCATCATGGGCTGCTACGGCATCGGGGTGGGCCGCCTGATGGCCGCGGCCATCGAGCAGAATCACGACGACAAGGGCATCGTCTGGCCAGTGCCGCTGTCCCCCTATCACGTATACCTCTGCCCGCTGGGGGCGGACAAGGCTGATGTAGCCACAGCGGCGGAAGAGATCTACGCCGAACTGGGGTCGAAGGGCATTGAGGTACTTCTTGACGATCGCCAGGAATCGCCCGGGGTGAAGTTCAACGACGTCGACCTCCTGGGCATACCCCTGCGACTGGTGATCAGCCCACGCACTCTGAAGTCGAAGAGCGCCGAACTGAAGTGGCGCGACAGCGAACAGAGCGAACTCCTGCCCCTGGAGGGCATGGTCCGGCGGATCGAGGAGCTTCTCCGGCCGGGCAACAGGCCGGGGCATCCCCAGTAGGGCCTTCCCCCGTCCCCACAATCGGGCTCCCCGCTACTTGTTCAAGGTGCGTTTGACAGCCTCCCGTGCCCATCCTGTATCATCCTGGGCAAGCTCAACATTCATGTGTCACGACGTTCGCGTCCAGGTCGCGCTGGGATTCTGAAGGAGGGGGAGCCATGACAACCGAAGCCAGCAGCACAACCGTGAGGAAGGGAACCTGTCCGGTCTGCGGATCAGCGTGTTTCATCAAGGCGCATCTCACCGGGGTCAAGATCACCAAGGTCGAACCTGACCAGGAGTCCCTGTTCGGCAACCTGTGTGAGCGCGGCGCCAACGCCATCGACTACCACTATCACCCGAAACGCCTGAACTATCCCCTGAAGAGGAAGGGCGCCAGAGGTGAGGCCAAATGGCAGAGGATCGACTGGGACCAGGCCATGGACGAGATGGCCAGCAAGCTGGAGGCTATCCGTGCCCGCTACGGTCCAGAAGCGGTGCTGGTCCTGGGAGGCTCTCCTCACGGTCCGGGCGACCCCGCCGCCTGGAAGTGGTGCAACCTGTGGGGTACACCCAATTTCTTCCACCTGGGCAAGAACTGCGGGGAGGCCGAGTATCCCATCGAATGCGCCATGTATGGTCATGACACCACCGGCGCCTGGGCCACATTCCTGGATCCACAGAAGACCGGCGCGGTCATTGTCTGGGGGGCCAACATGTCCCAGTCAGAGCCCAGGATCTGGGCCGGCTACCAGTATGCCAAGAGCCAGGGCATGAAGGTGATAGTGGTCGACCCCAGACCGACGGAATGCGCCAAGGAGGCAGACATCTGGCTGCAGCTCCGGCCAGGGACCGACGGCGCCCTGGCACTGGGCATGCTGAATGTGATCATCAATGAGGGGATCTACGACAAGGAATTCGTGGCCAAGTGGTGCCTGGGCTTCGAGGAAGTGAGCGCCCTGGCCCGAGAATACCCGCCAGAGAAGGCATCCCAAATCACTTCCGTTCCGGCCCAGGACATCGCCGCCGCGGCGAGGGCCTTCGCCAAAGCACCGGCAGCGGTGATCACTTTCGGCGTGGCCAACTGCCACCTCGGCAACGGGGCTGGACTCAGCTCGGTGCTGGGCAAGTGCTGGCTGCGGGCCATAACCGGAAACATCGACAGGGAGGGCGGCTGCGTGCTCAGCGACTGGCCCAGCTACCTCCCTCTCCTCGATGAGATCAACTGGGACCGCCAGATCAAGCACCCGCTGAGAAAGCGGGACAATGTCAGCGCCGATCGCTGGCCGCTGTGTTCCGTCAAGAGCCTGGCGCTATTCAAGGAAGCCATGCAGAAGGTCTACCCCAAGGGATGGGGGGCCCAGCAGTACTTCATCTATCCGGCTCCCTACGCGGTCTGGGAAGCCATCCTCAAGGGGAAGCCCTATCCGATAAAGGCCGTGTTTGTCCAGGGAACCAATACCCTGTGCTCCATCGGCAACAGCAAACACGCGTATCGGGCCTTCAAGAGCGAAGACCTCGAGCTGCACGTCTCCATGGACCACTTCCTCACGCCCACAGGAGCGTTGGCGGACTATGTCCTGCCGGCAACGGACGCCCTGGAGAGGCCCCACATGAACCACATGTGGGGTGTTCTGGGCAATCAGTGGTATGCGCGTGAGGCGGCTGTATCACCTGAGGCAGAGCGAAGGGATGACTATCAGCTCTGGTGTGATCTGGGCCGGCGTCTTGGCCAGGCGGGAAGCTGGCCGGCTACCCTTCAAGGCTGGATGGACAAGCTGATGGCGCCCACCGGGATAAGCTTCCATGATTTCGCCGCTGGAACAGGATACGCCCAAGAGAAGAGATATCGGAAGTACGAGGAGAAAGGATTCGGCACCTTCTCCGGCAAGGTGGAACTGGTGCCTTCGATACTGACCAGGCTGGGCTACGATCCCCTGGCAGGATACAAGGAGCCACCATGGAGTCCGGTCTCCACTCCCGTGCTGGCCAAAGACTACCCCCTGATCCTCATCAGCGGCTCCAGGGTCCGGGCCTATCATCATTCCTCTCACCGGCAGATAGCCAACCTGAGAAAGAGGTACCCTGAGCCGCTTCTGCAGATGAACCCGCAGACCGCCGCCCAGTTGGGCATCGCCGATGGCGACAGGGTCTGCATCGAGACGCCCCTGGGGAAGATCACGCAGAAGGCACAGCTGCTGGAGGGAATGGCCCCCTCCGTAGTGCACGCGGACGGCTACTGGTGGTACCCGGAGAACCCGGAGGCGGAGCCGAGCTTGTTCGGGGTGTGGGAGTCAAACATCGATTCGATCCTGCCGGATGACCCCGAGGTCAGTGACCACATGGGAGACAGCTACTTCAGGGGCCTGCTCTGCCGGGTGTACAAGGCAGAACAGGCCTGAAGGCATCCCCGGACGAATCAGAGAGCCATGCCAGAGCAGAGAGACAGCGGAGGGAGCCAATGACCACGAAATGTAGAGCCATGGTGTTCAACGGTGACGGGACCTATGAGATGCGCATGTTCGACAGGCCAAGGCCCCCTGCCGGGGGGGCGGTGGTCAGGGTGGAAGCGGTGGGCATGTGTAGCAGCGACATCGAACAGATCAAGGGCCACAAACACGTGCCGGGAGAAGTCGCCCCCGTCGTGGCCGGACATGAGATGGTGGGCCGGGTAGTGGCCCTGGCCGATGACGCCAGATTCCCGGTGGCCGTAGGCGATCGGGTGGCTGTCGATCTGATCCTCAGGAGCGGCCTGTACCATGGGAAGCTGCTACTCTACGGATACACAATGGGCCTGGATGTTGAGGGTGGGCTGTGGGGCGGCTACGGCGAATACATGTGCATCGCCCCGGGTACCAACATGATGAAGCTGACCGAATCCCTGCCGGCAGAGCACCTGACCATATTCGAGCCCCTGGCCAACGCGGTGAACTGGGTCGGCGTGGCCGGGGTGAAAGAGGGGGACTCGGTGGTGGTGCAGGGTCCCGGTCACGTGGGTTTGATGTGCATTGCGGCCGCCAAGATGGCCGGAGCCTCATGCGTCATAGCTACCGGGACATCCAGCGACCGCCTTCGCCTCGAGGCCGCGCGGGTGGCAGGGGCAGACCACACCATCAACGTGGACAAAGAGGATGTGGTGCAGCGGGTGAAAGAGGTCACCGCGGGCTGGGGAGCCAACGTGGTCATGGACGTCACCTCCCTGTCCAAGGTCGCCGTTCAGCAGGCCATCGATTCGGTCATCTTCGGCGGCACGGTCCTCCTCGCCGGGCTGAAGAACACGGCCCCGGTGGAGATCATCACCGACAGGATCGTCCTGAACGCGCTCACCGTCCGCGGCGGTGCCGGTTCTACGGAACAATCCATGCAAACCGCTGTGAAGATGCTGAATGAAGGGCAGGTCCCCACGGAAGCGCTGCTGGGTGAGGTACTGCCGCTAGATCAGTTTGACGAGGCCCTGCAACTCCTGACGCGGCAGCACCCCAAACGCGAGGCCATCCGGGTGACCATCAAGCATACCTGAAGCGGTCCTCCAAGTGAGGCCTGATCACACGAATTGCGGGAGGGCTCCCAGATCAACGCCTCATGAGATTGATGAAGTCCTCCGCCTTGCCCTTCTCCGAGGAGATCTGCAGACCCATGTCGACGATCGTCCGGGGAGGATCCGGGGGATCCCGGCGGGGAACCAGGCGGACGGCTTCGACATCACACCCAGTGACACAAAGGCCACAGCCAATACAGCGCTCAGGGTCAACCGCTGCCACCGAATCCACTATCTTGATGGCGGATACCGGACACCGCTCGTCCTCACATACGCCACACGCGTTGCAGCGGTCAGGCTCAACCCGGGCCTGCCACCTGCTGACGGCAAAGGCGTTGGGGTTGTTGAGCTGTGTCAGTCCGCGCAGAATGGTGCAACAGCACGGGCAACAACTGCAGACTAGGACCAAGCGATCCTGGCTGTTGTTGGTGGTATGAACCAGGCCGGCTTCATCTGCGCGCCGCAGAACGCCGAGCGCTTCTTCCTTGGAGATCTCCCTGGCAAACCCTCTTTCGATAAGGAAGCGGCCGGTGGCATCGAAGATGAGGCACACGTCCCTGGGCTTGTCACAGGCCGCGACGCTCACGCGGCAGGCGCAAGAAGTCAGTGCAAAGGTGTCGTTCCGTTCGAGCATTTTGGAGATGACTTCGAAGGGAAGGACCTCCACCCGGGTGTCTATGGCCCTTTCCACGGGTACCACTCTGGTGATAGGAGTCGGACTGCTGGCAAACGAATTCCCCAACGCTTCGCGGTGATATTCCTCCCAGAGCCTGGCCAATGCCTGGTGCATGGGCTCCCCACCCCCCTTCATGAAGGGGAACTCGAATAGGCCGGGGATGGTAGGAAGGAGGGAGTAGCCCATGACTCCGCCCTTCTCCCGGCTGTAGACGATGCCCTTGCCGGCCATTGACTCGCACAGGGCTGCGGCCTCCTCTGCGGGAACGCCGCTCCTGGCAGCGATCTCTGCAACGGACGCGGGAGCGAAGATCATTCCCAGCGCCACCCTGACTTCCTCCGTGGTGAACAGGATCCTCAGGATCTGGTCCAGCCGCGGGGAAGGTGGGGCACCGGCAAGGTGTTTGTCCAGTATCTGCCGCAGCTTCTCGTAGTCATCCACCGCTGTATCCTCCTGAGCTGATTCCCTGCTTCAATTGTACCCCAGATGCACCGGCGGCGATCAACGAGCCCTGTCCCGCCGGAAGGCAGATAGCCACGCCATGGAGAACACCGACCTGAGGCCAAACCGCCTCAAACCCCTGACTACCAATCTGCTGTGCCAGTCGAAGGAGAAGTCAGCCGAAGTCAGCAGCGCCTCCCTGAAGCCCGGCTCCTGGACCATCTGGAAGAGGCGGTCGATCTGTCTATCGTTCAGCCGCTCGAAGAGCCAGCGGGACCACCGGCCGATCTGCAGCTCCCGGGAGAGCAATCCGTGCCATCTCCGGTCATACTCGCGCAAGGTCTGGGAGGAGAGGTCGTTGCTACAGATGGCCCGGTGCAGGACGTCTGCGGCGATCTCGGCACAGAGTAGTCCGTAGTATATGCCCCCGCCGGTGGTGGGCTTGACCTGTCCGGCTGCATCTCCAACCACAACGATTCGGGCGGCTGAGGTATGGGGCAGGGGTCTGAGTGGAATACCGCCATAGACGACGTTCACCTCCGCGGAGGCTATCCTGCCCTGACCGGCCAGGCTGTCGAGGAAGGCTCTCAGGCGACGGCCGGTGTGGCTGCGGGAGAGGAGGCCCGCCAGGGCCTTCCCCGGGGCGGTGGGCACAAGCCAGGCGAAGAATCCCGGGGCAACATGACTGCCAAAGTGAACTTCAACCTGGTCCAGTCCCGGGGCAGATACCTCCGCCTGGGCACCCATGACGAAGTCAGCAGTCCGGCCAAACCCCAGCCTGCGGGGCAGCTTTGAGCCGAACCCGGAGGTGATGACCGCTGCCCTGCCTTGGAGCTCATCGGCGTGTCCTCCCGTCTGGAATGCCACCCGAACACGGTCCTCTGCGGCAACGACATCCGTGACCTTGCACCCGAGAAGGTACTCTGCCCCGCTGTCCGCGGACCTTCTAGCCATGGCCGCATCGAAGGCCGGCCGATCCAGGACGTAGGCCTGAACGGTCTCCTTCTCGAGGGAGAAGGGCCTCGACGAAGGAGGGAAGAACCGGGCCGATCTGGACCCCCTGAGCACGGATTCCGTGGCGACGGGGAAGGTCTCCAAGCACTCCCGTCCCACGATACCGGTGCAGCAGGCCAGCTTCCCCACCCTATCATGCTGCTCCAGGACGACCACGCTGTGGCCAAGGAGGGCCAAGCGACCAGCCACGTGACTCCCAGCCGGGCCTGCGCCGACTACAATTGTATCGTACAAGTTCCTCTTCTCAACCACCTGAACGGAAATGACAGACCAAGATACCAGTTGTAACCTCACCGGTTCAAGCCTATACTGGGGATTGGGAACGCCCGGAGGACCAGCATACGGGAGATGAAGATACTGTGCTGGAACGTCAACGGGGTAAGGGCAGTCGCCGGGAAGGGCTTCCTGGAATGGCTGAATAGGGAGAGCCCCGATATCCTCTGCCTTCAGGAGACCAAGGCACAGCCAGATCAGCTCAATGAAGCCATCCGGGACCCGGAGAGTTATCACGCGTACTGGAACTACCCGAACCAGAAGGGCTACAGCGGAGTAGCCACGCTGGCCAGAGAGAAGCCCCTGCGGGTACAGACCGGCTTCGGCATGCCCCAGTTCGATTCCGAGGGGCGGACGATCGTCACAGAGTTCCCGGGGTTCACCTTGATGAACATATACTTCCCCAACGGCAAGAAGGATGGGCAGCGCCTGCAATACAAGATGGACTTCTACGAGGCCTTTCTTCAGTCCGTGGAACCCCTGAGAGCGGAAGGCAAGAAGGTGATCATCTGCGGCGACTTCAATACGGCCCACAAGGAGATAGACCTGGCCCGCCCAAAGGAGAACGAGAAGGTCTCCGGGTTCCTGCCCATGGAAAGGGCGTGGATGGACACCTTCGTGTCCCACGGATACGTGGACACGTTCCGCCAGTTCAGCAAGGAGCCGGGGCAGTACACTTGGTGGGACCTGAAGTCGAGGGCCAGAGAAAGGAATGTGGGCTGGAGGATCGACTACTTCTTCGTGACAGAGAACCTGCTGCCCTCGGTGTCGAGCGCCTTCATCATGCCCGAGGTGACTGGCTCCGATCACTGCCCCATCGGCATCAGGCTGTCGATGCTGGCCTAGCGCACGTCTGGCAGGGAAGGACATAGCGTGAGGTGGAGGTGGTTATGTCCAAGAAGAACTTCGCCATCTGCTACAACTGCCTGAAGAAGGCGGAGTACACGGATTGCTGCGACAAGGAGCCGCCACCCAAGGACGCCCGCTGCAGTGCGCTGCTTGGCTGGCTGGCCGTCTCCCAATGGCAGGGCGTGCACGCCGTTGAGCACTACGACTTCTGCTCCTTCGGCTGCCTGCAGAAGTGGGTCAACTCCCAGATGCCCAGCGTGCCCAACATCTTCTTCCAGGCCCTGAGTGATGAGTAGCCGGGCAGGCTGACGCAGTCGGTTGACCGGCATTTGCACGTCCCCCGATCTGCCTGATATAATGCCAGCCAAATCTAGAGGGTAGGAAAGGGGGTTCCTGGTATGAAGAAGTGGATTGGTTTGCTGCTGGTCATGTTGCTGCTGGGCACAGCGATTCCTCTGGTGGGCTGTGCCGAGGAGGAGGTGGAGAAGGAAGCCTACAAGGTGGGGGCGGTCTTCGCGGTGAGCGGATTCAATGCCCCGCTGGGGACTCCTGAGAAGCAGACGGTAGAGATGATGGTTGAACAGATCAATGCCAAGGGCGGGATAGATGGTCACCCGCTCGACGTGATCGTCTATGACACTGAGAGCGACACCACCAAGTGCGTTGCGCGGGTCAACGAACTGATTGAAGCAGGGGTTCTGGCTATCATCGGACCAAGCTCCACCGGAGAGAGCATGGCGCTGATCGATATCGTAACCGGGGCTGAGATACCGCTAGTCTCATGCGCCGCCGGCGTCACCATAGTAACGCCGGTGGAGCAGCGGGAGTGGGTCTTCAAGACCCCTCAGAGTGATCTGCTGGCTGTGCAAGAGTTGTTCAAGTACATCGACGAAGTAGCGGGCTTCACTAAGATCGCCATAATCACCGATACCGGCGGATTTGGCAAGGGCGGGAAGGCCATACTGGAGGCGCAGGCGGCCAACTACGGCCTGACCATCGTGGCCAGCGAGGATTTCGACACCACCCAACAGGATATGACCGCTGAGATGACCAACATCAAGAACAGCACGGCCGAGGCTATCGTCTGCTGGGGAACAAACCCCGGGCCGGCGCTCATCGCCCAGGCCAGGGTGGCGCTGAATATCACCATCCCGCTGTTCTGCAGTCACGGCATCGCCAACAAGAAGTTCATCGAGCTGGGTGGCAGCGCTGTCAATGGTGTGATCTTCCCGGCGGGCAAGCTCCTTGTCGCCGGGCAGCTCCCGAACTCGGATCCACAGAAGGACGTCCTGGTGGAGTACAAGGCGGACTTCGAAGAGAAGTACGGCGACGGCACCGCCAACACCTTCGGCGGGCATGCGTACGACGCACTGTCCATGGTGGTGATGGCCCTGGACAAGGTGGGTGCAGACAAAGCCAAGATCCGAGACTACATCGAAACGATCACCGATTGGCCGGGCACGGGCGGCGTGTTCAACATGTCGACTGAAGACCACAACGGATTGACCGCGGGGTGCTTCGTGATGATCGAGATCGTCAACGGAGAGTGGACCTGGCTCGAGGAAGACTAGACTCGCCAGGTTCTCTGCTCAGCTAGCCGAAAGGGGGAAGGGTACACTTTCCCCCTTTTTTGTCCGGCATCTCAATGGCTTGAGGAGCGAATACAATCGGCACAGATGAGTTCATCCAGTACCTCGTGGCCGGTGTCACCTCCGGCAGCATCTACGCGCTGGTCGGCCTCGGCTTCACCGTCATCTACTCGGTGACCGGCATCATCAACTTTGCCCAGGGCGAATTCGTCATGCTGGGCGGCATGATCTCGTACATAATCCTGGACTCGACGGGCCTCCCCACGGTGCCCGCCCTGCTGCTGACAATCGCCGTTGTTGCTACGGTCGGCGCCGTTCTCTATCTCATGGCCATCCGATCGGCCAGAAAGGCGTCGGTGGTCAGCCTGATCATCATCACCATTGGCGCATCCGTCTTCATTCGGGGTGTTGCCGGTGAAATCTGGACAAGGGACTACGTACGGCCGCCCTACTTCTCCGGGGACGAATCGCTATCATTCCTGGGGGCATACATTCAGCCGCAGGCACTGTGGATCATCGGCACTACCGTGGCAGCGATGATCGTGCTGCAGGTCTTCCTGACCTATACCGTGATGGGCAAGGCTCTCCGGGCATGCGCTATCAACCGCGCGGCGGCCGGCCTTGTGGGGATAGACGCCAGGGTGATGGCGCTGATCAGCTTCTCGCTGGCGGCAGCCTTCGGCGCCCTCGGCGGAGTGGTGGTGGCTCCTCTGACCACCACTTCCTACAGCGTGGGGGTGATGATGGGGCTGAAAGGCTTCGTGGCAGCGGCCATAGGCGGCTTCAGGAGCCCCTTTGCGGCGTTTGTGGGAGGGATCACCATCGGCATCGTCGAGTCCCTGGCCGTGGCTATCGACTGGGGGCCCTTCAGCTCGGCCTACAAGGACGCCATTGCGCTGGTGGTCCTGCTGCTCATCCTGCTGGTGCGATCAGGCAGGCTGGCCGCCGAGGAGAGGGTGGGCTGATGCTGGCCAAGGTCCGAGGCAGGGCAGCCTACGCTGTCATCGTGCTGCTCCTGCTACTGGTGATGCTGGCGCCGTTCGAATGGTTTCTGGCCAGGTACACCACACTGATGATCTTCATCGGGTTGAACACCATGCTGACGGTGGGCTTGTGCCTTCTCATGGGCTACACCGGTCAGGTATCCCTGGGCCATGCGGCCTTCTTCGGCATCGGAGCCTACTTCTCGGCCATATTGAGCAAGACCTACGACGTGAACCCCTGGCTGGCCATGGGCATCGGGGCGGCAGCCACCGGGGCCTTTGCCTACGTCATCAGCTATCCCATATTCAGGCTTCGGGGCAACTACCTGGCCATGGCCACGCTGGGGCTGGGGCTAATCATCTACATCCTCTTCCGGGAACTGGGCGATTACACCGGCGGCCCTGATGGCATGTATGGGATCCCCTACCTGTCCGCGGGTGGCTTCGTCTTTGACACGCCATTCAAGAGGTACTTCCTGGTGTGGGGCCTGTGCTTGGCGATGCTGCTCATCTCCCAGAATATCGTGAGGTCGCGAAGCGGCAGGGCGCTGAGGGCCATCCACGGGAGCGAGGCCGCAGCTGAGTCGGTAGGCATCAACAGCGCGCAGTTCAAGATGAAGATCTTTGTGCTCAGCGCTGTCTATGCCTCGCTGGCAGGCAGTCTCTTTGTTCATCATCTCCGTTTCGTCGGCCCTCAGCCGTTCGGCTTTCTAGCCTCGGTCATGGTGGTAGTCATGGCTGTGGTCGGGGGATTGGCCAGCGTCTGGGGGGCCATCTTCGGTGCGGCCGCCATACGCATCCTGAGCGACAAAGTGCTGCTCGAGTTCGGGGAACTGGACCTAATTGTCTACGGCCTCATCCTGATGGTGGTGATGATCTTCCTGCCACAGGGGCTGTTCGTGGGACTGAAAGAGGGCTATGCACGGTTGCGCCTCAGGTATGTGCGAAGGGAGGCGGAGCCTTGACCAGCATCCTGGAGACCAAGGGGCTGTGCAGGGCGTTCGGCGGCATTGTTGCCCTGAACAATGTGGACCTGGCTGTGGAGGCGGGCAGGATCACCGCTGTCATCGGCCCGAACGGCGCGGGCAAGACGACGCTGTTCAACCTGGTGGCCGGAGTGTATCCGGTGGACAGGGGGGAGATCGTCTTTCGGGGCACGGCGTTGAACAACGTCGCGACACACAAGAGGACGGCTATGGGCATAGCCCGCACGTTCCAGAACGTTCTGCTCTTTGGAAACATGACCGCGCTGGAGAACGTGATGACAGGGCAGCACGTTCGAAGCCGCTACGGCTTCTTCGAGGCGGCGTTCCGACTGCCCAAGAGCCGCCGGGAGGAGGAGACCATCTCCCTCAAGGCCATGAGGTACCTCAACCTGGTGGGGTTGGGGATGCACGCCCAGCGCAATGCACTCGATCTGCCTCTGGGCCAGCAGAAGCTGCTGACCATCGCCCGGGCCCTGGCCACTGAGCCACAACTGTTGATGCTGGATGAGCCCGGAGCGGGGCTGAACACCCTGGAGAAGAGGGATTTGAGCGATCTGGTAAGGCGCATACGGGACATGGGCATCAGCGTGCTTCTGGTGGAGCATGATATGGACCTGGTCATGGGCCTGGCAGAGTGGGTCGTTGTTCTTGACAGTGGACAGAAGATCGCCGAGGGCACGGCAGGCGAGATCCAGCGGAACCAGAGGGTGATCGCGGCCTATCTGGGCGAGGAAGAAGAGTAGTCCATGCTGAAGGTAGAGAAGGCCGTAGTGGCCTATGGCCGCGCCACCGCTCTGAGGGAGGTCTCACTGGTGGTGAACACCGGGGAGATCGTCACCCTGATCGGGGCCAACGGGGCGGGCAAGTCGACCCTGTTGAATGCCATCTCGGGGGTGGTGCCCCTCAAAGGCGGCGACATCTGGCTGGACGCCAATAGGTTGTCCGGCCTGCCATCCCACCGGACGGTGAGACTCGGCGTTGGGTATGTCCCCGAGGGAAGACAGATATTCGGGACGATGACGGTGATGGACAATCTGACCATGGGCAGCTATGCTCATGTTGCCAGGAACTGGCTGCGGCCTCTGGGATATGCCGGGTGGGCACTGCGCAGCGACACGGTCAAGTCCAATCTGGAGATGGTCTTTGATCTCTTTCCGGTGCTCAAGGAGCGAAGGGGGCAACAGGCAGGCAGCCTCAGCGGGGGTGAACAGCAGATGCTGGCTATCGGGCGGGCGCTGATGTCCTCTCCCAAGATCCTATTGCTGGATGAACCCTCCCTTGGCCTGGCCCCGAATCTGGTGAGGGACATCCTGCGGCTGATAGCCAGGCTCAGGGCTGAGGGATTGACCATCCTCCTCATCGAGCAGGACGCCGCGGCGGCCCTGAAGATCGCCGACAGAGGGTACGTGATGGAGAGAGGACGCATTGTGCTGGAGGGCAGTTCTCAGGAGCTGTTCAGGAATGACGAGGTACGGCAGGCCTATCTGGGCAAGACAAGAGCCTAGGGTAAGGACGTGGAACAGACAGTCATGAAGAGCCTGCTTTCGGGCAATGAGGCCATGGCCCTGGGGGCCTATCACGCCGGCCTGAGCCTGGCCGCAGCCTACCCGGGGACCCCCAGCACCGAGATAATGGAGAACCTGGCCAGGTTCCCCGGTATCTACGTCGAGTGGTCCACCAATGAGAAGGTGGCCCTGGAGGTGGCCATGGGCGCCTCGTACGGCGGGGTGAGAGCCCTGGCGATAATGAAGCACGTCGGTTTGAACGTGGCCGCGGATCCGTTCTTCGCCGCCTCTGTGACTGGGGTGAGGGGTGGACTGGTTGTCATATGTTGCGATGACCCTGGCATGCACAGCTCCCAGAATGAGCAGGACAACCGTCACTACGCCCGCTTCGCCAAGGTCCCGATGCTGGAACCGAGCGACAGCCAGGAAGCTTACAGTCTGATGGAATGGGCCTTCAGGATCAGCGAGGAATTCGACACCCCGGTGCTGTTCCGGAGCACAACCCGGATATCCCACTGCAAGACGGTGGCGGAAGTAGCGGAATCTCCGGAGATCCAGAGGAACCGCCCCAGGTTCGTCAGAGACCCCCACAAGTTCGTCATGGTGCCATCGAACGCCCGCCCCAGGCACCCCCTGATGGAGGAACGCATGGGCAAGCTAGCCGCCTACTTCGAGACCTTCCCAATGAACAAGGTGAACCTCAGAGACCGGAGCATCGGCATCATTTCGGCTGGGGCGGCCTATCAGTACGCCAGGGAGGTCTTCCCCAATGCCAGCTTCCTCAGACTGGTCACCACCTACCCCATTCCGGAGAGCCTGGTGCGGGAGTTCGCCGCGAAGGTGGAGCGGGTGGTGGTGGTGGAGGAGTTGGACCCATTCCTGGAAGACACCTTCAAGGCTATGGGCATGGAGGTGACCGGCAAGGAGTTGGTGCCGATCACCGGGGAGCTGAATCCCGAGATCCTGGAGGAGAGGGCCGTGGCCATCGGCCTCCTGCCCGCTCCGAAGAAGCCGAGAGCGGCGGCAGTGGCAGCGGGGGGGTTCCCACCGCGGCCGCCACTGCTTTGCCCCGGCTGCCCGCATGCAGCCACGTCGTACGCGTTGCGGAGGCTGGGGTTCTACCATGTTGAGCCGCAGGATGATGCTTCAGAAAAGCGGGGCGGAAGTCAGTACAAGCGCCGAGGCATCATCACCACCAGCGACATCGGCTGCTACACCCTGGCGGTCTATCCGCCGCTGCTGGCCCTGGACACCTGCGCCTGCATGGGCGCCAGCATCGGACAGGCCCACGGGCTGGAAAAGGCGGGGGTGACCAACAGGATAGTCAGCGTCATTGGCGACTCCACCTTCCTGCATTCGGGCATCACCAGCCTGGTGGACGTGGTCTACAATGAAGGACGGGGCACCGTGATCATTCTGGACAACAACACCACCGCCATGACTGGACATCAGGGTCATCCAGGCACCGGCATATCCGCGAGAGGCGAGAAGGCGAGGCGGGTGGTGATCGAAGACCTGTGCAGGGGTGTGGGCGTACGGGACGTGAACGTGATCGACGCCTTTGACCTGCCCGTTATTGAGTCCACCATCAGGCGTTGCGTGGAGTCGGAGGAACCCTCGGTGATCGTCGTCCGCGGCGACTGCCCCCTGAGGGTCAGAGAGAAGGGAAAGCCACTGACGGTGCACGTCGAGGAGTGCGACCGGTGCTTCAACTGCCTGCGGGTCGGCTGTCCGGCCTTATCCAGAGAAGACGACAACGTCCGGATCGACACCCTGCTGTGCATGGGCGACAGGTGTTCGCTCTGCCGGCAGGTGTGCCATTGCCAAGCGATCAGGGCGAAGGCGGACTGATGAAGGCTGACATACTGATGACCGGGGTGGGCGGCCAGGGCGTGATCCTGGCCAGCGACGCTCTGGCGGAGATCGCTATGAAGGCCGGCCATGAGGTGAAGAAGTCGGACTCCCTGGGCATGTCCCAAAGAGGAGGCAGCGTAGTGAGCCACCTGCGGGTGGGCGAACGGGTCTTCTCTCCCATGATCAAGAAGGGAGAGGCCGACTTCCTGATGGGATTCGAGCGTCTGGAAGGCGCCCGGTGGGTGGAGTACCTCCGGGAAGGAGGCGTGGCCATAGTCAACAACCTGGCCATACCGCCTCTCTCCGTGGTGGGCGGGGCCTCGAGGTACCCCAGCGTGAGCGACGTCGAGGAGATCCTGCGCCGGCGGACGAAGACGATCTACTTCGTACCGGGAACACAGATCGCCGCGGAACTGGGCAACCCTCAGGTCCTCAACGTTCTGCTGGTCGGTTTCCTCTCGGCCTTCCTGGACATAGACGAGAGGGCCTATATTGACGATCTCTCACAACGGGTGCCCCAGAAGTTCCTCCAGCTGAACCTGAAGGCCTTTGCCCGGGGGAGGCAGGAGGCACAGTGCGGGGGAGCCGCCAAGCGCGACTGAATCAGGAGGCATGCAGATGATCTGGAACTCGAAGTACGAGACAATGCCCAGAGGAGAGTTGGAGGCGCTGCAACTGGAGAGGCTGAAGGCGCAATTGAGCCGGGTCTATGAAAAGGTCCCCTTCTACCGGCACGCCTTCCAGCAGCAGGGCATCACCCCCGACAGCATTCGCTCTCTGGCCGACATGTCGAAGATACCCTTCACCACCAAGCAGGACTTCCGCGACAACTATCCCTTCGGACTGCTGGCCGTGCCTTTGCAGCAGGTATGCCGGCTACACGCTTCCAGCGGGACCACGGGGAAGCCGGTGGTGGCCCCCTACACCGCCAATGACCTGAGGATGTGGACCGAGGTCATGGCCAGGACACTGACCAGCGCCGGGGTGACCAAGGACGATGTGATGCAGAACGCCTACGGCTATGGTCTGTTCACCGGCGGCCTGGGGTTCCACTACGGCGGTGAGAGGGTCGGGGCAGCCGTCATACCCACGTCGACGGGCAACACCAAGAGGCAGCTCATGCTCATCCAGGACATCGGCACCACCGTGTTGACCTGTACGCCCTCCTACACCCTGATTCTGGCCGAAGCGGCGGCGGAGATCGGCATGGATCTGAGGCTGACCAAGCTCAGGCTGGGCATCTGCGGCGCCGAGCCATGGACCGAGCAGATGAGAACCGAGATAGAATCCAAGCTGCCCATCAAGGCCATGGACATCTACGGCCTGACCGAGGTGGTGGGGCCGGGGGTGTCCGTGGAATGCCCTCACAGATGCGGGTTGCACATCTTCGAAGACCATTTCCTGCCGGAGATCGTGGACCCGCAGACCGGGGCGCGCCTTCCCAACGGTCAGAAGGGGGAACTAGTGCTGACCACGCTAACCAAGGAGGCGCTGCCGGTGATCCGTTTCCGCACCAGGGACATCGCCTCTCTCAGGGCAGAGCCTTGCCAGTGCGGCCGGACTCTGGTGCGGATGACCAAGGTGACAGGCAGAACAGATGACATGCTGAAGATCCGGGGAGTGAACGTCTTCCCGTCACAGATCGAGAGCATTCTGCTACAGGTCGAGGGAGTGGAACCCCACTACCTGATCATTGTCGATCGCGAGCGCCACCTCGACGACCTAGAGGTGTGGATTGAGGTATCCGAGGCAGTCTTCTCGGACGAGATGCGGAAGATGGAGGCTCTGCAGAAGAAGGTCAAGGACGAGGTGGAGGCCACCCTGGGCATAGGGGTGCGCATCAAGCTGGTGGAGCCGAAGTCCATAGCCCGGACCGAGGGCAAGGCCAAGAGAGTCGTGGACAGACGGGAGCTTTGACGCCCCGCGCGGAGAGGAGGCAGATGATGAAGATCAGGCAGGTGTCCGTCTTCGTGGAGAACAAACCAGGCAGACTGGTGGAGATGCTTGAGGTGCTGAAAGGGCAGAAGATGAACATCCGCGCCCTGTGCATCTCCGAAGGCTCCGATTTCGGCATAGTCCGCATGATTCTGTCCGACCCGGCCAAGGGAGCTGACGCCATCAGGAAGGCGGGGTTCACGGCCACCGAGACGACGGTACTCCACTCGGAGATGCCCGACGAACCCGGGGGGCTTCTGGAAACCGTGGCCAAGCCTCTGGCGGAGGCAGGTATCAATCTGGAGTACTTCTACGCCTTCATCAACCCATCACCGGGGAAGGCGAACATCGTGCTCAAGGTGAGCGATCCCGACAGGGCAGAGCAGGTGCTCAGACGATAGGCGGTAGAGGGAACCAGCCGTCTGCCCCACATCAAGCGCCGGGTGGGAGAATGCTTTGGACTCGCATAGTGGCAAGTGTTTGGCAGTTGATCTGACCACGCGGAGAGCGGAAATCCGACCCCTGCCGCAGGACCTGCTGCGGCTCTGCCTGGGTGGGGTCGGTCTAGGCACGCGGTTGCTGGCCGAATGGGTGGCACCGGGGACGCCACCACTGAGCCCGGACAATGCCATCGTCTTCGCCTCCGGCGCCCTGGCGGGCACCATGGCGCCATGCAGCAGCAACCACGCCACAGTCACCAAGTCACCCCTGACCGGATTCCTCAGCACCTCAGTGTCATCGGGGCACTGGTCGCTGTCGCTGAAGAGGGCCGGCTACGATGCCTTGATAGTCACCGGGGCGGCCGAATCGCCAGACTATGTCTTCGTGGACGACGAGATAGTCCACTTCAATGCGGCGGGGCACCTCTGGGGAATGACTACTCAGCGGACCTCAGAGGAGATCCGGAGGCATCACGGGGATGACCGCGTGCGCGTGGCTGCCATCGGGCCCGGCGGCGAGAGGCAGGTCAGCTACGCCTGCATAGATGACGGCTACCCCCTGTCACACCGCGGTGGTGCCGGCGCCGTGATGGGATCCAAGAAGCTCAAGGCCATCGCCATCAGAGGTACGCAGGCAATGGCGGTGCATGACCTGCACAGGCTGGAGAAGGCCTCGCTGGCTCTGAACGCCAGAGCCAGGACAGCGCCGGTAGCGAAGAACAGGCAGTCCACGGCGCTGGACTGTCTCCTTGCCGTCAACAAGCAGGGCGCTCTGCCCACGAGGAACTTCCGGGAATCCTGCTTCAAGGGAACGGCGAAACTGGCAGGGAAAGACGACTCCGGATACCGGGTGGTCAAGGTCAGCGCCTGCCCAAGCTGCCCCATTGCCTGCAGGGGCCTGCTCCAGGCTGCTGACGGGCCGTATGCGTGGGCAGCGACCACCCTGGACTACCAGACACTGGCTGCCCTGGGCCCTCAGTGCGGCATCGACAACATGCCGGCCATTCTGAAGGCCGCGGAGCTGTGTCAGCAATACGGGTTGGACACGGTGAGCACCGGCGGCTGCATTGCCTGGGCCATGGAAAGCTTCGAGCGAGGGCTGCTCGCCGGGGAGGATGCCGGGGGAATAGACCTGTCTTTCGGCAATGCCGATGCCCTGATTGAGATGGTGAAGCAGATCGGGGAGCGGAAAGGCATAGGCCACTTGCTGGCGGAGGGGACAAGGCGGGCCTCGGCCAAACTGGGCCGGGGTTCGGAGCAGTGGGCCATGCACTCCAAAGGACTGGAGATCTCCGGCTGCGATCCCAGAGGAAGCGAAGACCAAGCCCTGCCGCTGGCGGTCGGGCTGGGGGCGGAATCCGATGACTGCTGGCTTTGCCTGGACTCAACCACAGACCGTCGGTCGAATCCAGGTTCCCGGAACAAGGCGAGGGAGGATCAAGCCACCCTCTTTGACTCCCTTCTCCTCTGCCGGCAATCGGAGGACTGCTTCCACGACTTCCTGTCAGAGGCGGCGGACCTCTACGCCGCGGCCACCGGGGTCGGGCTGTCTCCCACAGAACTGGAGCGGACCGGAGAGAGAATCACCACCCTGAAGAAGTCCTTCAACATCCGTGAGGGATGGAAACGCAGCGACGATTGCCTGCCACCACGCCTGCTGGAGGTTGCTGCCTCGGCCAGGAAGGGCAAGGCGGGGGAACTAGCGGAGGCGAAGCTGAAAGCCATGCTGGATGACTACTACGAAGCCCGGGGCTGGACCGCTGAAGGCCTCGTTCCACACCAGAAACTGAGAGAGCTCGGCCTGGATGGCCCGCCGGCGATGGGAAAAGGGAAGTAGCATGGAACGACGCTACGTACAGTGCGACCGGGACAAGTGCACCGGCTGCATGATATGCCAGTTCATCTGCTCGGCGGGCAAGGAAGGCAACTTCAACCTGGAGAAGTCCAGAATAAGCGTCGTTCAGACGGGGCCTTCCACGGTGACCGCCATCGCCTGCCAGTTCTGCAGGAACCACCCCTGCATCAAGGCCTGTCCCCGGGACGCCCTCAGTGCGGACGCAGCTACTCACACCCTGAAGCTGGACAAGGCCCGCTGCGCCGGGTGCGGCTGGTGCATTGAGGCCTGCCCCTTTGGAGCCATGACCCTCGACGACAGCACCAAGTCGGTGACAGCCTGCGACCTCTGCACCAATCACGCCCAACCGAGGTGCATCGAGGTCTGCCCTCGGAACGCCCTCAGCCTCTACATCTCACGAAGAGGGCGATAGACGGACAGCCCTGGCCGGCACATTCCGCGGCCCAATGATCAGGGGGCCGGGGCTGTGTGGCCCATGGGGAGCACCTCTTTCCCCGAGAGGTTGTTGATCAGTATGGCCGCGGAGCAATACCAGGCCAGCAGGGCGACCAGTATGCCACCGTAGCCGGCGATCTTGTGCACCGTGGAGCTCCACTCGCCGATGGCCAGAAGGAAGAACACAACGGTGAGCGGTATGAAGACTGCGGTCACTGCCCTGGCCACTTTGAAAGAGGCAGCGGTGGCGTAGAGAGTGAAGAAGCCCCAGGCGATGAAGAGAACACCCAGGCCCTCCCTGGGGACGTTGGCGATCACCCCACCATTCTCAAGGAGGATCATGGTGGCCAAGGCGATCCAGAACATGCCGTAGGAGGAGAAACAGGTGGCCCCGAAGATGTCCCCCCGCCTGACATCCCACATGCCTGCGCAGAACTGGGCCAGGCCACCGTAGAAGAGGGCCAGGGGGAGCACCATACCCACGTTGTCACCGTCGATCAGTCCGGTGTTGACGACACTCAGTACGAAGGTGGTCAGGGCAAAGCCGCCCAGGCCCAGGGCACCGGGATTCGCCAACTTGGTGTCAGACATAGATTGCTTGTTTCCTTCCTTTCCAAACCACTGCAGATCTGGTGCGAGCCCTCTGCAGGCTGTGACGTTCCCCCGAATAATGGTAGCACCGGCTCAGCGAAACGGTAAAGTCAGTTGTTCCGGCGGCCTGGCTTGGCCACGCTCAGAAGTCGTGCTATGATACAGCAATCAGCGAGCGTGAGCACCGCTGAGGCGAAGCGGAACCGCCGCAGTGCAGCGAACCTGAAGGTGAGGGACAGCAGAGCATGATAGTGGAGATGAGAAAGGGCGCCACTCAGGCTGAAGTGGATGCTGTGGTAGAGCGGGCCAAGTCGTTGAATCTGGAGGTCCAATTGAACCTGGGCACGGACAAGACGGTGGTGGCCATCCTGGGCAGCAACACAGGGCAGCTATCCACAGATCTCTTTGGCGTTCTCCCCGGCGTGGAGCACGTGGTCCGGATCATGAAGCCCTACAAGCTCGCCTCACGGGAGTTCAAGCCCCGCAACACCGTGGTTTCCGTGAACGGGATTGAGATCGGGGGTAAGTCCATCGTGGTCATGGCCGGACCCTGCGCCGTGGAAAGCGAAGAGCAACTCATGGAAGCGGCGAGGATAGTCAAACAATCCGGAGCGAGCATCCTCCGCGGTGGTGCCTTCAAGCCCAGGACCTCGCCCTTCAGCTTCCAGGGCATGGAGAAGATCGGCCTCGAGCTGCTGGCGCGGGCCAGGGAACTGACCGGCCTGGCGGTAGTCACGGAGGTGGTGGAACCCCACGATGTGGGACTGGTGGCCAGGTACGCCGACATACTACAGGTGGGCGCCCGGAACATGCAGAACTTCGCCCTGCTGACCAGGATCGGAAAGAGCAAGCGACCGGTCATCCTGAAGAGAGGGTTCTCGTGCACAGTGACCGAGTGGCTGGCCGCGGCCGACTACCTCCTGGCGGAAGGAAACAGCCAGGTCATCCTGTGCGAGAGGGGAATCAGGACCTTCGAAGACAGCGTCCGCTTCTCCCTCGACATATCGTCCATCCCGGTGATCAAGAGGTTCAGCCATCTGCCGGTGGTTGTCGACCCTAGTCACGCCGCCGGCCACTACTCGCTGGTGCCAGCCGTGGCCAAGGCAGCCATAGCCGCCGGAGCCGATGGGCTGCTGGTGGAGGTCCATCCCAATCCCAAGGAGGCTCTGGTTGACGGCCTGCAGTCGCTGACCCCATCGGACTTCGCCCGCCTGATGAAGGAGGTCAAGTCGCTGGCGGCATCAGTGGGCCGCTCGTTCTAGGCCGGATCGGGGCAGAGAGGTCCGCGCGGAGCGCCGGCTAGACCTTCACCAGCTTGGCCGTGTGGATGTCCGGGAGGGACAGTATCTGCTTCACGTGCTCGTCCCTCAGCGGCTCATCCAGTTCCAGCACCATCAGCGCCTGCCCCCGGGGTTTGAGACGGCTGAGCTGCATTGAGCTGACATTGATGTCGGCATTGCCGGTGATCATCCCCACCGCGCCGATGATGCCCGGCCGGTCGCGGTGGTCGCTGAAGAGCAGATAGCCTCCCTTGGGCACGACATCAAGCCAGTAGTCATTGACCCTCAGGATGTGCATCTCCCCGCGCAGTACGGTGCCAGCCACGGTGGTGGTCCCGGCACTGGTGGTGGCGGAGACGGTCATCAGGCTGGCGTAGTTCTCACAGGAAGTGTCCCGGTATTCCGCCACCCTGAGGCCGCGCTTCTGGGCGATCATGTTGGCATTGACCACATTGATTCGCTCTTCGGTCATCCCCTCCAACAGTCCCCCGATGACCCCCGCCTTGAGCACGGTCAGATCATGCTTGGCGATCTCGCCCTCATACCTGATGTCGATGGAGCCCATCTGTCCTTCGGCAAGCTGAGCCACCATCCTGCCCAGACTGGTGGCCACCTTCAGGAACGGCGAAAGCAGCGACAGGCTCTCGCGGGGGATGAGCGGCGCGTTCACGGCATACCTGGCCGGCTGGCCACTCAATACGGCCAGCACCTGCTCCGCGGCATCTATGGCCACGCTGGTCTGGGCTTCCGCCGTGGAGGCCCCCAGGTGAGGGGTGACGATGACCCTGGGGTTCTTCATCAGAGGGTTGTCCTTGGGCGGCTCTTGGGCAAACACGTCCAGAGCGGCACCGGCGACACGTCCCTCGTCGATGGCCTGCGAAAGCGCCTGCTCGTCGATCAGCCCGCCCCTGGCGCAGTTGATGATCCTCGCCGTGGGCTTGACCATGGACAGCTCCCTGACACCGACGAGGTTCCGGGACTGGTCGGTCAGAGGGAGATGCAGAGTGATGAAGTCCGCATCCGTGAGCACCTTGTCGAAGGAAACCAACTCCACCCGGAGATTCTGCGCGTACTCCAGGGACACAAACGGGTCGTAGGCGACGACCTTCATCCGGAATCCCTGGACCCTCCGAGCTACCTCGGAGCCGACGTTGCCCAGTCCGACGATACCCAGGGTCTTGTTCCTCAACTCCACGCCGACGAAGTTCTGGCGCATCCAGGCCCCGCCGCTGAGATTGGCGTGAGCCTGCGGGATGTGCCTAGCCAGCGCCAGCATCATGGCCACGGTGTGCTCCGCCGCGGCCATGGTGTTCGCTGTGGGAGCGTTGACCACCACTATGCCCCTCCGTGTGGCCGCTTCTACGTCAACGTTGTCAATGCCCACACCGGCACGAGCGATGACCTGCAGTTTCTTCCCGGCCTCGATGGCCTCGCGGGTGACCTTGGTCTCGCTGCGAACGATGACAGCCTCATAGTCCCCGATGACCGAGATGAGCTCCTCAGGCTTCATCTTGGTCCTGACGTCCACCTGGACCTGCTTCCTGAGGACCTCCAATCCCTCTTCGGCAAGGGGATCAGCGACTAGTATTCTCATTCTCTATCGGCACCCTTCCCTTCTCGAACCCGCGATCGGCGAGCAATGCACGGGACACGGCCAATTCACCGAGTCCATATTCTAGCAGAACGCCGCTCAACCGTATCAGGCCCGGGCCAGAGGCAGGGCCTTCTTCAGGGCCTGGGTGACCTCAGCCATGTCGGCCTCGTTGACCCAGCCCAGGTGGCCGATGCGGAAGATCTTCCCATCCAGCTTGCCCTGGCCGCCGGAGAGAACCACGCCGTGCTCCTCGCGGAGCATCTGGAGAAGCTTCTTCAGGTCCACTCCTCTGGGGCCGTTGATGGCGGTCACGGTGTTGGAGGCGTGGCTTTCCTGGGGGAACAGCGCGAGTCCCAGCGACTTCATGCCTTCTCTGGCCGCCTTGGCAGTCCGGGCGTGCCGAGCGAAGATCTTGGGCAGAGTCTCCCGCTCCACCATGTCCAGGGCCACCGAGAGCGCATAGTATGTGGAGATACCGGGGGTCCAGGGGGTCTCACCCTTTTCCTCCAGGAACTTCCGGGCTTTGCCGAGGTCTAGGTAGAACCGCGGCATGCGGGCCTTGTCGAACGCCTGCCAGGCCCTCTGACTCATGCTGACCATGGCCAGCCCGGGAGGGCACATCCAGCCCTTCTGAGAACCGGTGACGGCCACGTCGATCCGCCATTCATCTACGGGCAGGTCAATGGAGCCAATGCTACTCACCCCGTCAACAAGAATCAGCTTGTCGAATTCCCTCACCGCCCGGCTGATGGAGGCCAAGTCGTTGGTGACACCAGTGGAGGTCTCGTTGTGGGTGACCAGCACCGCCTTGATGGCCGGGGTCTCCCTGAGGGCCTGGCGGATCTTGTCCGGGTCCGCAGGCTGGCCCCACTCGAAGGGGAGCTTCTTCACGTCGGCGCCATACCGCTGGGCGATATCGGCGAACCGGTCTCCGAAGGCCCCGATGCTCACGGCCAGAACGACATCGCCGGGGGAAAGGGTGTTGACTACAGCGGCCTCCATCCCGGCAGTACCGGAACCGGTGAGGATGAAGACATCGCCTTTGGTCTGGAAGCAGCGCTTGAGCTGCTCTGTGACCTTGCGGTTGGTCTCTCTGAACTCCTTGCCTCGATGATTGACCATCTGCTTAGACTGGGCTTGGAGCACTTCTTCAGGACAGGGAGTTGGGCCGGGGATACGTAGCTGCATTTCAACGTCTCCTTCTCTGGATGAAGTCATCCTGGGTGATCAGATTCGCCCGTGCCTGCTACCGCGCCGAGAGTCTGCGTCGTATTCAGGCTTTGGTGACCCTCCAATTGTCAGCGTCAATGATTTGTAGGTAACCCCGCTTGCCCACTTTGATTATGCTGCCGTTCTTCAGTTCGGCATGCGAGCCGGATAGCTTCTGGCCATCGATCGTGACAGCCCCCTGGGCAATCAGCCTGGTGGCCTCGGAAACGCTATCCGCGAGGCCAGCCTCAACTATCCTCCTGGCAATGTCTCTCTGAACAACCACCTGCGCGCCCACCTTGACACCGATCTTGACCTCGCCCTGCAATTCCTTAGGCACTTCTTTCTTCTGACGAACACTGGCAAAGCGCTCTTCAGCCGCGTTGGCCTCTCCGGCATTGTGAAACTCGGTGACGATCTCACGGGCAAGGCGTTTCTTGAGCAGCATGGGGTTAACCGACTGCGACTCGATCTGCTGCCTCATTTCCTTCAGTTCCGCATCAGGAACATCGGTCAGCAGCTCAAAATACGGCACAATGAGATCATCACCTCCGATGGACATCACCTTCCCATACATGTCGTACGGAGGCTCGTCAACGCCGATGTAGTTGTCCAGGCTCTTGCTCATCTTCTGGACGCCATCAGTGCCCACAAGCAACGGCATGAGGAAGACCTGCTGGGGACGCCTTCCCATCATGCCCTGCAACTCCCGGCCGACAAGGCAGTTGAACTTCTGGTCGATGCCACCGAACTCCACGTCGGCCTCGATCTCCAGTGAGTCATACGCCTGCAGCAGAGGATAGAGCAGTTCGGTGATGGCCACCGGGCGGCCCGCCTCGTACCTCTTCCGGAAGTCCTCCCGGGCCAGGAACTGGGCTACGGTGAACTTGCTGGTCAGCCGGATGACGTCGCTCAATGTGAACTTGCCGAACCAGTCGCTCTGCCAGCGGACCTGGGTCCGGCCCTTGTCCACCACCTTGAAGAACTGTTTCATGTAGCTCTCGGCATTGCGCCGCACTTCCTCGTGAGAGAGCATGGGACGGGTGACGGACTCGCCGCTGGGATCGCCGATCTGCGCCGTCCAGTCGCCAACAATGAGGATCACCTGATGGCCCATCTCCTGGAACTGGCGCAGCTTCCTCAGCCCGACCACGTGCCCGAGGTGGATGTCGGGCCGGCTGGGGTCAAAGCCCTGCTTCAGCCGCAACGGTCTGCCCGACTGCAGCAGCTGGCGCAGCTCTTCCTCAACAATGATCTCCGCGACCCCTCGCTTCAGGACGTGATCCAATCCCACTTTGCTCATGCTGCCGCCCTGGCCAGGATGGCCACCGCTTGCTCCACATCCTTCTTCATTTGAGCCGCCAGTTCATCGGCGTTCTCAAATCGCCTCTCGGGCCGCAATCGCTCTACGAAGTCGATGTGCAGTTCCTCCTCGTAGGCAACGCCGTCGTAGCCAACGAGGTAGGTCTCCACGGTGCGCTCGCCTGCTCCGAACGTGGGTCGCCTACCGATATTCGTCACTGAACCATAGACACCTCCCGCCAGCCGGGCCCTCGTGGCATAGACGCCGTCAGCGGGAATGGCATGGTCCGCACTCACTTCCAGATTGGCCGTGGGGAACCCCAACTGCCGGCCCCGCCCGCGGCCGTAGGCGATCTTGCCGCTGAGGGCAAAGGGGCGGCCCAGAAGCCTGCTCACCTTGGTGATATCACCGCTGGCCAGAGCCTTCCGGATGGCTGTGCTGCTGACCACCTCCCCGTTGATCATCTCGGGGCGGATCACATCCACCCAGAAGCCTAGGTCCTTCCCCAGCTTGCGGAGAGCCGAGACATTCCCTTCCCTCTTCTGCCCAAGGGCGAAGTCTGGGCCAACTACCAGGCCACGCATCTTCAAGTGCTCCTGCAACAATGAGACGAAACGACGGGCAGGGATCTGAGCCAGGTCGCGGTCAAACGACAGGGGAACGACCAGATCGATGCCCTGCTGACGGATGAGTCTGATTCTCTCGTCAAGGCTGGTGAGGTACGAGATAGGGCTCTCCGGAGATATGGTGTGCAGCGGGTGACTGCGGAAGGTGACCAAGCCAGGGAGATACTCCTTCGACATGGCCTGCCTCTTCAGGTAGTCCATGAGCTGCCGGTGTCCCAGGTGAACGCCATCGAAGACGCCGATAGTGAGCACCGTCTCGCGCTGCGGTGCGTACTCCTTGAGTTCCGCCTCAACCCGCATGGCCTTCTCGCCTCAAGCTCTCTTGCCGGCCATGGTGCGCCCCACGGCAGCGGCTACGGGAGCAACCTGTTTCATGAGATCCTGGAAGTGCTCGAAGGTCAGGGACTGTGCGCCGTCCTTGAGAGCGGTGTCGGGGCTGGGATGGACCTCGACCATGAGGCCGTCAGCGCCGGCAGCCACGGCGGCCAGGGCCATGGGGGCCACCAGATACCACTTCCCGGTACCATGGCTGGGGTCAGCAATGACGGGCAGGTGGGACAGCTTCTTGATGATGGGGATGGCACTGACATCCATGGTGTTCCTGGTGTAGTTCTCAAAGGTCCTGATACCCCTCTCGCAGAGGATCACCCGGCGGTTTCCCTGGGAGAGGATGTACTCCACGGCCAGCAGCCATTCCTCGATAGTGGCCGACATGCCCCTCTTCAGCATCACGGGCTTGTCCGCCCGGCCCACCTCGTCCAGCAGGGTGAAGTTCTGCATGTTGCGGGCGCCCACCTGCAGGATGTCAGCATACTCAAGCACCAGTTCGACGTCCTGAGGGGTGAGCACCTCGGTGATCAGTGGCAGTCCCGTTTCCTGCTTCGCTTCAGCCAGGATCTTCAGCCCATCCTCGCCCAGACCGCGGAAGGAATAGGGCGAGGTGCTCGGCTTGAAGGCGCCACCGCGGAGGATGGTCGCCCCGGCCGCTCTGGCGACCCGCGCCGTGCTGAGGACCTGTTCTCTGGTCTCGGCGGCGCAAGGGCCGGCCATGACCACCACTCCATTCCCGCCGATATCGACGTCACCAACCCGGATCACCGTGTTCGCAGACTGGAACTCCCGGCTGGACAGCTTGAAGGGCCGGGAGATGCGGATGACCTCCTCCACCCCCGGCATCAGCTCCAGCTTCTCCCGGAGGTCGGGAACGGCCGAGATCACTCCGACCACCCCGATCACAGTACGCTCAACACCGGTGGACAGGTGTCCTTTCAGCCCGGACTTGCCCAGCCGCTGCATCACCTCAGCGACGTCCGCTTCCCGGCAACTGGTCTTCATGACGATGATCAAGGTTTCTCCCTCTTGCCCTCCGGTGCCTGTCTGAGCACCTCAGCGCCTCTGATATAGACGTGCCTGATCTCGTCCGGCTTCTTGTCGGTGTTGAACAACATCAGAATCCGAACGCACCTGGCCAGGCTGCCGGGCACATTGACCTCCTGGCCGCAGACAAGGGCCTCCTGATTCCAGCCCAGCTGCCGCGCCGCCAGGGCGGGGAACTCCGCGTCGAGATCGGGGGTGGTGGTGAAGAACACGCAGGCCACCATTTCCCGGTCCACCTGGTTGGATTCGACCATCCGTTGGAGCAGTTCCCGCGTAGCCGCCAAGATGTCCTCTCGGGTATTGGCAGCGACCACGGTGGCCCCCCTGACGCCTCTACACAGCATGGCTCGGTCTGGGATCAAGCCATTATTATGACACATCGTTCGAGGCTTTTCCAAGACGCGGGCAGCGCGGGCCGGCGTGGCCGAGCACCCGCGAACCCTACGGGTGGCATCCGCCCGAACCGGGAAAGGGCCGGGCAAAATTGACACCCAGCACGCACAAATGATAAATTGAAGTTCGATTGGCCAATCGGACAAGTGCCCCCAACTTTCGAAGACCTTAGAGGAGGAAGCTGTTCATGGAGTTGATTGTCTGCGTCAAGCAAGTACCCGATCCAGAGGCGCCGCCGGCGAGCTTCAAGGTTGACCCGGCCACCAACAAGGTGGTCCCACCGCCGGGCGTTCCACCCGTCATCAGCACATTCGACGAGACGGCCGTGGAGGCAGCCCTGCGACTCAAGGACGCCAAGGGCGGCAAGATAACCGTAGTCAGCCTGGGCAACAACCTGGTGCGCGATGTGGTGAAGAAGCCTCTGGCCATGGGGGCCGATCAACTGATCCTTCTGGAGGACCCGGTCTATGAGAACGGCGACAGCTGGTCCACAGCCTATGCCCTGTCGATGGCCATCAAGAAGATTGGCAGCTTCGACATCATCTTCTGCGGAAGACAGGCCGCCGACTGGGACGCCGGTCAGGTCGGCCTCGGCATCGCCGAACTCCTGGGAATACCGAGCATAACGCTGGCCAAAAAGGTGGAGAGCGTTGACGGCAAGGTCAAGGTGGAGCGGATCGTGCCCGACGGCTTCGAGATCATCGAGTCGCCGACGCCGTGTCTGATCACGGTGACCAACGAGCTCGGCGAACCCCGCTATGCGCCGCTGAAGGGCATCATGAGGGCGGCCAAGATACAGCCGACCATCTGGAAGCCGCAGGACATCGGCGTGGACCCGGCGCAGATCGGCGCCAGCGGCAGACGCACCAAGCTGGTGAAGCTGTTCCAGCCGGTCAAGGAAGGCAAGTGCGAGATCGTTGAGGGTGAGAATGCCGCCGATGCGGCGGCGAAGCTGGCCCTCCGGCTGAGAGAGGCAAAAGTCCTCTAGACAGACAACTCTGAGGAACGAGGTGCCCTGTTGCGGGATAACCATCGAGTACATCTACGCCAGACTCAAGGCCGCGGAGGCGCCGGGGTCGGGCTCCGCGGACAGGTTACTCGATGAGCTGCTGTCTGAGGGCGACAGCTGGCTGGCTACTGACGCAGAGAGAAACGAACCGAAGACAAGAACGCCGGCGGCGGCAAGCGCCGGTGCCGAGAGAGCATAGCAACGTCTTAAGGAGGAACTGATGGCTGATCACAAGGGTGTGCTGGTTTGCGGCGAGGCTATTGAAGGGAAACTGGCGGGAGTGACGGCGGAGATGCTGGGTGGCGGCCGGAAGCTGGCCGACAAGCTGGACGAAGGCCTGTCCGTCGTCCTGCTGGGGAGCGGGGTGAAGGGCCTGGCTGCCGAAGCCATTGCCTGCGGTGCGGACAAAGTGTACGTTGTGGACGATCCGCTGCTCAAGGACTACCAGACCGACGCCTATGTCATGGCCATGGTCAATGCGGTGAACCAGGTGGCTCCCCGGGTGGTGCTCATGGGCCAGACCTCCATGGGGCGCGACCTGGCCCCCAGGCTGGCGTTCCGGCTCCAGACAGCGCTGTCCATGGACTGCACGGAGCTCGACATCGACGCGCAGAGCAAAGCCCTCATCCAGACGCGACCGGTGTACGGGGGTAACGCCAGGGCAGTCTTCACCACCGAGAGCTTGCCCCAGATGGCCACAGTGCGGGCCAAGGCCATGTCGCCCCTGCCCAGGGACGACGCCAGGAAAGGCGAGGTGACCGACATCACAGCCGGCATCGATGCCTCCAAGATAAGGGCCAAGTTCGTCCAGAAAGTGAAGGAGGAAGTCACCGGCGTGAAGCTGGAGGAGGCCCCGGCCGTGATAGCCGGCGGCAGGGGACTGGGCGGTCCCGACGGGTTCAAGCAACTGGAGGGACTGGCCAGGCTGCTCAAGGGAGCCGTAGGCGCCACCAGGCCGGCCATCGACAACGGGTGGGTGCCAACCAGCATACAGGTGGGACTTACCGGCAAGATCGTGGCCCCGGAGCTCTACATCGCCATCGCCCTCTCCGGATCAAGCCAGCACATGGCCGGCTGCTCCGGATCGAAGACCATAGTAGCCATCAACAAGGACCCGGAGGCCAATATCTTCAGGGAAGCCCGGTTCGGCATCGTGGCCGACTGGAAGCAGGCCCTCCCTGCCTTCACCCAGAAGGTGCAGGAGCTGCTGAAGGAATAGGACGCCAGGCAAAGCCAGACAAGAAGGGCCACTCACAAGAGTGGCCCTTCTCTCATTTCCGGAGATGATCGGCTGGCTAGGCCTTCTCCTTTTCGGCGGCCCGCTCGGCGATTATCTTCTCGCTCTGATATGCGGGCACCTCATCATAGTGGCTGAACTCCATGGTGTAGCCGCCACGTCCCTGAGTGATGGCCCTGAGGTCAACAGCATATCTGAGAACCTCGGCCAGGGGCACCTGGGCCTCGATCACCTGGCTGCCATACTCCTGGGTCATGCCCATGACCCTTCCCCGCTTGGTATTCAGGTCGGACATAATGTCGCCGGTGAAGGCTTCGGGCACAATGACCCGGAGACGGACTATAGGCTCCAGCAGGACGGTGTGACCCTGGGAAAGGGCCTTCTTCAACGCCTGTGCGGCAGCGATCTTGAAGGACATCTCTGAGGAATCCACCGCGTGCGCGCTGCCGTCGTAGAGGGTCACCTTCATGTCGACCAGAGGGTATCGGGCGAGCACGCCTTCCTGCTTCGCCTCCATGACACCCTTCTCCACGGCAGGGATGTAGTTCCTCGGGACCGCTCCTCCGACCACTCTCTCGGCGAACTCGAAGCCGGTGCCCCGGGGCAGGGGCTCGACCTCAATGAGGACATGGCCATACTGACCGTGTCCCCCGGTCTGCTTCTTGTGCTTGTATTCAGCCTTGACCATTGCGGTGATGGTCTCCTTGTAGGGAACCTTCGGCGTCTTGAGGTCCACGCCGACGCCGAATTTGCGCTGCATCCTCTCAGCCGTGACATCCACGTGCGTGTCGCCCATTCCCTGAAGAACCGTCTCCCCCGTATCAGAGTCCTTGCGCACCAGAATGGTGGGGTCCTCTTCCACCAATCTGGGCAGAACGGTTCCCAGCTTGTCCACATCAGTCTTGGTCTTGGGATGCAGGGCCACACTGTACACCGGCTCAGGGAACTTGATGGCCGGCAGCTTCAACGGCCGTTCCTTGGCGCACAGCGTGTCGCCGCTTACGGTCACCGCCAGCTTACCTACCGAGCCGATATCCCCGGCGGTCACCTTGGCTACGGACTCCTGTGTCTTGCCGCGGAACATGAGAAGTTGGCCCACCCTCTCCATCTGCCCCCTGGCGGCATTCCACACCTGGGAGTTGCTGCTGATGGCACCGAAGTAGACCCGAAAATGGGTCACCTTGCCGACGTAGGGGTCGGCGCTGGTCATGAACACCAGCGCGGCCAGCGGTCCGCCCTCAGCAGGCCCGACTGTCTCGGGCTGTGTGGTGGCGTTGACCGTCTCCACGGCTCCCGCCTCCTTGGGTGAGGGCAGGTACTGGCAGACAGCGTCCAGCAGGCACCAGACCGCCGTGTTCTGCAAGGCAGACCCGGCCAGAATGGGCACGATGCTGCCAGCCTTGACGCCCTGTACCAGAACCCGGCGGATGTCGTCCACAGTGACTTCCTGGCCCTCGAGGTAGCGGTTGGTGAGGTCATCATCCAGCTCCACGACCGACTCCACCATCTTGTCATGGAGGGACCGGGCCTGCCCGGCCACCGCGGCGGGGATCTCCAACTCGTCCCGGCTGTCCTTCTTGTAGGCCTTCATACTGACCAAGTCCACAACGCCCTCGAAGCTGGCATGGGCGCCGATGGGCAACTGGACCGGGACGCAGTGCCGGCCGAATTTCTTCTGGACCTGCTCCACCACTTTGGAGAAGTCGGCGTTCTCGCGGTCCATCTTGTTGATGAAGATCAGGCGGGGGAGGTCCCGGGCTTCCAACTGCTTCCACATCAGCTCGGTGCCCACCTCAACACCGGAGGCGGCGCAGACGACCACCACGGCTCCGTCAGCAACCCTGATGCCGGATATGGCTCCGCCCAGGAAGTCGGCATAGCCGGGAACGTCGATGATGTTCACCTTGCTGTCCTTCCATTCGCCGGGCAGGAGAGACAGATTGATGCTGATCTTCCTCTTGATCTCATCGGGATCGTAGTCAGAGGTGGTCGTCCCCTCATCGACTCGACCCAGGCGGGAGATAGCCCCCGATGTGAACAGCATCGCCTCAGACAGCGAGGTCTTGCCCGCTCCACAATGGGAGAGCAGGACCACGTTGCGGATGCTGTCAACGCCATAACTCCGCATAGAAGCAGCCCCCTTTCGCTGAAGTAGGAATGTGAAAGTGATGACCGTGAAGTCAGGTATCCCAGTATAGCCGAAAACGAGGCAAAAGCCAAAGGCGGCCATTCACGGACTGAGCTTGACGTCGCCGCTCACGGACTGGCAACATATCCGTGAGAGACTAGATTCAGGTTGCGAGCATGAATCCTGCTGACAAGGCCAGTCTGGCAGCGGAAAGGGCGGCGCTTCTCCGAGAAAGGTGGCGGAGCTGCGACCTCTGTCCCAGGGATTGCCGGGTGGATAGGCTGGCGGGGGAGAGGGGCTACTGCGGCGTTGGCCCGGACCCGGTGGTCTATACTGCCTTCCTCCACCACGGCGAGGAGCCCGGCATCAGCGGCAGCGGGGGCAGTGGGACGATCTTCTTCTCGGGGTGCAATTTGAAGTGCGTCTACTGCCAGAACCACCGCTTCTCCCACAGCATCGAGGAGAACCGAGCTTTGACCACGCCTACGGGGGACGCGCCCACGAATGTGGCAGGGGTGGGCAGCGTCAGGAAGGCTGCGGGGAGTGGCCCCGGAAGAGCCGCTGGGAAAGGTGGAGCTGAACACCGGGCAGGGAAGGCAGCGGCAGGCGGGGGTGAGCACGGCGGGAGGGGAGGGGGCGGGCAGACGTTCGAGGGAGAGAGGGTCAGCAGCAGGGATTTGGCGGACGTTATGTTAACTCTCCGACGAAGGGGGGCGGAAAACATCAATTTCGTTACGTCAACTCATTTCCTGCCTCCGGTGATGGAGTCGCTGTCCATGGCCTTCCGGGAGGTACTGGGGCTGCCCCTGGTGTACAACACCTCGGGGTACGAAAAGGCGGAGACCATCGATATCCTGGACGGCATTGTGGACATCTACCTGGCCGACCTGAGGTATGTCACGCCGGAGGCGGCGGAGAGGTACTCCAACGCCCCGGACTACCCGGCGGTCAACCGGGAGGCCCTGCTGAGGATGTACCGCCAGAGGCGGGCCAGGTGGGAGGGCGAGCTGCTGAAGGAGGGCCTGGTGGTCCGCCATCTGGTGCTGCCGGGATACGTTGAGGAGTCGAAGAGGGCGCTCCGCTGGGTGGCGGAGAACACCCCCGGGGCGGTGATCAGCCTGATGTTCCAGTACCAGCCCTACTTCAGGGCCGGCCTCTACCCGGAGATCAACCGCAGAGTGAACGAGGAGGAGTACCACCGGGTGAGAGACTTCCTGGAGGGGCTGGAACTGGAGGGGTGGTGTCAGGAGCTGTCACCCGAAGAGGGGCTGGCGGGGATACACTTCAGGCCTTCGCTGGAAGGGTTGCTGTAGGACTGGGGAGGCTGCCGCCCGGCGCCGGGCTGGTGTAGAGCTTCGTAGATGTCGTTGGGTGGAGTCGTGGCACGCCACCCCGCCCCATGGATCCCGCATCAAGTGCGGGATGACATGATTAGGGGGAGTGCGGGATGACCCGCCGCAGGCGGACCTGGCGGCATCCCTTGCCCCCCATCACAGGTCGGGTCGGGGACCTGAGGCCCACAGGGGCTGGAACTGGAGGGGTGGGCACAGGAACTGTCGCCGGAAGAGGGGCTGGCGGGGATACACTTCAGACCTTCGCTTGAAGGGTTGCTGTAGGACGGGGACGCTGCCGCCCGGCGCCGGGCTGGTGTAGAGCTTCGTAGATGTCGTTGGGTGGAGTCGTGGCACGCCACCCCGCCCCATGGATCCCGCATCAAGTGCGGGATGACACCATCGGCTTTTTCAGAGATGACATCGGTGTCGGGTCAGGGACCCGACACCGACCGAACGTACGACTGCCAGGCTAGCGAACCGGCGGGGCAAAGCACCAGCCGCTGCCGGCGGATCAGTCATGGAGCAGACGACGTTGCCGGCAGCAGACCGAAGAGGACTAGGCTTCCGGATGGGGCTCTGCTGCTTCCTTCTTGTGCCTGACGTGGGGCTTCTTCAGCGGCTTGATGAATGGCTCATCGGGGTGTAGTTGGGGTTTGAAGCCCCGCTTGCCCAGCTTGCTGTGCTTGCTGCGGCTCTTCTTGGCCGCCTTGAGTTGCGATCTGCCCGACATATTTCACACTCCTCCCACCTAGGGCGCCGCCACCATCTCCGGCACCAGGGATATCAGCACTCCGGCGGCGATGGCCGTGCCGATGACGCCGGCCACGTTGGGGCCCATGGCATGCATCAGAATGAAATTACCGGGGTCTTCCCTCTGGGCCTCCTTCTGGCAGACCCGGGCCGCCATGGGCACGGCGGAAACCCCGGCGGCCCCAATGATGGGGTTGACCTTGCCCCGGGAGATCCAGTACATCAGCTTGCCCAGCATAACGCCGCCGGCGGTGGCAATCACGAAGGCGAAGGCCCCCAGGATGAATATCTTGATGACATACCAATTCAGGAAGACCTCGGCAGTCATGGTGGACCCCACTGTGATCCCCAGGATGATGGTGACGATATTCATCAGCTCGTTCTGGGCAGCGCTGGAAAGCCGCTCCACCACCAGGCACTCGCGGAGCAGGTTGCCGAAGGCGAACATGCCGATCAGGGGCGCGGCATGAGGCACCAGCACACCGACAACGAGAGCCATGATGATGGGGAGGAGGATCTTGGCCAGCTTGGGAACCGGCCGGGGGGCGTACTCCATCCTGACCAGCCTCTCTTTCCGGGTGGTCAGCAGCCTGATCACCGGTGGCTGGAGCACCGGGACAAGGGCCATGTAGGAATAGGCGGCCACGGCCACCGGGCCGAGGATATCTTTGCCCCCGATCTCCTGCATCTTGGTGGCCACATAGATGGTGGTCGGGCCGTCGGCACCGCCGATGATGCCGATGGAGGCCGCCTCGGTGAGGGCAAAGCCCAGGGCCACCGCCCCGGTAAGGGCCACGAAGACGCCGAGCTGAGCGGCAGCGCCCAGGAGCAGCGTATAGGGGTAATTCAACACCGGGGTGAAGTCCGTCAGCGCCCCCAGTCCCAGGAAGATGAGCAGGGGGATGACCTCGGTGCGCAGCAGGTACTCGTGGAAGTAGTACAGAATGCCGCCAACTTCGTCGCCGACGGGCACCTTGACGATCTCGCCGATGGGGAGATTGGCCAGGATGATGCCGCTGCCGATGCCCACCAGCAGCAGGGGCTCGAAGTTCCGCCTGATGCCCAGATAGAGGAGGACGCAGCCGATGGCCATCATGGCCAGCAGCCGGGGGTCATCACCGATCCCGGTGAAGCCCTCCAAGAGCTTCTCTAGGCTCTCCCAATCCAAGGCGGCTGACTCCCTCTGACCTACTCGATCTCAACCAGGACCGTGCCGTGGACCACGCTCTGCCCCACGGCGACGCAGACCTTCTTCACCACGCCATCGGCGGTGGCCATGATGTTCAACTCCATCTTCATGGACTCCAGGAGGCAGACCTCCTGCCCCCGGTGGATGCGGTCGCCATCCTTGACCCTCACCGCCAGGACCACGCCGGGCATGGGGGCGGTGATGTTCTTGCCGCTGCCGGCGGCAGGGGCGGGCGCCGGGCCCCTGGGCTGATCCGCTGCCGGCCGGGCTGGTGCGGCGGGAGCGGGGGAAGGGACTGAAAACACCGGAACGGCTGCTGCGGCCGGGGCCGACACGGGGGAATCCTTCTCCAGCTCAACCTGAAAGACCTGGCCATCTACCCTGACCTCAACGGGTGATGCCGCCAGATCGCCCACCTCCACCGTATAGGGTCTGCCGTTGACGGTTATTCTGAACGTCTTCCCCATTTGTGCCCTACCTTCCCTCTGGAACGCATCAACTGCTCCCTGCCAGCTGCAGCCCAGGTGCCGCCGGCCGGAGCACCGGATGGTGGGATGCCTCCCATCAGCACCCCCGAAGGAGCGACTCTGTCCTTCTGCAAAGACAACGCCAGGGCGACGGCCATGGCAGCGATGGCCTCACCGTCACGTTCGCGGTGTTCAGCCGCTGGAACAGGCACGGCCCTGGTCTGGCCGGCCAGCCCGCCGTTGTTGTTCCGCTGGGACAGTCTGACCACCGCAGTGGCCGCCACCATGAGGATGAACAGCCCCACGAAGACGACAGCCATGCCGACCACCACCAGCAGGGCCGATTCCTTCAGTGCACTGGTATCGATGTCCATAGCTAGCCCGCCAGCCTGCCGCACATCACCCGGATGGATGCCGAAGAGGGAAGGTGTGGAGAGGGGTCAGGAGTCTCCCTCACCGAGGGGGCGGCCGGGCGTATCATACTGGCTATGGATTCTACAGGGTTTGAAGGCCCGTGGCAATTCGAGCGTAGTCCTGCAACTCGGTCGTGAACCAGCCTCCCTGCCGCGGGACAGCATACCCTACCGTGGTGAACGCGGGCAAACCGGAAGGGTCGAGGCGGGGCGGGGCGGCAATGGTTGCCGAGCGGCCGGGGCCTTCCTATACTCATACCGGGGCAGAGGAGGCGAGGAGCGATTCAGCGAGGGAGGGCGAAGGCATGAAGCAGGCGGACCTCGAAGCAAGGATACGGACACTGGAGGACATCGAAGAGATCAAGAGGCTGAAGTGCCGGTACTGGCGCTGCCTGGACAGGAAACTGTGGGCCGAGATGGAGGAGTGCTTCGCCAGACGAGCCACAGCGGACTACGGTCCCAGTTTCCGATTCAGAGGCAGGAAGTCCATAGTGGCCTTCCTGAGGCAGTTCCTGGGCCGGGACTCCGTGACCACCTTCCACATGGGCCACAACGCTGAGATCGAGATGACCGGCGAGGGCAGAGCCAGGGGCCGGTGGGTGCTGAACGACTTCTTCATCGTGGAGCCAGGCACGAAGAGACGGGGGTGGGGCTTCTACGACGACGAGTACGTCAAAGAAGACGGCCAGTGGAAGAAGAAGAGCACCAGACTGACCACCCAGTTCGAGGAGTGGGAGCCGCCCCGGGGCGGGAAGGAATAGCCCGGGGAAGCACGAGGGAGGACAGGGCAAGGGTGGCCGCGCCGGACCTGAGCAGGCGGATCGAGACTCTGGCCAGGTGGATGTATGAGGCCAGGCACCTGGTGGTGTTCACCGGGGCCGGGATCAGCACCGAGTCGGGCCTGCCGGACTTCCGGGGCCCGGAGGGGATCTGGACCAGGCAGGCCAAGGGGCTGCCCACGGAGGGCAAGGACTTCGCCTCAGCGGAGCCGAATCCGGGGCACATGGCCATCGCGGAACTCCAGGAGATGGGCAGGCTGGCCTTCCTCATCTCTCAGAACGTGGACAATCTCCACCTGAGGTCGGGTATCCGACCCGAGCTGATCGCCGAGCTGCACGGCAATGTCACCAAGCTGAGATGCGGCACCTGCGAGTTCCTGATGGACAACTTCGACGACGGGATGCCCTGCCCCGTCTGTGGCGGCCAGATGGCTTCCAGCGTGGTCAACTTCGGCCAGTCGCTGCCCCAGAAGGACCTGGCCGACGCCTACCAGCAATCGAGGAGAGCCGACCTCTTTCTGGTGGTTGGCTCCAGCCTGGTGGTCACGCCCGCGGCGGACATGCCCCGGGTGGCCCTGAAGGCAGGCGCCCGCCTGGTGATCATCAATCAGGGCGAGACACCGCTGGACCGGGGGGCCCACCTGCGCTTCCACGAGGGCATCAGCCAGGTGCTGCCGCCGGCGGTGATCCGGCTGAAGGAGCTGCTCAAGGCTGGGTAGTGCAGGGCTTCGTAGATATCGCTACGTGTAGTTGTGCCACACCACCCCAGCCCTGGATCCCGCATCAAGTGCGGGATGACATGACGAAGACGGGCGTGCGGGATGACCCGCCGCAGGCGGACCTGACGGCGTCCCTTGCCCCTCATCGCGGGTCGGGTCTGTCTGCCTCAGGCAGACGACACCCACCCAACACACGACAATCAGGCCAGCGAAGTGTTGGAAACACCACGCCAGAATGATTCCCGGCTCCGTCTGGCCCGGCGCCCTGAGGGCCGCCTAGCCCGCCGCTGCTCAGTCCGTGACCGTTGGTCTGGCCCGCTGCTTTCGTGCTAGGATGTATCCATGAGGCTGGGTGCGTTCGAGATCAGGGAACCGGTGCCCCAACTGAAGGAGCCGCACGCCCTGGCGGTGCTCCGTCCCTGGATCGACGTGGGCAACGTGGGCAGCCTGACCCTGTCCGGCCTGGAGTCCCACTTCAAGGCCACAGAGCTGGCCAGGCTGGCCAAGCCGGGGAACTTCTTCGACTTCACCCGCTACCGCCCCACCCTGTACCTGGAGAACGACCGCCGCGAGGTGTGGATCCCCAACACCACCATCACTTACAGCAGAGGGGAGGGCGAAAGCGACTTCCTCTTCCTGCGGCTCCTGGAGCCGCATATGCTGGCCGAGATCTACATCGATTCCGTGCTCAAGGTCCTGAAGAGGATGGGGGTGAAGCGATACCTGCTGCTGGGCTCGATGTACGACATGGTGCCCTACACCCGGCCGCTGCTGATCACCGGAACGGTGAGCAACCTGAAGCTGCAGAACGCGCTGGAGACGGTCCGAGTGGTGGGCAGCGACTACGTGGGCCCGACCACCATCGCCTTCCTCATCTCCCAGAAGGCCCCCCTGATGGACATCGAGACGGCCAGCCTGGTGATCCATCTGCCCCAGTACCTCACCCTGGAGAACGACTACAGGGGCAAGAAGGGGCTGCTGGAGGTGCTCTCCGCTCTCTACGGGATCCCCATAGCCCGGGAGGACATCGACCAGGCCAAGGAACAGGAGGAATCGGTGAGGCGGATGGCGGAACACATCATGCAGCAGGAGCCGAGGTACAAGCCCATCCTGGAGCATCTGGAGTCCACCTACGACGCCCGGGTAGGCAAGCAGAAGGGGGAGACGCCGCTGTCGCCGGAACTGGAGCAACTCCTCCAGGACCTGAGCAAACGATTCGGCCAGCAGTAGCCCGGGGCGGCCAGCGGTGTGCCAGATGATCACCCCGGAGGCGCGGTGAGATGACAACGGCCGGGACCGCGAAGAGGGGCTTCATCAGGGTCTTCTGCCTGCTCTTCCCCCTCATTCTCATCCTGTGGGTGCTGCTGGTCCTCTACCCTAACCCGGTGAGGCTGGTCACCAGCGTGCAGAGGCTCATTGACCCCGGCGTGGATGCACCGGCGGTGGAACAGGCGGCGGCCGGGCTTCCCGACGACCCTGCAGCCATTGAGGAGGCCGTGCTGGAGGACATCCCCTACCGCTACGACTGGCAGGCGTACGGCATGCCCTGGTACTTCCCGACGGTGAGGGAGGTGCTGCAGAAGGGGGAGGGGGACTGCAAGGGCCGGGCCCTGGTTCTGGCCTCCGTGCTCGAGACCAAGGGCATCCCCTACAGCCTGAACACCACCCCCATCCACGTGTGGGTCGACTATGAGGGCAAAGAGGAGACGGACGTCGAGAGCCAGAGGGCCAGCTTCTACCAGATCGATCCGGAGACCGGGGAGAGGTCCTTCGGGCTGCCCCACATCAACCCCATAGAGGTGATGGACACCTTCTGGGAGGGCTTCTGGGACCCCATGCCGGCAGCGAGGAAGGCCCTGCTCCTGGCCGGCGTGATCGGGCTGACTGCGGCCCGGGTGATCTGGTCCAGTGAGGTGAGGAGGATGAGGGCGGCCAGGAAGGGCAGGAGGAGTCCGCTGCCGGCGGCCGGATACCAGGGATGCAACGGAGAGGGGGGAAGAGGCGAGCCGTAGCATGAAGGCGTCCGTTCTATGGCGGAACAAGTTCCGCACCCTGCTCATCGCGGCCATCCTGCTCCTGCTGGCACTGTCCATCGTCTCCACCAGGGAGGGGTGCCAGCCCTCCGCGGAACACCTGCCCCGCAACGCCATCGTGGTCTACGGGGACAGCCGGAGCGGTCAGCGCGTTCACGATGCCATCGTGAGGGCCATACTCAAGACCGATCCCGCCGCCGTGTTTCACACCGGCGACCTGGTGAACGACGGGGCCAGCTCGGCAGACTGGGCCACGTTCAACGGGATCACAGCGGAACTGGCGCAGACCACGCCGTTCTATCCCGCTCTGGGGAACCACGACCTGCCGCCGGAGCTGTACCTGGACAACTTCGACCTGCCCCACAACGAGAGGTGGTACGCCGTGGAGGTCGAGGGCCGGCACTTCGTGGTGCTGGACAGCAACAGCGACCTGGCCCCGGGCTCGGAGCAGTACCAGTGGCTCGAGGCCGAGCTGGGCCCGATCGCCGATGAGTTCGCCGCAGTGGTCTTTCACCATCCGGTGCTGAGCACCGGGAGCCACGGCGACGAACTGGGCCTGGGCTCTGCGCTGATCCCCCTCTTCGAGCAGTACGACGTGGAACTGGTGCTGAACGGCCACGACCATGACTACGAGAGGTCCTTCAAGGAGGGCACCTACTACGTGGTCAGCGGCGGGGGAGGGGCACCGCTCCGCGGGCAGTCGGGGAGCAACCCCTACAGTGAGGTGTTCAAGAGCACCTACCACTTCTGCACGCTGTCCGCCGCCGAGGGCGGAGCAACCTTCGAGGCGTTCGATCTGGACCTCCGCTCCATCGACCGGTTCACCATCGAGGAACCCTAGCCGCAGCGGGCACGGGCCGCTGTTCGCGGCCCCGGGCAGGGTCTATAATCTAGATCAGGCGCCGCACTCAGAACGGCGGGGGCAGCGCCCAGGGACCACAGGGCAGCGGGGCATGACTGAAGCCTACCTGGACATCGAGACCACCGGCCTGTCTCCCTACCTGGACGACATCACCGTGATCGGCATCTACCTGGTGACCGGCGACGCCCCCAGGTTCGTGCAACTGGTGGGCGAGGATATCACCAGAGAGAACCTGCTCGGCATTCTGGAAGGAACTGACACCATCTTCACCTACAACGGCAGGCGCTTCGACCTGCCCTTCATACGCGACCGCCTGAACCTGAACCTTGAGGACGAGTTCCACCACCATGACCTGATGTACGACTGCTGGAGGAAGAACCTCTACGGCGGCTTCAAGTCCGTGGAGCAGCAGCTCGGCATCCCCCGGCGGCTGACTGGCATAGGCGGTTTCCAGGCCGTGATCCTGTGGTGGAAGTACCGGAGCGAGGGCGACCGGGCGGCACTGGACCTGCTCCTGGAGTACAACAGGGAGGACGTGGTCAACCTCAGGGTGCTGAGGGAGATCCTTCAGGAGCGAGGAAAGCCAGAACCTCCCTGTTGAAACGCCTCTTCATCTCCACATGGAGGGCATGTGAACCGCCCTCGACCTTGACCAGCCGGGCGTTGGGGATGCGGCTGGCCAGGATGTCCGACATGGCCGGCGGGACGAGCCGGTCGTTCGTCCCGGTGATGACCAGGGTGGGGCTCTGGATGAGGTGCAGCCGGTCGACGGTGGTGTGAGAGGAGATGGCCTGCATCTGCTCCGTCATGCCCTTGAACTGGGAGGGCCTGATGTAGAGAGTGGCCATGAGCGTGTAGAACAGCCTGCGGATTCTGCTGTTGAAGGACAGGGCGATGTGGGCCCTCATGGCCCTGCCGATGTTGACCCTGGCCGGGTCGAAGCCAGTGTCGGTGACGCCGTCCCTCCGGCCATAGGCCTTCATCAGAGAGGGATGGGGTTTCATGTCCCCGCCCCGGCCGACAGTGCTGTTGGCCAGGATGAGCTTCATCACCCGCCCGGGATAGCCGATGGCCACCTCCTGGGCCACGATGCCCCCCAGCGACTCGCCCAGGATGTGCGCCCTTTCCAGCGACAGGTGGTCCAGCAGGCCGACCACATCGGCGGCCAGGGTCTCGAAGCTGTACAGTCCGGGGGGGCGGTCGGTCTTGCCAATGCCCCGGCCATCGAAGGTGATCACCGTGAAGTGCCGCTTGAGGGGGCGCATCTGGGGGAACCACGACCGGTGGTCCGCCCCCATGCCGGCGACCAGGACCAGCGGCTCCCCCCGGCCGTGGACTTCGCAGTAGAGATTGATGCCGTTTACCAGTGCCTTGGGCATTGGGCCAACTACTCCGGAGAGGCGGCCATTCTTCCCGAATACGCCCCGCAGCTGAATCGGTCCTCGGAGAACACCGCCATTCTGATCCCCTGGGAGCGGATTGTATGACCACGGCGACACGGGGTCAAATCACATAGGCGGTCGGCTCCGCAGAGCGGAGTGTGACGACGGTCAAGGTCAGCGGCGATCGACAAGCGGGCTGGGACACTTGTAGTGATGTCGGTGCGTCAGCTCGCGCCGTATACGGTTCAAGTCCACTACCGCCCACCACTTCTTGTCTACTTGCAGAAGTCTGCAGGTCCCCATCATCCCCTAGTTCCTGATCTCGAACGGTATTGCTGCCGGTGTGGGTCTATTGTGGGCCTGCCATCCTGGTAGAGCGACTGCC
>Ga0194111_10000295_pt1 | contig 61121 bp, 67 predicted proteins | sample TA2KigC300mmetaG_FD_146194 | JGI IMG/M metagenome (GOLD analysis project Ga0194111, IMG submission 146194) | Freshwater microbial communities from Lake Tanganyika, Tanzania - TA2015033 Kigoma Deep Cast 300m | ecosystem: Environmental > Aquatic > Freshwater > Lake | place: Tanzania: Lake...
CGCCGATCTGGTAGCGGCGATGGGAGGGCAGTCATGAGCCGCAAGGTCCTCTACGTGATCCTGGATGGGGTCGGCGACCGGCCGATCGGGGCGCTGGGAGGCCGCACGCCGCTTGAGGCCGCGCGCACCCCCCATCTCGACCGCCTTGCAGATGCGGGCCAGCAGGGGCTGGTCACCACGGTGGGAGAAGGCATCGCGCCCGAGTCGGACGTGGCGGTTGTCGCCATCCTGGGATACGATCCTCTGGTTTATCACGTGGGCCGGGGGCCGCTGGAGGCGCTCGGCGCCGGGCTGGACTTCGGGGGGGGCGACCTGGCATTGCGCGGTAACTTCGCCACCGGCGGAGAAGGCGCCTCGATCGTTGACCGGCGCGTGGGCCGCAACCTTTCTTCTGAAGAGGCCCGCACGCTGGCCGAGGCGATCACCGCGCAGATCACTTTGGAAAGCGCGCCGGCCAGGGTAGTTGCTGCGGCGACGATCGGACACCGCTGCGCGGTGGTCTTCCATCCCACCCAGGGGCGACTGAGCGCCCAGATCTCGAACACCGATCCGGCCTACGCGCGCATCGGCGGGATGGGCGTCGCCCGGGCCACGTTCGGGAATCAGGTTGAGGAGTGCGTTCCTCTCGATGGATCATCCGAGGCGCGCGCGTCCGCGGCGCTGGTGAACGAGTTCACCTGGAAGAGCCGCAAGATCATGGACGCGCACCCGCTGAACGCCCAGCGGCGGGCCGAGGGCAAGCTGGCCGGCAACCTGATCCTGCTACGCGACGGCGGCGACCATCTGCCCCAAGTCCCCTCGGTACACGAGCGCTTCGGCGTGCGGCTGGGGTGCTTCGTGGAGATGCCGGTCGAGCGAGGGATCGCGCGCTTCCTGGGAATGGGCGTGGTCGAGATACCGCACGGCACGTCGGCCAGCCGCGCCGAGGCCTACCAGACCTGGGCGCGCCGCGCGATCGAGGCGCTTCCGCAATATGACGGTCTCTACATGCACCTGAAGGGGCCCGATGAGCCCGGGCACGACGGGGATTTCACCGCCAAGCAGCAGGTAATCGAGGAGATCGACGCGCACTTCTTCGGCACGCTGCTTCCGGCACTCGATCCATCCACGGCCATAGTGGCCGTGACCGCCGACCACGCAACCCCCTGCGAGGTGCGCGGTCACTCGCCCGACCCGGTGCCCCTGCTGATCGGCGGCGGGGGCACGGCTCCCGACGGCGCCGGCCGGTTCACCGAGGCCGCCGCTGCCCGGGGAGCGCTCGGGCACCTGCGCGGCATCGAGATTCTGCCGCTGCTCGTAGGGCGGAGGTAGGATAGGCCCATCGCCACGGATCGCCGCTGTGAATCGCCGGGGTAGACCGTGAAGGTCCGCGCCCAACTCGACCTCTGGCTGCCGGGGCTCTGCGCCTCGCGCTTCTTCATGAACCTGATCCACATGACCTATGCCGCATGTCTGCCCGTGCTCCGGGGGGCATGGGGCATGTCCGCGGCCCAGGCCGGTTCGGTGGCCACCGGCTTCCAGATCGGTTACGCGGTATCCTTACTTGGCTTCTCCTGGTTGGCCGACCGGGTCGGCGCACGGCGCATCTTTCTGACTTCCGGCGCCTTGAGCACGATTGCGGCGCTGGGGTTCGCGCTCTTCGCGCGGTCGTACGCTTCCGGGCTGGTGTTGTTCACGCTGGTCGCGCTCGCCCAGGGCGGCACCTACACCACGGCCATCATGCTCATCTCCGACCGCTACCGTTCGCAGCACCGGGGCGCGGCACTTGGATGGTTGATCGCCGCCTCCTCGTTGAGCCATGCGGCATCGCTTCTGGTTACGGGAGCAGTGCTGTCTCGCGGCGGGTATCAATTGGCGTTCCTAGTGACCGCCGCCGGCACGCTCGCAGGGATGCTCATTGGCTGGATCATGCTGCGGGGGACGGCCAACGTGATCCATCCCAGCGAGGGTGGGGCCGGTGCCGGGGCCGAGTTGCTGCGCAACCCGCATGCTGCGCGCCTGATCATCAGCTACACGGGTCATTCGTGGGAACTGCTGGGCATGTGGGCGTGGGCGCCGGCGTTCGTGGCGGCCAGTTTTGCCGCATCCGGGGCGATGACGCTGCGGGCCGCCGAGCTCGGCGCATATCTCTCGGCTTCCTTCCACCTGATGGGTTGGGTGGCGTCGTCGTCCATGGGACTCCTGTCGGACAGACTCGGGCGCCGCACGGTCATTCTGGTCCTGGCAGCGGTCAGCGCCGCGTGCTCGTTCAGTTTTGGATGGTTGGTGGGAGGACCGCTGCTGCTGGTGGCTGTTGTGGGCTCGGTTTACGGTTTCACGGCCCTGGGTGACTCGCCTGTGCTGTCTGTTGCACTGACCGAGGCGGTGCGCCCTGCATATCTCGGGTCGGCCCTGGCAATCCGGTCGCTCCTGGGATTCGGCGCCGGCGCGGTCGCGCCTGTCGTCTTCGGCCTAGTGCTGGACACGACCAACCCAACAGGGTCGCCCGCATCCGGATGGGGATGGGCCTTTGTCGTGCTGGGCGTCGGCGGGCTGGCCGCGGTGCTGTCCGCATGGGGCCTGCCGCGCGCGCGGCGGAGATCCTTCCGGGAGGTGTGAGCAAGATGGACCACCCAGAGATCCCTAACCGGTGGCCTGGCCACTGCTTCGGCTGCTCGCCGGCCAACCCGCACGGACTGCGCCTTCGCTTCTGGCACTCGGAGCAGGGTTGCTACACCAGGTACGCCGTCCCCGAGCACCTTTGCGGCTTCGACAGGGTTGCTCACGGAGGGATTGTCGCGACGCTCCTGGACGAGGTATCGGCCTGGACCGTCATCGCACGTCTTGGCCGGCTGGGGGTCACCCGCGAGATCTCGATCCGCTACATCAGGCCCGTGCCGACCGGTGCCGAAGTGCATGTTGAGGGGCAGGTTGTCAGCAGCGACGATAGGGTTGCGGTCGTGCGCGCACGCGTCACGCTGCCGGGCCACCCGGAACACGAGGTGCTGGCCGAGAGCACGAGCACATGGGCGCTGCCAAAGCTCTCGAACATCGCCAGGATGGCAGGGCTGGATGAGCCGGCCCTGCGGGAGTACCTGGAGGCCATGAGGCAGGGCTAGCCCGCCGCCCTCCGCCGCACCAGCAGCCAGATACCAAGCACGACCAATAGTACGGGCCACCAGGCGGTCATTGCCTGCAGGATGCCCGCGCCCCGCACGATCCGCAGCAGCCCGACGGCCACCAGGATCCCGCCTGGTACAAGCGGCCACCATTCGGCGGCCTGCCTGCCGCTTCTCGCGAGATCCACGACATAGATGAACAGGAAGCCGACACCCAGCCCGAGCAGCACCGGCGCGCGGTCGGCGCCGACCCATTCGCGTGCCGCGATGCCGGCGCCCAGCCCGGTCACGATCCCGGCCGGCACCAGGAGCCCATACCTGCCCGTGAAGGCATAGGCCACCAGCAGGAGCGCACCGACAAACAGGACGCTCTGATCACCGACGGGCAATGCCCTCATGGCCAGCAGCAGGACGACACCGACGACTATCAGTACAAGGCCCTGCACGTATCTCCGCTCCATCGTCCACCTCGCCCGGAGGTTCGTGTGCTGCGTTGACAGTCTTTTCACTACGCGCGACAATTGCCCTGCCTGCAGATGTCGGACCATCGGACCAATCCAGACCCCGTGCGCCAGCCCGTGCGCCGCACGAAGATCTACGAGGAGGTGGCGGCGCGTATTCTACGCCTTATCTCCGAGGGACGGCTTGAACCCGGAGACAAGCTCCCGCCCGAGCGCGAGCTCGCCGCGGCCCTGGGCGTAAGCCGCACCTCGATCCGCGATGCCATCCGCACGCTGGAGGCGACCGGCCTGCTTGAGCCCCGGCAGGGCCACGGCACGGTGATCCGGGAACTCTCCGCTGCCGGTCTGGTGGCGCCCATCGCGTCGGCGCTGGGGATGAGACCCGACCTAGTGCCAGATGTCATGGCCTTCCGCAAGATGATCGAACCCACCCTGGCCCGTCAGGCCGCTGTGAGCGCGACCCCGGATGAGGTGCGCCAGTTGGAGGCGATACTCGTAGACCAGACGGTCCGCGTAGAGGCGGGTGGCCTGGGCGTGGAAGAAGGCGGGGCCTTCCACGGCCTGATTGCGCGCGCGGCGCGCAACCAGGTCGCGGGGGTGGTCGTCGAGTTGCTGCTGCACCTGCTGCGCAGCGACCGCGAGCTGGCGTTGCGGGCACGGGGCCGGCCGCGGCAGTCGCTCCGAGGGCACCGGGCCATCTTGGAGGCCATACGACGGCGCGATGGCGGCACGGCCGAGCAGGCCATGCTGGCGCACCTCGAGCAGATCGAAGCGACGCTACTTCCGGTCCGGGCGCGCGCGCCGGCGCGAACCGAAGGCGGCGTCTAGCCGTTGGCCCGTCACCCTTGGCCGCGCGAGACCCGGCTGTTCCGGGCGGCATGGATCGCCGTGCGCGCCCTTCTCCGGCTCCTGTTTCGCTTCAGGGTCGAAGGCCTCGAGCACCTTCCCGCGGGCCCTGCGGTCCTCGTCGCCAACCATCCGAGCGCGCTGGACCCCCTGTTCCTGGCAGCGGCCGTGCCCGATCGCCTGCTGTTCCTGGCAGCGGCAGAGTTCTTCGCGCTGCCCGCGGTGGGCTGGGCGATGCGGATCTACGGGTGCATACCGGTCCGCCGCGGCGAGGTGGATGCCGCGGCGGTGCGGGGAGCGCTGCTCGCGCTGGAGGGCGGGCGCAAGGTGGCGGTCTTCCCACAGGGCCGCGTGACCCCGCATCCGAACGGGCGCCCGGGGCTGCGCGGCGCCGCGCTGCTGGCCTCGCGCGCCGGCGTGCCAGTGGTTCCGATCGCGCTCGCAGGAACCGGCCGGGTCTTTCCCCTGGGTGCCTGGCTTCCACGGCCAGGCCGTGTAGCCGTGCGGATCGGCCCGCCGCTGTCGCCGCCGGGCGCCGAACGGGCGTCGCAGAACGCGGCCACCGAGGCGGCCATGGCCTGGATCCACGCGCACAGCTGGCGTTAGCGCAGCCAGAAGATGTAGAGCAGGATGTGGGCCACGCCCACGGCCACCATGGTGAAGGGCATGCTGATCTTCATGTAGCGGCCCAGTTCCACCCGCTCGCCGTGCTTTTCCAGGAAGCCGCACGCGAAGACGTTGGCCGTGGCGCCCACCGGCGTGATGTTGCCGCCGCTGCCCGTGCCGATCAGCATTCCAAACAGCAGCGGCCACGCGCTTGTCCCCAGCAGCCCGGCCAGGTCCTGGGCCACCGGAATCATCAGCACCGTGAACGGCACGTTGTCCACGAACGACGAGATGGCTACCGATATCCAGATCAGGGCGGCCATGGCCAGCCCCGGGGTCTTCAGCCCTACCCCGTGCAGCAGGCCCGCGAACTCCCGAAGCAGCCCGGTGGACCGCAGCGAGTGCGCTACCACGAAGATGCCCATTATGAAGGCGAACGAGTTCCAGTCGAACTCGACGAACATCGCCCGGAACCGCCGGCGGTTGAGCCACAGGGCGGCGCCGCCGGCGGCCACGCCGACGATTCCAGGCGAGAGGCCGCGGCCGTGTCCAAAGGCCAGGACCGCTACCGATACCACGAACAGAACCGTCGCCCCGTAGGTGGCCGGCACCTCGTCGGTAGGCAGGTCAATCCGCCTGGACATGTGGCGGAACTGGAACAGCAGGGTAAGCAGCGCCGCGACAACAGCGACGACCGTCAGCGTACCCAGCCCGATCCGTCCCTGGAACCAGTAGAAGTCCATGAACTTCATTCCTGTCTCGATGGCAAGGATGATTGACGGCGGGTCAGCGACCATGGTCACGGTCGTGACCACGTTGGACGCTATACCAATGACGACCATGTACGGGAAGAGGGGTGTGTTCAGGCGCCTGCTGATCGCCAGCGCGATCGGCGCCATCATCAATACCACGCCCACGTTCTCCATCCAGACGGACAGGAAGGCGGTCGAGGCGGCCAGATAGAGGATGGCGTGTTTCTCGGCGTGGGCGGCCTTCAGGATGCGCTCGGCCAGGAGCTTCGGGACGCCGCTGTCCATGAAGGCGATCGAGACCATCATGAAGCCCCAGTAGATGCCCAACACGTCCCATTTCAGGGCCTGTGTCACGACCTCGTGCGGTGTCAGGATGCGCAGCGCGACCAGCAGCACGGCCGCGGTCAGAGAGACGTAGGCGATTTTGATGCGGCGGGTGAGGGCCAGCGCGTACGTTGCGCCGAAGATCGCCAGCGCTATGATCTGCTCGAAGCTCATCAGGGACCGCACCCCCTGGACAACCAGCCCTCAACCTAGCAGGATTGCGCGCCGGCCGTCAATCCACGGAGGAGCCAAAGCGGCGCCGGAACGCGCCGGCGCAGCCACAAGAGGAAGCACCTACTCCTTTGCGAAGTTGCATACGGAACCGACCGGCGATCCACAGACGGACACGAGGAGGACGGTCATGCGGTGGGTTGCGATCTTTGAAGACAACGAGGGCAAAGAGTCGATTCGCAAGGAGCACTCAAACGCGCACTATGACTACCTGGCGGCAAATCGCGACAAGATAGTGATCGCCGGGGGGCTGCGCCCGGCGCCGGACGAATGGTTCTGCGGGGGGCTCTGGGTGATGGAGGTTGACTCCAGGGAAGAAGCCGTGAAGCTCGCCGAGTCGGATCCCTTCTTCAGACTGGGGCTCCGCAAGGGCTATCGCTTGCTTGCCTGGGGCAAGGCTCCCTGCTACGATGCGGTGACTCTTTGACGGGTGAGGGAAGGCGCCGCGGCACCTGCATAGAAGAGAGAAGAGATAGGCATTCATGATCCAGCGAGAATGCATTTCGCGGCAACGCACAGGAGGGGATGTTGTGAAACGTTTGGCACTTTGCTCCGTCGTGCTGGCGGTGGCCCTGGCCCTTGTAGCCGTTCCCGTCGATACCATCGGGGCGCAGCAGCCCCGGCGCGGCGGGGTTCTACGCATGGCGCACATCGGTGAGCCGCCCACCCTGGACCTGCACACGACCACGGCGCTCATCGTCCAGGACATCATGCTGCACGTCTACGAGGGGCTCTTCGCGTTGAACAGCGGGTTCGAGCCGAAGCCGATGCTGGTTGACACCTGGAAGATCAGCCCGAACCGGCTGGTCTACACGTTCAATCTGCGCAAGGGCGTGCGCTTCCACCACGGCAGGGAGCTGAACGGCGACGACGTGGTGGCGTCGCTCTCTCGCTGGGGGCGGCTGTCCACGCGCGGCAGGGCGCTGTTCGCGGTGACCCAATCGCTGTCCGCGCCGGATGCCCACACCGTCGTGCTCCGACTCAAGGAACCCTACGGGCTGGTCCTGGTGGACCTGGCGTTGGCGCTGCAGGGGGCTGTTATCTATCCGAAGGAGGTCATCGACGAAGCAGGGGCAGGCCCCGTTCGCCGGTTCATAGGCACCGGGCCCTACCGGTTTGTTGAGCACGCGCCCGACCGCCATGTGCGGCTCGACCGGTTCGATGGGTACAGCTCGCGCACGGAGGAGCCCGACGGGTTCGCCGGCCGCAAAGGCGCCTACCTTGACACGATCTACATCGTGCCCGTCCCCGACGTGGCCGTCCGCATCGCCGGCGTCACGCGCGGCGAATACCAGTTCGCCGAGAGCGTGCCCCAGGACGACTTCACCCGGCTGCAGGGCGATCCCAACCTGGTGCCCTTCGTTCCGCCGGTGCCGCTGTGGCTGACCACCGTGTTCAACAAGCGCACCGGTCCGTTTGTCAACCCCAAGATGCGGCAGGCATGGCTGGCGGCCCTGGACATGGAAGCTATCATGCGCGGGACGTTCGGCAACCCGAAGTTCTGGCGCCTGGACCCGGCGCTGCTCCCGAAGCCGCACTACATGTGGACCGACGTCGGCAAGGAGCGATTCAACCAGAAGAACACCGAGCGGGCGCGGCAGCTCCTGACCGAGGCCGGGTACCGCGGCGAGCCGATCAAGTGGATGACCACGATGGAGTACCAGGCCTACGGGATCTCGGCGCAGATCGCCAAGCCGATGCTGGAGAGGGCGGGTTTCGTCTTCGACTTCCAGGTGGTGGACTGGGCCACGCTGATCTCGCGCAGGGCGCGCTCTGAGCTTTGGGACGCGCTCAACACGGCACAGCTCACCTTCCCTGACCCCACTCAGGTGCTGGTGCTCAGCCATACCTGGCCGGGCTGGTACGAGAGCCGGGACATGGCGGCGATGATGACACTGCTCGCGCGGCACACCGACCCGAAGGTCCGCATGGAGATCTGGAAGCGCGCGCAGCGGCTGTTCTGGGAGGACGTGCCGGCGATCAAGTACGGCGACTACTTCCCCCTGCACCTGCACCGGAAGGAGCTGAGGGGCTACACCGGGCAGCCCGGACACGCGTTCTGGAACGTGTGGCTGGAGGGGCGATAGGGAGGGCCAACAGGAGGTTTGGGTAGGGCAGGCGCACCCTGAGGTCCGATTGACGCGTTCAACGGCGCGTGCTATCATCGCGCCTAGCCGAATAGCTGCTCTTATCAAGAGTGGGTGAGGGACGGGCCCGATGACCCCCGGCAACCTGCCAGTCAGGTAAGGTGCCAACCCCCGCGGGAACCAGTTCCGGCGGATAAGAGGGAGTGAACCCCTCCAAGAGCAGGAAGCGGAGGGGTTTATTGTTTTCGTCGGCCGACAAGTAGAAGGGAGATCACAGGATCATGACACTTGGCGAGAACGGGCGGCGGTTCGGCTTCAACACACGCCAGCTTCACGCCGGCCAGGAGCCCGACCCAACGACGGGTTCAAGAGCAGTGCCGATCTATCAGACGACGTCGTATGTCTTCAAGGACACGGACCACGCGGCCCGCCTCTTCGCCCTGGAGGAGTCCGGTAACATCTACACCCGCATCATGAACCCCACGAGCGATGTCTTCGAGCGACGCGTCGCCGACCTGGAAGGCGGTGTCGGCGCCCTGGCGACCAGTTCCGGTCACGCCGCCCAGACGCTTGCCATCCTGACTCTGTGCGGTGCCGGAGACCACATCGTCTCCTCATCGACGCTGTACGGCGGCACTTACAACCAGTTCGCCTACACCTTTCCGCGGCTGGGAATCGAGACGACCCTTGTTGACCCCAGGGATCCCGAGGACTTCAGGCGCGCCATCCGTCCCAATACCAAGATCCTCTACGGCGAGACCCTCGGGAATCCGGGCATTGATGTCTTTCCTTTCGAGGAAGTCGCGGCTATTGCCCGTGCGCACAACATCCCGCTGGTGATTGACAACACCTTTGCGACTCCCTACCTGTGCCGCCCGTTCGAGTGGGGGGCGAGCATCGTGACGCACTCTACGACCAAGTTCATCGGCGGGCACGGGACGTCCATCGGCGGGGTCATCGTTGACGCGGGCAACTTCGACTGGGCAGCCAGCGGGCGCTTCCCGGGCTTCACGACGCCCGACCCCAGCTACCATGGGCTGAAGTACGCGGATCTGGGTGCGCCGGCGTTCATCTTGAAGGCCCGAGTGCAGATGCTGCGCGACATAGGGGCCTGCCAGTCCCCGTTCAACTCCTGGCTGCTCCTACAGGGGCTGGAGACGCTGACCCTGCGCATGGAGCGGCACGTCAGGAACGCGGAGCAGGTGGCCGGGTTCCTGGCGGCGCACCCGAGGGTCAGTTGGGTCTCCTACCCGTCCCTACCCGACAGCCCGCACCACGCCGCTGCCCGGAAGTACCTGCCGAAGGGTGCCGGCGCGATCCTGGGCTTTGGCATCAAGGGCGGTGTCGAGGCCGGCCGCAGGTTCATAGACGGGCTCAAGCTGTTCAGCCACCTGGCCAATGTGGGCGACGCCAAGAGCCTTGCCATCCACCCCGCCAGCACGACCCACAGCCAGCTCACGCCACAGCAGCAGGCATCGGCAGGTGTCACGCCTGACTTCATCCGCCTGAGCGTCGGGCTGGAGGACATCGAGGACATTCTTTGGGACCTCGACCAGGCCTTGTGTGCCTGAGAGCGCGCCACGCGCAGTCCTGCTCCGCCGCCTGGCGGAAAGAGAGCGAGAAGAGGTGGGCAATGCCCGTACGAATACCCGACGACCTGCCGGCCAAGGAAGTGCTGATGGGCGAGAACATCTTCGTGATGGAGGAGCGGCGAGCCGAGCACCAGGACATCCGGCCACTGGAGATCGCCACTCTCAACCTGATGCCGACGAAGATCGCCACCGAAACCCAGCTCATCCGCCTGCTGGGAAACACGCCGCTACAGATCAACATCACGCTTTTCTACCCCAACTCTTACCAGCCCAAGAACACGCCCGAAGAGCACCTGCTGGCCTTCTACCAGACCTTTGGCCAGATACGTGAGCGCAAGTTCGACGGGCTGGTGATCACCGGCGCGCCTGTCGAGCACCTGCCGTTCGAGGAGGTTGACTACTGGCCGGAGTTGCAGGAGATCATGGACTGGTCGCTCAGACACGTGTTTGCCACGCTGCACATCTGTTGGGGAGCGCAGGCGGCATTGTACCATCACTACGGGATTCCCAAGCGCCCCCTTCCTCAGAAGCAGTTTGGAGTCTTCCCACACCACGTGGCCCGCCAGAACGTCAAGCTGCTACGCGGCTTTGACGACACGTTCTACGCGCCGCATTCTCGCCACACCGAGGTGGATTGCGAGGCCGTTGCGCGGGCGTCAGATCTGGAGATCCTGTCACAGTCGAATGATTCTGGGATCTATCTGATCATCTCGCGCGACGGCCATCAGGTATTCGTTCTGGGCCATCCGGAATACGATCCACTGACCCTGCACCTGGAATACCAGCGCGATCTTCGGCGAGGGCTGCGGATTTCGATCCCCAGGAACTACTACCCTGACGACGTCCCGGGCCGGCTGCCGGTTGTTCGCTGGCGCGGACACGCCAACCTGCTGTTCTCGAACTGGCTGAACTACTACGTCTACCAGGAAACTCCCTACGACCTGCGTCGCATTCCGCACGGTTCGGATGAGGAAGACGCAGGCCTTGCCCGCTGATTCTGGGCCGTGCTAGACTCTCCGTACAGTTGGCGATGACGGGGCCGACCCACCCCCAAGCCGCGGCCGAGAAGGCCGCCGGGCGCGCCCGATAAGCGCGGCAAGCGCCGGACCTGCACAGCACAGCCGGCCCCCACCGGGGGAGCCGGGGTGCGCGGAACCGGAACAAGGGTGGTACCGCGGGAGCTTCCCGTCCCTTGGGGCGGGGGGCCATTTCGTTTTAGGGGGAAGTATGTCAACCGAGGGCCAGGGTTTCGTCAAGGAGATACCCAGCAAGTCCGAGCATTTCTCGGACTGGTACACCGCCGTCGCCCTCAAGGCCGAGCTGGCCGACTACTCTCCGGTGCGCGGGTGCATGGTCATCCGGCCCTACGGCTACGCGCTGTGGGAGGGCATCCAGCGCTGGCTGGACGAGCGGTTCAAGGCGACCGGGCACGTCAACGCCTACTTTCCGCTGTTCGTCCCCGAGTCGTTCCTCAAGAAGGAAGCCGAGCACGTCGAGGGATTCGCTCCCCAGGTGGCCTGGGTGACCCACGGCGGCGACGAGGAACTGGCCGAGCGGCTGGCGGTGCGGCCGACCTCCGAGGCGATCATCCTGCCGATGTACGCCAACTGGATCCAGTCCTACCGCGACCTGCCGGTGCTGCTGCTGCAGTGGAACAGCGTGGTGCGCTGGGAGAAGTCCACCCGGCTGTTCCTGCGGACCAGCGAGTTCCTCTGGCACGAAGGGCACACCGCGCACGCCACGCTGGAGGAGGCCGACCAGGAGTGCCTGACGATCCTGGAGATCTACCGGCAGCTGCTCGAGGACGTACTGGCCATCCCGGTCCTGGTGGGGCGCAAGTCGCCGACAGAGAAGTTCGCCGGCGCCGACTGGACCTACACCCTGGAGGCGTTGATGCCCGACCGGCAGGCCCTGCAGGCCGGGACCAGCCACTTCCTGGGACAGAACTTCGCCAAGGCCTTCGGCGTGAAGTTCCTCGACCGCGACAACACGGAGAAGTTCGTCTGGTCCACCTCGTGGGCGGTCTCGACGCGCCTGATCGGCTCGCTCATCATGGCGCACGGCGACGACCGCGGACTGGGCCTGCCCCCGCGCATCGCGCCGATCCAGGTTGTGATCGTTCCGATCCTTGGCAAGGAAGGCGAACGAGTCCTGGCCGCTGCCCGGGGGCTCGCGGATCGCCTGGGGAAGGTGGCGCGGGTGCGGCTGGACGACCGAGACGAGTACACGCCCGGCTGGAAGTTCAACGAATGGGAGATGCGTGGCGTGCCGCTACGCCTGGAGATCGGACCGCGGGACGTGGCCTCCGACGCAGCGGTGATGGTGAAGCGTACCGGCGGCGGCAAGAAGGCCATCTCGCAGGACGGCATCGAGCAGATGGTGCTCGCGGCGCTGGAGGATGTGCAGAAGGAGTACTTCGACAGGGCCCAGGCGTTCATGGACGAGCATACCGTCTCAGCCGAGACAATCGAGCAGCTCGCGGCGGCGATTCAGGAGCGGCGTGGGTTCGTGCGCACAGGGTGGTGCCAGGAGCAGGCGTGCGAGGATGCCATTCGTGAGAGGACCGGCGCCTCACCGCGGGTCACACCGCTGAACGATGCTCCGGAGGGGACCTGCCTGGCGTGTGGCAAGCCATCTTCCGCGACCGTGTACTACGCGCGGGCGTACTGATGCCGACCGGCCGCGGCGGGTTGCTCGGGCGGTGAAGCACCTGGCCCTGCGCCGTCCGCTCGTCTTCCTCGACCTGGAGACCACGGGCGTCAACCCTGCTTCCGATCGCATCGTAGAGATTGGCCTGATCAAGGCGCATCCAGACGGCCGGCGTGATGCGATGACCCGCCGCGTGAATCCTGGGATGCCGATTCCTCCTGCTTCCACCAGCATTCACGGGATCACCGACGCCGACGTGGCCGGCGCGCCGCGGTTCTCTCAGATCGCCGCCGACGTGGTGGCGTTCATCGGAGACGCCGATCTGGCCGGCTTCAACGTCCAGAGGTTCGACATCCCGGTGCTCCTTCGCGAACTGGCGATGGTCGGCGCGCGCCTGGACATGGAGGGCCGCGCGGTCGTGGATGCGCAGGTGATCTTCCACCGGAAGGAACCGCGCGACCTGACCGCGGCCTACCGGTACTACTGCGGCAGGGAGCTGGAGGGAGCCCACGGCGCCCAGGCAGACGTTGAAGCGTGCGCCGAGATACTCGACGCCCAACTCGCGGCCTATCCCGACCTGCCGAGGAGCCCGCAGGAACTCGCGGACCTGTTCAACCCGCGCGATCCCAACGCGATTGACCCCGATGGGAAGTTCGTGTGGGAGCGCGGGGAAGCGGTGCTGACCTTCGGGCCAGACGGCGTGCGCGGCCGGTCCCTGCGCGATCTGGCCGACAAGGATCGGGGGTTCCTGGAATGGATCCTGCGCAAGGAGTTCGGACCGGAGGTCAAGGCGATCGTGCAGGACGCGCTCCTGGGCCGGTTCCCGACCAGGCAGTAGGCCGCTGATGTCTTCTGCCACCGACCGCGTGTACCAGGCACTTTCTGCGCTGGGGGTCTGCGCGGAGATACAGGAGTTCCCGCAAGGAACGCGCACGGCCCAGGATGCTGCCGACGCGATCGGTACCACGCTGGGCCAGATCGTGAAGTCCCTGGTGTTCCTGGCGGACGGGCGGCCAGTGCTGGTCCTGGCCTCGGGCAAGAACCGGGTGGACTCGGGGAAGCTCGCCCGCGCCGCAGGCGCAGGGAAGATCGAGCGCGCCGACGCCGACCGGGTTCGCGCGGCCACCGGTTTCGCGATCGGCGGCGTACCGCCGGTGGGGCACGCCGCGCCGATGGAAACCTACATAGACGTAGACCTGCTCTCGTACGAGATCGTCTACGCGGCGGCCGGCACACCGAATGCGATCTTTCCCATTGCCCCGAGCGATCTGGTGAGGGTGACCGGCGGCCGGGTCGCGGAACTCGCCCAGCCGCAGTAGCGCAAACAGAAGGAGTGACCGGATGTACCTGCTGCGTCGTCGCATCGCCCCGATCCTGCTCTCACTCGCCGTCTTTGCGCTTGCTCCGGTGCCGGCGCTGGGGCAGCCGGTGCCGCCCGCGCCATCCGGGGAGGCGGCGTTCGCGCACGTGCAGCACCTGGCAGGCACGATCGGACCACGACCCACCGGGACGCTGTCCGAGCGGCAGGCCGCGGACTACCTGGCAGCGCAGTTACGCCAGTTCGGATACCAGGTGGACCTCCATTCGTTCCGATTCCCGTACTTTGAGGCACGGCGGGTCGAGATGCAGCAGTTGGGCGCGGTCTCCCGTCAGGTACCGGCCATGGCGCTATTCTACTCGGCGCCCAGCGCGCCCACGGGGTTGGAGGCCGACGTCGTCCACGTCGGGCTGGGCCGGCCGTCGGACTACGAAGGCCGGCAGGTCACAGGCGCGATCGCCCTGGTGGCGCGCGGCTCGATCACCTTCACGGAAAAGGCGACGAACGCGGCCGCGCGAGGCGCGGCGGCGGTCGTGATCTACAACAGCCAGCCGGAAGGGATAATGGCAGGGGTCCTGACCCAGCCGTCGAGGATTCCGGCCGTGGCGATCTCCAACGAAGACGGCGTCCGCCTGATCGAGGCGGCGCAGCAGGGCCGTCTCCGTGTCCGCCTGCTCGTGGACACCGTGCTCGAGACGCGCTCGACCGCAAACGTCGTGGCCACCAAGCGGGGCGCGGCGCGGCCTGAGGAGATAGTGGTTGTTGGGGCCCATTACGATTCGGTGCCGGGCAGTCCCGGCGCCAACGACAACGCATCCGGGGTCGCGGTCGTGCTCGAGGTTGCGCGCGTGCTTGCCGGTGCGCCCACCCCACGCACCGTGCAGTTCGTCCTTTTCGCGGCAGAGGAACTGGGCCTGTTTGGCTCGGTGGCATTCGCGGACGAGCGAAGGCGGGGCGTAGTTGCCATGATCAACCTTGACATGGTGGGATGGGGGGGCGACCTGATGGTGGGCAGTTCTCCCGGACGCGACGAGGCCCTGGTAAACGCCACGCTCGAGGTGGCGCGGACGCTGGGTATCCCGGTCAGCCGGTTCCGCATGGCGGGCAGCGATCACGCGAGCTTCGAGCGGGTGGGGGTCCCCGCCGTCTTCCTGCACAGGGGCGTTGATCCGCACTACCACCAGCCTACCGACCTGCCGCCCATCGTGGACCCACGGAACCTGGAGGAAGCTGCCCGGCTGGTGGTGGGGGTGCTGCTACATCCAGCGTTCCCGTCCGCGGTAGTAGGTCGCCGGCGCATCGGGATGGCGGCGCCGGAACTCCCGGTAGCGCCGCAGCAGGCGCCGGTAGCGCGCGTCGGATGAGCGCAGCGTCCTGTGGGGCGCGGCGATCAGGTGGCGCTCCAGCTTCCACATATTACGGCGGTTGAACCGCCAGTCGTAGTCTCCGAGGTCGCGGAGGTCTATCAGCGCGTAGCCGGTGAGCCGTCCGGTGAAGTCCACGTAGGGGTCGTAGTAGCTCCACACAAGGTCGCGGATTGACCTGAAGACCGGCCTGCGGCCGTGAAGTCCGGCGTCCCGGGATCGCGCCACGGCGCCCCACCGGCCGCGCCGCCTGAAGACGAACAGCACGTGATCCAGGTTGTCCTGCGACTCCAGACTCACAACCAGCGGCGGGTGGCCGTGCTGCTCCAGGATGACGGTTGCCGCCAGCGCCGACTCCACACACATGACCTCACCCGCCCGGACGACCTCACGGAAGGAGGCCAGGGTCTTGCCGACGCGGTGGTGGTTGTACCGCAGCGAGTTGAGGTACCGCTGCACCTGCCACGGTGTGCGGAGAGCGTCGATGACGGCGCGTTCCTTCCGGGTGAAGGCACTGCGGGGTGGCGGCTGGTGGGTCACGGCGGCGAATGTTCGCGCGATCCGTTCAGAAAGCCTGCCGGCCTCTCGCCTGGCCCCTAAGCGGCTCCCGCCTCGAGCTGAACGATCAGGTCGAGTAGGCCAGCGGCTTCCCATGCCCGGTTGCGCCGTGATTCGGAAACCGGTGCAAGCACGGCTGCGTTGACAAGCTCTCGGATGGCGTGGTTGACGGCTGGCTTGGAACGCCTGGTCGCGGCAACTGCGACCGGGACCGTGATGATTGGGTAGGCAGGTAGGATTTCAATGATCGCCCAGGACGCGGCGTCTGCACGTGGGGAAGACGCCTCGCGGAGTTGCCCCCGCCACCCCGCCCGCAGCTCGGCCACCAGCTCCACGTATCGAGTCGCCAGCGTGGCGGCTCGGGCGGCGGCAGCGGCGAAGATCTCGAGCCATTCGGCCATCTGATCCTGGCGGAACAATGTCAACCCCCGGATGTAGCGTTCTCTGTCTCGTGCCAGCACGACGCTGATCGGTGGCACGAGCGTGGGAGCGAGGCGTCGCCTGCGCAGTATCACTTGAACGAGCGCGCGCCCCGTTCGGCCGTTCCCGTCCTCGAAAGGATGGATTGTCTCGAATTGCGCGTGTGCGATTGCAGCCTGCACGAGTGGCGGGAGGTCGTCTATGCTGCAGAAGCTGCACAGGTCGTTGATCAACCTGACCACCTCTTCGGGCGGAGGTGGTACGAACTCTGCGCCGCAAGGGTTGTAGTCGTTCCCCCCGATCCAGTTCTGTTTGTGACGGAACCGCCCTGCCATAGCACGATTGGGGGCCCGCTCCAGAAGCACGCGGTGGATCGCCAGCAGATCCTCGGGAGCGACCTCTCGCGCTGCAGGCATCTCCTCGATGGCGAACTGCATTGCGTCGATGCTGGCGAGGATCTCAATAGCGTTCGGGCCGATACTGCGCCCCGCATCGCTCGCGACTTCAGCACGCGCCAGTGTCCGGGCATCAATCTGCATGCCTGCGACCTTTGACGATGCGATCGATTCGGCACGGAGCAGCAATCTGGCGAGCGGGACGAGTGCCGGGCTGGCCTGGTTATTCAGTCTGGCGACGGCTGCCTCTGCATCAGATACGACTGCTGCTATCTCTCCGGGCAACGAGATAGAGAGGCCTGCTATGGGTTCGGGCACGAATGCATCGTACTCGCAGGCGCGCCGATACCTTGGGGCGCATGTAGCGCGTGGTTGTACTTCCAGACTCGCCTCAGGAGTTGTCCGCGCATCTTATCCTTAACCGACTACCGCCGTAAGTAATGGATAACCAGTAGTCTTTACTAAGACAAGGGGGTCAGACCCGCGCCCGACGCCGACGGCAGGAATTCTGCAATTGCCCGAGCGGGCTGCGTTGCCCACGACCGCGCCCGGTGGTAGACTGAACTGGCGGTCCAATCGAATAGCAGACCTTCGGGGCAGGGTGAGCCGGCGTGCGCCGGCAATTCCCGATCGGCGGTAGAGCCCGCTAGCCCGGCTGCGCAAGCAGCCAGGCAGATCCGGTGAGACTCCGGGGCCGACGGTAAAGTCCGGATGGAAGAAGGTCAGGATTGGAACCCGGGATTCGGTCGCCGGGACCGACGGTGTGCTTTGTGCGCGCCGCGGCCTCCAGCCCGAACCCGCGTTCCGATGCACCTGCGCCCGGAGGTCTATGGACCCCGGGCGTGATCATTTGCTCATGGGAACGCACGACGACACCACGATGATGCAGCAGGCCCTCCGCCTCGCGCGGCGTGCCGTCGGGCGCACCAGCCCGAACCCGATGGTCGGGGCGGTGATCGTCGCAGGCGACGAGATCGTCGGGTCGGGGTACCACGCCAGAGCAGGCGAGGCGCACGCCGAGGTCGTTGCCCTGCGTAAGGCCGGCACCCGCGCCCGCGGAGCCACCCTCTACGTGAACCTCGAGCCGTGCGCGCACACCGGCCGCACCGGTCCCTGCACCGAGGCGCTGGTTGACGCGGGCATCCGCCGCGTCGTGGTCGCCATGCGCGATCCCGACCCCAAAGTGGACGGCAGGGGGATCGCGCGGCTACGTGAAGCCGGCATCGAGGTGGAGATCGGCCTGCTCGAAGACCGGGCCCTGCGGCTGAACGAGTCCTACGTCAAGCACCGCCGGACCGGGATTCCTTTCGTCACGCTCAAGTGGGCTATGAGCCTGGACGGCAAGATCGGCGCTGATCGCGGGAGCGCGACCGCGCTCACCGGCGAGGAGGCGCGGCGCTTCGCGCACTCCCTGCGCAACACCCACGACGCGGTGCTGGTGGGAGTGCAGACCGTGCTCGCCGACGACCCCCAACTGACGTGCAGGATCCCCGGCGGCCGCAATCCGCTGCGCGTGGTCCTGGACTCGCGACTGCGCACTCCGCCGGATGCGCGCGTGGCCGCCGGCGTCGTCGAAGCGCCGACCCTGATCGCCACGACGGCAACGGCGCTCCCTGCGCAGGTCGAGGCGATGAGGCGGGTCGGCGTGGAGGTGCTCGTACTAGATCAGGCGCCGCAGGGTGTGGACCTGAGCGCCCTCATGGAGGAGTTGGGGCGCCGGGGGGTGCAAAGCGTCCTGATCGAGGGCGGCGGAACCGTGAACGCCTCCGCGCTTGCCGCCGGCGTCGTTGACAAGGTGGTCGCGCTCGTGGCGCCCCGATTGATCGGCGGAACCCTGGCGCCCACGCCCGTGGACGGCCCGGGGCTCGCGGGCGTCACAGGGGCCGTGCGCCTGTCGGAGGTGCGCACCCGAAAACTGGGAAAGGACATACTGATCGAAGGGAAGGTGGAAGACAGATGTTCACAGGCCTTGTAGAAGAGCTCGGCGAGATCCAGATCATCACCGGCAACGCCGACGGTGTGCGCCTGAGGGTACGGGCAGGAGCGGTGCTCGACGGTGCCCGTGTTGGCGAGAGCATTGCCGTCAGCGGCGTGTGCCTGACCATCGTGGACGTCGAGGGCAAGGCGTTCGCGGCCGACGTGGTGGCCGAGACCCTGCGGCGGACCACGCTGGGAGGGCTGCGGCCAGGGGATCCGGTGAACCTGGAGCGGCCTTTGCGGTTCGACCAGCGTCTGGGAGGGCACATAGTCCAGGGGCACGTGGACGGTGTGGGCACGATCACCTCGATCAGGCCCGAGGGCGAGGGCGTGTGGATGGAGATCGCGCCGCCGCCGGCGCTCATGCGCTACCTGGTGGAGAAGGGTTCGGTTGCCGCCGACGGCGTCAGTCTCACCGTGGCGGCAATCACGGACGCACCCGGGTTTGCGGTTGCGCTGATACCTCACACCCTGGCCGTGACCACGTTGGGACGTTGGGGCGTGGGTGGCCGGGTGAACATCGAGGTGGACATCCTGGCCAAGCACGTGGAAAAGCTGCTGGAAGGGGTGGCGGGACGGTGGACGAGCTGACAGGCGGCGCGGTATTCCCACAGGCCTCGGTGGCCGAAGCGGTTGAGGAGCTGCGCGCCGGGCGGATGCTCGTTGTGGTGGACGACGAGGACCGCGAGAACGAGGGCGACCTCATCATGGCCGCCGAGTTCGCCACGCCCGAGGCGATCAACTTCATGATGATGCACGCGCGCGGACTGATCTGCGCGCCGCTCACTCCCGAGCGGTGCGATGAACTGCGGATTCCCATCATGGTGACCGAGAACACCTCCCACCACGGGACCGCGTTTACGGTTTCAGTGGACGCGCGCCGCGGAGGGACCGGCACCTCGGCCCACGATCGTGCGCTGACGATCCGGTTGCTGGCCGGCGCTGAAGGGGACGGCAACACAAGCCCCGACGACCTGGCCCGTCCGGGGCATGTCTTCCCCCTGCGTTCGGCTCCCGGGGGCGTGCTGCGCCGCGCCGGGCACACCGAGACCGTCATTGACATGACCCGCCTGGCCGGGTTGAAGCCGGCCGGTGTGATCTGCGAGATCGTCGGCGAGGACGGAACCATGGCGCGCCTCCCGGAGCTGCGCGCGTTTGCGGCCCGCCACGGCCTCAAGGTGCTGACGGTCAGGGAGTTGATCCGGCACCGGCTGCGGCACGATCCCTTCGTGCGGAGGGAAGGGCAGACCCGACTGCCCACCGCGGTCGGGGAGTTCTCCGCCGTGGTCTACGAGAACACGCTCGACGGCTCGCACCACCTGGCGCTGGTGAAGGGGAACGTGGGCGACGGCGCACCTGCCCTCGTGCGAATGCAATCAGAGTGCCTCACCGGCGAGGTGTTCGGATCGCTGCGGTGCGACTGCCGCGAGCAGTTGCAGACGGCCATGCGGACGGTCGAGCGCGAGGGGCGCGGCGTGATCGTCTACGTTCGCCAGGAAGGCCGCGGCATCGGGCTGGGTAACAAGATCAAGGCCTACGCGCTCCAGGACCAGGGCGCGGACACGGTGGAGGCCAACGAGCTGCTGGGATTCCCGCCTGATCCCCGTGACTATGGCGTCGGCGCGCAGATCCTGGCCGATCTCGGGCTGAAGCGCATACGGCTGCTCACCAACAACCCCCAGAAACGCGCGGGCCTCGAGGGGTACGGCATCCAGGTCATCGAACGCGTGCCCCTGGAGATCCCGCCCAACAGCGAGAACTACGGCTATCTCAAGACCAAGCGCCACCGTCTGGGACACCTGCTCAGCATAGAGTGAGGCACGGCCGGGTCTGGTGATGGGAGGGTGACAGGAGGATGATGGCTCAGAGGGGAGCGACCTTCCGCGGCGGAGATGACGCCGCAGGGCTGGCCTTCGCCTTGGTGGTCAGCCGGTACAACGAGGCGATCACGCAGCGTCTGCTCGACGGCGCACTGGAGGTACTCGCTGCGAAGGGCGCGGTGCGCACCGACGTGGCATGGGTACCAGGCGCGCTGGAGATCCCCCTGGTTGCCCGGCGCATGGCCGAGGCGCGGGGCGAGGGGGCCACCGGGCGGCGCGGCGCGCGCCTTTACGATGCCGTCATCTGCCTGGGATGCGTCATCAAGGGCGAGACGCTGCACTTCGACCTCGTGGCCCAGCAGGCCGCGGCCGGAATCGCCAGGGTCTCGCTGGAGACAGGTGTCCCGGTGATCAACGAGGTGCTGGCGGTCTTCGAGCCCGAGCAGGCAGCGGCGCGCTCAGGGGGCAGGGTCAACCTCGGCGCCGATGCCGCCCACGCGGCGATCCAGATGGCCAACCTGATACGGGCGCTGGAGGCCGCGGAAAAGTGACCGTCACGCTGTACGCGCACGCGGACGTGCGGCCCAACGGCGGCTCGGTATCACCGGGAGATGCCCTGGCCGCGGCCGGCGGCCGCGTGTTGGCAGTCGGTGATACCGCCGGCCTGGCCGCCGCCTTCCCCTGTGCGCGCCGCGTGGACCTCCAAGGGCTACCCGTCTTCCCCGGGCTCATTGACGCGCACCTCCACCTGATCGGCTACGGCTTCGGCCTGCTCCAGGTGGACCTGCGAGGGGCCGGGTCGAGCCGGGAGGCCGCCCGGCTGGTGTCTGCCGCGGCCGCGCGCCTGCCGGAGGATGCATGGGTGTTGGGGCATGGGTGGGACAAGAACAGGTGGCCCGAGGACCGCTTCCCCACGCGCCACGATCTCGACCCGGCCACGGCCGGCCGGCCGGCGGTGATGGCGAGCAAGGACGGCCACCTGCTCTGGGTCAACTCCACGGCCCTGAGGGCGGCCGGGATCACGCGCGATACCTCTGACCCGCCCGGAGGCGTGATCGGCCGCGACGCCGCCGGTGAGCCGGACGGCATCCTCAAGGAAGAAGCCGCCGCGCTCGTGCGCCGGGTTGTGCCGCCGGCGACCTCCGAGATGCGCGAGCGCGCCGCGGCGGCCGCGATCGCCGACCTTCACCGTCTCGGGATCACCGGAGTGCACACTTTCACGGGCACCACGGCCTCGGGCCCGGAGGATTTCGTGGCGCTCCAGCGCCTGCACGCCCGGGGCGAGTTGAGCATGCGGGTGGTTGCCTCCCTTCCCGACCGACACATAGAGGCCGCTGCCGCGTGCGGGATGCGCACAGGGCTGGGCGACGAGATGCTGCGCGTCGGCCCGGTCAAGATCTTCGCCGACGGCGCCCTGGGATCGCAGACCGCGAGCATGCTTGCGCCCTACGACGGCCAGCCGGACAACCTGGGAGTGCAGGTGCGGTCGCCCGCCGAGCTGGACCGTCTGGTGGCCCGCGCAATAGATGCCGGGCTGTGGACAGCGACCCATGCCATTGGCGACCGCGCCAACCGAGACGTCCTCGATGTCTTCGAGCGCCACCAGGCCGCATCGCAGCGCCTGGGAGCGCGCCATCGCATAGAGCACGTGCAGCTCCTGCATCCGGACGATCTGCCGCGACTCGCACGGATCGGCGTGGTGGCCTCCATGCAGCCGATCCATGCCACTGAAGATCGCGATATCGCCGATCGCTACTGGGGATCACGCGCGCGCTGGGCCTATGCGTGGCGCTCGCTCGCCGCCAGCGGCGCGGTGCTGGCTTTCGGATCGGACGCTCCGGTGGAGACGCCGGATCCGTGGCAGGGAATATACGCGGCGGTCACCCGACGTCGCGAGCACGGGAAGGACGGCAACGCAGGGCATGCCGAGGCATGGTATCCCCAGGAGTGCATCTCGCTGGAGGAGGCCGTCCGCGCCTACACTGCTGGCGCCGCCTTTGCCGCCGGCACCGAGGGGTGGCAGGGGGCGCTTCGTCCGGGGAGCGCGGCCGACTTCATCGTGCTCGACCGCGATCCATACGCGGGCCCACCGGAGGAGTTGCTGCGGGTCAGGGTGCTGGCAACGGTGGTAGGCGGACGCATCGCCCACGCGGCCGGCGCGCTTGATGGCGCGCTCGACGGGTTGATTGATGGGTGAGGGAGAGGCGGGCATACATGGGGCATGCAGCGGCGTTCCTCTGGGCGCGGGTACAACGTACCCGTGCCACGCGCCGGCACGGCGCGCGAAGAAAGGGTGAGCAGGATGGCATATCCAAAGTACGAGCCCAAGAAGTTCCGCTCGTTTGACGTGGAGTTGGACGGCATCTCGAAGAAGACCATGGAGGAGCACTACAAGCTCTATCAGGGCTATGTCAACAAGGCCAACGAGATTCACGAGAAACTCGCGGCCCTCGACAAGGACCCGGCCAAGGCCAACCCGACCTTCTCCGAGATCCGCGAGCTCAAGGTCGAGCTGACGCGGGCCGTGGGCGGTGTGAAGAACCACGAGATCTACTTCTCTCACCTGGGTGGCGGAGGCGGGAAGCCGTCGGGCAAGTTGCTCGGCCTGATCGAGCGGGACTTCGGCAGCGTCGAGAACTGGCAGCGCGATCTGAAGGCCACCGCGATCGCGGCCCGGGGCTGGGCCTGGACGGCGTTTGACTGGGACACGATGCGGCTGTTCAACTACATAGGGGACGAGCAGAACACCTTCCCGGTCTGGAACGCGACGGTCGTGGTCGCGCTGGACGTCTTCGAGCACGCGTACTACCTGGACTACCAGACCGCGAAGGCGGCGTACGTGGACGCGTTCTTCCGCAACCTGGACTGGGCGGCCGTGGCGGATCAGGCGAAGTTCGTGCTGAACGTGATCCAGTAAACCTAGGACACCCCGGCCGCCGTCACACGGTTGGCACAGAGGGGGCGGGCGTGGACGCTGAGGACCGGCAACTGCTCCGTGCTTTCACGCGCGGGGAGGAGAGCGCCTTTACGGCGCTCGTGATCAAGTACCGGGAGAGCGTCTACCGCGTGGCGCGCCGCATGCTCGGGAACCACGAGGACGCCGCGGATGTGGCCCAGGAGGTGTTCATCCGCGCGCACCGGGCGCTGCCGCGATTCGACGGCCGGTCGCAGCTCTACACCTGGCTGTACCGCATTACGGTCAACCTCTGCCTGGATCTTCGCGGCCGGTCATCCAGGCTGCCTCTGCTGGATGACGAGGACGGCGCGCGCGACCGCAGCGGCATCCCGGCCGCGGAAGATGAGGCCGAGGGCAGGGAGGCCGGACGGCTGGTGGCGCGGGCCGTTGCCCAACTCCCGCCGCGCCAGCGCGCGATGACCGTCCTGCGGCTCTACCAGGATCTGCCCTACCAGGAGATCGCCCGCATCATGGGCTGCTCGGAAGGCACGGTGAAGGCAACGATGTTCGCGGCGCTGCGCAAGTTGCGCCGCGTGCTGGTCGAGGAGGGCGTCCGAGCGCCATGACCGACCGCTGCGTGGAGGTGCTGGAGCGCCTGGTCGAGGGTGTGACCGGCACGGTGCCTCCGGATGAGCGCGCCGCCGTCGCCGGCCATCTCGCCTCGTGCGCCCGCTGCCGCGACGAGGCAGCCTCGCTGGAAGCCGTTGCCGCGCGCCTGCATGCTGGGGCCAGGTTTGTGGCGCCGCCGGGCTTCTGGGAGGAGTTCATGCGGCGGCTTGCCGACCGGATCGAGGAGGAGAGGGCGCCGGCAGGCGCCCGCCTCCGCCGGTGGCTGGCCTCCCCGCGGCATGCGCTGGGCACGGCCGTGGTCACAGCGGTCACGGTGCTGGCGGTCTTCGCGGCGGTCCGGACCATACCGCCCCCGTCCGATCCCGTCGTGATTCGCGCACGCGGGCTGGTGACCGCAACGATGACCTCAAGCCTTCCCTCGCTGGGAGAGATGCTCGATGTCTGGCGCGCCGGGCTGGTTCACGAGACCGACTCGGTCGTGGACAGAGGGGCGAGGTAGGGGGAGTGGTCGCCGTGCGCCGCCTGGCACCTGCACTCCTGGTGGTGGTGATGGCGCTGGCTCTGCCCGCGGTGGGGCAGGAGCCGCGGCAGCGGGGAGAGCGGATCATCGAGGCGATCTTCATCTGGCGCCTGGTGGACGAGCTCGACCTCACGGAGGGGCAGATCATCCGAATACTGCCCCGGCTGAAGGCCCTCAAGACCATCCGGATCGAAATGGGCCGACGGGTGCCCGTGCTGCGGCGGGAGATCCGCCAGCTTTCCGTGCAACAGCCCCGTGACGAGGAGGCCATCCGGGTCAAGGTCGCCGAGCTCAACCTGCTGCGCGCCGAGATGGAGTCGGGCAGGCGGCGCCAGCTGCAGATGATCGCCGCGGTGCTTACCCCTGAACAGCAGGCCAAATTTGCGCTGATTCAGGAGACCTTTGAGATGGACACCCTTCGCCTGCTGGAAGAGATGCGCCGCATCGCCGAAGAGCAGTCGCCCCCCCGCCGCTGATCCCCGCGCGGCGCTAGGTCTCGTTCACATCCAGCGGTTGGAAGCCGGCGATGCCAAGCTACCTGGATCGCCGCACAGGGATGCGGCATGGCATCAACTGCACGAGTCACTCCTTCCGCCACTCGTTTGCCACATACCTGCGCCCGATGGGTACAGCGCCATCCAGACGCCGTCGAGCAGTGGCCTGTCAACGTCTTGCACGCGCGACTCGCCCGCATCTATGAAGACGGCCGGGTCGACGAAACGGAGCGACAGGATCTCGCGGAACTCCTTACCGCGTTGGTCGGCGGACAAGCCGGCATCATCGTTGGCGAGGATGCAGCAACGGATCTGCCTATCGACCAGCCTCCCCCACCGTTGATTTGGCGCGGCTCGGTCTTTGTGTTCACCGGCAAGTTCGCGTTCGGTCCCCGAGCAGAATGCGAACGGCAAGTCATGCGTCTTGGTGGTATGTGCGAGTCGAGTGTAACGAGACGGACCAACTACCTGGTCATCGGAACCTTCGGAAGTCGCGATTGGGTCCACACTTCGTTCGGTCGCAAGATCGAGAAAGCCGTCGAGTACCGCAACGCCGGGCAGCCGCTGGCCATAGTGAATGAAGATCACTGGGCTGCCGCACTCACGTAACCCAACGGTCTAACCACGGCTTGCACCCGACGGCGCTCGCTGCGATCGTGAAGCGCCGCGGGTGAAGCCGATCGTTAGCCATATCTGGCTTCGGGTCTCCTCATGGCGTAGAATATCCGAGAGGTGCCGACATGATGAAGTTCACGGCAGTCTACATCAAGGTTCCTGAGGGTTACATCGCCTTCGTGGAAGAGCTACCGGGCGCTAACACGCAGGGCTCGACCCTTGAGGAGGCCAGAGAGAACCTGAAGGAGGCAGTAGAGCTCGTCCTGGAGGCGAATCGGGTCTTGACGGAGGAGAGCCTTGAAGGTCAGGAGGTTATCAAGGAGCCCCTCCCGACCGCATGAAGCGGCGAGAACTCATCGGGCACATCGAGAGGCACGGGTGTGAGTTCCTTCGTGAGGGGGCGAAGCACACCGTGTACGTGAACCGCAAGGTCCGCAAGAGCTCCACGATTCCCCGTCACCGCGAGATAAACGAGGACCTGGCCAGGAAGATCTGCCGCGATCTGGAGGTTCCCAATCCCTGAATGGCTAACATGGCCCTGCACCTGCCGATCGTCTCTGGTGCTCGCAGGTGAGGGCCAAGCCGTTAGGCCGCGGCTTCCGTTTCTACTTCTTCTCGCGAGAAGAGCGGCGGCTGCACGTGCATGCTCAGGGTGCGCGGGGCGAGGCCAAGTTCTGGCTCGACCCGGAGATCGAATTGGCGGAGGACTACGGTCTCGGCCCACAAGCGGTGCCGCGAGCGTTACGATTGATCAAGGAGCACGAAGATGAGATCCGGGCGGCGTGGCACAAGCACTTTGGTCGCTGAGGTGGCCAACGTCTCGGCGAATGGCTTCTGGCTCCTCGTGGACGAGCGGGAGTTGTTCGTGCCATTCGAGCAGTTCCCCTGGTTCCGCGCGGCCACTATCGGGCAGCTTCTGAATGTCCAACGGCCCCACAATAACCACCTCTACTGGCCTGATCTCGATGTGGATCTCGCAGTGGACTCAATCGAACATCCAGAGCGCTACCCCCTCGTCAGCAAGGCACGGCCTAACATCGCGCCTCAGCGGCCGGGCCGTACGTCAAGTCCCGTGCGTTCGCGGGCAACGCGCCAAGCGGCGAGCCGCTGAGCGATGCGTTCGGCGTCATGAGCTGGGAGCCGCGGGCCTGTGGCGCCTGGCAGAAGCGCTTCCGCTAGTCTAGGAGTCCTCGATGAGTGTGCGAGTTGTCCGCCTCGGAACCCAGCGGATTCCGGGAGAGGGAACAAGAATCGGAACCGTCCGTCGGCCTCCCCGCGGTGTGCCGAAGGCACTGTTCTCGAGGCGGAACTGGTACGACGTCTGGTTCCCGAACCTAGCTCCAAACGTGGAGACCATGAAGCTTGGGCAAGAAGCAGCGTCACCAGCGCAATGGGCGGCGTTCACAGGGAAGTACAGGACCGAAATGGCTGCGCCCGAGGCGAAGCGCGACCTGGAACTCCTGGCCGTGCTATCCCACACGACAAACTTCTCTGTGGGCTGCTACTGCGAGGACGAGAGCCGCTGCCACCGTTTGGTTCTGAAGCAACTCCTCATCGAGAACGGAGCAAGTGTCGAGTAATCAGCGTGATGGACCTGGTCGGAATCCTCAAGCGCCCTGAGAGTGGGCGCTAGGTCTCGTTCACACCCAGCGGTCGGAAGCCGGCTATGTCCAGGATCGAGCCCGTCCGGTCCTCCGAGGGCCTGAAGGCGGCTTCCACACGCAGGCCGATCTTCGCATCGGATGCGGCCACGCCGCCCAGTCGGTGGTACATTACGGTATCGGCGCCGTCCAATCGCACCAGCGCCATCAACACAGGAGGGTCGAGCAGGGTTCCGTCCAGGGCCAGGTACGCCACTGTTACTGCCTCGATGGTGCCCGATGGCCCCACCTCAATCCAATCCGTCAGCTCGTCAAAGCACCGCTCACAGAACAGCCTTCCAGGCACGTAGGTCAAGCTGCACCGTCCGCAGCGGGTCCCGAGGATGCGGGCTTCGTCCTTCATTGCGCGGAAGAAACGCTCGCCTGCCGGGCCGTAGGTGTAGCGGCTGGTTACGGGCATGCTCCCATACCAGGCCTGGAGGTCGTCCGCGTGCAGAGTGGGATCAAGCGGCATGGCTATCCTCTCCTGTGCGGCTTGAAGTACCGAATGTCGGTGATGGCGCCCTGGCGTGCGCGCGCGGGCTTCCACACCGCCCGGACCCGCATGCCGATGTGCACCCGGTCCGGGGCGATCCCGCCCAGCAGGTGCATGATGCCCGCGGGCGGCGACGTGCCGTCCAGGTCAATCACCGCCGGGATCAGCGGCTCGGCAATCCGCTTCACGTCCCACGTGACGTAGCACAGCGAGAAGGTGTTCACGATTCCGACATCCGCCAGGGGCACGAAGGCGTCCATCGGAGCAAAGCACTGCTCGCAGAACGCGCGCGGCGGCACGACCGTGCGGTCGCAGCGCGCGCACCGCACCCCCAGTATCACGCCGGCCTTCAGACCATCGAGGTACAGGCCGATGGCCAGGCCCGCGTCCCAGGTGTAGTCGGCCCGGAGCCGGTCGTGGACGGAGAGCACGCGCCCCTGCTCGATCTGTTCCTCGCTGAGGGTGGTGCCCGGGTAGGACGCGATCCGCTGGGTCATCTCCTCACCCCTCGCTCACGCGGGCCGCTGCGTGCCCAGTATCGTTACTGTCCCCACCTGCATCAGGTCGCCCCATGCCTGGGCCAGGCCGCGCTCGGGCGTCCCCGGCACCTGGCGCGCCCCTGCCTCGCCGCGCAACTGCCAGAACAGCTCCGCGACCTTCATCAGGCCGGCCGCGGCTATTGGATTGCCTACCCCGAGCAGGCCGCCGGACGGGCAGACCGGCATGGCGCCCCCTCGCCCGGTCACACCCTGCGCGGTCAACTCAGGCGCCTTGCCGCGGTCGGCCAGGAGCAGCCCTTCCAGGTGGTGCAGCTCCTTGTAGTCGAACGGGTCGTAGGGCTCGACGATGTGGATCTCCTTCCGGGGCTCCCGCACGCCGGCCATCTCGTACGCCATGCGCGCGGCCCGCTCGACGTACTCCGGGTAGGCCAGATCGCGGTTTGTCCAGTAGGCGGTGTCGAGGTTCCAGCCCACGCCCTGCACCCAGACCGGCCGGTCGGTGATCCGCTCTGCCACGCCTTCGGCGGCCATGACGATGGCGACCGCGCCGTCGCTTACCGGGCTTACGTCCAGGCGCTGCACCGGCCAGGCCAGCACCTCGGAGTTCAATACGTCTTCAACCGTTATGCTGGCTTCGCCGAGCATCGCGCACGGGTGGTCGGCGGCGTTGCGCTTGTTCTTCACCGCGACCTGCGCGATGTCGCGCTTGGAGATACCGTAGGTCTGCATGTAGCGGTTCATCTCCAGGGCGAAGATCCACAGCAGGTTAGGTTCCAGCGGGCGCTCGGTGGTGTGGTCGAAGATGGTCAGGAACGCGGCCTGGGCGTGCGGGTGGAAACTCGACATCTTCTCCTCGGCGACCACCAGCACCACGTCGAACAGGCCGCTGGCGACGTGGTACCAGCCGTGCGGCCCAAGGAACACCCCGGTTCCGCCCCCGACGTACGAGCGCATCACCGGCTTACCCCAGGCGCCACTACCGTCGGAGAGGTACTCGCCCTTCATGTGCACGCCGTCGAAGGCGTCGGGCGCGCTGCCGATGCAGACGCCGCCGACGTCTTTCAGCGTGAGCCCGCAGGAGTCCAGGGCCATCCGGGCGGCGTGCCAGGCCAGTTCTTTCGGCGTCTCCATGGCCCGCCGCACGAACCGGGTCATTCCGGCGCCCACCACGGCGACGCGTCGCATGCTCATGATTCCCTCCCGCCCAACTGGTTGCTCAGCACCGCCACGGCGCCGCTGGTCGTGGGCACCCCGCGCCAGGACTGAGCGAGCCCTGTGTAGACGTCGCCGAGCTGTCGGGATCCTGCCTGCCCCCGCAGCTGCAGCACCACTTCCAAGACGCGCGCCAGCCCGGAGGCCTCCAGCAGGTGGCCGACTCCCAGGCTCCCGCCGGATACGTTGATCGGCAGGCATCCGTCCGGGGCGGTCGCGCCTTCCACGGTCAGCGGTCCGGCCCTCCCCAGGGAGCAGAGCCCCAGCGCCTCCAGGTGCTGGAGTTCCTTGTACGCGTAGGTGTCATCCACCTCGGCGAACTGGATCTCCTCCGCCGGATTGCCGATGCCGGCCATCTTGTACGCCATCGCCGCCGCCTGCTCCGCATACACCGCCCTGGCCCAGCTCCGGCTCTCCAGCGAGGGGCTGTCGTTGGCCCAGCCGATTCCGCGTATCCATGCAGGACGGGGAGAGAGGCGCCCGGCTGTCTCCGCGTCTGCCAGGACGAGGACGATCGCGCCGTCGGCGTGGTCGCTGATCTCCAGCCGCGCAAGCGGCGAGGCGACCGCCTCGGAGACAAGCACGTCCTCGGTCCGGAGGTCGGCCCCGAACGCCGCGGCAGGGTTGCGCAACGCGTTGCGCCGGTTCTTCACCACGACCGCCGCGCACTGCTCGCGCGTCGTCCCGGACTCGTGCATGTAGCGGCAGGCCTCCAGCCCGGCCACGGCGAGCGGGTTGGCCCGCAGCGGCCTGTTGAGGATCGGGTCCATCGCGTAGGCTGTGATGTGCGGGAGGGTGAGGATGTTGCTGGCTTTGCTGTGCCCTTCTACAACGACGACCCGGAACCGGCCGGTGAGGATCTGCATCGCCGCGGCGGCCAGCCCGTGCAGGCCGTCGCCGGTGATTGTGTGCACGGGTCGCTGCGCCCCGCCGATCTGGTCGGGCACGTACTCATCGAAGATGCTGGTACCCTCGTGGAAGTCCTCGGAGACGGTCACGAAGCTGTCCACGTCGCGCCGTGGGTCCACTCCGGCATCGGCGTAGGCACGGACCGCTGCTTCGTAGATCAACTCCTTATACGACACATCAGGGGTAACCGGTCGGAAGCCCGACCAGCCTACGCCGATGATGGCGACGGGGTGCATCATGGAAACCTCCTGGCGGACTTGGGGCGGGGGCTCACTCTATGTGGCTTCTTCGCCGGCGCCGCGGTACCTTCCGTCTGGGAAGTCGGCCCGGGCCCCGGCCCCCCTCTGTAACCGGCAGGGATAGGATCCGCGTACCAAACGCAGGCACTCTTGCAAATAGTGACACCATACGCAAGAACAGACTCGTGCGGTGGGGTTACTCCCCCCCGCTGAACTCTGATACCATAGCCCCGTGAGTTCCTCCCGCGACGATGTGGTCGTCACCGGCCTGGGGGCCGTCACCCCCGTGGGCCTATCCGCGCCCGAGACATGGCAGGCCCTGTGTGCAGGCCGGTCCGGCGTAGGTCGCATTACGCAGTTCGACGCCTCCGCATTGCCTGTGCAGATAGCAGCCGAGGTGCGCGGGTTCGATCCCACGCGGTGCGGAGACGGCAAGATGGCCGGCCGCCTGGAACGGTTCGCGCAGTTCGCGCTGGCGGCCGCTACCGAGGCGCTCGCGGACGCGGGCCTGAACCCAGGCGAGGCCGAGGCGGACCGGATCGGCGTGGTGATGAACACGGGCGGCGGCGGGGTGGGCCTGGTGGAGCGGGAGAAGGCCGTGATGGACGCACGCGGTCCGCGCCGCGTTAGCCCGTTGTTCGTCCCGATGATGATGTCCAACATCGCCGCCTGCCAGATCTCGATCTCGCTGGGGTTTGGCGGTCCTGTCCTCACCTCGACGGCCGCGTGCGCCGCGGGTGTGCTAGCGGTGGTGGACGCGGTCCGGCTGATCCGGAATGGCGAGGCGGACGTCATCATCGCCGGCGGGTGCGAGTCGGCGCTGACTCCGCTCTCGTTCGCCGCGATGTCGAACATGCGGGCCCTTTCCAGGCGCAACGACGAGCCCGAACGGGCCAGCAGGCCCTTCGACCTGGACCGCGACGGGTTCGTCTTCGGGGAGGGAGCGGTCGCGCTGGTGCTGGAGCGTCGGGACCACGCGGAGGCCCGCGGGGCGCGGATCTACGCCGCCGTGCTGGGGGGTGCCGTTACCGCCGACGCCTACCACGTGGCCGCGCCCGATCCCGATGGCAGAGGGGCGGCGCGGGCGATGATGCGCGCTCTGCAGCAATCCGGGCTTTCCCCCGATGAAGTGGACTACATCTGCGCCCATGCCACAGCCACCGAGGTTGGCGACGTGGCCGAGGCCCGCGCGATCCGGCAGGCGCTGGGGTACCGCGCGGACCGCGTCGCGGTCAGCGCCCCGAAGTCCATGGTAGGACACCTCATGGGCGCGGCCGGCGCCCTGGGCGCGCTGGTCGCGGTCAAGGCAATCCACGAAGGCGTTGTACCTCCCACCATCAACCTCGAACGGCAGGATCCGGAGTGCGACCTGGACTGCGTGCCGAACGTGGCCCGGCGCATGGAGGTAGGGGTCGCCATGGCCAACGGATTCGGCTTCGGCGGCCAGAACATCGTAGCGCTCTTCGGCCGGGCCTGATCCCCGTTGACGGACAGCCCGCAGGTCCATTAGAATATCAGTATACGCTGATATAGAGGTGGGCCCCTAATGCCTGCCGCATTGACCGCCCTGGCGCTCAAGGGAAAGCTCTTCCGCGGGTTCGCCGATCCCTCACGGCTGGCCATCCTGGAGGCACTGCGCGGCGGTCCTCAGTGCGTGTCGGAGATCGCGCGCGGCGCCGGGCTGAGCCAGCCCAACGCCTCGATGCACCTGGCATGCCTTGAAGGATGCGGGCTCGTGACCCGGCGGCGGCAGGGGCAGTTCGTCAAGTACGCCATCGCAGATCCCATCGTCCTCGACCTGCTGCGCGGCTCCGAACGCCTGCTGGAGCGGGTCGGCGAACAGGTCTTCCGCTGCACCCGCTACGAAGGACGCCGGTAGTGGCCGCGGCCACGGAGCGTTGCGATCTCCCTATCGCCGGCATGGACTGCGCTGACTGCGCCGCTCGGATCGAGCGTGCGCTGGGCCGGGTCGCAGGGGTCGAAAGCGCGCACGTCTCGTTGGGCACCGGCCGCGCCACGGTCGTATTCGACCCCTTGAAGGCGTCAAAGGCGCATCTGGCGCAGGCTGTGGAGGCGCTGGGCTACAGTGTGCCGGGCTCCAGTGCTCCAGGCCTACGCGCTTCCCTCCGGGCCCGTCAAGAAGCCGCGCCCCGGCTCTTCGGGATCGCCTCCGGGCTTTTCGTGGTGGCGGTCGCCGGCGTCGTCCTGATCGGACTGGCCGTCGAGCGCCTGGGGCTGATCGAGGCGGCGTCCCGTCTGGTTCCTGCGCCGGTCGCGCTTGCCGCGGTGCTGGTAGGCGGCCTTCCGGTCTTCCGCAAGGTCTTCCTGGCAGTCCGCGCCCGAAGCGTAACCCCTCACGCCCTGATGACGCTGGGCATCGCAGGAGCCCTGATCATCGGAGAGTACGGTGCGGCCGCGGTCATCGTCTTCTTCATGCGCTTCGCCGACTTCCTCGACGCCTACACCGCGGGCCGCGCCCGGCAGGCGATCCAGGAACTGGTGGCGCAGCAGCCCCTCGAGGCTCGGATCATCCGCGACGGCATCGAGATTGACGTGCCCGCCTCCGAGGTCGGCGCCGGTGAGATCGTCCTGGTCAAACCGGGCGAGCGGATCCCGGTTGACGGCACGATTATCTCCGGGCGGGCCTCGATCAACCAGGCCCCGATCACCGGCGAGGCCATGCCAGTAGAGAGGACCGAGGGACAGGCCGTGCTCGCCGCCACGATCAGTCTGGATGGCGCGCTCCGGATCCGCGCCGAGCACGTGGGCGCCGACAGCACCTTTGGCCGCATCGTGCGGCTGGTGGAAGAAGCCGAAGCCCACAAGAGTGGTGCGCAGCGTCTGGCCGACCGCGTCACCGCGTACTACATCCCGGTCGTGACTGTGGCGGCCGCGGCAGCATGGCTGATCGGCGGCTCGGCAAGCGCCGGGGTGGCCGTGCTCGTCGTCTCGTGTTCGTGCGGGATAGCGCTGGCGACCCCGGTCGCGGTGGTCGCGGCTGTCGGAAGCGCCGCCCGGCGAGGCATCCTCGTCAAGGGCGGGACCGCGCTGGAGGGCCTGGCGCGGGCGGAGATCCTGCTGCTGGACAAGACCGGGACCCTGACCGTGGGCAGGCCGCAGGTGACCCGCGTCCGTCCAGATGGAAGCCGCACCACCGCCGAGGTGCTGGCAGTCGCCGCCATCGCCGAGCGCTACTCCGAACACCCAGCGGCCGCGGCGGTGATGGCCGCGGCCCCACAGGCCGGCGGAGGAGAGGACGCGGCGCAGATCGAGGTAGCTCCTGGCCGCGGCGTGATCGTGCGCGAGCACGGCCGGCAGGTCGTGGTTGGGAGCCAGCGACTGTTCGCCGAGCGCGATCTTCCCCTGCCCGAGCGGCTGACCGACGAGGCGGCGGCGCTGGAGGCCGCCGGCCAGACGGTGCTGTTCGTCGCCGATGATGGCTGCACCGTCGGTCTCATTGCCATCGCCGACGCGCCCAGACCCGAGGTGCCCGAAGCGCTCCGGGCGCTGCGTACTCTAGGTCTGGAGCGCATCACCATGCTCACCGGCGACAACGCGCGCGCCGCCAGGGCGATCGCGGACGCTCTGGGGGTGGACCACCGGGCAGAGATGCTTCCGGAGGACAAGATCGCCGTAGTGCAGGCCTTTCAGGCCGAAGGCCGGGTGGTCGCCATGGTCGGTGACGGCATCAACGACGCCCCGGCCCTTGCCCAGGCCGACGTTGGCATCGCCATGGGCGCCACCGGGACATCGGCGGCGCTGGAGGCCGCCGATGTCGCCATCATGCGGGATGACTGGCGCCTGGTGCCGGACGCGGTACGAATCGGTCGGGAGGCGTTCGGCGTCATTCGCCAGAACCTGTACGGCACCGTTGCCTACAACTTGACGGGCATTGTGCTGGCGGCCGTCGGCCTGCTGCCTCCGGTGCTGGCCGCGGCTGCGCAGGTGATTCCCGACTTCCTGATACTGTTGAACTCGGGGCGGCTGCTGCGGTCCGGAGGGCGTGGGTGATGCGCGGTCATCGCGCAAGGAGATCCCGAAGGCCGCACCAGAAGGACCCTATTGACAGAGGCGCGCCACCTGGGTCACTCTTAGAGGGCAATGTCATCTAGACGTCTAGTGCGGCCTGCGATCAACCCCCACTCCCGCGTTCCCAAGTACCTTCAGCTCAAAGCAGAGTTCATGCGCGAGATTCAGGAGGGACGCTGGACTGAGGGTGCACGGTTCGCGTCTGATCAAGAGCTGACCTCGCAGCTTGGGGTAAGCAGGATGACGGTGCGACAGGCCGTCGCCGAACTGGTCAACGACGGCTTCCTCCGCCGCGATCACGGGAAGGGCACCTTCGTCACGCGGCCCCGCGCCCTCCGGCGGTTCTGGACGGTGATCTCCTTCACCGAGGAGATGAGGTCCCGGGGGCTGGAGGTCCAGAACAGGCTGCTCGGCGTCCGGCGCGTGATCCCATCCGGCCGTATCCAGAAGGCGCTGCGCCTGCGGCCGGGGGAGCGCGTGCTGCAGATCCGGCGCATCCGCGCTGTGCACGGCCAGCCCATCGCCTACAACGTTTCCAACATTCCGGTGTCCCGCTGCCCCGATCTGGACCGTTGCAACCTCGAGGAAGACTCGCTCTACCTCATCATCCAGAACCGGTACGGCTATCGGATAACGCGCGGCGACCGGGCCTACCGCGCCGCCAAACCCAGCCGGGCAGAGGCCGCGCTACTGGGGGTTGCGCCGGGCGACCAGGTGCTGGTCGTGGAAGGCACGACGTTCGTGGACCGGGAGATCCCGATAGACTACTGCTACGAGGTCTACCGTGAATAGGCCGCTGCGGATCGGCGTGATAGGCGAGCAGGACGCCACTCCGGCGCTTGTTGCCGCGGCCGAGGAAGTCGGCAGGGAGGTCGCCCGCAGGGGGGGCGTGGTTGTCTGCGGCGGGATGGGAGGGGTGATGGCCGGCGCGGCGCGGGGTGCGGCCCGCGAGGGTGGCGTCGTTATCGGTATCCTCCCTGGGTCAACCGCCGACGGAGGCAGCCCCCACGTGACCATACCCATCATCACGGGCATGGGCGAGGGGCGCAACGTCCTGATCGCGCGTACGGCGGAGGCGGTGATCGCGATCGGCGGCGCCTTCGGAACGCTTTCGGAGATCGCATACGCGCTCAAGATGGGAGTCCCGGTGGTGGGTTATCAGACATGGGTGCTCCAGCGGGCCGGGCTGCAGGCCGATCCCATCTGGCGCGTGGACAGACCCATTGAGGCAGTGGCACTTGCCTGGGAGGCGGCCGTCGAGCGCCGGCGCGCGCTGGAGGGCATCGTGTCTCACGAAGCACGTTCCCCAACGGGGAGGAGGGAAGAACCATGAGAAGGCTGGTTGCAGTCCTGGTGGTGCTGGTGGCCGTCGCGGCCACAGGCCCGACAGGGTACGGGCAGTCTCGTGTGACGCTGCAGGTGGCCATCGCCGCGGACGTCAACGTCGTCGAGGTTCACCGGAACTTCCTGGGCGTGGCGTTCAGCAAGAACCATCCGACGGTGGGTTTCAACGTTGTGGGCACCGGCACCGGCGAGGCGGCCAGCCGGGCGATCTATGCCAAACTCAAGGCGCAGGCCGATGCCGGGCGCCGGAACTGGGACATTGACGTGGCGCTGGTCTCGATGCGCTACGCCGCACAGATGGCGAGGGAGAACCTGCTGCACCGGTTCACCTCCGATCTCCAGTTCGCGCCCTACGTCGTGGGCCCAGACACGGTACGGGCGTTCGGGGTGGACATCAAGGGCTACGTGGTCCCCATGTTCCGCAACCAGATCGCCATAGCCTACAACCCGCACTTCGTGAGCAAGCCGCCCCGGACGTTCGCAGAACTCGAGACCTGGGTGAGGGCCAACCCCCGGCGGTTCGGCTACAACGGAATACGCGGCGGTGTCTCCGGGATCGGTTTCACCATGGGGTGGGTGTTCTACAAGACCGGGCAGTACGATCTGTTCGTCCAGGGACCCTACGACAAGGCCCATGAGGGGATGATCCGCTCGTCCGTCGAGCAGCTCCGGGAGTTCAACCGGAACGTCACGGTCACCTCGGGCAATGCCGGCACACTGGACGCCTTGAACCGCGGCGAGATATGGATGGGCGCGGTGTGGGTGGACCAGCTCGTGGCCTGGAAGAACGAGGGGCGCATGAACCCGGAGATTACGCCGGTGCTGATCGGGCCCGGCCTGCCCATCTACCCGCTCTACCTGACGGTACCGCGCGAGGCGGCCAACCGCGACTGGGCCGCGCGGTACATTGACCTGGTTGCCAACCCGCACATCCAGGCGAAGGTCATCGTGGAGCAGTTCGGCTGGTATCCGGGGATTGATCCCAACCGGGTGATGCCGCTGGTGTCGGACAAGGCCAAGGCACTGCTGTTCCGAGGCGTGACCGCTGAGGACCTGGCCCGCTATTCGAGGCAAATGCCGCTGGCCGAGTACTACGACTTCATCCTGCTGGCCTACGAGGAGATCGTCCGCTAGGTGAGCGCGGCTCGTCCGGTAGAGCAGGTCCTGTGGTGGCTGGCGGCGATACCGGCCACCATGGTGATCATCGTTGGCTTTGGGCTTCCGCTGGTGCAGTCGCTGGTCGCGTCGTTCACGCGCGACGGCGTCCTGACGCTGGCGAACTACGAGCTGGTCTACCGGCTGTACAGGCAGGACGTCGTCTACACGGTCATGGTGGCCGCTGCGGGACTGGTGCTGACCTTCGGGATCGGCATCCCCCTCAGCGGCTACCTGCGGCTGCGCCACTCGCAGACCGCGGAGTTCCTGCTGAAGGTCCCGCTCTTCGTGCCGTTCGTGGTCGTCGGGCACGCGATGCGCATCTTTCTGGCACCGCGGGGCACGTTGCCTTCCTTGCTGCACGCGCTGGGGCTGGTATCACCAGACACGACCCTGGCAATCAGCGAAGGATGGATTGGGCTTCCGATAGCACTGGCGTGGAAGCACCTGGCCCTGGTGGTCCTGCTGCTGATGGGCGCGTTCCGGGGGGTGGGCGAGGAGTACCTGGAGGCCGCGCGGGGCTTCGGCGCTGGGACGTTCCGGCAGATCTGGGCGGTGCTAGTTCCCATGGCGGCACCGTCAATCGGGCTGGCCGCGGTGCTATCGCTTACGTCGATGCTGGCCTCGTTCTCGATCCCCCTGATGATGACGAAGGGGTCCGGGCCGCAGATGTTGATGATTGATCTGTACCACCGCTACGGGCTGCACGGCGACTTCGGTACGGCCAGCGCTATCGGTGTCGTGTCCTACCTCCTGGCCGCGGGCGCGGCCTACTACTACCTGAAGGGCGTCATGCGACAGTGAACGCGACCGGGCTGCGTGCGCCCAACCTGCGAGACCGGCCCAGGGGACTGCTGGCGCTGGCCCTGAGGGCGGCGCTCGTGGCCGTGCTCCTGGGAGCCATTGTCGGGCCGCTGGCAGGGCTGGTGCTGTGGTCGGTTGCCGAGCGCTGGCACTGGCCGGCGCTGTTGCCCCAGCAGGTCGGACTGAAGTATTGGGCCCGCATCACCCAGGGAGATCTGCTGGCCGCCCTCACCCGCGGCGTGGCGATAGCATCGGTGACCACCGTGGCGGCTCTGGTAACCGCAATCCCGGTCTCCTACGGGGCCGCCAGGGCGCGCCTGCCGCTGGGCCCGGTGTTGCTCATGCTGTTCCTTCTGCCCCAGGCCTTTCCGCAGTTGCCGGTTTTCGCCAGCGCCGCGGTGCTGTTCTACCGCTGGAACCTGGCGGGCACGTATGCAGGCGTCGTGCTGATCCACCTGGTCGGCGGGCTGGTCTACGCCGTTTGGACAATGACCGCCGTCTTCCGCGCGATAGGGGAGGACATTGAGGAGGCGGCCATAAATCTCGGCGCCTCGGTTACGCGGACGTTCTTCCGGATCTCGCTGCCGCTGGCGCTGCCGGGCGTGGTGGCCAGTTCGATCCTGGTCTTCATATACTCGCTGGATGAGTTCACCGGAACCCTGCTGGTGGGCGCACCGTACGTCACTACGCTGCCCGTCTACATGTACACAGCGAGCCTGGGATATGAACTCCAGATTGCCTCGGTCACCGCGCTCGTCCTGATGGTGCCCGGGGTGCTCCTCCTGGTGCTCATGGAACGCTTCCTGCGGGCCGAATACCTGGCGTTCTTTGGGCGCCTGTGAGCGCGCCCGGAGTGTGATCTGGTCGGAGGGTGACATAGAACGATGCACGTTCGCGTCGAAGACCTAACCAAGCGGTACGGACAGGTCACCGCGCTGGACGGCGTGAGCCAGACCTTCCCGTCGGGCGCCCTGACCGCGGTGGTCGGCCCCTCGGGGTGCGGCAAGACCACGCTACTGCGCTGCCTGGCCGGATTCGTGGCCCCGGACCGCGGCCGGCTCTGGATGGGTGATCGGGACGTTACGCACACGCAGCCCCAATCGCGCGACGCGGCCATGGTCTTTCAGAGCTATGCCCTTTGGCCCCACATGACGGTCTTTGAGAACCTGGCCTTTGCCCTGCGACTGCGCAAGGTCTCCCGCGGCGATGTCGGGCGGAGGGTGCGTGAGGCGCTGGACCTGGTAGAACTCGACCGCGTGCCCGGGATAGAGGATCGGAGGCCCCGCCAGCTCTCGGGCGGGCAGCAGCAGCGCGTGGCCCTTGCCCGGGCCATCGTCGTGCGGCCGCAGGTGCTGTTGCTGGACGAACCGCTCAGCAACCTGGACGCGAAAATCCGCCACCGCGTGCGCGTCGAGATCCGGGCGCTTCAGCGCCGGACAGGCATCACCGCCATCTACGTCACCCACGACCAGGAAGAGGCGATGAGCATCGCGGACATGGTCGTGGTCATGGAGGGCGGGCGCGTTGCGCAGGCAGGCCGTCCCGAAGAGGTGTATGCGCGACCCAAGAGCCCATTTGTGGCGGAGTTCCTGGGCTCCACGAACGTGCTTGCGGCGGTGATGGATCCCGATGGCCGGATCCTGCCATCCGCGGCCGGCTCGCTCATCTTCCGCGCGGAGGACATTCAACTGGCATCGCCGCGGGAACCGGCGCCCGCGGGCTCGGCCTGGGTGGATGGTGAGATTGTGGATGTGCTCTTCCTGGGGGCGGGATACCGCGCGTACGTGCGGGTGGGCGAAGAGGTGATAATGGCGGATAACCGCACCCCGATGCCGCGCGGAGCCGTGCGCGCGGTGATTCGCCTGGAGAAGGTGTTCGCGTTCGGTAGGGACTAGAACAGGCCCCACCCGGGTACACGGACCCATGGGACCGCATACCCACGGGGCCACATACCATGGGTAGGGCGTTCTGCGGCGCGCCAGGCGTGGCCTTGGCCGACTTCGGAATCACTGCCGCGTCGCGTGCGTTCTATCTATTGTGTATTGTTCTGGGCTAACGGTCGGGCGCATGGAAGGCAGGGGGTTCAAACGGTGAGCGGAAGTCGTGGAGAGCGGGCCTACTCGCTCATAGAGCTTGTGGTCGTGTTATCCTTGGTGGGCATCCTGCTCTCGCTGGCCGTTCATAGCATTCGCCTGGCCGCCGCCCGCGAGGAGATTGACGGGTGGGTCCGCGGCGTCGCGGCCGACCTCAGCTCCGGGCAGCAGGACGCGATCACCCGGCGGGCTAGCGTGCGGGCGACGTTCATGGATCAAACGTACACGATCGCCGTGGACGGCGGTGCGATCCTCCGGCAGGAGATCCTGCCCGGGCACATCACGTTTGGGTCCCCGCAGCAGCAGGTGGTCTTCGACCGCAGGGGCGTACCTTCGGCACCGCTGACGCTGACGGTAAGCAGCATCTCCACAGGGCGGTCATACACCATTCAGGTGGCAGGCGGCACAGGCAGGGTGAGCTACAGTGAGCAGTAGGAGGAACCGGGGCGGCTTCACCCTCATAGAGGTGGTCGTTGCCGTGGCCGTTCTGGGAGTGATGGCCACCACCGTGCTGGGAGGGGTTCTCTTCAGCCTGACCCAGTCGCGCAGGGCCCAAATTCGGGCACAGGCCGCGGCCTGGGTGCAGTCGGAGCTGGACTTCCTGCGGGTCCAGGGCTACGGGATTCCGGTCACGACGGCGCCGCGCCGGTTCCCGGACACCACTCAGCCCAACGAAGGGTACATTGACTACGCGAATCTGCTTGAGCCCCGCGTTCCGGCCGGGTTCTATCAGGCCGAAGTAGAGGTGACCCCGGTCTCCGGCATACCGCTCAAGCGGCTTGTGGTGCGGCTGTATCAGACGCCGACCTCGCAGCCATACACAATCCTGGTGACCTATGTGTCGAACTTCACCTACCAGTAGGGCCCCGACCAGGATGCCGGCGCAGGGGCAGGGGCCGGCGGGCGTACTCCGGGGTCAGGCCGGGACCACCCTGGTCGAGATGCTGGTTGCCATCCTCGTGATGGCTATTGTGATCGGGACGATGTCGGTGCTGGTGGGCGCAGCGGTGCGCGGCAAGATGATCGTCGCCGTGCGTACCGCCGATACCGAGTCGGCGCGGCAGACCCTGGAGTGGATGTCCGAACGGCTGCGCAACGCCGGCCTGAACGTCTATCCAAACGCCCAGGTGGAGCTGCGCTGCAGGGACATGGTGGTGGCGGAGGACTCCGGCCTTCGCCCCCGGTCGGGAAGCGTCCATGTGAGCGGCGAGATCTTGAACTCGGACCTCGTCGCGGGCAACGAGGTCATCACTCTGGGCTACCGCCTCGAGAACGGCGTGGTCGTAGAGGAGATGGCTCCGTGCTCCGTGGCCTGGAACTCCTCCACCGTCTCCTCGTCCGCGGTCTCTAACCCGCGCATCCCTGTGACCTCGCTGGTGTTCAGGTACTTCGCGCGCACGGGCGATCTGATTCCCGTCCCCTCTGGCGGGCAGATCACCGACCCGGAGCAGGTCCGCGGCATCCGGCTCATCGAGGTCACGCTGACCGTCCAGGGAGAAGAAGGCACGTCCGGCGCGCAGACACAGACCTTCACGCGCCTGGTCATGTTGCGCAATCCCCGGCCCGACGTGAACAACTGGATAAGCCCATCGGAGACGAATCCGCCATGAAAACCGCAAGCAGCATCGAGCGGGGCGCGGCCCTGCTCTCCACGATCCTCGTACTCACCTCGTACTCACGCTGATCATGATAGTTACCGCTGCCGTGATGATCGTGGTCAGGTCCGACCTGGCGGCGGGAATCCGCCAGCAGCAGGCCGTGCAGGTCTTCAACGTGGCCGAGGCCGGCCTTCACTACGCCATCGCCCGCATGCAGGCCCTCGGCCCGGCTTCCGCCACCTACACCGGCGAGGCCGCGGCTGTGCCCATCAGCACCGACGGAACCGCTGGCGGGGCAGTAGGCTTCGCCGCGATCACCGTCAGGTGTCTGGACACCACGATCCCTACCGGCACCGGCTGCACCCAGAACTCCGCCTACCGGCGGATTCGGTCCGAGGGCCGTCTCTCCACCCCGGGTCCCACGCGTGTGGTAAGCGCGATAGTTGAGGGCACGACCTCTTCCACCAGCAACTACGCCATCTGTGCCTACGACGGTGTCAACCTCGATCAGGGCGTGAGGATCTACGGCGACGTGGGCAGCAACGGCAACATCACCCTGGCCCGGGGAGGCACACCGTCAAAGGTCTGTGACTCCAACGCCGGCGGCGCCTGTCCGGCACCGGTGCCGGCCCCGGCGCAGGGTTACTCCGGGAGCGTCTACGCGGCGGGCTCGATTACCTGCGGCGGCGGCGCCTGCACCTCGGCGCAGATCGAAGGGACCCTTGCGCCCAACCAACCGGCAGGGTCGGTCTGCCCGGCCGTGACGCTTGCCCCTCCTTCGTCGGCGGGTGCCAGCCCCCTCACTGTGGCCGCGGGTACCACCGTAACGCTCGATCCGTCGGTGAACTACGGCGACGTGACCCTGGCCTCATCCGGTACCAGTGTCTGCCCGGCCGACGTATCCCAGCGCGCTACGCTGATCATAGACTCCGGCACTGATCCCAGCGCCACCGTCACGGTGCGTATGCGCCGGCTCTGGGTCGGCAAGTGCGCCCGCCTGGTGATCACCGGATCAGGAAGGGTGGCGCTCTGGCTGCTGGAGCCCGAATCCAACCCTGCCAGCGCGGCCAGGCAGGCGCTCAAGGCAGAGCAGTTGTCCGTCTTCGGATCTACCACAACCGGAGCGACCCCCTCTGCAATCACCGGCGACCGGTTCACGATCAACGTCCTGTCCAACAAGCCGAATGGAGACGCGGGCGACTGTCTGGCCGGGGATGCCACGTGCGGCGCCGTGCACTTCAACCAATCCGGGCTGATCTCCGGGACCTTCATCGTGCCGGGCGGCGGCTTCGAGCTGGACCAGGCGCAGCTCACCAACGGCGCCATCCTCTCGTATCAGATGCAGTTCGACCAGAATACCGACTTCTACTGGGATCCGGCATCGAGGATCGGCGGAGGGGGCCTTGCCAACTTCGACCGGCTGAAGACCTGGAAAGATCAATAGGGGTTGGTGCGGAAGGGGAGATTTGAACTCCCACGAGCTTTTGGCCCACAGGCTCCTGAGGCCTGCGCGTCTGCCAATTCCGCCACTTCCGCACGCATCTAGTGCAAAATCCAAAATCAAGGATAGCCAGCCAACCGCGGTGCTGTCAAGGACGCGGCAGGTGCCGCTCTATGCCGCTGGACAAGCAGGCGGCGCTGGTGCTATTGCAGGGTCGAGGGGCGAGAGATGAGCGCGTTAGGCACGCTCTACCTTGTGGCGACGCCGATCGGCAACCTGGAGGACATTACGGGCCGCGCGGTGCGCGTGCTGCGCGAGGCCAGCGTGGTCGCGTGCGAGGACACGCGTCACACGCGCGGCCTGCTGGCCCACCTGGGGATCCGGACGCCGACGCTCAGTCTCCACGAGCACAACGAGCGCGCCCGCATCCCGCAGATCCTGGGCCTGCTGCGCGAGGGCAGGAGCGTGGCCGTGGTGTCCGATGCCGGCACGCCCGCGATCTCCGACCCAGGTACTCGGTTGGTGGCCGCGGCTGTGCAGGGCGGGTTCGAGGTAGTGCCGGTCCCAGGCGCGAGCGCCGTGACCGCGGTCGTGCCCCTGGCCGACTTCCGGGCGGATCGGTTCGCCTTCATAGGATTCCTCCCGGCCAAGGCCGGCGAGCGGCGGCGCGTCCTTGCCGCGCTGGCCCAGTTGCCGATGGCCCTTGTGCTGTTTGAGGGCCCGCACCGCGTGCGCGACACGCTGGCCGACATCGAGTCGGTATTGGGCCCGCGCCGGGTGGTGCTGGCGCGCGAGCTTACCAAGGTGCACGAGGAGGTCCTGCGCGGCACCGCGGCCGAGGTGCGCGCGGCATTGAGCGCGGCGCCCAGGGGCGAGGTTACGCTGCTGGTTGAGGGCGCGGATGAGGGTTCGGTTGCGGGCGCGGGCGAGGCCGTGATCGCGGCCGGATCTTCGCCGTCCGGCGGCCGGGCACAGGAGCGCGCGTCCCCCAAGGAGTTCGCGGCGCGCCTTGTGGCGCAGGGGCTCTCCCGGCGTGACGCTGCCAAGGCGCTCGCCGAGGCGTACGGCCTGCCATCGCGCGACGCCTACAAGATCGCCAGCGGGGTAGTGTGAGATGCCCGTCTGGCCTGCGCCGGGAGACGTCGTGGTGGTGCACAGCGCCGCCAGCGAGTTCGAGGCCATCGCGATCCGCGATCTGCTCGAGGCCGTCGGCGTGCACGCGATGATCCGCTCGCGCGTGGTTCCCGGCTACGGGGTGCCGACGATGGCCGGCGACCAGGCCGGCATCGTGGCGGAGATCATCGTGCGCCCCGAGCAGAAGGACGACGCCCGCGCGCTGATTGCCGACTACCTGGCCGCACTCGAGGAGGAGGACGCTCCGCCGTGACCCGCCGTTCCGAATGGTGGCAGGACGTGTTCAACCGGCGGGCGTTCTTCGCTCTCTACCAGAAGGCCGACCTGGACCGCGCCGCAAAACAGGTAGATCAGGCGCTCTCCCTGCTTGACCTCCGCCCGCCCGCGCGCGTGCTGGACGTCTGCTGCGGCTACGGCCGCCACAGCGTGGAGCTGGCCCGAAGGGGGTTCGCGGTCGCCGGCGTGGACATCTCCGAGGCCCAGGTGGCGCAGGCGCACCACCATGCCGCCTCTGCCGGCGTCGGCCCTGCGTTCGTGGTGGGCGATGCGCGGGCGCTCCCGCTAGGGGCCGGTTTCGATGCCGCGATCAACATGTTCCTTTCGTTTGGCTACTTCGCGACCGATGCCGAGAGCCAGGCGATGCTGGACGGCGTGGCGCGGGTGCTGCGCCGCGGCGGCCGCCTGCTCATTGACTTCTGGAACCACGAGCACGAGATCCGCAACTTCCAGCCGGTAGTGCTGGACCGGCGCGACGACGAGATCCTGGAGATCGAGGACTGGACTTTCGAGCCGCTGGCAGGCCGGTTGAGCTGGGTCAACACCGTGATCTATCCCGACGGCCGCCGCGAGGCATGGACGCAGTCCATCCGGGCCTTCACGGTCGCGGAGGTGAGGAAGATGCTCGGCGCGGCCGGATTCGCGCTGGTGGCCCTCTACGGCAGTCTTGCAGGTGAGCCCTACACGATGGACTCGGAGGCGGCGGTCTTCGTGGCCGAGAGGCGTTGAGCCGCCTGGCGGGCTGCCCTGTCATGGACCACAGGCAGGCGGCCGGATCCTCTACCGCCACGCGGTCGTGAACGCCGCGATGAAGAACGTGGAGAGGCCCAGAACCACGATACCCAGCACGATGCCGGTGACGGCCTCATCGAGACCGCCCACTCCACGGGTCTTGAGAACCCGGTACAGCCCCAGGATCCCCAGCGTGATTGCCCCGAGGGCCAGGATGCAGTTGATGCCCGGCAGCCAGCAGACGCGCAGGGCGATCAGGCCCAGCGCGAAGCTCAGCCCGGCTGCGCGGGGCAGGATCCCGCTCTTCTGCGCTGCTTGCGGCGGACCCGTGGTCTGGTGCTGCATGGCACCCACCTCCGCTTCTAGTCTAGGAGCAGGATGTGGAGGCCGCATCGGGCATATGTCCAGGCGCAGGCGGTCCTCCTCCTATGATGCTGTGAGGCGGTGTCTAGTTCGGGGCTGGAAAGCGACCTACAAGAACCCCGGCATTTGACACTCTCAAACGGCCGGGCCTAGAATCAGACCTACGCCTGGCGGACCGGGGGTCTGTCGCGGCTTCCGAGAAGGGTGTGGCCGATGGAGAAGTTTTACATCACGACGCCGATATACTATGTGAACGACGTGCCGCACATCGGGCACGCCTACACGACAATCGCCGCGGATGCCGCTGCCAGGTTCCACCGGCTGGCCGGCCGCGACGTGTACTTCGCGACCGGCACCGACGAGCACGGCCTCAACATCGAACGCGTGGCACGCGCCCACGGGGTGGAGCCCCAGGCCTGGGCCGACAGGATCTCCGCGGCGTTCCGCGATCTCTGGGCGGGTCTCCACATCGCCTATGACGGCTACATCCGCACGACCGAGCCCGGGCACGAGCGGGTGGTGCAGGCGATCTTCACACGGCTGTACGAGCAGGGGGACATCTACAAGGGCACATACGAGGGGTGGTACTGCTCCTCGTGCGAGTCGTTCTATCCCGAGGCCGAGCTCGGAGCGGACCGCACCTGTCCGGTGCACACCGGCAGGCCGGTCGAGTGGAACGCCGAGGCCTGCTATCTCTTCCGCCTCTCCAGGTACCAGGACTGGATTCAGAGCCACATCGAGCGCCACCCCGGATTCATCGAGCCCGAGGCGCAGCGCAACGAGGTGCTGAGCTTCATCCGGTCCGGGCTGAGGGATATCGCGGTCAGCCGGTCCACATTCAAGTGGGGCGTGCCGCTTCCCTTCGACCCAGACCAGGTGGCCTATGTCTGGATTGATGCCCTGATCAACTACATCACGGTTGTCGGATACGGTGACGATCTGGAGCAGTTCCGGAGGTTCTGGCCGGCCGAGGTGCACCTGGTAGGCCGGGACATTTTGAGGTTTCATGCCGTGATCTGGCCCATCGTGCTGCACGCAGCCGGGCTGGAACCCCCCCGACAGATCTTCGCCCACGGATTCCTGACGTTCGGAGGGCAGAAGTTCAGCAAGTCGCTTGGGATCATCCTTGACCCGGTGGCCGTCAGCCGCGAGCTGGCCGAGAGATCAGGGGCCGAGCCGGCGGTGGCGGTGGACGCGCTGCGCTACTTTCTCCTCCGCGAGGTTACCTTTGGCGCCGACGGCGACTTCAACCAGCCGGCCCTGATCGGCCGGTTCAACGCCGACCTGGCCAACGACTACGGCAACCTGCTCAACCGTACCCTCCCACTTGTCGAGCGTCAGTTTGGTGGAGTGCTGCCCGCGCCGGGTCCGGCAGAGGGGACCGACGCAGCGCTGGCTGATCTCGCCCGCGCGGTTGTGGCTGAGGTCGGCGAGCATGTGGGCCGCCTCAACTTCAGCCAGGCACTGGCCGAGGTGTGGAGACTGCTGGGCGCGGCCAACAAGTACATAGACGAAGAGGCGCCGTGGTCGGCCATCAAGCAGGGCCGCACGGATCGGGCAGGGACGATCCTGTACAACACGCTAGAGGCACTGCGGATCGCGACCATCGTGCTTTCCCCGGTAATGCCGGTTGCCACCCTGCGGGTCTGGGATCAGCTCGGCATCGAGCAGCCGCTGGAGGCGCAGCGGATCGAGGATGCCAGGCGGTGGGGCGGGCTGGGTTCGGGCCTGCGCGTGCGGATCGGAAACCCCATCTTCCCGCGCATAGACACACGGCCCAGGCCCGTCGCGACCACCGTGGCAGTCGCAGCCAGAGAGGGAGGAAACACCGTGGGCGAGATCACTATCGAGGAGTTCAAGCGTCTGGACGTGCGCATCGGCGAGGTTACCGCGGCCGAGAGAGTGCAGGGCACGGACAAGCTGGTCAAGTTGACGGTGGACATAGGCGACGAGGTGCGCACGATCGTGGCCGGCATCGCCACTCACTACCAGCCGGCCGACCTGATCGGCCGGCGCATCGTGGTGCTGGCCAACCTGCAGCCGCGCAAGGTGCGCGGCGTCGAGTCGCGCGGGATGCTGCTGGCGGCGACGTGGGGGGACGACGAGGTGGCGATCCTCACGGTGGACGGCACGCCGCCAAGGGGGTCCGGCGTTTCCTGACAGGTTGCGGCTCCCTCGGGCGCCCGGTAGACTGAAGAGGTGATCCTCAACCTCTTCGACTCTCACACTCACCTGGACGACGGGGCTTTTGACCCCGACCGGGCGGCCGTGCTGGACCGTGCCCGGGCTGCGGGAGTGGGCGGGTTCGTCACCATCGGCACATCGCTGGCCTCCAGCCGCCGTGCCGTGGCCCTCGCAGAACAGCACGGGGATGTGTTCGCGGCCGTGGCCATTCATCCCCACGACGCGGGTGATGCCACGCCCGAGGCAATGCGCGAACTGGCGGCGCTGGCCCGTCATCCCAGAGTGGTGGCCGTGGGTGAAACCGGGCTCGACTACTACCGTACGTTTGCACCGCGGGAGGCCCAGGCGAGCGCGTTCCGCGCGCACCTGGACCTGGCGCGTGAGATGAACCTCCCGGTGATCGTCCACAACCGTGACGCCCATCAGGACGCGATGCGAATCCTGGACGAAGGCGCGCCCTCGGCAGTTGTCATGCACTGCTTCTCCGGATCAATCGAGATCGCCCGGTCCTTTCTGGACAGGAACTGCTATCTGGGGTTGGGCGGACCGTTGACCTACCGCAATGCGCGCCGGACCCAGGAGGTGGCGCGCTTCGTCCCTCCGGACCGGCTCCTCCTCGAAACCGACGCCCCGTACCTTCCGCCTGAGCCGCACCGTGGCCGGCGCAACGAGCCGGCCCATCTACCTCTGGTGGCCTGGGCCGCGGCACACGCCCGCGGCGTCTCCGCCGGCACGGTTGCCGAGATTACGACGTCCAACGCCAGGGTGGTCTTCAACCTCGCGCAGTTTGTGGCGCACTCGTGATAGGGCCCGCGCGCGCCGCGTCCGTCCTGCGCTTTGCTTCTGGGATGCTGGCCGCGCTACTGCTGGCGGCCGCTGTCCCGCCTGCCCTTGCCGCGCCCGCCGAAGACCAGGAGATCCGGATCGGCCGGCAGGCCGTCACCGAGATCGAGGCCAAGTTCAAGATCGTCAAGGATGCCGCGGTCACTGCCCGGGTGAACCGTATTGGCGCCGCCGTATCCGCTGTCTCCGATCGCCCGCGCCTTCCGTACAGCTTCAAGGTGGTGGAGTTCGACCAGGTCAACGCCGTGGCGCTGCCGGGCGGGTTCATTTACGTGACAACCGGTCTGCTCAGGTTCGTCCGTAGCGACCACGAGCTGGCCGCGGTCATCGCTCACGAGGTGGCGCACGCCGCGCTCGCCCACGGCATGGAGATGATGCGCCGCGCGAACCAGGCAGCGTTCGTCACCCTGCTGGTTGCGATCTTCGCCCGCGACGCCAACCTGGCGCAGGGCGCGCAGATCTTTTCCACCGGCCTGCTCTCGGGATATGCGCGCGACCTCGAGCGCGACGCCGATCTCGCCTCGATTGCCTACCTGTCCAAGACCGACTACAGCCCGGTCGCGGTGCTGACCGTACTGGAGCGGCTGGTGCGACTGGAGCAGCTCTCTCCACGGCCCGATCCGGGCGCCTTCGCCCAACACCCCAAGATCGCCGAGCGCGTGCAGTATGTGGAAGCCGAGCTGCGCGCGCGCCGGATTCCGCTAATAAGGAGGGTTCCGGCCAACTACCTGGTGCTCTCTGTGCGGGAACACTCTGAGGAAGGCGTGGAGGTTGCCGACCTCTTGGTCAACGGCCGTCCGATCGTTCGGCTGCCGGATCCGGCCAGGATCAAGGAGGCGGCCGACTTACTCGACCGGCTCTTCGACACGGACCTCGAGCCATTCGAGGTATCCGCGGCCGCGTATCCGGGGGGCTGGGGCGTGTTCGCCCGCGGATGGGCGGTGTTCCGATTCACCACCAGGGACGTCCCTCCCGAGGGTGGATCGGTACGCGATCTGGCTGTGACGACTGCCTTCCGCCTGCGCGCCGCCATAGACGAAGACATCCGCCGTCGCCGGCTGCAAGGGTAGCGCAGCCCCGCATCGCGGCCCGTGTAGTGGCCCGTGGCGTACCCGTACCGTAGCCCCATAGCGTGGCCCCCAGGTTGGTCTAAGGGTTGGTCTAGGGGCGTTGACACCGGGGAACATCCCAGGTAACCTGCATACCGACCGGTCGGTATGTGGAGAGGAGAGGCCGTTGCCCCGCCAGAGGGCCGATCAACCTGGCGTCCGCAGCCGCATCCTGAACTCGGCGCTGCGCGAGTTCTCGCAAAGGGGATACCACCGGGCCATTCTGGACGAGATCGCCACCGGTGCCGGGGTCAGCAAGGGCGCGGTTTACTGGCATTTTGAGAACAAGGGAGAGCTGTTCCTGGCGGTTATCCGGCAGGAGATCTCTCGGCTGATCGAGCACCTCGAGGGCGTTGCCCGCGGGGGCGGCGGTTCCATGGGCGACGGGTACGCGGGCAAAGGGCATGCGGGCGAAGGGTCCGCGGTCGCGCGCCTGCGGGCCGTGGTTGCCGCGGCCGTTGTCTACTACGCGGACCACCCGGAGTTCTGCAATCTGCTGCAGCTCTCCACGCTACCCGTGGGGTTGGAGTTGACCCGAGAGGTGGAGAGCATGGCGCGCGACATGTACCGGCAGGGCAGGGAGATGGTCGGCGCCCTGGTTCGAGAAGGTGTGCACCGTGGCGAGCTGGATGCGGGCCGGGCCGGCGTGGCTGCTCCGCTGCTGGTGGCGCTGCTGGACGGCTTGATGTCACAATGGATCGTTGACCGCAGGGGCGTTCCGCTGCGGCGCCTGGCACCGGATGTTGCCGGCGCTTTCCTGGAAGGAATAGTCAAACGCGCGGGTTGAGTTGTCAGAGATAGACCCCTCTGTGGGATATCGCAAGGGAAGGAAGGAGCTTGTGCCGATGCGTCGCTGGTGGTGGGTCTTCTTGATTGCGCTGATCGTGGTGGCCGCTGGAGCGGTGCTGCGTGGTCGGGGGAGCCCTCCCGCGGCGGACCAAACCGCGCCGGTTCTGATCCCCGTCGAGGTCGTCGCGGTGGAGCAGGGAACGGTGTCGCACGCGGTCGAGGTCAGCGGCACAGTGACCGCATTCCGCACGGCCGAGATCTTCCCCAAGGTGAGCGGCCGCGTCGCCCGCGTGCTGGTCCAGGACGGCGCCCGGGTGGCCGCGGGGCAGGCGCTCATCGAGCTCGATCCGGCGGACCAGCGGACCGACCTGGCGCAGGCCGAGGCCGCTGTTGCCTCAGCCGAGGCCCGGCTGGCCCTGCTGGAGGGCGGGCTCCGGCCGCAGGAGCGTCAGGTGATCCAGAACGCCGTCACGCAGGCCCAGAACCAGGTGAAGGCAGCGGAGACACAGGCCGCGCTGGCTCAGGCGGCGCTGCGGGTTGCCGAGGACAACCTGCGCCGTCACGAGCAACTGATGCGGGACGGCGCAATCGCCCAGGCACAGGTGGATCAGGCGCGGCTCCAGCAGGACCAGGCCCGCGCGGCGGTGCAGGCGGCGCAGGCGCAGACCGAGATCGCCCGGGCGGCGCTCGACTCCGCGCGGCAGCAGTTGACCGTGGCCGAGAGCGGCGCCAGGAGCGAGGAGCTGCGGGCCGGGCGCGCCCAGGTGGAGCAGGCCCGCGCGGTCGCGGCAATGGCCCGGCAGCGGCTGGGGCACATGACCCTGCGGGCGCCCTTCTCCGGGCGGGTGTCCGGCCTGACCGCCTCGGTGGGGGATCACCTCGTCTCAGGTGACTTTGCGGGCCGGGCTGGCTATGCCGCGCTGGTCTACGACGACCAGGCAATGGAAGTGGAGGTCAAGATCGGTGAGCGCGAGATCGGGCTGATCAAGCTGGGCATGCGCGCGACGCTGCGACTGGAGGGTGCGCCAGACCAGCCGGCCGAGGCCACGGTCCGGCTCGTCACGCCGATGGCCGATCCCGTCAGCAGGGCGGCCAGTGTTCGGCTGCGGTTGAAGCCGGGCGCGGCGGCCGCGGTGCCCGGAACCTTCGCGCGCGGCGAGGTCGTCGTCGAGCAGCGCTCTGGCGTCCTCGTTGTGCCGAAGGTCGCGGTCTCCGGCGGTGACCAGCCGGTCGTTCGGGTCGTGGTGGACGGCGCGGTTCAGGTTCGATCTGTCACGCTGGGCTTGGTGCAGGGTGGTCGGGTTGAGGTGCGCACCGGCGTGGCGCTCGGCGAACAAGTGATCGTGCTGGGGCCGGAAGTGCTGGCCCCAGGGACCAGGGTACGGGCGGTGGCCCGCTAGTGTCGCTCTCAGGAATCGCCGTCCGCCGCCCGGTCTTCGTGCTGATGGTCATCAGCGCGCTCATGGTGCTTGGCCTGGTTTCATACACGCGCCTGCCCGTCGAGCTCACCCCGGACATCCAGTTCCCGTTCGTGAGCGTGACCGTGGTCTATCCGGGCGCAGGTCCGGAAGAGGTGGAACTCCTCGTCGCCAAGCCGCTGGAGGAACAGATCTCCAGCCTGCCCGATGTGCGCGAGGTCCGCAGCATCGCAGGCGAAGGCATCGTGCTTGTTCTCGTGCAGTTCGAGCTGGGTGTCAGCGTGGATGCAGCGGCCGCGGACGTGCGGCAACGCGTGGACATAGCGCGGGCGGGCTTTCCCAGGGACGTCGAGCAGCCGATCGTGCAGAAGCTTGATGTCGGCGCCATGCCGGTGCTCAACATCGGGCTGAGCGGCTCGAGGTCTCCGCGCGAGCTGCGGCGGATCGCCGACGACGTGGTCAAGCCGCGGCTCGAAAGGGTATCCGGCGTGGCCGCCGTGAACGTCACCGGCGGCCGCGTCCGCGAGATCCGCGTCGAGGTGGACCAGGAACGGTTGCGGGCGTTCGGGCTTGCCCTGTCGCAGATCGAGGATACGCTGCGCGCCGAGAACTTGAACATGCCCGGCGGCAAGGTGACCGAGGATTCCCGGGAGTTCCTGGTCCGGCTGGCAGGGCAGTTCACGAGTCTGGAGGAGATTGCCGATCTGCGGGTGCTTCGTCGCGACGGCAGCACCGTCCGCCTGGGCGACGTGGCCACGGTACGTGACGCCGAGAAGGACGCCACCCAGTACACGCGCCTGAACGGCAGAGACAGCGTTGGGATCACGGTCCAGAAGCAGGCCGGCGGCAACACCGTCAAGGTCGCCGACGGCGTGCGCAAGGCAGTCGCTGAGCTGCGCCGCACGCTGCCCGGCGACCTGACCTTCGCCATCGCCCAGGACCAGTCGGTCTTCATCCGCTCATCGGTCGCCGACGTGCAGGGCAACCTGCTGCTTGGGGCGATCCTGGTGGCCATCGTGGTCTTCCTGTTCCTGCACAACGTGCGCAGCACACTCATCATCGCACTGGCGATGCCGACCGCGATCATCGCCACCTACCTGCCGATGTTCTTTGCGGGATTCACGATCAACATGATGTCGCTGCTCGGCCTGGCGGTATCGGTGGGCGTGCTTGTGGACAATGCCATCGTGGTCACCGAGAACATCAACCGGCACCTGGACCTCGACCCGACGCCACAGGACGCGGCACGGGAGGGCTCGCGCGAGATAGAGCTGGCGGTGATGGCCAGCTCGATGACTAATGTCGCCGTGTTCGTGCCGATCGCCTTCACCAGCGGCATCGTCGGGCAGTTCTTCCGGCAGTTCGGGCTCACAGTCGTTTTCGCCAACCTGCTGTCGGTCCTCATCGCGTTCACGCTGACGCCGATGCTGTCTGGGCGCTGGCTGAGGCGGAGGAACTACGCCGGGACCTGGCGGGGGCGCCTGTCCGACCGGTGGGATGCCGCCTACGACGTGCTGGTGCGCCGGTACCAGGGATGGCTGTCCTGGTGCCTGCGGCACCGGGGAGCCACGCTCGGGCTGGCGACCCTGGCATTCGCGGCGAGCATGGCACTGGTGGCCTCACCGCTCATCGGCAAGGAGTTCTTCCCCGTCTCCGACACCGGCGAGTTCCGAGTCCAGCTCGACATGCCCCAGGGCAGCTCGCTGGCCCTGGCAGATGCGGCCGCGCTGAAGGCAGAGGCGATCCTGCGGCAGACACCAGAGGTGAAGACCGTCTTCACGATGGTGGGTGCCTCCTCGCTGGGCTTTGGGTACACCACGCCGGGATCACAGAAGGCAGACATCTTTGTGAGTCTGGTTGACCGGGGCGAGCGCACGCGCGCGCTCGCGCAGATCATGGACGCTCTGCGCACGGAGATGGCCGTCATCCCCGCAGCGGAGGTGAAGATCTCCTCGACCAGCGGGGTCGGAGGCGGCGAGGCGCCGGTGCAGGTCGAGATCTCGGGGCCCGATCAGCGCCGTCTCGCGGATCTGGCGGCGAGGGTCGAGGAGATCGTGCGCACCACCCCCGGCGTGGTAAACGTGGACAACTCCCTGGCCCTGGGCAAGTCCGAGATCCAGGTTACGCTCGACCGCGCCCGGGCCTCGCGGCTTGGGCTCAACGCCGCCGTCGTCGGCACCGCGCTCCGCAGCGCGATCGAGGGCAGCGCCGTGACCCGGTACCGCGTAGGCGGGGATGAGTTCGACATCACCGTGCGGTCCAGGATCGAAGACCGTAACGCGGTCGAACGCATCGGCGACCTTGCCGTGGGAACCGCTCCCGATGGCACCGCGATACGCCTGCGCGACGTGGCCTCGCTGCACGAGACGCGCGGTGCGGCCTCAGTGCAGAGGAAGAACCGGGCACGGCTTGCGGTCGTCTCGGCCGACCTGAAGGAACGACCGCTGGGCGCGGTCATCGCCGACATCGAGAAGAAGACGGACGCCCTGACGCTCCCGCCCGGGTACGAGGTCTTCTTCGGCGGAGAGGCACAGATTCAGGCCGAATCGTTCCGGGATCTGCTGACGTCGCTGGCGCTGGCGATCGTCTTCGTGTACATGGTGATGGCTGCTCAGTTCGAGTCGTTGCTGCACCCCTTGACGGTCATGTTCACGCTGCCGCTGGCAGCGGTGGGCGTCTTCCCGCTGCTGTTGGCCACGCGCATCAACGTGAGCATCATGTCGCTGCTGGGGATCATCATGCTCACGGGCATCGTGGTGAACAACGCCATCGTGTTCGTGGACTACGTCAACCAGCTGCGCGCCCGCGGCCGGTCGCGGTGGGACGCCCTGATCGAGGGCGGGGGAGTCCGTATGCGGCCGATCCTGATGACCTCGCTCACGACGATCCTCGGCGGACTGCCGGTGGCGCTCGGGCTGGGCACCAGCGGCGCCGAGTGGCGCCAGCCGCTGGGCATGGCGGTGTTGGGAGGGCTCCTGACGTCCACATTCCTGACGCTGCTCGTGATCCCGGTGGTCTATTCGCTGCTGGACGACCTGGTGGCGAGGTTGTTCCCACGCGCAGCCGCGGCCGTGCCTTCGGGTGAGCCCGCGGGCCTTGCCTCCGCGCAGCCGGCAGGTACTGGTGGTCAGGGTGCCGGTGGTCATGGCGCCGGAGACGGGGACGACGACGGCGAGCAGTAGGCCCTGCAGGGTGTCATGAGGTGCTATAATGAGAGTTAGCGCGCCCGTAGCTCAGTGGATAGAGCGGCGGCCTCCGGAGCCGTAGGTCGGGGGTTCAAGTCCCTCCGGGCGCGCCAGTAACTCCCTCGCGCGCCAGAAACTCCCTCCCAGCAAGGGCTTTCGACCATCGGCACCTCCGCTCACCCCCTCAGGGATGCTGTCGAGTCGTTCTTGCTCACCAAGCGTGTAGCTGGCTGCACACAGGCGACGCTGCATACCTACCGCGAATGGCTGGAGCAGTTCCTCGCCGGCGTTCCAGAGGTGACCGTGCTCACGGTGCGGCAGTTCTTCGCGCACCTCCAAGAGCGCGGGTTGTCAGCCTCTCGCCAGCACCAGGGCTACCGCACGCTCAAGACGTTCTTCAGGTGGTGCGTCGAGGTTGGCACCCTCACCGAGAACCCTCTTCGCGGCTTCACCATGCGCTGCCCCAAGACGCTGCCCGACGTGCCCACCGAAGAGGAACTGCGGGCCGCGCTCGCCACCTGCCCCGAAACGCTGCATGGCACGAGGAACCGGGCGCTGCTCCTGGTGCTCGCCGATGCGGGCCTGCGCGCCAGCGAACTGCTCCACTTGCTGGTTGAGGACTGGCGACCGGCCGACCGCGGCCTGTTCGTGCGTGAGGGCAAAGGCCGCAAGGACCGAGTGGCCTTCGTCGGCCCCACCACGACGAGGGCGCTGAAGGCATGGCTGGCGCGTCACCCGCAGCCCGCGACTGAATCGTTCCTGTTCTGCGACCGCGCGGGCCGACCGCTGAAGCACCGGCACCTGCTGCAAATCATGCACAGGCTCTCTGCGAAGGTCGGCCTGCCTGCACACCGTAGGTTTCACCCTCACGCCCTGCGGCACTTCGCCGCGACAAGCTGGCTTCGGGGCGGGGCAGGGTTGGATGAAGTCAGACGGCTGCTTGGGCACGAGAGCCTGAGCACCACGCTGCGCTACAGCAGCCTAGTGGGGGCGGACCTGCAGAGGGCGCACAAGAGGGCCGGGGCCATCGAGCGGCTGAGGCTCGCGTAGACCATCGCGCAGCATGACAACACGACGCTGCTGCAGAAGGGGTGCATCCGTGGGGGCGGACAGATGCGGGAGGTGACTGCGATGGAAAGGGACGGTGACGTGTCGTGCGATTTCTCGCGTTTGGTGTAGTCATCGGATTACTCCTCGGTTCAGTCGCTGCTGCCACTGGGCAGCGTCTGTATCTCTTCAACGGGCATGAGCTCCTTAGTCTGTATGGTAGCGGCGAGTCGGCCCGCGGCAACGCATACATTGCCGGTGTGGTGGATAGCATGACGTGGACCGCGTATGGCGGCTCGGACGCGGTGCCACTGTTCACTCGGGCAGCCAAGTGTCTCCGCGAGGGGCAGAATCCCTCAACGGTGGCGCTTAGGGCCAGTCTGGAGCGGCGCGACTTCGTGGCCGTCGGAGTATCCGGGGCGAGCCCTCCAAGCGGCCTGACACCGGGATGGCAGTTCGGGGCTCCAGCACCGCGTGCGGTCGCGTACAACGTCGTGCAGACCTGCAGCCGATAGGGGCTCACAAAGGAGGGAACGCTATGGAGCGAACGGAGTTCGACGCTCTATTAGACCGCCTGCGCATTGTGGAGCGGCGTTTGCGGCTAGTCTTCATCGTCTTGGCGCTGAGCCTTGTCGCATTCGTCACCCTCATAGTCCCGGTGCAGCAAGCCGATTCGCAGCCATCTACACTACGTGCCCGAGCCGTTGAGATTGTGGACGAAGGCGGTAGAAGGCGCATCACCCTGGACGCGGTCGCCGGCGAGCCAGCACTGCGGTTTTGGGACGCAACGGGGACGGCGAACATCGTGCTCAGTGCGGGTCCAGCAAAACCAGGGTTCCTCTTCCTGGACGCGGTCCAGAGGTCGTACGTCATGCTGGACCCCGCCGGGGTCCTGTTTGTGAGCCCAGCAGGGCAAGCGAGCATGGGAGTTGACACCAGGGGACCCGCACTCTGGTTCGTGGACTCTACCGGGAGGGTCTTCTACAGGATACCCTAGTCCAAAGTCCAACTCACGCGCCTGAACCGGCCCGGCCGGCCAGACCTGTTCCACCCCACAAAGACCGTAACTGTCGCGTCACAGGTCCTACTACGCGACCGCCAGGGCCTGCGAGAAGCCTTCAGGGCCGATTCTCCCGGGGTTCGCCTTGGTCTTCCTGCGCCCATCGCGCCCATGCGGCCTCTAGCCGCATCCGTGCGCGCTCCTGCTGACGTGCCCGCTCGAGCCTCTTCCGGCACAGCGCAGAACACAGCCGGGCATGAGACCGGCGGGCAAGAAACGGCGCGCCGCATAGGACGCAGACCCGCTGCCGTAGCGGCGGCTGGGTGGGCGGCTTGCGGCCCGGCCGCCACCGTCGGGACCACCTCTGCCCGGCCACCTCGTCCCCCTTTCTCGGCCGCGCGTCGCGCCGCCGTCAAAACCCTCGTCCTCCCAGCTTCAACAACCTCACTGCAGGGCTTCAAGACCAAGAGCTCAAGACCAAGAACAAGTGCTTATGTTGCCGTGGGCAACGGTGGCCGGAACCGAACGGCTGAAACCCGCCGGCCGTCAGGGTCCCGAATCGCCGACAGGAAGATGAGCCCGGCCTCGCGCAGTCGGCGGTACACCCTGGCGACCGTGCCGGGGTCGAACCCGGCAAGGCTGCCAATTAGTCGGCACGGCGCGGCGAAAGTCACCGGGCCCCCGAGGTCCCTCTGGTGCGTGGCGAGCGCCACGAGCACCAATCGGTCCACGGCGTCGAGGCCCCGTTCTCTCCCGACGAACAGGGCAGCCTCCGCCGGCGACCGGGTACGCCGTCGGGTCTCGATGATGGACAGGGCCACTCGCTCTGCCTCCTCAGACGTGAACGGGTGCGAACCGGGCGCGCACCGCTTGGCCCATTCGCGCGCCCACCGGACAATCTCCACGTCAGAGACACCCGCCGTCAGTTTGCTGCCAACCAGCCGCGCCAGGGTGATATTCCGCTCTCCCTCGGGGACTCCGAAGTGCTCGGCGGCCCGTCGGCTGGCGGCCCATTCCGAAGGTGTTTGCGCGGCCTGCAAGAAGGCCTCCCAGGCCACGGGCAGCGGAGCCAGGGCATCGAGGCCGGTCAGCCAAGCGCGGCCCGTGGAGGGGGGTGCGACGAGAAACCGGCCCTCGGCGAGCAGGTCAACGTCTTCAACCAGCCGCAGTCGTGATGGTATCGGCCCGACCGCGCGGAAGAGTCGGTGATGCCCGCGCGGGGATTCAAACATGGTCGTCGCCGGCAACGGAAGTTTCTTCCCCCGAGCCAGCGAGACCAACGCTTCCTCGCCGACGAGAGAATCTACGTCGAAGTCCACCAACCCGCCGAAACCGCCCAGGACAATCCCAATGTCGGCCCCGGGGTGCGTCTCGATGAGCCGGCGTACTTCATCGGCTGACTGCCGGCGCCGCTGCCAACCCCGCCAGGGAACGGCCGGCTGCTTCGTGCCGGGCAAGACCGGAATCGCGTTCAACCCGCGACCGTGGTACTCGTTCGCAAAGGCCCCAAAAGGGCCGGTCGCGCTCATCCGGGTATCCCCGGTCCCGTCGGCCCCGCAGACCCCCTTCTTGCCCGGTTTTCCTGGCGTTTTTCCAGACGTTTCGAGGGGGCCCCGGCCAGCCTGCCCCGATACCAGCGTCGGTCCCTGGCGCGCTTCAACAGCCGCGCCGCAGAAGCCGGGTCCACTGGCTCCATGCGGGCCCCGTCGCAGCGGGCATGCCAGGCCTCCGCTCCGGGCAGGACGCCGCAGGTGACGCCGCACTTCGGGCACCGAACGGCGATGAGGTCGAGGCAACGGTCGTGGGCGACGATGGCGGCGAGCTCCTCGGGGGCGCCGTTCATCGCGACACCTCGGGGAACAGCGGGACCTGCTGTGGCCTATCAGGGTCCTCGACGTGCCAGAACTTCAGCCCGAGGCCGACCTGTTCGCCGCAGCCGCGCACAACAGGGAAGCCGTGCTCTCCGAACGCGGCGAGTGACGCCCACCAACGTCGGCGTGATGCTCGTTCTTGGTGGCACACGAACTCTGCGCCGATGCGGGCAAGTTGGTCGAGAACCGTGCGGTCATTCGCCCATGCCCGGGGCTGCCGGAGCATGTGCAGGTCGGGATTGACGGACTTCACAAAGGTACGCCGGCCGTTGAGGAACCGGACGCAGCCGACGACACGGCCGGCCTGATTACGGACAGGAACCCGCTCGTGCAGGGTTTTGCCTAATGACGTCGAATGGGATAAAATCGGGGAGGTCAACACAATCACTCCTCTCTCGGCAGCGACCCGGCCGGTGCCCTAGGAAGCGTCAGGCCGGGCCGCTGTTCATTAGCGCAGGCCCGCATGGGCCTGTGTCTTGCGCGCGCGGTCCTCGGTAAACTTCTGGAGCGACCGCGCTGGAATCAAACGCCGTCCTGTTGCGGTTCGGAGCGCCTTCAACTTATGAGTATCCGTCCACCAGAGGACTGTGGACCGCGAGACACCCATCCTGCGAGCAACCTCTGCGGGCGTGAAGAAATGCACCATCGTCTCACCCTCACTATGTGTTTGCATCGAAAATGGAAACTGCAAGGAAACTGCAAAACCCGCTGGCCAAGCGGCACGACGGCCTTCCCGGGTTGGCGTGCCCCGGGTGACACCGCCGGACGACGGGCGCCGCCGTCACCGCGCGGGCGCCCGTTTAGTTGTCAAAGTGCAACCCGCCGCCACTGCCACCAGCTGCAACAGGAAAATCTAGCAAAATCATAGAATATGAAGAGCAGACGAAGCAACACAGAAGAGGCATCACTATCGTGACGTCAGCCAGGACCCGCGCTGTGAAGGCGTTGCGGCCGTCGGTTTCGGCTCTTGAGGCAAGAAAACTTGCGGCTACCGTGACGCTGGACGGCCGGCTGGGCGTTGACCTGTACTTCGTTTCGGATGAACGGGGTGGCCCGCGCGAGGTGCTGGAGCCTTGGTTTGCCGTGGAGTTCGCCCCACAAGAAATGACTGCCAGCGATGGAACGATTCGCCCTCAGATGAAGCCGATTGGATTCCTGCTCACCGAGTTCACCGCAGGGCGCGTTGGTGTGGGAGCAGACGCCACTCCTGTCGAGCGCAGGCTTGTTCAGAAGGAGCGGGGGCTGCTCAATGAGCTGGCTAACCGCTACCTTTCCGAGCCGGGCCAAGAGTTACCTGGAACTGCTCCAAAATACCTGCGCTGGCACCGCCAGAAACCCGACCCGTGGGACCGCTATCGAGACTTCCTGAGGGAGTACTACCTGGCCGTGGAAACCCTTCTTGCGCGCGGGGGCCGCAAATGCCGCTGGAAGCCGGTAAGCCTTAGGGCCGAGATTGCCAAGATGGAGCAGGACGTGCTCGACCCACACAAAACCTGGCAGGCTTGGAAAAAATGGGGACTCAGGATTCCTATAGACGCCCTGCCAACGTCGTTTGTCAGCACCAAGAGCCTCTTCGAGGCTGCGCTGGCGGAAGTCTGGTGGTGCGTGCAACGCCATCGCTCGGCCCGTCGGTGCAAGTTGTGCGGCGGATGGTTCGTCCCGTCGGGAATACGTCCGTGGTTGCAGAGATACTGCGCGCCCCACCGCCAGGAAGGCAGCGCAGCCCGGCACCGAGCACGACGCCGCAGGAACCCGAAGCGGCCGCAGGCAAGATGACCGGAGGCAAGATGACCGAGGGCAAGCCTCGTGGGGAGTTTGTGGAAAGACAGGCGGCATGAATCGCGCGCCGGGGCGCGGGGGGGTGCCCCCACTCCGGACACCATCGGGGAGGTGGAGAAGGTGGAGCAGGCCGATAAGAAAGCCGTGGTTCACCCCGCCGGAATCCTTGCTGGGAGCGGGTTTCAGACAGTGGATAGAGCGGCGGCCTCCGGAGCCGTAGGTCGGGGGTTCAAGTCCCTCCGGGCGCGCCAGTAACTCCCTCGCGCGCCAGAAACTCC
>Ga0194111_10000296_pt1 | contig 60941 bp, 35 predicted proteins | sample TA2KigC300mmetaG_FD_146194 | JGI IMG/M metagenome (GOLD analysis project Ga0194111, IMG submission 146194) | Freshwater microbial communities from Lake Tanganyika, Tanzania - TA2015033 Kigoma Deep Cast 300m | ecosystem: Environmental > Aquatic > Freshwater > Lake | place: Tanzania: Lake...
GCCCGGCCCTTCGCCTATCGCATAGCCGCAGTTCTCCGCGCTGATCTTCGCGCTGTTGGTCACGAGCAGGTTGCCGTTCACGGTCACGCACAGCCGGTTTGATTCCCCATTCGCCGTGGTCGTGTTCGCCAGATGCGTCCACATGCCGCCCTGGATCGCGCAGTCGCCCGTGATCGTGAAGTTCGTGAACACGCCTTTGCCCGGATAGACGGTCGCGACGGTGACCGTGCCGGCGTAGGTCGCATCCTGGGACCAGGAGGCCACGATATTGGTCGCGCCCGCGTCCCAGGTCAGGTTGCTGCTCGAAGCGACCCCGAGTTTGACAGCGGTCGCGGCGGTGGGCAGCACGTTGTTGGCCCAGTTTCCCGCCGTGCTTGCCTTGCCGTCGCCCGCCCCGCCGGTCCATGTGCCGTTGGGAAAGGCGAGGTTGGAGATAACCAGGTCCGCTGTGTAGGGGGAACTCGCGTACAGTCCGGTGGCCAGCGTCACCGTCACCGTCGTGGCATATTGTTTGGCATCGTCCAGCAACGGCGTCACCGTCAGATTCGTGCTCGACGCCCCGGCGGGAATGACGATGTTCGTCCCCAGGTTGTTCACGTAGTTCGTCCCGGCCACCGCCGTGCCGCTGACCGTGAAGTTCACTGTCACCGCTTCGTTCGTCGCCGTGGCGGGGCGGCTGAACGTGAACGTACCCGGAACCAACCCCTCCTCCGAGGCGTCGGCTGTCTTCTGGATTCCAATCTGGCCCGTCATGAACACGGACGCCGGACTGGCCCATTTGTCGCCGGCGCTGTTGGTGGCGTAGTACCGGTAGTAGTAGAAGGTGTTGGAACTCAGTCCCGTGATGTTCGTCGTCAACGTCGCTCCGGTTGCATACGTGCCGGGGAGATCGTTCGTGTTCGCCCAGGTGGATGTGGCCCAGTTCGTGCCGCCGTCCGCCGGGCCCCACAGCAGTTTCACCTTCACGTTGGACGGATCGCCGCCGTCGTCGGTCAGCGTGCCATTGAAATTCGCGCTGTTCAGCATGATGTTCGTCGCGGCGGCATTGGCCACTCTGGGGGACCCCAGAACCGCATACCGCACGATCACGATGCCGGACCCGCCGTTGCCGCTCGTTCCACCATTGCCGCAACCGCCACCGCCGCCACCGGTGTTTGGGCTTCCATTGCCGGCCACGGCAGTCGCGACTCCGCCTGTACCACCGCCATACGATGCCCCCCCCGCCGTCCCCGGGGTTGTGTACAAGCCGCCGCCACCGCCACCGCCGTATTGCTGATAGGCGCCCGTCTCAAAACTGTTGGTTATGCCAATGCCGCCTGCGCCGCAAGCCGAGGACGATGGCGCGCTTTGGCCCTGCCCGCCGGCGCCGCCGCCGCCACCCGATGGGTACGGCGCACTCGTCTGGCCTGCATTATTTCCGCCGACATTGCCCTGGGTGTTTGTGCAGTCTCCGGCTGCGGTAGTGCCACCGCTCCAGCCGCCGCCGGCGCCGCTGGAACCGCCGGAACCGGCCTTGGCGGTGGATTGCTGCGATGATCCCCCACCGCCGCCATAGCCCGTCAACGATCCAAAGACTGAATTCTGTCCGCTCGAGCCCACATTCCAGGATCCCCCGTTCGTTCCAGCGCCGCCCGCGCCCACGACGATGTTAGTCGCCCCTGCGACCACGGCGTACGAACTGGTCACGATGACGCCGCCGGCGCCGCCGCCGCCGCCGGCGCCAAACCCGCCTGCCCCGCCGCCGGCCACCACCATCGCCTGGACAGTACCTGCCGCCGCAAACGTGATACTGGTCGCGCCCACGGTCTTGAATGTGTGCGCGATCCACGTCTTGCCATCCGCGTCGGTATAGCTCGTCTTCGTCCCGCCCGCGGCAAACGCCGTCACGAAGTTCGTCGCGGTGGGGGACCACGCCCCGCCGGTCGAGTTGGTCGCAAAGGCGCGGTACCAGTACTGCTGGCCGTAAGTCAGGCCGCTGAGGTTGGTGGAGACCGACACAGGACCCGTCTTCGGCCCGAAGTTCACCACATTCGGCCAGGCGCCCGTGGAACTGATTCCGCAGTCGTTCGTGCCCCAACAGATGACCATGGCGTCCGCGCTCTGGGTGACCAGCCAGGCATTCAGCGTGGCCGTGCCGATGCCGATCCCCGTCGCGTTGCTCACCGCCACCGTCGGCGGAGCCAGCGACAGGAAGTTCGTGCTGGGCGACGCCCACAGGTTCGTCGCCGCGTTGGTCGCAAAGAAGGTGTAATACGTCGTACCCGCAACGATGCCGGACGACGCCGGGTACGCGATGTTCGTGGACGTCGTGTTCAGCGTGTACGTACCCGCGAAGGCGGTGTTGCTCCAAGCCGACGGATTGTTCGTGCCGTCCGCCGGCCCCCAGTACGCGTACACGTCCCAGGTCGAGTTGCTCCCCGTCAGCGTCAGCGTCGCGTTGAACACCGCCGAGGTCGCCGTGACGGGCGTGGCGTTGCTGTTGACCAGGCCGATGGCGGGGTTGATGTACCGCACGATCACGATGCCGGACCCGCCCTTGCCGCCATGGCCGGTGTTGTTGTTGTCCGGAGCCCCGCCGCCGCCTCCTCCGGTATTGGCCAGGCCATTGGACGCTGTGCCGGTGCCGGCAGTACTGCCGCCAAACAGTCCGTTGCCTCCGCCACCCAGACCGCCAGAGCCGCAGGTCGTGCCTTCAGTCCCGGTGGCTCCGCCACCGCCACCGCCGGCAAAGTAACCATCGGACGGAGTGCCCACCGTGCTCGGAATGAGCCCGGCGAACTGCGTGAACTGCATGCCGTTGCCGCCGTTCCCGCCTATGGTGGCGGTGGCGGGGAAACCGGTCTGTCCCGCTCCGCCGCCGCCGCCGGCACTGAATGGCGAGCCCGAAGCGTACCCCACGCCACCCGTGCTTCCGTAGCCGGTCGCCCCGGCGGGGCCACTGGCGGTCGTATAGGCGGGTTGGTTGGCTGTACCGGCGTTGGTCGCACTATACGCACCGCCGCCGCCGGATCCGCCGTTCGCCCCGGCGGCTTGACCGTTATACGATGCCCCGCCTCCGCCGCCCAGGGCCTTGATCTCCACGCCGGCGCCGCCGCCCTGGCCGAAGTAGGAGGCGAAGCCGTTGGAGCCGGCCTGCGTCTGACCGGTGCCGTAGTTGCCGCCGTCACCAACCGTCACCGTGTAGTTGCTGCCGGCGGCGATGCTGTAGTTCGGCGCCCACACCAGTCCGCCGCCACCACCACCGCCGCCCACACGCCCGCCTCCGCCTCCGCCGCCACCGACCACCAGCACTTCACACTTGCCGCCAACGGTGACGACGAAGTTACTGGCCGTGGCGCTGTTGGTGAACACGTGGATGCGGTATGCGCCGCTCAAACTGGTATAGTTTCCGCCCGTGGCCACAGCGCCTGGCACGGCCGTCAGGAAGTTCGTCGGAGAGGACCAGGCCACGCCATAGGCGTTGGTCGCGTAGGCACGGTACCAGTACTGGATCCCGTAGGTCAGGCTGGAGAGATTGGTGGAGAACGATTGTCCGTTGGTCGCCGGGCCGCAGTCCAGGACGGTCCAGGGGGTGGTCGCATTCGTGCCGTGGTCGTTCGTGCTCCAGCAGAAGAAGAAGGTGGTCGGGGAGCCGTTGGTCGAGATCAGCCTGCCGTTCAGTGTGGCTGTGCCCGCGCCGACCGTCGCGTTGGAAACCGCCACGGTCGGCGGGCCGTAGGTGGTGAAACTCTTTGACCCGCCCGACGTCGCCGCCCACACCCCGCCGGAGGCGTTCTGGGCGTAGAAGTTGTAGTAGTACGCCGTGGCCGGCGTCAGCGTCGGGACTGTGTCGGCCGTATTGGTGGTATACCCTATCTCCCCGACAGTGTTCGTGCCGAAGAAGTTCGTGTTGGCCCACTGGTTCGCGTTCGTGGTCCCGTCCGTCGGCCCCCAGTACACCCACACCGCCGTGGCCGACGTGCCGGTGCTGGTCAGATAGCCGTTGAGATTTGCCGAGGTCTGGGTGATGTTCGTAGCCGGATCGTTGCGGATGGTGGGCAGGTAGGGGTCCATCCACAAATACCGCACGATCACGATGCCCGAGCCGCCCTTGCCGCCAACGTAGTTTCCTCGACACCCTCCACCTCCGCCGCCGGTATTGGCAGTGCCATCATACCCATTTGCCGAATTGTTGTTTCCAGGCGCACCGCCCGCGCTTGCTGTTCCGGGCGTCCCACTATTATAGGTGGCCCCGCCGCCGCCGCCTGCAATCCAACGCGTCCCGTTGCTAACGACACCCGCATTGGCCGCGGCCAGAAGTTCGGAATACGCATTTGTACCTGCGCCCCCGTTGCCCGCTCCCGATGACGAACCTGGCAACCCGACACTACCGGCACCTCCACCTCCTCCGCCCGGAAAGGGTGGGGAGGTGTATCCGGTATTGCCACCATCAAAACCCTGTCGAGGACTCAAGTAGTCGGCATCGCCGCCGAGTTTGCCGCCATTCCCCGACGACTGCCCCCCACCACCTCCTGAACCCCCGGCGCTTCCGCTCTGGCCATCGTACCCGCCTCCACCGCCGCCGCCAACCGCTGTGACAGTGCTTCCGCCGCCAACGTCAAATACAGTATTCGAACCGTTCTTTCCGTTACCGTTTCCGGACGATACCGTGGCGCCATCCCCCCCAACACCGACTTGGATGACATACGTTCTCTGGGAAACGGTATAGTTGTTGGTAAACACCAATCCGCCCGCGCCACCGGCCCCCCCCGCTCCACCACCTCCACCGGCCACCATGAGAACGTCTATCTTGCCATCACCTACGGCATTGACTACCAGGCTCGTCGTTCCCACGTGGTTTGTGAAAGTGTGTACTATCCAATTCGTGCCGCCGGCGTCAGTGTAGTTCGTCACCGTCCCGCCGGTGGCGGACACCGCCTCCGCCCGCGGGGCGAGCGCGGCGAGGAGGAGGGCGACCGTGCAGCAGAGCAAGCACGCTGCACGGCGGGGCAGAAGTGTCCGCCGGAGGCGGATCCGCCTTTGGCGGAAAAATTGAAAGGTGAAAACTGGAATTCGCATGCGCCACCTCCTGTTTTCGGCAGTTGTTCCGATGCTGGTTCCGACACTGTTTCCGACGCTGGTTGCACGGTTCATCGTTCTATCCCCCGTTCTGGCTGCAGATAACCCTTCAACTCAATTGGCTTGATCTGAACCCGATTCCACCCTAGAGTACTATCGATAAATGGAGATGCACCCATGAGCGCGTTGACACTGGAAATACCCGCGGAACTGGCTGATTCGCTGCGAGTTCCCGCCGCGGAACGGAATATCCGCGTACGTTGCGAATTGGCTGTGCGCCTGTACGCGAAGGGGTTGCTGACACTCGGGAAATCGCGGGCGCTCGCCGGCTTGTCCAAATGGGAATTCTGCCAGTTACTCGGCGACGAAGGCGTTCCGCGGCGGTATGACGAGGCGGATCTGAACGCGGACCTGGAGACGCTGGAGACGCTCCGCTGAAAGCGATCTCCAATTCCTCGACGCTCATCGCACTCAGCCGCATCGGACAATTCCCTCTGTTGCCCAGGTTGTTCACGGACGGCGTCTGGATTCCCGAGGCCGTCTGGCGCGAGGTAGTGACCGAAGGAGGGAACCGGCCCGGCGTGCGAGACATAGAAACCGCCTCGTGGTTGCACGTCGTTCAAGTCCGAAACGCGGATTTCGTGTTCAGCCTTTCGCGCGAACTTGACGCTGGAGAGGCGGAAGCCATTGCTCTCTTTCGCGAGCAGCCGTGCGCCGCCATTCTGCTTGACGAGAAGGACGCCCGAAGCGTTGCGCAAACTCTGGCCCAACCCGTGCTGGGTACCGTTGGTGTGCTCGTGTGGGCCCGCAAAAGAACCTTGATTCCCAGTCTGCGCGCTCAATTGGATGCGCTCCAGTCGATCGGCGGGTTTCGGCTGGGCGCGGAGATTCGTCGCGCCGCGTTGCGTAGCGCGGGAGAGATGGAGACATAACGCCGCGCGATGCGCGTTACCGCGACGCATTCCGCTTGTCTTCCGCTCGTTGCGCGATGCCTTCACAGTCTTGGACTCCGTGCCGCCGACTTATTCCGTCATCCGTTTTGCCGCCTGTTCCTGCTTCGTCTTTCTACTTCGTCTCTCCCCCTCCCGCCGTCTATGCCCCGAGACAAGGTAGAAAGACGAGGTAGAAAGACAAAGTATTAGGACAAGGTACTGTCGATTACGTTTCTGTCCCTCAACCCTCAACCATCAACCATTCCCCGCCTCCACCCTCCACCATCCTGCTTTTCAGCGCTCCCGGAATCGGTGGACGCTTACGGCGACGATTACGGATTACGAGGGAGACACGCCATCGTCTACCGCAATCTTCCACCGAATCGCACTCACCACACCATGAGCACCATCCCCGCTCCCATCACCACCACCTTGCCGTTGCCACTGAACCGACTGATATCGTTGGCAGTATATTCGCCGCTTCTGTACACCTTGTTCGTCACCGTCAGTGCCTTGGTGGTCAAGGTCCAGCCGTTCAGTACCAGCGTGCTGTTGGTGGTGCTCAGGTTCAAACTCGCGATGGCGCAGTTCGTCGTCAGGCCCAGCCGAGTCGTATTGGTCACCACCCAGGACGTCAGACGCAGATCCTCGGTCTTGTTCAAAAGCGCCGGCAGGCTGGTGAACGAGGCGTTCGTGGGCGTGGAACGGTTATCCACGATCACCGTGCCCGCGCCGTCGGCGTCGCCCGCCGCCTGGCGGTAGATTGTTCCCGCCGAGCCGTATCCTGCCGCGGTGCCGCCAAGGGCCGTGTTCGTGCCGGTCCACGTCGAGAAATTCCCACCCGTCAACACGACGGCCACCCGTCCGCCGCCGCCCGAGCCGCCCGTTCCGCCGGGTGTGTTTCCACCGTTGGCCCGGATCGTGCCGCTGCCGGTCAGCCAGCCGGTGCGCAATTTCACGCTGCCGCCGGACCCCGCGCCGTCCCAGCCGGGCTGCAACGCATTGGCCGAGATCATGCCGACGGACGACACGGTGGTCGTCCCCGCCACGGTCAGACTGATGACCCCGCCTCCAGCGCCCTGATTGCCACCACTGCCGCTATTCGTCGGCGAGATGACTGAGCCATAGGTGTTCAGATTGCTGGCGGTGCCGGCGCAGCCGCCTCCATACGCGCCGCCAAATGCTGTACTGCCTTTCGCCGGTCCCTGACCACCCGCGTATCCCCGACTGTCCGCATCGATCTTGCCGTTCACCGTCAGGTTCCCGCGAACGGTCAGATTCAACCGGTGAGTCTCCGATGTGTAGTTCCGGTAGTGCGATATAGAGCCGTTGGCGGCGACCGTCACGTTGGTCAGGTCTTTCGTGATCCCCGCGGGGAATAGCGTGTAATTGGTAATGGTCCAGTTGGCCGGATAGGTGACGTTGGCGTCGTTGACGATGGCAATGAACGAGTTGGCGGGGCCGGACACGGCCGGCGCAAAGGTGTTGAAATCGACCGTGGTATCGCCCCGGATGCCCAGCACGCCGCTCTTGCGGATGATGACGTTCGAGAAACTGTTCAGGTTCACAGGACCGGGCAGCAACGTCGCCGTCTGCCCGTAGGCATAATCAGTGGCGGTCCCGTCCACGCCGTTATCGATGATCAGTTCGTCGAAACCGGCCGTCGTCTTGCGATACACCGTCCCTGCGCCAGCTTTGCCTGCAATCCCAGGATTATACCCGCAGGCGGTATTCGTTCCGCCCCACGTCGTGAAGTCCGCGTTGGCGCCGGTCAGGATAATAGCCACCCGGCCTCCGCCGCCATAGTTCATGGCGCCGGAAGTGGCGACACCGCCGTTGGCCCGGATGGTTCCGCCGGCGCCGGTCAGCCAGCCGGTCGTGAGGAACACGCTTCCGCCAGACGGCCCTTGTCCCGCGCCGTTGGCGGTGATGACGCTCGCTGACGCCACCGTCGTGGTGCCCGCCACGTTCAACAGGATCGCGCCCCCTCCGTGGCTGTCATAAGAAGACAACTCGCCGCCGCTGCCCAGGTTGGTCGGCGCGTTGTACGACCCGTAGACATTCGTGTTCCCCAAGGCCCAATCTTTCCCCATGCCCGCGCCTCCATGAGCGGCGCCATAGCCGTTTGTGTACCCCGGCCCATACAACTGATTGTAACCGCAAGAATCCGCGTTGATCGTCGCGCCGTTGGCGACGACCAGGTTCCCGCCCACCGTCACGCAGAGTCGGTTCGTCTCCCCGCCCGAGTTCGCCGAATGCGTCCACATGCCGTTGCTGATCGTGCAGTCGCCCGTGATCGTGAAGTTCGTGAACGCGCCCTTGCCGGGATAGACCGTCGCGACGGTGACCGTGCCGCCGGCATAGGTCGCATACTGGGACCAGGAGGCCACCGTATTGCTCGCCGCCGCGTCCCAGGTCAGGTTGCTTGTACTAACGGCGCCGTCCAGCACGATCGCGTCCCCCCACATCGGCAGCCGCGTCGCGGTCGCGCCGTTCCAACGCCAGTTGTTGGTTCTGCTCGCCAGGCTGTTGCTCGCGCCCGTCCACACGAACGGATAGTCGTCGTTGACGATCGTGCAGACGCCGTTGGTGTCCAGCGGGTCGGCATTGCTGAGGTTGTAGACCTGGATCTCGAACGTCTCGTTCGGCTCGATCCAGTAGTCGCCGGCCACCGCCACCGTCACCGTGGTCTGCTGCGCGCCGATCGGGATCGAACCGCTGCCTCCGCTGACCGCCGTGTAGTCGCCGGGCGCCGTCGCCGTGCCGTCCACCGTGCGGTAGTTGAAGGTGATCTCGCCTGCGCTGGGTTTGTTGACGGACACGATAAACTGGGCGCTTGTGCTGCCCGTGTCGCCCTCGGTCACGGAGGTGTTGGCCACCGACATCAACGGCAGTCCGTCGTCGTCCGCGATGGTGCAGGTGCCCGTCGCGGTTCCCAGTGTCGCGTTGGCCGATGGATTAGTGAGCACGACCTGGAAGTTCTCGGAAATGCCCTCGTTACTATTGTCGCCCTTGACGGCAATGATGACGTTGGTCGACGTCGTGCCGGCCTTGATCGTGCCGGTTCCGTTGGTCGGCACGTAGTCGTACGTCCCGGCGTCCACCGTTCCGGTCGAGACGGCTGTGCCGTCCTGCGTGTTGTACAAGAAGGTGACATCCGTCCCGATCGCCTGGGAAAGGGTGACCGTGAACACGGCGTTCGTGTCGGTTCCCGATGGACCTTCCGGATTAATCATGACGGCGCTCGCGATCGAGATCGTCCGCGCGTCGTCGTTGGTGACCGTGCCAACGCCCTCGGGGTCCAGCGCCGTCAACCCGCCCGTGACGTTGGTGACGACCAGCCGGAACGTCTCGTTCGGCTCGATCCAATCGTCCCCGATAATCTGGACCGCGACGTTGGTCGCGATGATGCCGTACGCGACGGTGATGCTGCCGGTCGCCGTGACGTAATCCGCGCCGGCCTCGGCGGTGTCGTTGGTGGTGTAGTAGTCGAACGACACAGTCCCCACAGCGCCGAGGACCCGGATCGGGAAGGTCATGGTGTTCGTCGCTCCGGATGTCGTTTCCGTCACCCCGGCGTCATCCACGTACACGCCCGGCGGCGACACGATCACGCGGCCCGCGCCGCCCGAGCGGTCGGTCACACGCGGCCCCAACTGGGCGGCCGTCCAGGTGCCGGCCCCGATGGACTGGTTGGTGATCGTCAGGATCGAAAGGTTCAGGGTGTAGCCGTTCAGTTCCAGCGTGCTGGTGGTCTTGGCCAAGTTCAGACTCGCGATGATGCAGTTCGTCGTCAGGCCCAGGCGAGTTGTATTGGTCACCACCCAGGAGGACAGGGCCAGGTTCTCGGTCTGGTTCGAAAGCGCCGGCAGGCTGGTGAACGAGGCGTTGGTGGGCGTGGTGCCGTTGTCCACAATCACCGTGCCTGCGCCGTCGAGAACGCCCGTCGCCTGCCGGTAGACCGTTCCCGCCGAACCATATCCTGCCCCGGTGCCGCCAAGGGCCGTGTTCGTGCCGGTCCATGTCGAGAAACTCCCGTTGGCAAGAACAATAGCCACCCGTCCGCCGCCACCCGATCCGCCATTGCCGCCTGAAGTGGTTCCGCCGTTGGCCCGGATCGTGCCGCTGCCGGTCAGCCACCCGGTGCGCAACTTCACACTGCCGCCGGACCCGCGACCATCCCAGCCGGGCCCCCATCCGTTGGCCGAGATGATGCCGGCGGACGACACGGTCGTCGTACCCGCCACCGTCAGGCTGATGGCTCCGCCTCCGGCGTACCCTCCTTGACTACCGCAATCGGCCGGCGAGATGATCGATCCGTAGGTGCTCCGATTGGTGGCGGCGGTGCCGGCACTTCCGCCGCCATACGCGCCGCCGGTGCCTTGGAATACTGAACTGCCTCCTCCCGGCCCTCCGCTCGTGTATCCCTGGCCGTCCGCACCGATCGTCGCGTTGGTCACGGTGAGATTCCCGTTGATGGTCACGCAGAGCCGATTGGTCTGCCCACCCGTGTTCGCCGAATGCGTCCACGTGCCGCCCTGGATCGTGCAGTCGCCCGTGATCGTGAAGTTCGTGAAGGCGCCCTTGCCGGGATAGACCGTTGCGACCGTGACCGTGCCGGCGTAGGACGCCTCCTGGGACCAGGAGGCCACGGTCGCGGGCAGGGAACTGCCCCACGTCAGATTGCCGCCGGACGATACGACGATGACATCGTCCGTATTGGCCGGCGTCGTGTCCCACGTGCCGGTCCAGGTGCAGGTGTTCCCCGCCTCCGCCCGCGGGGCGAACGACGCCGCCAGCAGCCATCCCGCCAACGCCGCCAGTGCCGCCGGGTATTTCTTTGCTCTGCTCATTGCGCCGTTCTCCTATCCGACTGCCTGCTCTGACTCCGTGCCTTCATGACGCCCGCGCCTGCCTCTCTCTACTTCGTCTTTCTACTTCGTCTCTCCCCCTCCCGCCGTCTATGCCCCGAGATAAGGTAGAAAGACGAGGTAGAAAGACAAAGTATTAGGACAAGGTACTGTCGATTACGTTTCTGTCCCTCAACCATCAACCCTCAACCATCAACCATTCCCCGCCTCCACCTTCCACCTTCCACCTTCCACCTTCCGCCCTCCACTCTCCCCGTCCGTCTCCACAACGCGATACGGCACTCGCGGCGGCGTGCGCGGCGGGGGTTTGCCTGCCAGACGCAGTTCCAGGAGGTCCACGAACGCCAGCGCGAAGTCGCGCGGGTCGAACTCGATACGCGTATGAGGGAAGGGTGCGGGCGGGAGCTCCGCTTCCCGTTGCGCGTGCGTGACCACACGCAGTTGGCCGGGCACGTCAATACGCAGTTCGCGAATCGCCTGGGCCGCGCTGCTGAAGAGCAGATCGTTCAAGATCAGGATGCCGTCCGGCTTTTCGGCGGAAGCCCGCCACAACTGCCGGAACTGCTCCCACCCCGCGCCCGGCAAGGCGGGCTCTAACTCGCCCAGGAACCAGCGGGGGTCGGTGGCCAGTCCCAGATCCAGCACGGTCTGTTCGAAAAGCGATTTGACGTCCATGGCCGACGTCGTCAGGGCAGCGATCCGGCGGGCGCCGTGCCGGGCCAGGGCCTGCAACCCGACCTCCACCATGCGAACGTCCGCATGGTGAACGGCGTAGGGCGTAAAGTCGGCTACCACCGGCAGGGTCATGTCCCGTATGCGCAACAACCAGTGCTCGATGGCGGGAAAATTGAGGATGATGGCGCCGTCGAGCCGATGGTGTCCGGCGGCTTCCCAGAATTCCGGACAGGTAGATTCCTCGGGGCTCTGGCCCGGTTGCACGGTGCCGCAGAAGAGATGCGGCGTCATGCCCCGCTCGCGCAGGACCTGCAGGGTCTCGTCGGCCAGGTTGCGGTGATAGGCGCACAACGGCTTCAACAGGTTCAACTCGCTCAATACGCCGATCCGCAGGCTCTGGGAGGGCGCCCGCACAAAGACACCCTCGCCATGCTGGATATCCACCAACCCCTCGCGCGCCAGCAGGGCCTGCGCGGCCCGCAGGGTGTTGAGGCTCACGCCCATCGTCTCGCAGAGTTCACGGAGCGCAGGCAGACAATCGCCGGGTTTGTACCCGCTCCGGATCCGTTCGCGCAGTTTTTCCGCCGTACGTTCGACGAGGGAACGACTCTTTCGCATCATGACACCACCCTCTATACTCTATGATTAACAGAAGATTATCACTGTATGATAGTCTTGTCAAGAGATGATTCTTTACGACATAAAGGTATGAACTTGAGATATGGACAACAGGCGGGGCAAATCACCACAGGGTGTAGATGAACGGCGCCACGGACTGGCCGACCGCGATCAGGACCGCCAGCAGCAACAGCATGAGCACCACCGGCACGATCCACCAGGCCTTGTTATGCCAGGCGAACTCGCCGAATTCCTTAAGCAGCCGTCCGAGATGTTTGAGAAAAAGCATATGGGGCGTCACTGTGCGGTTTCCGCGCCGCGCCATGCAAGTCCGAAGTTCAGGTTGAAGTTCAGTCGAGGACATCGTCCTGGCGCCGGTTCTTCGCCTCGTTCCACGGCGGCTGCCGGCGCTTGTCCAGCAGGAACGAGTCGAGCACCAGGTAGTCCATCTCCGTGCGCATGAAACACCGGTAGGCGTCCTCGGGCGTGCATACGATCGGCTCGCCGCGCACATTGAAGGAGGTGTTGATCACCATCCCGCAGCCTGTGCGCTGCTCGAAGGCCTTGATCAGCGCATGGAACCGCGGGTTCGTGGCGTGGCTCACGGTCTGGACCCGCGCCGAGTAGTCCACGTGCGTGATCGCCGGAACGTCCGAGCGCCGCAGGTTCACGCGCTCGCGGAGCGGGATCGCCGGGTGGTCGGACCCCGCCACGCGCCGGTCGCGCCGGACCGGCGCCGCGAACAGCATGTAGGGCGAAGGTTCCTTCAGTTCGAAGTAGTCGGACACGCGCTCCTCCAAACAGGCGGGCGCGAGGGGCCGGAACGACTCGCGGCGCTTGATCTTCAGGTTCATCGCCGACTGCATCGTCGGCGAGCGCGCGTCGCCGACGATCGAGCGCGCGCCCAGGGCCCGCGGGCCGAACTCCATGCGGCCCTGCACCAGCCCGATCACGTTCCCGGCCGCGATCAACTCGGCGATCGCAGGCGCCCATTCCCGCGGGCCGAGTTTGCGCGCCGGATAGCCGCGCGCGGCCAGATACGCCTCGATCTCTTCGTCCGCGAAGGCGGGCCCCAGCAGCGCGCCGCGCATGGCGTCGCCCTCGCCGCCCGCCTCCCGCGGACGGCCCTTCACGGCGTGCCAGGCGAACAGCGCCGCGCCCAGCGCCCCGCCGGCGTCGCCCGCGGCCGGCTGGATCCAGACACGGTCGAACGGCCCCTCGCGAAGCAAGCGTCCGTTGGCCACGCAGTTCAGGGCCACGCCGCCGGCCAGGCAGAGGTTGGTCTCGCCCGTCAGCGCGTGCGCGTGCCGCGCCATGCGCAGCACGATCTCCTCGGTCACCGCCTGGATCGACCGGGCCAGGTCCATCTCCCGCTGCGCGATCTCCGTCTCCGGTTGGCGCGCGGGCCCGCCGAACAGGGCCTCGAAACGCCGGTTCGTCATGGTCAGGCCGTCGAGATACCCGAAGTAGTCCATGTTCAGGCGAAACGAGCCGTCCTCACGGAGATCGAGCAGGTTGTCGAGGATCGTCTGCGCGTAGCGCGGCTCGCCGTAGGGCGCCAGGCCCATCAGCTTGTACTCGCCGGAATTGACCCTGAACCCCGTAAAATACGTGAACGCCGAGTACAGGAGCCCCAGCGAGTGCGGGAAACGGATCTCCTCGAGCCGCTCGATCCGGTGGCCGTCGCCGCGGGCCAGCGCGCTGGTGGCCCACTCGCCGACGCCGTCGAGCGTGAGGATCGCCGCGCGACGGAACGGCGAAGGGTAGAACGCGCTGGCGGCGTGCGCCTCGTGGTGCTCCGTGAAGAGAAACTCGCGCGGGGCGGGCAGCCCGGCGGCCGCCAGCGCGGACTCGATCCGCCAGGGGATCCACAGTTTCTCCCTGGCCCACAGCGGCATCGCCATCATGAACGACCGCAACCCGCGCGGGGCCACGGAGAAATAGGTCCGCAGGATGCGATCGAACTTGAGGATCGGCTTCTCGTAAAAGACCAGGGCGTCCAGTTCGCCCGGCCGGATGCCGCCCTCCGCCACGCAGTAGCGCACGGCGTTGACCGGGAAGCGCCAGTCGTGTTTGCGGCGCGAAAAGCGCTCCTCCTGCGCGGCCGCGACGATCGCGCCGTCCCGCACCAGGGCGGCGGCCGAGTCGTGATAAAACGCGCTGATGCCGAGAATGTTCATCAATACTGCTTCCGATAGCCGTCCGCGGACCGCGGGCGGCGGCAGGGGACCCAGTAGGTCCCGGACGCCGGCGCGCGGCGGCGCCGCAGGGGGTCCTTGCCGCCGAGCATCAGCGCCAGACGGCCGGGCACGAAACACAGGACGAAGAACGGCGCCAGCAGGAGCCACGTGAGCGCGGCGCCCGCGGCGCGGCTAACGCCGTTGAGCGCGCGGTCCAGGGCGCGGAAGGCCGGCGGCGCGACCAGGCCGGCGAGCAGGAGAACCAGCCCGGCGGCGGTCGCCGCCAGCGCCAGGCGCGGGGCATCGAGCAGGGCGCACACGGTGGCCGCCGCCGCGGTCACGCCCGCCCGCGCCAGCGCCCGGCGGCGCGTGCCGCCCGGCGCCGGCGCGGCGGCGCCGGTCCCGGCCTGCCACGGCCACGTTGCGCGCGATACGGCGTTCTGGCGGAACGCGACGGGCAATCGCTCGCCACGCGGCTCGGATAACCGGCCATCGGGGCCGGCATGATGTGGCGTTTGCATGGCAAAGACGGTAGTAGAGTCCGGCGGAGGGGGCAAGCGATTATTCCCGGTTTCCCATCGACCGCAGTGCCGGGCTGTTCCGGGGCTTGCTTTCTCCGAAGGCGAGACGATAATCTCACCCCTCAATCGTGACGAAGCAACGGAAAGACGGAAGCCGGGCATCCGACGCTACGCCGCCGGCGCCCGCGTCCCGGCGCGAGCCCCGGCCGCCGAAACCACGCACCCGACCGACCGGCCGGCGCCTGTGGCTGATGAGAGCGGCGGTCGCCGTTCTCGCCCCGCTGATTTTCCTGGGAGCGGCAGAACTGGCGCTCCGGGCCGCCGGGTACGGCTGCAACACCCATTTCTTCCTGCGCTCCGCCGGGACCGGCGACTACCCGTCCAACCCCAGGTTCGGTTGGCGTTTCTTCGGCCGGGAACTGAGCCAGCCGCCCCTGCCGCTGATTCTTCCCGCAAGAAAACCCGACAACACCTTCCGGATTTTTGTCTTCGGAAGTTCCGCGGCCATGGGAGTGCCCGATCCCGCTTTCAGTTTCAGCCGCATTTTGGAGGCGATGCTGAACGACCGCTACCCCGCCCTGCGGTTCGACGTGATCAACACCGGCATGGTCGCCATCAACTCGCATGTCATCCTGCCCATTGTCCGGGATTGCCGCGGTCTCGGAGGCGACCTGTTCGTGGTGTACATGGGCAACAACGAGGTGGTCGGACCGTTCGGACCGGGGTCCGTCATCCGGGGCTACACGCCCTCCGTCCGGACGATTCGCGCGATGCTGTTCCTGCAGTCCACGCGGCTCGGCCAGTGGCTCCGCAACACGCTTCAGGCGCTCCGGGGAAGCCGATCGAAGACGCCCGGAGAATGGGGCGGCATGGAAATGTTCCTGAAGAACCGCGTCGCCGCGGACGATCCCCGGCTCGACGTAACGGCCGCCAATTTCGAGGCCAACCTGCGCGAGATCATCCGCGAGGCGCAACGCGCGAAAGCCGGAATCGTTGTCGCGACCGTGCTGACGAACGTGAAGGATCTGCCCCCGTTCGCCTCCCTGCACCGGGCCGGGCTTTCCGAAAGCGCCAAGGTCCAATGGGAACACGCCTTCACGGAAGGCCTCGCGCTCGAAAAGGCGGGCCGGCCGCGGGAAGCCATCGCGCACTACGAGGCCGCCGCCGCCATCGACGACCGGTACGCCGCGTTGCAGTTCCGGATGGGACGCTGCTTCCTGGCCATGAATGACGGCGATCAGGCGCGGCGCCGACTGGAACTCGCCCGCGACCTGGATGCCCTGCGGTTCCGGGCGGACACGCGCATCAACCGGGTCATCCGCGAGACGGCGGGCGGCCGCGAGTCGGACGGGGTCTACCTCGTGGACGCGGAGCGGTCCGCGCAGGGGAACGATCCGCGCGGCGTTGCCGGCGAGGAGTTGCTGTACGAGCACGTCCACCTGACGTTCGAGGGCAATTACGCGGTCGCCGCGGCGCTCTTCCGGGAGGTGAGCCGTCACCTGCCGGAGAAGACGAGGGAGACCGCGCAGGGGAATATCGAACCGCCTTCCCTGGAACGCTGTGCCGAACTTACGCTCTTCACCCCCCTGCTCCGGCACCGGGGTTACTGCAGTATGAGCTCCCTCACCAGCAAACCGCCTTTTGACAGCGAATGGAACGCGGGCTTTCTCGCGAAACGCGACCGGGGCGCATCCCTTCCCGCCGGGACGCTCGAACAGACAGCCGAGCTTTACCGCCGCGCGCTGGAACGACGGCCTGACGACCTGCCCACTCGCGAGATTCTCGTGGACTTCCTCCTGGGCCTGGGCAGAAACCTGGAGGCCGCCGAGCACTGCCGGCGCCTGCTCGAACGGTTCCCCGATTGGCCGAATGCCAGGGTCATTCTGGCCAAGGCCCTGATCGAGGACGGCCGAGACCCGGAAGCCCAGCCCCACCTCCGCGCGGTTCTGAAAGCGATGCCCAACAACGGCGACGCGCGGATTCTCATGGGGGTCATCGAGATCAGGCGCAACGAGCCGGGCCGGGCCGCGGAGGAATTCCAGGCGGCCGTGGCGCTTCGGCCGGGCGACGACATGGCGCAAGCCGGACTCGGGCAGGCGCTCGTCCTCCTGAAAGAGCCCGGCAAGGCGGAGAAACACTGCGCCCTGGCGGTCGGGAAAGAGCCGGCGAAGGCCGAGTACCGCTTCCTGCTCGGGACCGCGTTGCGCGACCAGGGCAAACTCGCTCAGTCCCTGGCGGCGTTCACCCGGGCGACGGAGCTCGATCCCCGGAATCCGACCTATCACTACACCCTGGCCCTGAACGCCTATCAACTCGGGCAGACGAACACCGCGCAATCGCACTACGAAGCGGGGTTCGCGCTGGCCCCCCGCCTCGCCGGGGAATTCCCCGCCCTGACCGCCGCCTTTGGAAAACCGGATCGATGAGCTTGGGCTGCTATTCCAGCATGATATTGCGGAACGTGTCGATCTCTTCCCGGGTAATGCCGCACGATTTCACATAGGCTTCAAGCGTTTCCCGCCATGTCTCCTGCGGGTGTGCATTCTTCAATCCCTTGATCAAGTGCAGGAATGACGTTTCGTGAGAAAAGGGCTGGTTGTCCCCGAATCCCGTGGCTTCCCAGTCCTTGTACAACTCCTCCTCGTCAACCCCGAGCAACCCGTTCAAAATGAAAGCCAGCGATCCGGTTCGGTCCCGTCCGGCGGCGCAATGGAAAAGGAGCGGATAATTCGCCTCCCCGCACAGCACCTTGAACACCTTGGCAAAGGTCTTCCTGCCCTCCTCGCCCACCATGGCATCGTACTGGTGAAACGAGACCTGCACCCAGGCCACCGATGCGCCGAGAGGAGAACCGCTCATGCCATGGCAGTCCAGCTCGTACCGCAAATCAATGTCCGTCCGGATGCGCAGGGTATCCAGCATGTAGGACTTCATCTCGGCGCTCAACCGGCTCTCCCCGGCGGGCACGCGGGATTTAAGGACCTTGGCAAAACCCGCCACGGCCAGCTCATCGTGGGCGATTTGCCGAGCCAGGAGGGTTTCCATCGGGAGCGGCGGCTGCCCGGCGCAACACCACACCCAGCCTGCCGATCCGCTGAGCAGGACCACCACCGCCAAATTCCTGCCCTTCTTCACCGGCACAGGGAACACATGGTTGGACGCCGCCACCGGATTCATGCCATTGCCCGACATGGAATAGTACGCCAGGCCCCCGTTGAGGTAGAAGTCCCAGAACCAATCGCCGCCGCAACCCACCTGCATGACACCGTCCGCGGGCGACTCAAACTCCTGCATGAACACCGAGGGTAGACCTTCCCGTGGGTTGGCAAAAACAAAACGGCCCAGGTTGTCCACGGTTGCGTCTTCCCGCCTGGCGCCGAGCAATTCCCCCGGCACCTCGGTCAGGCCCCGGATGGCATCGAGGTCGGCGGAAGAAAGCTCCTGTCGCTGGGGGCGGAAGACATGCCACGCCGGGGTCAGCAGGAACGGCAGGCGGACGACCGCAGGCGGCGCCGCCTGTTCCCGCCTCGCCTTGGCGATCCTGGCCAGCAACTGCTCCTTGACCTTGCGCAGTCTTCCATGGTCGCGGCTCAACACGTCCTCTTCGTCCTCGTATACCGGATACGCGCCTGCGTTCAACTCCGTGCAGCGGAAGATCATGTCCTGCTTCACCCGCCTGCCCTCCGCCGTCTTCCGTCCGCCCAGGTCGCGCACATTGGGCAGTCCGTCAATGCGCAGCAGGCGCGGCGTCTCGTCGGCGGTCTGGAATGTCCGCACCGGGGAAGCAATGGTTCGCCCGTCCGCAAGAACGGCGGTCACCTTCCAGAAGTACGGGCAGTGGATTCGCAGGTTGTACACGGAGAACGAGGTCTCCCGGGTGGTCACAACCACCCCGGATGCGAAATCGCCCTGGCGCGAGACATGCAGCGTGTATTCCGCAGCGCCGCCGGCCGGGGCGTGCCAGGCGAAATCGACCGGCCGGGGCCAATGGCCGGCATCCATGGCCAATTGCCCGCGCCGGGCGGGATCGGCAAAAAACGCGATTCGCTCCTGGCGCGGCAGTGCCAGATAGGCTTTATGCGCAGGATTGAGCAGCGAAACCGTTTCGCCTGCCGCCGGTTTCAATAAGGTCACTGACGCTTGTGATTCGGACATGGGCCTTGCCTACTTGACTTCCACCCTGACGCCCCCCCCGCTCTCCAGAATAATCTCCCTCTGCTGCTGGCTGCCGCCGGGCAGACGCCATTGGAGCGTCACCGGACCGGCATCCCTGCGGCCGAACCACGCCTGGTTGACTCCGGGCGATACGTTCCACGCGCCCAGGCAGCGCTTGCCGATCCAGCCCGTGACGGTCACCGGCCCCTTGTACGGGCCGGCGACGGGCAGGGCGGCGACCGCCATGCGCGCCTCGTTGTCGCTGTTTTCCCGGAAGAATCCCCAAATCTCCCCGTTATTCAGGGCCAGCACCATGTCCTGCGCACCGTCGCCGTCGAAATCGGCGAGACAGGCCGACCGCTGGCCGCCCTTGGCATCATCCGCCTCGGGAAGCAGGTGTTGCGCGCCGATATCGACGGTATTGGCGAGACCGAAACTCCGGAACCCGCGGTTGAAGAACAGATAGGGACTCCCGCTGCGATAGGCGGCCAGGATATCCTGCCGTCCATCGTTGTTGATGTCGCCCGCCATGCAGTCGGAGCCGATGGCCACGCACGAATAGGCAAACTCGCCGGTCAGCCCGGCCTGGTTGGCGAACCTGCCGTCGCCTTCATTTTCCCAGACGGACCAGTCCTTGGAATTGAAGGTGAGCACGTCCAGCCGGCCGTCGCCGTCGAAGTCGCCCAGACACGCGCCGGTCAACCCCGTGCCGAGACTCACCGGGCATGCCGAACCCGGACCGAACTTGCCAACGGCTGTGCCCCGGAAGAAGACGCTCCCGGCTTCGCGCAGCGCCAGCACATCGGCCAGACCGTCGCCATCGAAATCGGCCACCAGACAGGGCCCTGCCTTGCCGAGTCTCGCCGGGTCGCTGCCGGGGGCGGTGAGGGGTGTCGCCGCGGGCTTGCCCTCGCCGTCCAGCGCCACGAGCACGGGCCAGGCGTTGCCGTTGACGAGCAGGCCTGAGCGTCCCTTGGTCCCCGCGTCCAGAGCCGTCAGGCCGAGGCATCCGTCGGCCGCCGCGGCGCCCAGGTCCAGCGGTTTGGCCGCAAACTTGCCGTCGGCCTGCTGTGCATGGAGCGAGAAGGCCTTGCCGTCGAAGGAGATCAAGTCCAGGCGCCCCTGCCCAGAGAAATCGCCCCAGGCGAACGCCAGCGACTTGGCCTGGAGGGCGCGGCCGGGGGTGATGTCAGTCCATTTCCTGGTCTTGGCGTCACAAGCCAGCAGGCAGTCGCCCTGGTCGCGCGCAATGTACAGCGCCAACTTGCCGTCACCGGCCAGATCCACCGGCCGCACGGCCCGGATCGCGCCTGGGAGGACGGCCATTTTCACGGGACCGGCAGACCAGGCGACGCCGTCGGTCGCCGGCACATCGGGGTCGTCATCCTGAAGGGCATAGTCCACGGCCCGGCGGAGCATCTCGGTGCCGCCGGCCCACGTGGCCTGCATCGCCTTGTCAATGTTGTCGAAGAGCCAGGCGCCGTCCTCGGAGCTGACCATCATTGCCCATTTGCCGGACACATGCAGATAGCCGATGGTCTCCTCCCGTCCTTCGCTTTCGCCGAACTCGCCCACGAAGAACAACGCCGGTTTCTTTGCCGCGGCAAGACCTCGGAACGTGTCGGCGAGCTCCACGGAGCGGGCCTTGGAGAGATCGAACGGGAACGATTTCTTATCCGTCTTGCCCTTGAGCACGTCTCGGACGGAGGCATCATACTGATCCTTCGAGGCGCCCTCCTTCAGATCCACCGACACCACCAGCTTGGATTGTTTCACGAGATGGATCGGCGTGAATCGGGGATTGATGGCGGCATCAGCTCGGACAGCCCACAGCCATGCCGCAACGGCAAGCGTGGCGGCGGCGTAATACCAGCTCGATTTCATTCCTATCGTCCTTTGCATGGTCATTCTCCTTGTTCGTGTCACTCTCCAAGCATATCGGCCTTTCCGCCATTCACTCTTTCATATCTCCATCACAAACTCCTGGACTCTATCACTGCCGCCCGCCCAGTTCACGCAGGATCGGGCGGAGGGTCGGGTAGAGTTGCCGGTGCAGGGCGGCGCGTTCCTGGTAGATGGCATGACGGCGCGCGTCCGGCTCGAACCGGCGGTCCGGCTTCACGAAGACCGAGACCGCCTCGGCGGCCGACCGGTACACGCCCGTCGCCAGGCCCGCCAGCATGGCCGCCCCGAGCGGGCTGCCCTCGGTGATCCGGGGCCGCACAAAGGGAACCCCGAAAATGTCGGCCTTGATCTGCAGCCAGGCATCGGACTTCGCCCCGCCGCCGGTGGCGATAAACTCCCGGGTATCGATCCCGAGATCCCGCAGCGCCCGGAGACTGTCCACAAAGTAGAAGGTCTCGCCCTCCATGATGGACTTCAGGATCTCGCCCCGCGTCGTGTTCGCGCTCAGGCCGAGAATGACGCCGCCGGAATCGCCGATGCACTGCGGCCAGATGGGCGGCACAAAATGCGGCAGCGTCAGGATCCGCGTGGGCTCGGAGGGAATCTCGCGATTCAGCAACGCATAGACATCCCCGCCATCGGCCGGCGCATCGGCGGCGGCAAACGTGTCGCGAAACCACTTGGTTAGCGCACAGGCTTGGTTAAAAAGAAAGGAGACATAGAGCCCCGGCAGGACATGGTGCTCCACATTCAACCTCTCGGCAAGAAGCTGTCGTGAATCCGGCAGGGCGCTATAGGTGGGGGTGATGCACTCAAAAGTGCCGATCCCACACACCGCTTTGCCCGCCTCGACGCATCCGCTTCCCAGCGCATTGCAGCACTGGTCGTGGCCGCCGGTGACGACCCGCACCCCGGGCGGAAGCCCCAGTTCGCCAGCCATGCCCGCGCAGACGGTTCCCACCACGGCGCCGCCCGGCTCTACCCGCCCCAGGCGCCCGCGCTCGATGCCGCTCCAGGCCAGCAGCGGCTCTGACCAGTCGTTCTTCACGAGGTCGAACAGCAGGGTCCGGTTCGCGAGTGAATTGGTGGCCACTGCATCACAGCCAAGCATAAAGGCGACCACATCCCCCCAGAGCAGGAAGTAGTCAGCCTTCCGGAATAGCGTTGGATCGTGCTGCCGGAGCCACATCAATTTCGGCAGGGAGAACTGCGGGCCCAGGATGTTCGGGTTGATCCGGTAGAAGGCTTCCTGGCCGAGGTCCCGCTCCAGGGCTGCGGCATACTCGGCGCCGCGCGGATCCGTGCACAGGATGCTGCGCGACAGGAGCTGCCGATCCCGCGTGACTGGAACCACGGCCTCACCCATTGAACTGATCGACAGGGCCGAGATCGGATCATGCCGGGTTTGGGCGGCCGCCTCGGCGATGACCTCGCGCACGCGGGCCCACACCTCGTGGCTGTCGAGTTCAGCCCAGCCTTCAGGAGTGTGGATCGTGCTGTACTCGCGGCGCGCGCCGGCCAGGAAGCGTCCGTCGGCGGAGAACGCCACGGCCTTGCAGCCCGCGGTTCCCAGGTCTATGCCGAGAATGCTCATAGGGGGGTGAGATCGTAGTGGAGGTAACGGAGGAACGCCTCGCGCACGCCCGTGGCCACATGTCCGGCGGTAACCCCGACGTGATGGCGGTACCCCGCGTGGCCGATCGCCTCCAGTTTGCCCTGCAGGCCCGCGATCTCGGCCACCCCGGCGCACCCGAAGAAGTCCGGGGCAATGGGATCCCCCGTGAAGGAGCCTTCGCCGAGATAGAACGACAGTTTCCCGTCCTGCGTCTTGGAACTGGCGAAGGTCATCGGGGTCGCCGCGATGCGGCCGACGTTGCACCCCACGCCGCAACCCGCGCCCAGCGCCTTGGCGAACATCGGGTGGTCGATCACCCGTCCCTTCGCGGTCATCAGGCTCTGCGGCACTGGCCCGCAGTGGAACAGGATACACTTGTCCGGGTCGTCGCCGTAGTTGTTGTTCCAGTCCAGGCAGGTGGAGGCCTTCTTCGACGCCAGGGAGAGCGCATGCATGGCAATGGCATTCCCCACGTCCAGTTCGCACGCCGCGGGAATACCCCGGTCGTTCAGATCGCCCAGCACAACGCAGGGCGCGATCTGGAGCTGCTTCTCCAGTTCAAGCCAGCACCGGAGCGAGAGGGCGTCCATCTTGTACTCGGCGACGATCTCGTCGAGCACCACCGAGAGTTTCGACAGGTTGTCCAGGGCGGCTGGGGGCGTGCCCTTCCAGTTCGTATAGGCCTTCAACCGCGCGGCCGTGGCCCGGCAGAGCTTGTCGCTCGACTTCTTCGCCCGGACCCGGCTGATGACCTCCGAGAGATCGAGCGCCTCGGTCGTGATCCCGTACCGCTGCAGGGTGACCTCGTCGAACCGGACCGTCTTGAACGCAGTCGTCCGCGCGCCCACGGCCCCGACGGTCATGCGCTTCATGCCGTTGGCCACGCGGCAGACCGCGGCGAACCAGTCCAGATGCTCCGCGAAAACGGCGCTGGCCGGATGAACGGTGTGCGGCTGGAAGGTTGTGAACGGCAGCCCGTACTGGCAGAACACGTCCATGATCGAGAACTTGCCGCAGAACGCATCCCGGCGCGTGCTGAAGCCCATTTTGTCCAGTTCGTCCGGATAGGCCTGGATCAGGATCGGCACGCCCGCGTCCCGCACGGCGGCCACCGCGCCCGTCTCGTCGCCGAAGTTCGGAAGGCAGATGATCACGCCGTCATACTTCCCGGCGTTCCTCTTGAGAAAACGCGCGAATTTCTCGCCTTCCTCAACGGACTCCACGGCCCCGTACTTCGTGGCGTCCGGCGGCATCATCAGGGCCCGGTGTCCGCGCTGTTTCAGGCGGAGCGCCATGTCCCGGCGGGCGCCGGCAATCAGCGACTCGGGAAAGAAGCCGCGGTTTCCAAACAGGATCGCAAACGTCATCTTCTTCATGGTGTCACTCCTTGCGGCTTCACGCCCAACGTGGCCGCCAGTCCTTCCAGTTCGAGTTCCGAGCGAAGGATGCCGATCATCGTGTCATAAACCGCCTGTTGCGCTTCGGCCACCGACCGGCCCGCCGCCGCCTCGTAGGGCTGCCGGATGGCCGTCGCGATATTGATCTTGGCGATGCCGTTCCGGATCGCGTCCAGGATGCAGTCCCGGGCGATCCCCGTCCCCCCGTGAAGCACGAGCGGGATCCCCGCGGCCCGGCTGATCGCCGCCAGGCGCTCGATGTGGAGACGGGCTTCGACCTTCTTCAGGTTCCGGGCCGCCGAGATGGCGCCATGCACGTTGCCGATCGCCACGGAAAGCCAGTCAATGCCCGTGGCCTTCACGAATCGCGCCGCCTCCTCCGGATCGGTGAACCCCCGGCCGGAGGCGAACAACTCCTCGTAGGACGGCATCGGCCCCGCCTCGTGCCCCATCACCGCGCCAAGTTCCGCCTCCGCCGGAAGGCCCGCCGCATGCGCCATGTCCGCGATGGCCTTCGACGCGGCCATGTTCCCCTCCAGCGGCAGCCGCGACCCGTCCACCATCACCGACTCATAGCCCAGCGCGATCGCCTCGCGAATGACGCCCTCGAAATCAACCACCTTCTGGTCCTCGTCAATCGCCGGCACGTGGTCCAGGTGCAGCCGGGTGTGGCGGGGGTCCCCCACCCGCCCGTATTCCTTCCGGATCGCCGCCAGGCTTCCGGCCTGGAACTTCTCCCACTCCAGGCGGGCCACCATGATGAACCCGAAACTCCCCGTATCGCGCAGCGCCCTCACGACCGGCTCCATCATGGGCAGGTAGGGAATGTTGAACCCCGGAACGACGGTTCGAGCCCGCCAGGCGGCCAGCACCAGATCCCTCGATGACAGCAAGTCCGCAGACATCACATGGTCTCCTTTCGAGCTTATCCGTTTATCAGCTTAAGATAATCCCCGGACAAGCTCTTAGCCAATCAATCGCGTATACCCCGACATGCCCGGCGCGCGAATGCAGTCGAGCGCGGTTTCCAGCAGGCGCCGCATCTTCCCGACCGTGAACGCCCCCGAGATCCCGAAGGCCTGGATCTCGACCGTGGCCGGGCAGGCGAACTGCTCCCGCAAATGCGCTTCGATGGCGTCCTCGTCCATCGCGTCGAGTTTGAGCGGGTCCAGCATGCTCTTGAACAGGAGTCCCGGGATGCGCCGGGTGGCCAGCGCCACGTCGGAATCCCAGTTCGCCTCAAGCATCTCGAGTTCCTCGATCTGCGCATAGGCATCGATGTAGGCATCAACCTTGGTGCCGCAGTGATGGACCCCCATGGCCCGCCGGCGCCCCATGACCGGCTCGGACAACCGGGAGATCGCGCTCTCCTCGCGCAGGAAGAACTGCTCATAGATCACCGGCGAGATCATGCAGTTGCTGCAGTTGCCGAGTACGAAATACGGAAGGGAACCGCACTCGCGCTTGAGAAATAGAACGTGGCGGCGGATGGTCTCGCCCATGGCGGCGGCGAACCGGCGGACCTCATCGGGGTGTTCGTAGAAGTCGCTGAAAATCTCCTGCCCGCGCAACTTCATGGCGGGGTACAGCACTCCGGAATAGCTGCCGTCAAAAGCGCTGCCATGCTTGCGCCGGGTCTCGCGGATGGCCTCGCGCAGTTTCTGCACGAAGGGATTGTTGCCATAATCCGGCGGCTCCAGCCCGGCGAAGCGTTCGACGGGCATCGGCTCCACGTCGTAACCGCTCCCGGCGTTCCGGATCACGGTCGCCCCCATGGCCAGCAGCATGGTGTATCCGTGGTTCGGATCGGGCACCGGCTCCGGAGCCGCCTCCGGGCGAAACGTAAGGAGGCCGGGAAATGCCTTCTCAAAGGCGGCAGCCATGTCGGCGCGGCTCGCCGTGAGCGGCAAACCGAGTTGCCTCTGCCACCAGTCCGACATAATGTTCAGGTTCAAGTTGCAGGAACGTTCCATCGCCTTCTCTTTCACTTTTATTATCTACGCCGTTAAGATTAGACATAAGAAAGCTTCGCGTCAATGAACGAAACCGCACTTCACGTGCAGGACCACTCAACGGAATTCGACTCCCGTCACGAACTTCGTCTGGATGGCGCCGTCTTCCAGTTTGGTCCATTTCCGCCCGCCGGCCTGGACATTCTCGAACACCACCCCTTCAATGGGGTGCGTCTCGTCAAAGCCCGACAGCACCGACGGAGGGATATCCTTCCCTTCGACGCGGATGTTGCGAACCACGACGCCGCGGATGAGACCGCACCCGGCGTTGCGGTTGCAGGGCGACGGGAGGATCTTGAAATCGACCAGCGATCCCACCGGGTCCTCCACGCGCAGGTCCTCACAGATCACGTCGCCCACCGTGCCCTGGTCGCCATGACGGATGGCGAAGGCGCCCCCCGGTGCCACGCCGTGTATGAGATCATTGTTGGTGAAGCGGACCTTGCGGATATGGGTGACGCGCGGTTCGAAGCCGGTCTGTTTCCCCATCCAGTCCGACAGCCACTGTTGCGTATGGATCTCCAGCCCGTTCCCATGCGGGCCGTTCCAGAGGACGCACTCCCGGACCGCCACGTTCTCCACATCCCGCTGGCAATCGAGCTGGGTGAAGTAGGTCACGCCCCCCGCCTTGATCGCCACGCAGGAGTCCTGGGTTCGGAAGAAACACTTTTCCACCGTCACATCCCGGCTGCCCACCACCACCACACCGTCATCCCACCGGTTCTCACTGACCACCTTGACCCCGCGCACGGTCACGCGATCGGAACGCAGGATCGGTATCGTCCAATGCCGACTCTCCAGGACATTGTGGAAGGCCGGGCGCAGAAGGGTGACGCCTTCCACCAGGACATCCTCGGCGCGACGGATCTCGATGGGCCTCGTCCCTCCCTCGATGATGCCCCGGCCCAGGATCTTCACGTTCTTGACCTCATCCATGAAGATCGACCCGCGCACCACGGCGCCCCGCTCGATATAGACCGTCTCGTCCGACTTGACGGTGATCCTTCCGGCGTCGTGGAACTTGCCTGCGGCAAAGAACTTCACGCCCGGCGCGTCGGGCTTGGGGGCCTCCGGATCGGGCGGATCGGCGAACAGGAACAACGGCTCCTTGATGTCACCGTCGATCTCCACGCTGAGGGAGGCAGGCCCCTTGAGCGGCAGGGTAACCTTGTTGCCGGCGACTTCCGGGCGAATGCCCAGGGACTTGGGCCGGACGTCCACGCCCTGAACCGGCCCCTTGCACTCCAGTTCGACTTTTCCCGCCTGCGCCAGGTCGAAGCCGGCGATCACCCCCATCGAAGTGTACGAGGCAACGCACTCGCGCCCGTCAATGCGGACCTTCACCACCGGGGACAACCGCTCGATCACCAGGCCGGCGAACATCAGGCGGTACGGGGGCAGGCCCTCCCCGGCCAGCGCACGCGGCGCCAGCCGTAGATTCTCCGCGGTCGTCGACTCGTTGGCCAACAGATCGTCCATGTCGGCGCCAAGGCCGGCGTCGGCGGGCGACACCTCGATCTGCGGCGCGCCCGGCCCACCCTTCAGGCTCAACTGGTTGATGGCGTTCTGCCGCCTGGCAAGGGAGTCTTTGCTTGAGTCGCGAACACCCCAGTCGACGGCAATCGGAATCTGGCCGGACTTGTCCACGATGAAATCGACAGACCCCGCGGCCAGCCCCGCCTGCCTGGGAATCCAGGCCCCGGGGTCGCAGACGCCCTGGCTCCCGCCCGCTGTCAGGCGCAGCACCACACCTTCGCCAATCGCCTCGTCCTTCGCCGTGCAGGCGGCCAGCACATGCAGACGGTAGCGGCCGGGTGATAGGGCCTCCGCGGTCTTGGCACGGACAAGCTGGCCTTCATGCCCGAGCGTCACATTGGCAATGAGCGCCTGCCCCGAGGCCCGCGCCTTGTCGAGCGCCGCCCGGGCCGCCGCGGCGTCCGCCACCACGGCAACCGGGGTTTCATCCGGGGCCGGGGCCTTGCACTGGGCGGCGAGCGCCGTTGTCCCAATCCCAAAAGCGACAAGACCAGTTATCAGGACTATGCGCCAACTGATGAATCTATCCGTTCTGCTCATCTCTCACCCTCCCTCTTCTTTATTTCTTGAATTCCACGCGTTTCCTGGGCGGGCCTGACAATATACCAAAAGCCACGCTCAAGGCGGCCGAACCAGTGGCAATGTCCAGCACTCGCTCCACGACATCCGCGGCCGCCCACCGGCCACGCTGAACGGCAGCCAGATGTGACGATTCTGACCGTGATCTTCGGCGCACCAGCGGTCGGCCATCAGCACGGCGCGATCCACCCAGCCCGGGATGGTAACGATGTTCGCCGGCTGGCAGCGATAGCCGAGGGCATCCGGCGGTTCGATGTTCGGCGCACAGGGGTCGCCCAGTTCATACCATGGGCCGAGGGGGTGGTCAGCCACGGCCGATCGCAGTCGGTTGGGGTTCCAGCCGGTGCAGCCGGAGCCCAACAACCAGAAGCGGCCGTTCAGGCGGGTTATGGCCGGGGCCTCGGTCATGCGTTCGGGCAGGGCGAAGGTCCAGGCGCCGGAAGTGCCCAGCCAATCTCGCGCCAGCAGCGACACGTGCAGGGTGCGGTTCCAGCGACACTGCCGGCCGCCAGCATAGATCACATAGGCCTCGCCGCCGCCGGCGTCCAGCAGGGTCATGTCTCGCAGCATGAAACCATCGGGCTGGAACGAGCCGACATACGACCAGGGCCCCTCGATGTGCGCCGCCTCGGCAACGCCGGCGGCGGCGCTGTGATGCGAACAGCCCGGCTTGACCAGGTGGAACCACATGACAAAACGCCCGTCGGGGTGGCGAATGATCTTCGGCCGTTCGAGGCGGCAGCCGCGATGCAGGTCGTGTTCGAAATGCGGCTGCACCGGCAGAATGGTTCCGACACGCTCCCAAGCCGCAAGGTCACGCGAGCGATACAGGGTTATTCCGACTTCCGCCAGGTTGCCCCGCGGCCCGTCGCCGTAGTGCGACCCGTACCACCACCACCAGCCGTCGGCCGGGATGACACCGCCGCAGAAGGCGTTGATCCGCTGACCCGCCACATCGAACCACGGTGAGCCGTTGACGATCATGCGCCCTCCGTGCCCAGATACGTGAAGCGACCCGGAACCCACAGCCAGTGGGTGGGCATCAGGGGCCAGGGATGATCGATGAAGGACTGCACCGCCGGATCGGCGCTGCCTTCCAATCCCGACACGGCTGCGAGCACCGCCCAAAGGTAGAAGCCCTGCTGGTGCAGATTCGGCGCGCCTGGCGGCGAGTACGTTTCGGGGGAGAGGCCGTGATGTGCCCAGCCTTCGCCCGGGCGGCTGGCCAGCACCCCGTGGGCGTCTATCTTGTCGCGCAGGATAGCTGAGGCGGCACGGTCACAGGCGGCGCGGACCTCCGCGCGGCGATAGTCATCGGCGCGCAGGTTATAGGCCAGCAGGGTCAGGCAGTCGACATCGGTGCAGTCTGTGGATTGACTGTTGGCCTCATCCGCCCCGTACAGGCCGAAATGGCCGTCTCCGGCCTGCAGGGACAGCACGGTGTCGGTTTGCCGCCGCCGCACCTCCGGCGGGATAGGATGCCGTTCATGGTCGTAGAGCCAGAGTTGGTGCGCACCGCCCATGACCTGGATGGCGGCCCAATGGATGCGGTCCCTTGCGGTCGTGCCTTGCGACCGCCAGTGCCGCACCGGATCGTCGGACAGGGTGCCAGCCCAGAAGCCGCACTCGTTGAAGTTGGCGTCGTGCCAGGCATACCACACCTGATCCAGGAGTTGGCGCGCCCTTTCCGCCGCCGGCGTGCCGCATTCGCAGACGCTGATCGCCCACAGGATGCACCCCGGATACCAGAACTCGTTGCCCATCCACCATGGGTTATGACGGGCATAATCGCCGTCGTCGCGGTAACCCGACCAGTCGCGTTCCAGGAAATGCTCCAAGTAGGCCCGGTCGAGAAAACGTCCGCTCTGGCTCCCGCGCGAGAGGCGGAAGCGCGGCTGGCCGCCGAGCATCAACAGGCACGGCACCAGCACCGAGAGCAGGTGGTCTTGCATGTGCATCCAAGGATGCGTCTGACGCGGATCTTTCCAAGCCGCATGATCCGCTGGCAGCACGTAGGGTCCGAGAAAATAACCGGACGCCTCATCCTGCCATCGGTTGAGTGAGTTGACCCAAGCCTGGCGATTGCGCGTCGATAATTGGGCTAAGTCGCCCCACAGATACAAGGCTTCAGCGGTGCTGTGGCTGGCCTCCAGACTTTCCACGCCCCCTGGTGTCGATGCAAAGCGCCAGTCGTCTTCGGCCATGCGCTGTGCCAAAGTCTTTCGCAGCACCCGGGGGGGGCGATGGAAGCGGGCGGATTCTGCCGAGCAGATGTGAGGCGCGCCGGCGGCCAGCCAAGCCCCGGTATCGACCACGCCATCGGAGACGGCACAGGCGTCGATGAGGTAGCGGGTGGCGCGGTGCAGGCGGACGCAGGCGTTGGCGGTTGGCTCGAACGATGTGTTCATTTCAAGGCATATATCCTGTTACGGCATAACCGTTGCGATCCTGGCAGGCGCACCCTCATCCGCCAAGCATCCTTGTCCCAAAAGGGGCAACGTGCTTGGGACAGCACATTTCTATTCTACCATCCACACGCGTGTATGACACCACATCAAAGTCATCCGGAGTTCTCCAAATATGCGTTTCGCCGCGCACCGCCGGGAATATATCAAGCCGCAATTCCTTCCACGGTTCGCCTTCGCGCAGGAACTCGGCTGGCGGCACGCGTGGGATGATCGCTCCCCGACGGACATAGAGGGGGATGCGGTCAAGCGGGGCGTCCGCGGTAATCCACCGGGGACCGATCACCACCTGGTGTGTCCACCAGTCGAGCCAGTCGCCTTCGGGCAGATAGACGGGGCGGCTGCGGGCGCCGTCCTCGAACACTGGCGCCACCAGGAGATCCGGCCCGAACAGGTACTCGTCGCAGATGTGCCGCACATTGCGGTCCTCCGGATAGGCGAGCACCAGGGGGCGCAGCATGGGCAGCCCCTGGCGGCAACTTTCGACCGCGCTGGAATAGATGTACGGCATCAGGCTGTAGCGCAGCCGGGCGAATTCCAGACAGATACGCTCGGCCTCGTCACCGTAGGCCCAAGGCTCGTGATCCACGCCACCGTGGGCGCGGGCGTGACTGGTGAACATGCCGAACTGGAACCAGCGGATATAGAGTTCCGGCCAGGCTTTACCCTGGAATCCGCCGATGTCATGGCTGAAGAAGACGAATCCGCTCATCCCGGCGCCGAGAATGGCCCGGAGCTGGCCGAGCATGTGGTCAAAATTGCAGCTCACGTCACCGGCCCAGTGGACCGGATTTCCCTGGGCGCCGATGGTTCCGGAACGGCACCAGATCATCGCTTCATCGCCATGCACTTCGCGCGCCGCCTCGTAGACGACGCGGGCAAATTCACGCGTGAACAGGTTATGCCCTTCGCTGCCGCTCAGCCCGTTGTGGTAGACGGCCTCCTCGGGTCCCAGTTCGCAGAGGTCGGTTTTCAGTACCGCCACACCTTCGCTCAGGATGCGGACGCAACGCTCCTTGTACCAGGCCGCCGCGGCAGGATTGGTGAAATCCACGTAGACAAACGGGGCTGACCAGAAGTTCATGGCGCCGGGATTGACCAGCAACCGTCCCTCGGCGTCCTTGAGGAAGCAGCCCTTGGCCAGGCCGTCCTCATACATCTCGCCCTCGGCCGGCACATAGGCGCTCATCCACAGGCAGAGCTTGAAGCCGCGCTCGCGCAGGGTGCGGAGCATCTCCCGGTGGGCGGGGAAACGCTTGCCCCAGGTTAGGGTGCAGACCAGGCTCTCGACGTCCATCCACGGCGGATCGATGTGCAATAGGTCGCAAGGCAGGTGATGCGACCGTATCTCCGCCGACGCGGCGAGCAAGCCGTCCTGGGTCGAATACTTGGAGATGCTCGACATCCACAGGCCGAACGACCAGCGCGGGGGCAAGGCGGGAGCGCCGGTCAGGTCGAAGTAATCCCGCAGGTGACGTTTCGGATCCTCGCCGACCATCACCAGATAGTCGAGTTGCGGACTGCGCACCTTGACCGTCCAGCCCGCCGCCGTCCGGCTGCCCATATCGAAGACCGCGTGGGCCGTCGAACAGAGCAGGAAGGCGTACCCGCGGGTGCTCATAAAGAAGGGCACGTTCTTGTAACTCAGGTCGCCCATGCAGTTGCCGGCGTCGGCGTTCCAGATTTCCACGACCTGGCCGCGCCTGGAGAAGTCGGTGAACTGCTCGCCGAACCCGTAGAAGTCCTCGTCGTCATGCCGGGCGAACGACTGCACGAGCCAGTCGCCCTGCCCGTCCCGCGCCCGCCCGAGCGGCGGCGCGTAGTAGCCGAAGTAGATGGACTTCTCGTCCACGATCTCGTCCAGAACGATCCGCCCGGTGCGCCGGTCGCGCAGACTGTAACTGACGATGTCGACGAAACTGCCGACGCCCTTGCCGGTCCACGAGCGGCGGCGCACCATCAGCTCGATCTCCGTTGTGGTCAACCGGATGCCGTCCTCGTTCCCGGTCACCTCGAAGTCGGGCCGGTTTGCCGGCGGCCGCCACAGCCAGCCCTCGTACGGTGAAGGCGGCAGCGTTTCGGCAAGCGCCGTGCGAACGCGGACGATGGCCGGGGCGACAACCTCGAACTCGATGACAAACTCGGGCAGGTTCTCCTCGGCGGCGGCATTCCTGCCGTAGCCTGAATAGAGATCGGCGAACTTCTGCATATCACCCAGATTGAAGCGTGCGGAGAGACAGGCGCGGACACGCAGACCGTGGGCGGTCCGCTCCCAGCCGGCCAGCCGGTCGACCCGGCTGACAAAACTCTTCTGCAACCGCATATCCAGGGATTCCTGGACGTGGCGCTTGGCGGTATTCGTGTTCATAAGTCCTTGTTGTCTTTGTGTCTTCCGCCGGTGTCCGGCACGGCCGGTTACCGGGCGCCCGCCGCATACCACTGACGGTGCAAGGCGTCGATTTCGGCGATGATTTTTCCGTCCAGCGGCCTGAAGTTGCGCTCCGCCTCCAGATACAGATTCAAGCGTTCCACCTTGCTGGCGCCGCCGATGGTGGTCAATACATTCGGCTGGCTCAGAATGAAGCGCAAGCGGAACTCCACCTGACTGGCGCAGCCCGAGCGTTGGTAGATGGCATGGATGGCTTGCACGCGCTCCTCCGGAAGATCCGGATCCCGGTTGCAGGTTCCGCCGCCGAGCGTGCGCAGGGCAAGGATTTTCGTATGCCTGGCCCGCATCATGTCGAACAGGGCGTTGCTCGCCTGCCGCTCCGTGGCGTTCCAGTAGAACGTGTGCGCGTCGAACAGGTCGTCTCTCACCGCCTTCAGCGCCTCGTCCGATGTCCAGCGCCAGTTTTCCAGGACGAAATTGCCGACCAGCCCGCGCCGCTTGAGGTCGCACATCATCTCATGGAGCGCGCAACCCGGTCTGAAGCTCTTGTCCACGTCGGGCTCGCCGCAGACCTGGGCAATGTCGATCTTTCCAATGCCCAGATCGCGCACCTGGTTTTCCACGGTGGCCTTGAGCTTGTCCGGCCCTTTGCCGTCGGTCTTCAGGATGAGGCGCGGCACGTGCGCGGGGTCCTCCCTGAAGGCGATCTTGAGCACTTCGCTGACGCCCGGGTAGTCCGCGGAACTGTGAAACCAGATGCCGGCCTCCATGCCGGCACGGGCGGTTTTAACATGGTCAGGATTATTCCTGTCCGTCATGCCCATGGTTCCGAGCGTGTACCGGGTGATCTTCGGCATGGCGCCCTTGAAACTCTTTTGCATCTCGTCTTTTCCTTTCGTTGTTTATGGGATCGTCGCCTCACGGCGGACTTCATGGGTCCGGCCCCGCCACGTCAGTTGCGCGTCGCCAAAGCCATGGAAAACATGAACCGGACCGGGATCGTCCAGCCTCCTGCCCTCGGCGGCCTGCAGCACAAACAACGCGCCGCCGGTGTATTGCCGGCCATTCCATTGCCTGGCATGAAACGCCGCCAGGCGCGGGCCATCAATGACAAATCCCCACGGCGGCAACTCCACGCCGCCACCTCGCGGCGACTCGACCCGGGCAGCGGTCTTGCCGAAATTGACGATAACGCTCACCGCCTCTCCCCCCTCGCCATAGACGGCCCGTCGGAGCGAACCGTCGCGGGAAAGAAACTCGAAGCGCATCAGGCGCTGATGCGCCGTGGCTTCGTGCAGCGGGCCGAGCACCTCGTGCGTTGTTTTCAGGAATGCGTCCGCGGGATGGAGCCCTTCCGCCCAGCCCGAGTCGGTGCGCGTGAAGCAACCCAGCTCGCCGGTCGCCGGCGCCCCTTCCGGCTTCGCGGCCCAGTACCGGTGCTCGGGCGCCGAGTGGTAATTCAGCGGGCGCGCACACAGGACGTGATGCGCCACGTACTCGGCGGCGCGGTCGGCCGGATAGCCGTACTTCCCAAAGCAAATCTGGCAGTCGTGGTACACCATTTCCCAGAACGGAATCACTCTGGCCCCGAGCGACTGAGGATCGAGGAAGTGGTAGTACTTGCCCGCCACCCCCACCAGGCCCTCGAAGAAGTCGCTGTGGGGCAAGGCCCATTCCCGCCCGCACTCGCTGCCGAAAAGGCCGAATAGCTCCCGGGCCTTGTCGCTAAGCTGGATCTTCCAGGCGATGTCGCCGTTGCGGTCGAGGGGGTGTTTCGGGTCGGCGCACTCGCGCGGGCCGACGGCGTAGGTGGTGTCGATGAAGTAGCTCCATGGCCCGAAAAGTCTCCGGATTTCCGGCAGGTTTTGCGGACGCATGGCCAGTTCGAGTTGTTTCGGGGCGCAGACCATGTAGGCGCGACCGCCCATCCAGCGACCGCCCTGGATGAGCTGGCCGTCCGGCCGCTTCTCGATGAAGTCCGGGTTCCAACTTCTGGCGTCGCGGTACATGTCCTGATAATTGTCGTGCAGGCAGGCGACGTAGCCCAGGGCCTGGATGCGCCGCACGGCCGCGGCCAGCTTCTCGTCCCCGCCGCATTCCGGGTTGGCGGGCAGGTTGTCCGGATGACGGCAATCGTAGCCGCTCTCCGTCCAGCCGCCGATCGTGAACAGGCACCGCTCGATGCCCAGGTCCCTGCGGAGATGCTCCGCCACAGCGGCCGCCTCGTCGAACGTCCAGTTGACCTTGACCGATTCCTCCCGGGTGCTGTCCTCGTTCATGCGCCGGGCCAGGCAGTGCCATAGTTTGACGTTGGCCGCGCCGACGAGTCCCCCGGCACGGGGGTTGCGGCGGATCTTCTCGCGAAGCGTGATGGCCATGCCCTTTCCCCCGGCGATCCTGCGGTACGCGGCGGCCACGGTGTTCCAGTCGCCCTTGCCCAGCGGCGCCAGGCGGAAGGACGGTGGCGATTTCGCCCGCAACGTCAGGGAGGCGGTGAGCCGTTGCCGGGGAGCGCCCTTGCCATCGGTCCCGGCGGCGACGACGCTCTCGACTTCGGGCCACACAGACGCGTCGTCCCAAAGCACCAGCATGGCGGCGCCGCCCTTGAGAATCCCCAGCATGTTCATGTGGCATCCTTCGTATTCGGACGTCCCGAACATCTGCTTCATGGCGACCCCGCTGTCGGACGGGATCAGGAGGCCCTCACGGCTGGGCACGATCACCGCCCCATGCTCCGCGTCGGTCATCGCCAGTAGGTCTTCCAGCACGCGGATCTCGCTCACGCTGTTGTACGTGAACTTGTACGAGACCTTCAGGGCCTCCCCGCTCACCTCGAAGCATACCGGGCCCCGTTCAAACCGGACCTCCACCGACTTGCCGCCTTGCGCATGGACTCCCTCCAACCGCTCCAGTCCCTTGCCGGAGCCGACGCCGGCCGCCCCCTGGCTGGGCCAGCGGACGTCCGCCTCTTTGTCAAGCAGCGACCATTTCCCGGTCCTGGGATCGATCTCGAAACGAAAACCGCTTGTTTCCAGCACTTCCATAGCAGCCGCCTCCCCAAGGCGGGCTTCGCCCGCAATCCAAGGTAGCGGAGGGTTTATCCCTGCGACCTCCGCAGGCGTAAAGCCTGCGCTACCATAAGATGCGACGCAAATGCGTCGCATATCCTGACAGAACAATCTACCCGTAACAGAGAACAGAAACATCGCACTCGCCAACAAGACGAGACGCGAAGCAGTTCGACAGACATTCACGTTTTCAATCTTATTAACTTCGCTTCACGCAGAAGATTGCTATCTCCATCTTGAGGAGCGCTCAGCGCTTCAAACTGGAGGCTGATGCCCCACCCCTGCCCGCCGCAGGTGTCAAAGGCGATCACCAGGTCATGTTCACCACAGGCCAGGGACACCGTGACCGCGGAACGGCCCGGAAGGCACGGCGTGCGCAGGACCGGATCGCAGAACACCGGCGCGCCATCCACGAACACGCGGATCCCGCCATCGTGTCCCAGGTGTAGCCGCCACTGGCCATCCCGGTCAACCGTCATGCGGTGCGCACAATAAGCGATGCCGTCTCGCTCGCCGAAGTGGTCGTGCAGATTGAGAAACCCGCCGCAGGGGAAGTTCGAATGCCACCCCGGCCAGATGCGGCCCGGTTGCCAATTCAGGTTCGCGGCCGGCATGGACGCCTGCGCAACCCCGCCCTCGGGCTTGGGCCGCAACTCCGATACCCGCCAGGTCAGAACAGGCTTCGACATCATGGCCGTATGGAGAATCCCGTCCAGCATCGCCTCCGTCACCTCGACATCCGGCAGGAACAGGGGGCTCGCCATGTAGCGCAGCAGACTGCGCCGGAGTTGCCGGGCCACCGGACGGCCCGCCAGGTCGGAGAGGATATCCGACCCGCAGACCAGGAGCCGGCCCGCGCCCACCCGCGCCTCGAACACCATCGCCAGCCGGCGGTGGCGCGGGAACTCATCCACCACCTGCACGATCGGCCGCAGGGCCGCCGGAAGGCCGTCCAGGCCAAGCGCGCTGGATCGCATGACCGGATCCCACCATTGCCAGTTGCTGTGGAACTCCGTCGGGAACTCCGCCAGCGCGGGATGGCCCGGGTCGCAGAGCAACCCCATGGTTTTCGCCGCCTGAGTGTCCTTCATCAGTGGGTTCCAGAACACAGGCGTGAAGGTGCCGGGCACCGCATCGCGCACCGACTCGCGGGCGGGCGCCAGCAGCACGCTGCCGCCGCGGCGCAGGATGGCCTTGGCGGCTTCATTCCAGTGTTCGGCGATCACGATCTCCGCGGCCGGCGCTTCCGCCGCCGCCTCGGGATACACCCAGACATCCCAACTATTGGCGCGACCGCCGGCGATTTCGACGCGGAACGTCAGGCGGGCCGGGGCGCGGATCGCGCCCAGCGGCACGGTGACCGATCCGACCGTCGTGACCTCGCCCTGCCGCGCCTGGTCCGCTTCCAGACGGCCCCGGGCGTGTACCTGCCCGCTGTCGTCATGGATCTGCCATTCGGCCATGCCCGCCTCGTCGCCCGCGCCGTAGTTGGCGATCTCCACCGTGGCGGTAAATGTCTCGTCCCTGGTCCAGACCCGCTTGGGCAGCCGCGCCAACGGCGTCACCGGCCCGCAGAAGGACCGGAAGGCGGCCGGCGTGGTCAGACCCTTGGATTCCCAGAGGGCGCTCAGGATGCCCACCGGCGACGTGCCCTGGCCCGGAAAGTCATGGAGGTCGAGCAACTGGAAACCGCTCAAGCCGCGTGTGCGCAGCGCCGACTCGATCTCCTCCTTGTAAAGCGCCAGCGCCAGCATCCCCGAGGCGCGGGTGAAGTCCCCGGCCCATTCGAGCAGCCCCTTTTCGCGCAGTTGCTCCCGGATGATCTCGTAGTTGAAGGCGCGCTGGGCGCCGTGATAGCGGCTGATCTCGCGCAGGTCGGGATAGACCGCCCACTGGCCCACCTCGTGCGTAATCAGCGGCCGGTCAAGCCCCTGCAGGCTGGGCTCGTAGTCGAACACCGTCTCAGGCGGACGGGTGTTGAACCGCGAACAGTCGATCACGGAGCCGCCGCCCCAGGCGATACCGCACAAGGGCTCCGCTCCGGACACCGGCCAGGCGCTGACGAAGAAATCGTCGATACGGCCCGGAGTCCAGGGTTGCGAGGTGGAGGTGTATAGATGCCGGGGATCGCGTTCGCGGGCGAACCGGACCTTGCGCGCCAGCACCTCCTGGTGACGGGCGATAAAATCCGGGAGCCAGTTGGCAAAAAGCTGTTCGTTGCCCATCGACAGCAACAGGAACGAGGGGTGGTTGCCGTAGCACTCGAGAATCCGCGCCAGTTCGGCTGAAAGGAAATCTTCCACCTCCGGGCTTTCGTCCTGGCTCGGGCAGCTTGTTCCGGGCAACTCCACCTGAAAGTAGATGCCCAGTTCGTCGGCGGCCACAAAGGCGGCCTCGGGCGGGCAACAGGTATGAAAACGCAGGAAGTTCAATCCGTAGGACTTGGCGGTGGACAGCACTTTCCGCCATGAGGGCACATCCACGGGCGGATGGCCGGTGAGCGGGAATATAAAGTCCTCCAGCGTTCCCCTGAGGAACAGCGTCCGCCCGTTGAGCAGCAGCCTCCGGCTCTCCGTGCCGACCGCGCGCATGCCGAACCGCACGCACCGGGCGTCGGCGCCGGCATCGCCGTCGAGTTCCACGCGCAGGTTGTAAAGATTGGGCGAGAACTCATCCCACGGCAGCAGGGGTTCGGTCGGCCGGAACCGCCGCTCGACGACCTGCTCCGCGTCGCCCATCAGGTCGACCGACCAGGAGTCCGTGCCGCCGCCGGACGCGGCGCCGTCCCCCGCCGGTTCACACGCAATGGCGAGTCGCACAACGCCCCGGGACCCGCGCGGGTTGGTCAGCCGGACCGCCACGCGGACCTCGGCCGCGGTGACATCAGGATAGGCTTGGACGGACAGGATATGGACCGGCGGCTTCGCCTGCAGTTCGAGGCGGCCGATGATCCCGTTCCAGTTGTGCGCCCAAATATGGTGCCCGCCGCAGTTGAGTTTGGCCCCGGCCTTGACGTCCGTGGTCAGATCATGATGGCGGTTCGTCTTGTCTGCGCCGATCTCGACACCGGTGCGGCGATTGGCGTTGTCGACGAGGATGGTCAGGCGGTGCCGGCCGGGCGCCAAGGCGTCCGTCAGGTCATAGACGTGCGGTGCCACCAGACTGTTGCGCGTCCCCTGGCAGACGTCGTCCACCCACACCACGGTCTCCCACTGGCAGCGTTCGAGCAATAGCGAAATGTGTTTGTCTCGCCAGGCCGCGGGAATCTCGACCTCGCGCTGGAACCAGACCGCGCCGACATAGGGATAAACCGGCGCGAAGCCCTGCAGGCTTCCCGAGCGGGCGGGCGGCACCCGCGCCAGCGTGTCCATGGTCGCCGGCAACGTCGCGGCATCGCCGGCAAACAGCTGGGTGAACCAGCCCTGCGCCACGCCGGCGCCATCATGGTCCACCCGGACCTGCCACTCCCCGGCCAGGGAGAACTGGTCGTCCTCGCCGCCACAGGTTGCGGATCCAATGTTTGAGAGCTTCAAGCCGTCCATGTTCGTCATCTTCCTTCCACGATCAGATCGTAGGCACCCGCCAGGTCCCAGAGGCTGTCCTGCAGGAAGATCTTCCGGGCGCCCTCGTCGTTCAGGAGCCATCGGTTAAGGGTATCCGAGTAAGGGGGTCGGTTAAGGGTGCGGCTAAGTGTACGATGAAGTGTGTCAGGCATGGGCGGCCACCTTGGAAAGCGCTGTTAGCATGGCCGCAATCCGGCGGAGCAATTCGCGCCCCGCTTCTGCTCGCGCCCCATCAGCGACGCCGCCGGCAGTGGCAAGATCGACCAGCGACGCCGACTGGATGGTGGCCTTGAAGGCGGTTTCGTAGAACGTCGCTTGATCGTGACCGCTAAAGCGACCATTGCCCTCGGCGATGTTGAGAACGATCGAGGTCGTCGACTTGTCGAGTTTCGTTCGCAGATCGGCGCTGCAGGAAGCCACAGACCAAAACGTTTCCAGCCAGGCGACAACCTGAAGGGCGGTTTGATAAACGTCCAGATCCTCATGATCGAACAATCGCCCCTGTCGCGTCCGGTAGCCCGCGTGGTCTTCTCGAACCCTGTTGGAAGCCGTCTTGCGCATCGTGATAAGCATGCAGACGATCTCGGCCAGCAGGCTCTTGCCGGGGTAGACGTCCTCCTCACCCAGCAAATTCTTGGCGACCAACACATCCAGGCAGGCCGCGCATTCCAGCGCGGAACCGTTGGCATGGCCCAGATACACGATCCGCTCAGTCGCAGACCATGTGCTGCTGGCGTGAGCAATGTTGAGCAGAATGCTCTCCGCACCACGGTCCAGATGATCGCATGCCGCCACTCGCCGAAGCAGCCGCTCCAGCAGCGCGCCGCGGAGAACCGCGAAGCGCATGCCCTTCTGGTAGACGATCAACTTCTCATGGCCAAATGGCTCTGTCATCGCCACGACACCCACTTTCCACCCTTAACCGACCCGCTTATGCGCACGCTTAACCGACCCCCTTACTCGGATACCCTTAACCGACCCCACTTACCCGATTTCGACTTCTTGGACCACAAACTATTGGGGTACCCACTCTAAACCCGGAAGGAAACCTTTTTTCAGATGTCAGCTACCGAACACCGGGCTGGTCCACGCCATTTGACCGTTCTCCTGCCGGATGCGAAGGTACAAGAAATCGCCGGGGGCGAGATCTTCCCGGAATTCCCTGCGCATGCGAAAGCCGCATTCCGGGATGACCTTGTCCAATTTGAGTTTGGCCGAACTCTGCTGGCCTTCCGCGTTCGGCAGGAAATGAATCTGGCTTTCCTGCAGCAGTTCCCCGAGCCGCCGTCCCAACCGCAGGCCGTTGACGTCGAGATCGAGCCGGGTGGCCGGGTCGCCCTCAAGCACCATGGCGAAACCGCACTCGCCGCCGCAGCGGTAACGGTTCGACCACCAGTCGGCACTGTAGCCGGCCGTGAGCAGCGAAAAGTCAATGCGGTTCCCCGCCACCGTGTAATGATCCGGAGCCGGCGGCCCGAGGATCGGCGAGATGCGGCGCAGGGTTCCATCGCGGACTTCAATCCGGCCCTGCCACGCCGTCTTCTGGTACGGCGCTCCCCAGCCGCAGGAGACCCGCGCCACATAGCGTCCGGATGCCGGCCGGCGCTCTTCCCAGGCGCCGAAGCGGCGGACGATCTGTCCGTTCCTGATCACGTCCACCGTGTCGAGCGTGTCGAGCCCTTCGATCTCGAAACGCACCTCCACCGGCCCGGCCGGCACCTCGGCGCCCAGCGGACGGCCATTGACCTGGAAATCCACGATGTCGATCCGGTCGCCGGTCACCGCCCAGGTGCGGCGTTCGCGCAGGGCGGAAAAGACCCCCGGGCGGGTCAGTTCGGCGGCTTTGATGCCAGTCAGCCCCATGCCATAGGCGCCGGGGTAGCCATTGTGTCCGTCGCAACTGGCGATAAACCCGAAGCGGTGCCCCTTTTGCAGGCCGGCCAGGGCACAGCCTCCACTCTCGCGCGGCCCCATCCAGCCCAGGTCCAGCGGGTAAGGCCCCTCGTCACGCTCCGAGGCTCCGTGCATGGAGAAGATTTCCAGCAGCGGCGTGATGTCCTGTTGAAAGAAACGGTCCCACTGCATGCCCCGGCAACCCACCTTGTAACCGGTGTGGTGCGGGATGACAATGCCGCCCTGGCGGCGGACGATCTCGAAGAACGCCAGGAGGTCGTCGCTGCGGTAGGCCGGCGCTCCCTCTTCCTGAAAGTAGGCGTTGAAATCGCCGTTGATCGTGCCGACCTCGAAACCGGGGAGCGCCACGAAACGCCCCGGATCGTTGGCCCCAGCCGTAACGCGGCAGCACCGTTCCCAATCGAAGATCTCGTGATTGTGGTGTTCGGCGGGGGCCCAGAAATCGAGGTGCGTCCGCGCGATGGCGGCGGCCTCCTCGATCGTGCCCCACCGGCCGTCGCAGCAGAAGGTATGCGTGTGCAATTCGCCCCAATAGGTTTTCATCGGACCATGAGAGTCCATGCGGTCAGCCTCCGAAGATGTCCATGTTCCACGAGTCGCGCCAGGGGATTCGCAAGTCCCCCTCCCTGGAGAATTCCGCCGGCAGCCAGACGTAACGGGAATCCTGCAAGTTGTTCGGGTTCCAGCGATCGAACATGACGATGAAGGCGTCGTCGCGGCCGGCGACGGGCAGGACGTGGGTGTTCTGGGCGTGGAAGGTGATCTCCGCGTCCGGGCCGGCGCAGGGATTCCCGCGGGTGGTCCACTCCCCGAGCATCCGGTCGGCCACGGCATATTCCGCGACGTTGGGGTCCCAGCCGGTCGTCCCCGAGCTGACCAGGTAGTAGCGGCCGCGCCGCTTGAATACGGCCGGAGATTCGCGGCCGGCGGGCGGCCCCGGGCGTTGCAGGACGCGCACGGACGCGCCGTCGGGCCGGAGGTAGTCGTCGCTCAGGCGGACAATCTGGATGGCGCTGTGCCACAGGACGCCGGTCACCAGGTAGGCGGCGCCGTCGTCGTCCTGGAACACCGTCAGGTCGCGGCTGTCGGCCCCGCAGGGCCGCACCGATTCGAGATAGGTGAAGGGGCCCTGGGGCCGGTCGGCGATCGCCACGCCGGCGCGGGCATACTGGTAATTGATATCGTCGATGTGCATCCACATCACAAACTTGCCGGTGCGCGTGTTGTGGATCACCTTCGGCCGCTCCACGACCCGGCCGGGATGCAGGTCGCAGCCCGGATCGTCCTTCACCGCCGGCAGCACCACGCCCTCGTTCGTCCAGTTCAGGAGGTCGCGCGAGGAGTAGCAGGACATCCCGATCACCTCGACGCGTTGTGTCCCCGGCACATTGGGAGCGTCTTTGTTCTCGCCATACCAGTAGTACGAGCCGTTGTAAGACAGGACACCCCCGCCATGGGCCTGGATCGGCTTGCCGTCGTTGTCGTGCCACACTTGCCCGGGATGCATACTGCAAAGATTCCTCATACTTCGTCTTTCTACTTTGTCTTTCTACTTCTTCCACCTTCCCCCACCCTCCAGCCGGGACTGCATCCAGCCCCGCGATGTCTTGATGAAGAGCGCCTCATGTCCGGGCTCATCCACCCAGGCGATGTCGCCCACCGCGCCCTCCTCCGGCGCCGGCGGCGTTGAGCGGCCGTCGAGTTGCACCGCCGTGCCGGCCACATGCAGGTGCGGGAACCCGCTGCGGTCGCCGTTCTGCGACGGAATACGGCATTCCTTGCCGCGATGCACCACCCCGAACGGATAGATGTCGCCCAGGATGGTGGCGTCGTCCATACACCCGTCATAGGCCTTGTCCAGCGTGGCGGCGGCGTCGCCAAAGTAGAAATTGCCCATGTAGCAGCCGCGGGTGCCGGTGGGCGCGATGAAGACGCCCACGCCAGCCTTGTCGGCCTGGAAGCGGCTGTAGTAAACGCGGTTGGCGATCAGCCGCTGGAACGGTTTGGCCACATAGAATCCCACCAGCTTGGGCGAGTCGGCGTAGCACTGGACGTACGTATCCCCCTCCCCGTTGCAGTAGAAGCAGTAGTTCATGGGCCCGTGCGTCGGGTCATAGTTCCACACGTGGACACCGCTGAAGTCGCAGCATCCGCCGTCGCTGCGCACGCCCACCTCGTAGCCGATGACCATGGCGGTGTGGATGATGCTGTCGCCGTTGCCGATGTGCAGGCCGATGCTGCCCTCGGGACACCGCACATCGAGGTCCACGTTGCAGCGGACATTGTGCAGGTTGACCTCGTACCAGCCCCGCGTGTGGATGCCTTTCATCGTGGCGTTCCGCACTTCCAGTTCGGAAATTTCCAGGCGCGAGCCGCCATCGACCAGCAGCCCGGTGACGGGCAGTTTGTTGCCGTCAATGACTCCGCCCCGGATCCAGCCGGAAGGCGCATGAATCTCCCGGTCCTTGTCGATCACGGCCTTGACCACGACCGCCTCGCCTTCGAATCCGGGCAGCGCGCGGATCACGGCGTGCGGCGCCATCCGCAGGCTGACGGTCCGCGGCAGGCGCAGCGGCCGGTCCACGTCATAAATTCCGTCCGGCAGGTCCAGCGTGCCGCCGCCCCGGCGTTCGAGTTCGCCGATCCGGTTGGTGAGTTCGATGTGTACGCATGCTGTCGGTGTCACGTTGCGTCCTTTCAATGATGAACGATGCTTACCAGTTATCCGTGCGAAACGGGCCGGCAGGCAAGCCGTCTCGGTTGCAGAGGTTGCAGCCCTCGGGGTTGTCCGCCCAGGCGTAGCGCACCGCTACCGGATCCGACACCCCCGTGCTCCGCACGACCACCGTGTCGCCGTCGATCCGGGCCTCGGCCGGCACGAACCTCCGCTCCAGACCGGCGACCATGAAGTGACTGAGCGCCTGGCCGTCCCTGGCTGCCAGGCCCGCCCCGATATGCTTGAAGCGCAAGCGGATCGCGTCGCCTTCGATGGTCATGCCGGCATAAAGCGGCCCGCAGGCCGGGCCGGGGCGGCCGAAGCACTCCGACAGGGCCCAGCGCGCGAGGCGCAGGCCGACGTCCTTCTTGTTCAAGGGGTGGACGTCCAGGGCGTCGCCGAGGTCGATGCAGACGGCCAAGCCGGTCCCGGGCTCGGCCAGGACCTGGGCCTGATCTTCGCGCAACCGCGCCCAGAGGCTGCCCTCCTCGTACGCGCTCGCCTTCATGAAATTGGGGAGTTGCGCCAGCAGGAAGGGGAAGTCGCCCTGCCCCCAGGCCCGGCGCCAGTCGCGGATCAGGCTTAGGAGTTTGCCGTGATACTGGCGGTCCCCGGCGTTACCCTCCCCCTGGTACCAGATCGTTCCGCCGATGGCGTAGGGTATGATGGGCCGGATGATGTTCTCGTAGAGCATGTAGGGGCTGTTGGCCGTATCCGGGCCCATGTTGCCCGTGGGCGGTTGCACTTGGCCGAAGTTGTGTTCCACCTGGAAACGCCAGCGGCCGGCCAGAGGAATGGCCTTGCCCTTGCCCCCGGCGACGGAAAGTGCCAGCCGGTCCGCCGGCCCGATCAGGCCGCCGTGGAAGACGAAGGAATAGGCGCGCACGGCCACGACGTTCCGTCCCGCCTTAACCAGGCGTCCGGGCACGGTGTACAGACGCGGCATGTCCCAGTGCTGGTCCTCGTGGTCCTTGCCAGTGGCGCCGACCTGCACACCGTTGAAATACGTGATGTCCTGCTTGTCCACGGCGCCGATCCGCAGGTCCAGGTCCTTGCCGGCCCAGGACGCCGGAACGTCCACGGCCCGGCGGAACCAGAGGACTCCGCTGAAATCGTGGCCGTCCTGCTGCCATTGGCGGGGGAGGTCCATTTCCGGCCAGGCCGCATCGTCGCAATTTGGACTTGCCCAGCCCTTTTCCACGCCCGTGTTGCCGGGGTCGGCCGGGTACTTGAGTTGCGGCAGGGCCGTCCAGAACTCCGGGGCGTGGAGCGTAGCCTCGTAGCGTTCGGTCCAGGCTCGGGTGTCGGGGTTGGCCACCAGGGCCTCGCGGCTCATCCAGGCTTCCACGCAAGAACCCCACCGGCTGGCATTGATGATGCCGACCGGCGCCTCGAGCGCCTCGCGCAGGCGGGCCGCGAAGTGAAAGGCCACGGCGGAGAAGGCACCGGTCGTCTCCGGGGCCGCGATCTGCCAGGCCCCGTCGGCATCTGGCTGGCCGCCGAGTTTGGCCCTTTCGTTGGGGACGGTGAACATGCGCACGCCGCTGGCGGCCGAGGCCGCGATGGCCCTCTCCCCTTCGGCGCCGCAAGAGGACAAGGCCAACTGCATGTTCGACTGGCCGGAGGCCAGCCAGACCTCGCCGACGCACACATCCTTGACCGTGACGCTTTGTCCGTCCGCCGTGACAGTCAGCTCGTAAGGGCCGCCGGCCTGCCTGGGCGGCAGGCGCAGGAGGAAGCGGCCGTCCGGCGCGGACAGCGTGGCGGCCTCGGAGTCGCCCAGTCTGGCCCGCACCTGGGCCATGGGCTTGGTCCAACCCCAGACGGGCATTGGAATTCCGCGCTGGAACACGGCATGGTCGCTGAACAAGGCCGAAAGTTTCATGGCATGCATATCCCGTGTCGTTCTACAGCCCGCGCACGGCCTCTTCACGCTCGCGGAAATACCTGGCCGTCCGGCCGACCAGCCGATCGAGCAGCGCCGGGTCGGGCTTGCCGTTCATCGCGGGGTAAGGGTCGCCACCGGGGCCGAGCGGCTCGGGCGTGACGTAGCAGCCGGGCTGGTTGTAGCCGATCAGGTAGAGCGCCATGATCAGCGTGTCAAGGTCCAGCGAACCGTCCCCCAGCGCGCAGCGGTTGGAGTCGGCCATATGCAGGTTGGTCAGGCGCTCGCCCGCGGCCAGGAGCGCCTCGCCGATGTGGGACTCCCCGGACTGCATGTGATAGACGTCGCCGTTGATGTGCTGCACGCCGTGATGGTTCACTGCCGCGATGTAGGCCTGGGCGTCGGCGATGGTGTGGCAGAAACTGACCTCGGCGGCGCGGATCGGCTCGATCGCGGCGCGGACACCGGCTTTCCGGAAGTCGCCGGCCACGATGCGCAAGGTTTCCGTGGAGCGGAAGAACTCGCTGGCGTCATAGGCGGTGGGCCGGCCGACGGCGCCGGGCACGACCAGCATGTAGCCGGCCTTCACGGCTTGCGCGAAGTCGAGCTCGCGGCGAATGTAGTCGATGGCCGCCTGGCGCTGGATGGCGCGGTTGGAGGAGAGGTCATTGTCCGGCGAGAACATGCCGCAGAGGCCCGCGACCTTGACGCCGTTGTCGCCCAGGATCTTGAGCGTCTCCTTCGGTTGGTAGCCCAGGTCGGCGCCGTAGTGGTTGCCGTGCAGTTCGATGAACGTCACGCCGTGTTTCGACAACCGCGCGGCGGAAGCCGACAGCGGTTCGATGCCGAACCCCCAGTTGCTCCAGCTCAGGTTGAGCCGGTTCTTCAGCCGTTTGGGCTGCTTCTTCTTCAACTCGACGAACTGGTTGCGGATCGCTTCGTTCTTCTTCTCGTAGTTCTGCATGCTCATGGTTCTTTTTCCTTTCATCCTCTCATGTCCTGAACACCATCTTCTTCAAGTGCTCCATGAAGTACTGGAAGTTGCCCCACGAGACGTCGGGAGGGATCAGGTGATCGAAGCCGGGCACCCAGCCGCCGAGGGCGAACATCGTCTCGGCGCGGTCGAGCTCCCGGTGCATCTCCGGTTTGCCCTTGGCCAGTGCGCTCTTGTCGAGTCCGCCCAGGATGCCGAGTTGCGGGTATTGCCGGCGGTAGGCCACGATGTCGTTGCCGGCCTGCACTTCAAAGGGAAAGAAGGCGTTGTCGGGGCCGCGCCAGGTGCGTTCGGGGTGGGTCATGGGCTTACTCCTTCAGACCCAGATCTTTTGCCCTGGGCATATCCGGATGATTGGGCCCGAAGTGCTTGAGCATGACCAGCGGCTCATACTGGCTCTCGCACGCGATCGTCACGCCGGCCCTGGCGGCGGGCTCGCTGACGAAGTACTCGTCGGCGGAGAGCTGGCCGTAGCGCAGCATGCCGGCGGCTTCGCAGCGGTACGTGCCGATACGTCCCTGCCCCTGGATCACGATGCAGCCATAGGCCGCACCGTCCTTGACCGTGACCGTCTGGCCGGGCTGAACCGTCAGTTCCTTGGCGCCGACGTACGGGTTCGCGTAGGAGATCCACTTCTCCTCGTGCTTCGCGTCCGAGTGCGGACAGCGGACCGGCGGCCGGGCGTAGTGCTTGCCGTAGTGCGGGTCCACGTTCTTCTCCCAGTCCATCAACGAGATCACATAGTCGAGATCGAGCTTCTTGCTCCTGGGGCAGTTCTCGACGAGGAATTCGTACGGATAGACCTCGCCGGCGGCGATGTTCTCGTACACCGAGTTGACATCGGCGTTCCACTGCGGCTCGTAGGTCAACACGGAGCCGGGTGCGTGCACGACGCCCGGCGGAGTGTACCAGCCCGAGCCCAGCACGATGCGGTAGGCGCGCGACAGCTCGGTGATCCGCGTGTCGCCCTTCGTGTAGCCAGCCAGGCGTTCCTTGACCTGGGCCTTGGTCACGTCCGGATCGAATCCGAAGTAGGTCGCCGGGAACGTGCCGAGGTGGTTGTTCAACTGCGGAGGGAAGTAGTAGGCCTCGGGCTTGCCGAGCGCGCCGACCTTGGCCGCGGAATCGAACCGCAGGTGCAGGTGATGGAAGAGCGGCTCGCCGAAGTCGAAGAACTTGGAGTACATCGGCCAGCCGCCGTACTTCTTCATCAGTTTCGCCCCGACCAGCTCGTCGCCCAGTTCCGTCTGGGCATCGCGCAGGGTGAACTTCTGCCTGACGTCGCCCGAGGCAGGCAGGACGTAACTCAGGCCCTCGTCGGCCGGGGCCAGGGGTCCGTTCATGCAGGTGATGACAGACGCGAACCAGCGCTCCTTGATGGCGCCGCGGTTGGTGCCGAGGGCGAAGTAATCGTCGGGATGCAAGCGCAGGCGGCGCCCCGGCGCGCTAAAGCGGCGTGGCACAAAAACCGGGATCAGGCGCAGGATCCCCTGCCCCTTCTCGATAGCGGAACGGATGTTCTTGACGGCACTCATATCTCTCCTTTTGTGTTATACTTCAAACTCCAATTCGCACCAGTAGTTGACGGCCTCGGGGTCGAGTTCCACGCTCACGCGGTCGTCCGCCTGCGAAGCCCTGGCCGGCTCCAGGGTGCGAGCTTCGCCGTCTACGAGCCTTGCGCCGCGCAGGCGGCCGGTATGCCGAAGGATAATGCGGCCGGCGCCTTCGCGCAGCTTGACCATCAACCGCGTGCTTTGCTCGATCGGCCGCCCGTCGTCGCTGTAGACGAGCGCGGTGCCGCCCTCGCCCGTCACCACCGCGCCGTCCCGGTCCGAGAGCATAATGGCCTCCGCGAGCACCGGCCGTCCCTCCACCAGGTGCAGCATGCCGCCCTGGGCGCAGGTCATCCGCCACGGGCCGATGCGCGTTTCCGCGTCCGCAATATCCGGCTCGCGCGCGACAATCCAGGCCGTGCCGCGGGAGGTTGGCAGGCGGAAGAGTTCGCCATCGTTCGGATCGGCGTCGGGCGGTTCCACACCCGCGGCCGCAAGGAGTTGGCGGTAGAGCGGAGGCAGCAGGCGCCGGTCACGGGACTCGGGCCGGATGGGCGCGTGGACGTAAGCTCCGCAGCCCAGGCGCCAGGTGGCCCTGGCCGTCCCCGCGGCCGCCTCGCCGAACGCGAAGGTCCCGAGCACGCCGCCGTGGCCGCGCAGGTCGAGGACCACCAGCAGGATCTCGTGCCGGCCAGCCGGCAGGACGCACGGCAGGACGTAGGACTCGCCCCAGCCATACGCGCTGCCGACCAACCGCCCGTCCGCGTAGACCCAGAGGTTCGCGGGGGGCATGCCGTGTTCCCCGCACGGGCCGCGCACGTAAAGCACGCCGAGCGGCAGTTCCATGCCGAACGCGCCGCAGGGGCCGGGCAGATCCACGGTGGCGCGCAGCAGATAGTGTGCGCCCGGCCGGATGCCGGCGTTGAAGGAGTCGCGGACCAGGCCCCACGTTTCGCCGGACCGGCAAGTCTTCCAGACCGTGATCTCAGGATCGCAGAGGTCGCCGACACATACCTCGTCGGCGATACGTTCCGGCGGGATGTCGCCCGCGTAAGCCCACTCCCAGTCGGAGACCTCGACGGCCTTGCCGCCCAGGGCCAGGGTGGGTTCGCTCGCCGCCGGCGGTTCGGCCAGCAGTGGGGCGCCACCCGACTGGTAGAGCGTGCCGCCCGCGCGCACCCGCGCCAGGAGACGCTCGCGCAGGGGCGCCGGCAGGTCCGCGGGCGGCTCGATCAGGCACACGAGGCGCGGATCCTTGTCCAATCCCTCGGCCAGGTCCGCGTAATCCACCACGATAGGACTCTGCAGCAGGCCGGCGAAGGCCTGCACGATGTTGAACAGCATGTCCCAGTCGCGGCGGGGATAGGCTACGAGCACGTCCTCGCGGTCAGATTCCGCGAGGCCGAGGCGGTCGAAAAGCCGGATGCCGTCGGCCATGGCCCGGCCGCTGGGCTTGAGAACGCCGTCGTCGCGGGTGCCAACGCCCAGTTCGTCGTCCCAGCGCTCGCCGCCCCACATGTCGATGCGCAGGCGCGCCTGGCGGGTCCAGCCCCAGGGCTGGAAGCCGCAGGCGCCGCCACCGTAGCACCCGTGCTGCAGGCGGATCATCTTGCGCCGCTGGCGATCCTCCTGGGCCGCCGCGCAGCCATGGGAGTTCCAGACTTCGTGGGAGAAGTAGGGCATGAGGCCGCGGACCACCAGGGAACTGTCGCCGTGCATGGAATTCGCCGCGATGGAGCGCGGCATGTCCAGGCGTTCGATGAAGGAGCCGAGCAGGATCGGATGCCGGTCTCCGGCGGCGCGGAAGGCGGCGATGCGCTCGGACACCCAGTCCCGCATACGCGGATGGTTCGCGTCCGGCTCGTTCCACAGGTCCCAGAAGACCCCTGGCCAGTCGCGATAGCGGGCGGCGAGCGCGGCGATGAAGCGATCCTGCTCGGCCCTGCGCGCCGGATCCGAGGTCACCGCGTCGTGGCAATCCTTGCGGCACCAGCCCTGCGGGTCGCCCATTTCCTCGGGCACCAGGGTGAAAAGGTCGGGGTGGAAGACGATGCCGTGTTTATGGCAGAGCTGGACGAACATGTCGAACACGCGCCAGTCGCGTTCCTCCGGCTGCGGGTCGTTGGCACACACGGAAAAATAGTCGTCGAACGGCAACGGGCGGTTGGCCAGATGGCGGCGGCTGTAGTCGCGGAACCACTTGCTGTGGTGGTAGTGCGGCCGTAGCACGCGAATGCCGAGGCCGCGCATCTGCGCCAGGTCCGCGTCGATCCTGGCCGGATCCGGGCGAATCCACATCAGTTCGCCCACGTGCGACTCGTAGTAGTTCATGCCGTGCAGCAGCTCCGTGCCGCCGGCCGCGCCGCGGAAATAGCAGCGGCCCGGTTCCATGAGCCGGCCGCGGGACGCGAGGCCGGGGTTCCAACGCAGGAAGCCCGTGCCCGCGCGGTCCACAGTGGCGCCGTCCTCCTCCAGCCGCGCTTCCACCCGGAAATCGTCGCCCATGCCGGGGACAGCCAACTCCACGGACACGTTTTCGCATGCCGAGGCGCCGACGCGCAGATCCAGCCGCCATTCCTTTAGCATGTTCGCATCCTGCATGACCGCCAGGCGGAGGAGGGCGGTAACGTCCTTGCCGCCGCGATTGCGCACCCGGGCCGAGATTTTGGACGTCTCGCCGTCGCGATAGCAGGGCACGTCGGTCTCCAGTCGGTGCAGGGTCAGGGGATGGCAGGCGAGGTTTACCAGCCGGCGCAGGAGCGCCGCGGCGTTCGGTCGGCGCGGATCGAGCGCGTGCGCCTCGCCGTCCATGCACACGATCACCCAGCGTCCGCCGCCCTGCCAGTCTTTCACGAGGTGCACGCCGTGCTTCAGCACGCGGCCGAAGCGATCCGTTCCGCTGACCAACGGGATACCCTCGCGGACCGGGTAACGCTCCGGAAAGACATTGCCGGCCGGCGGGTGGCTGTAGTGGCGGCCGTCACCGGTGTTCACGGTCACGCAGGGGCCGGTGTCCGCGCCCAACCATACGGCCGGCAGCTCGGGCAGGAAGGCCGTGTCGGCGACGCAGCGGCTCGGCGCCACGTCCGGCTGGTAGTACTTGAAACCGAGTTCACCGAGCGCATCCTGGCAGGGATCGTTGCCCCCCAGCGGCACCCATCCACCGTTCCGCTCCTCCAGCATCCGGCCGAAGCCCGCGCCGCCGGTGGTCATGACGTTGCCTCCCCAGCCCACGAAGCGGCAGAGCGCCTTCCACGCCTTGGCCGGAAAGGCGTCGCCGTACGGGAGGACCAGCAGGTCGGTGGTTGTGGGATCGAGCGCGGACAAGCCGCCAGCCGGGAGCCACTGGATGCGGCAGGTGTCGCCCAGCGCCTCGCCCACCCAAGCTGGCGTGAAACCCTCCGGCACGCTGGAGGCCGGCAGTCCGGGCTCGCGCAGGATGGTGATGGTCCGTGTCATATCCTCGTCACTTGTCCTGGGTTTGGTTCTGCGTGGGGTCCGTCTGGTCGAGGTAGTGCTGCAGCAGCCTCTTGCCGCCGGCGCCAACGGTGTCCGGGGCGGCGTTGGTGCATGTCGCATAGTCGAGGAACTTGCCGAACCAGTACATTTCGAACCAGTTGGGCAGGCCGTCGCGATCGTCATCGGCGTATTCGCCGCGCCACACGGGCGGGGTGTCGCCGAAATCGAGTTTCCATTGGCGCAGGCATTCGCTGGAGACACATGTCAGTCCGTTCTGTTCGCGGTAGGGCAGGTCGGTGACCGGTTCGGGGCTGTCGAGCCTCAGGACGCTCTTCCCGTCGCGCACCAGTTCGGCCGCGACCGGCCCCGGCGTCAGCGGGAACTGCTTCCAGCTCAGACCCGCGGGCGCGTCCCAGGCCTCCTGGCGTCCCGGCAGGCGCACCTGGGCGGGACGGGTCAGGAGGGTCAGCACTTCCAGCACGCCGCCCGCATCCGGCTGCTTCGGCTTGAAGGGGAAAATCTTCGCGCCCTTGGGATACTTGCGATAGAAGAGGTAGACCTTGTCGCGATCCGGGACAGGCGGCTGGCCGGTCTTCCACCACTGGATGAAGTGCGCGTTCAGGTCGAGAATGGCGTACCGCGTCTCGTAGGCCGGCGCGAGGCAGGTATTCTCGGTGTAGTCGTTCCAGGTCACGAACTGGATCAGCGTCGACCCGTTTTCGCGGGCGCGCTGCCAGCGGTCGCGGAGGATCGAGGATCCTTGGGAAATGCGGTTGCCGCCCCATCCGATGTTCTCGTACTGGAAGAACACCGGCTCGCTCCACTCGGCGCCGGCGGCTTTGACGGCAGCCGCCATCCGGTCGTGGGTCGGCCCGCCGCCAAGGAAATCGCCAACCGCGCCGAATCGCGCACCCATGAAGCCCGCCGCGCGGACAAGGTCGTCCTGCGTCCATGTTCCGTTGGCCACGCCATGGAAGAACGCGCCCATGCCGTACTGGAAGAACAGGTCGCACCCCGCCTGCTTCCGCATCTGGAGCAGGCCATCGGCCATGAGCTGCCAGCCCTCTTCGGTCTGCCGCAGGGCCGGCAGGTTGGGAAGCGCCTTGGGATCGGTTTTGGCATATTCAGGACGATCCTTGAGGACGTAGGCGCCGTGATGGAACCCGATGAACGACGACATGTAACCGAAAATCAGAGGCTTGCCGTTGCGGCGGGCAAGCTTCGGGTTGTCCCCGTGTTTCTGGACAATGTATTGGATGGCGCGGGCGAGGTCCCCGTTGCCCTGGATGCCCGGGTCGAGGCATATGGTGACCTCAAACGGGTAGTCCTTGTCGCGGGCGACCTTGATCAGGGCGTCAAACACGTCTTTGGCGCCCTGCCCTCCGGCCCAGGCGTCAATGGCGAAACCGTCGATGCCCCCCCGCAAGGCGCGGCGGATGTCAAGGTCCGCCGACTGTTCGAGATTAAGCTTGAGCCCGTCGGGCACGAGCGGCCAGTTGCGCCAGCGGTCACCGATGGCGTCGAACTGCCCCTTGCCGTCGTGGCGGATCTTGTGGGCGTCGTTTTCACGATGGTAGGCCGTGGCACCCGCCGCCACCGGATAGCAGCCCATGTAGTGGGCGTAGATCTTCTTCGGCGCGGCGACCGGCGCCGTCGGCGCCGGTGTCTCCGCCCAGGCAGAGAGTGTTCCGACGGCGATCAGCAGCGCGGCATAAGTCCTTTGCTTGGATCGAATTCTCATCTTCGCCTTTCCACTTCTTCTTTCTACTTCGTCTTCCTCTCCCCTCGCCGCTTCTCTCTCACTTCAGGGCCTGCGGCCGTTCGATCGCCTTCCCGTTCACGGTCAGGCGCTGCGCGGCAAAGTCCGCCACCACCTCGGTGCCGTCCGCAAACGTGGTCCGGTGCGCGTTTTCGCCGAGCCGCTGCCAGTCCACCAGTTCCTCGGCGACGAGATGCCCGAAGCGTTTCACGCACAGTTCGTTCTTGGCGCAGATCTCCTCAACCAGTTTGTTGTCCAGCACGGGCATGATGCCCGGCTCGGCGGACCACTCGACCCGGGGCGTGTCGCCGTAGAGGATGCACTCCATCGTCCCTTTCCAGTGTTCGCCGTGGCTTTCGGTGACCACCAGCCCGTGCAGCGCCAGTTGCCAGAGCGGCACCCGCTCCAGTTTCAGGCGGCTGATCGGCCATTCGGGGCGGAACAGGGTCAAGTGCCAGGGAATGCCGCGGCTGACGATGCTGTCGGCGGGAATCGCGCAGTACAGGTATCCCATCTCGACCCCGCAACCGCCGAAAACCGCCTTCGCCGTCTCGACGAACCGGTTGTAGCCCCGCGCGCATTCCCCGCGTGAGCCGCCATGGGTCCGGTGGTAGTTCACCATCAGCGGGGGGCCAATGGTGTCGAGATAGTACACGCCCTCCACTCCAAGCGCCTGGACCCGGCGCATCTCGCCGCCGACGCGATCTTCGGGCATCGCCAGTCCCCACTGGAGGTACTGCAACCCCCCACCCCAATACCCCGTCACACGCGGCTCCCGCCAGAGCGTATGCACGGCCCACTCGGAATTGAAATCCGGCGACGCATACGCGGCCGCATAGCTGTCGTGCGCGGTCATGTGGTAGCCCAGTTCGCGTCCGCCGCCGACCAGCGCGCGGAACCCGGCTTCGCCGCCCAGCCGCCGCTCGATGGGGAAGCGCGTCGGCCACAGGCCGTCGTGGCCGCGGGTATTCCAGCCGACGCTCTGGGTCAGGACGTTCTCGACGCCGGCCGCCTTGAGCCGCCGCAATCCGGCCAGGGCCTGGTCGAACGTCATCACCCGTTTGAACAGCAGGCGGCCGTTCTCCTCGGCCCGGTCGTTCAGCATGGAGCCGACCTCCTGATGGCCGAAAAACAGCTTCATGATGTAACTCTTCAACAGGTAGGCCACCTGCGGGGATGCTTCGGCCCGCTGCTTGAGCGTCAGCTTGCCGAGATCCTCCATCACGTGCCGGCGCAGGCGCTTGGCCGCGGTCAGCACGAGCGGCGCCTTCCGCGCCAACGGCGCGAAAACAACCTCGCGCTCCCCGTGGTCCACGGGCGCGGGCCATGCCTCGCGGAGCACGATCGCGAAGTTGACGCGCCCCCCGCCCCGGCCATCCGTGAACACGTTGCAGCGCATATCCGCCGCGCCCTGGACGGCGAGGGCCATCAGGCCTCCGGCGGGGTCCTTGACGGCGCACACCGGCAGCAGGGGCAGCAGTTCCCATCGCTCCTGGTCGCCATAGATCATGAAGCGCTCCGCCGTCTCCGGCGCGCCGGAGGGCGAGAACACGCAGCCGGTGTTGAGCGGCAGCAGCGCCGACCCGCGCGCGCAGCAACGCATGAGGCCGGGCAGCAGATCCGCCGCAAAGAGGCGGTAAAGCTCGTCCCGCCCTTCCCGCACCTCGGCCGGCGGAATCACAACCCGCAGCTCCCCGTCGCGCACCGCCAGCCACACGCCGACGTAGAGGTCGCGGTCCGCATCGTAAATCGTCAGGTGCGCGCCATCCCGGGTCCGTTCCCGGTCCAGCACGCGGTAGCGCTCGACGGACTCCACCCGCGGCATGCGGCTGTCGCACACCTCCAGCGTCAGCAGCGGCGACTCGCCGATGACTCTTCCCGAAGCCGGATCCCTCAACCGCACGCTGACGGTCTCCTGCCCAAACTCCACGTCCACGCCCAGCTTGCTGTCGCCGAAGGCGATCGTTCGCTTCTTCTGGTCCATTCTGTCTTCTTCTAACGGCAGGGCTTGGTTTCCCGGCAACCGGGATAGTTGGCGCACCCCCAGAAGGGCACGTTGTCGCGCTTGCGGAGGCCCTTTCGCATGGGTGATCCGCACGCGTCGCAAGTGGGGGGCTGTTCCTCGGCGCCGGCCGCGCTCTGGGCGCGCGCCTCGCGCCGTGCCTCGCCCATCTTCTCTCGGAACCCGCCTTCCTTCTTGAATTCCTCGCCTTGCCGCCGAATGTAGGCCTCCTGCATCTTGGCGGCGCGCGTGCAGAGAATGATGAGCGCGTTCGCGCGCACGTGGCTTTCCTCATGCTCCAGCCAGCGCTCGAACTTCGCATATTGCTTGAGCACATGCTCGCAGAACTTGCGGTGGGTGTAGTGGGCGGAGGCGCCGGGACTGTCGGAACTGCCCGGACTGCCGGATTGCGGAGCGGTGTCGAGGTCGAGGCGCTGGACGGCCTGCGCGTCCGCGTCGGCCGCGTCCCAGGGCAGTTGCCTGTCTCTCATCAACCACTTCAGGAAGTCGTCCCGGAGTTCTCCCAGGCTGCCCTTGGCCACGTTCAACAGATCGAGGCCAGAACTGGTGGACGTCATCAGGCGCTCGCAACCCTCCGCAAAGTTGCGGCACCCCGAGCGTGCGGCATGGTTCATCTGCCCGGAGGTTTTGCCCTGCGGGTCGTTCCGATAGTCCAGAAACCTCGTGCAGAAACTGTCCGTGCCCAACTCCACCAGCCAAGCCATGATGTAGGCATCCAGCCAGCGGTATCCTGAGCCTTTACCGAACATGTCCATCTGGTGGGCGCCTCTTCACCTTTTCTCAACTACCGCCGGCATTGCCGGCAGAACCGGCAGGTTCGGCAGTGTCGGCCGTTCCGGCCATCCGAACCACAACCTCAACGACGTCTACAGCCCCGGCGCCGTCGAGAGATCCGGCGCGGAGAGATTCGGCGAACGGAGTTCCGGCACGGTCGGATCCGTGCGGTTCTGATACTCCTCCAGGTTCGTCTTGCCGTCGTCATCCGGGTCGGCATCGGGTTCCACCAGCGTCTGCGTGGAAATGTCCGGCCAGCGCGTGACCGGGTTCTCCTTCGGGCTCTCGAGCAGTTTCACCGGATCCGTGATGACGACCGGCTTGAACCCGCGCTCCTTGCTGAACCAGTACATCTCGAACCAGTTGGGCAGCCCGTCCTTGTCCGCATCCCCGTACTCGCTGTAGACGAACATCGGCCGGTCGCCGAAATCGGCCTTCCAGTGCCGCTCCTCCTCCGTGGACCAGCAGACCGCCCCGCAGTCCTGGCGGAACGGCCGGTCCGTGATGGGTTCGGGACTTTCCACCCGGAGCACCACCTTGCCGCCACGCACCACTTCCACGATCACAGGACCCGGGGTGATGGGGAACTGCCGGAAGCCCTGGGTACGGCAGAAATTGTCCTTCGCCCTCATCGCTTTCGCATCCTTTTCCCAATCCTTGTTCGCCCAGTCAGCGCCGATACAGTCCAGGCCGGCCCCAGCCTCGTATTCGATGTTCCGCCCCGGGAGGCGGATGGTGGCCGGCGCCGTGAGTATCGCCCGCACTTCGATCGCACGAGGTCCGCCGCTCCCCTTGAACGGCCAGACCTTGGCGCCCTTGGGGTATTTCTGGTAGACCACATACACCCGGTCGTGGTCGGGAACCGGCTGCTTCCCGGTGCGCCACCATTCGATCTGGTAGCCGGTCAGATCGTAAATGCCGTAGCGGGTGTTGTAGCCGGGACCGATGTTGGTGTTCTCCGTGTAGTCGTTCCAGGTGACGAGTTGCAGGCAGGTGGCGTCCTGCCGCCGCAACATGTCCCAGTTCCAGAACATCCATTCGGTCCCCTGCGGCATGTAGACCTCGAAGCCCGAGCCGCTATAGCCTTCCTTCTGGTGATAGGCGGTCGCCCCGCCCCATTCGGCGCCGGCTTCGCGCACCGCCTTCGCGATCTCATCGAGGTTCCCGCCGAGCCCGTAGGTGCCAAAACTCCACAGCAGCGGAACGTGCCGCGCGATGGCCGCGGCCGAGCGGACGTACATGTCCGGCTTGAAGTCCGGCACCTGGAAGGCGAACCAGCAGAGGTCGAAGGAGAAGTAGATCGGCTCGCCGATGAGTTCCTCGTACTTGCGGTAGGCCTGCCCGATCAGGTGCCAGCCCAGTTCGGTCGACCGCAACCGCTGCACCGCCGCCGCACGTTCACTGGCGGGAATGCGCTCGTCAATGGAGGCATCCAGCAGGGGAATGGCCCGGAAGGCTGAGTTGTAGTCGAACACCAGCAGCTTGCCGTCGCGCCGCGCCAACTTCGGGTTCTTGCCGAAATTCTTGATCAGCCATTTGACCGTGGTCACCGGCTCGGCGCCGTCGAGGCAGAGGGTCATCTCGAAGGGGTAGTTCTTCTCCGCCGCCACCTTGATCAGGGTCTCGAACGTCTTCTGCGCGTCGGCGCCGCCCGCCCAGGCGTCCACGGCGAAGCCGTCAATCCCGATGCGCATCGCCCGGCGGATCTCCAGGTCCGCGCTCTCCTCGGCCGTCAGCGGCCACCCGCCATTCTTTCCCCTTTTCAGACCCGGCTCCTGCCAGACGAGCGGGAAGTTGCGGAAGCGCCCGCCGATCTGGGCGACCAGGTCCTTGCTCTCATGGAGTATTCCTGCGCTGTCTTCATCCAAGTGCAGGCTGGTGACCCCCGTGCCCGCCGGATAGCAGCCCATGTAGTGGGCGAACACCTTCTTCGGCCGCTCCACCGGCGCCCGCTTCGGCGGCAGGACGACGAACGACGTCCGGCACGCATCCGTCCGCGGCCCCTCGCTGACCACCTCCAGGCGCAAGTAGCCAAGCCGCGTAATCCCGGCGGCGGCCAGGGGCTCCGCCATGGTCAGCGTGCGCTGTTCGCCGGCGGCGAGAGTCACGGTCTCCTCGTGGCGCGCCAGGATCGCATCCGGGCGCTTGGCTTCCACAATCGTCCACGCCAGCTTCGTGGTCACCGGTTTCGCATCCAGGTTGCGCACATCCGCCATCGCGCGGCCGCTGGCGCCGGGCTCGAAGGCGACCGGGTCCGTGCGCACCGCCAGGACCTCCACCGGGGACATCCGCTCGATCGTCAAACCGGTGAGCAGCACGCGGTTCGCGGGCAGGTTGGCGCCGTCGATCGGTCGCGGCAGCAGGCGCTTCTCCTTGCCCAGATCGTCCAGGTCCTCCCCGATGCCGGCGTCATCGGCCGACGGCTTGTCCATGCCCATGTCCGGCCCGTTCTTCAAACCCAACTGGAGGATGAAGTTCTGCCGTGATTTGTGGTAGGCGCCAATCTGATCGCCCCGGTTCCCAGGTAGTCCGCTCGAAACGGATTCGCCCACGAGCCAGTCAAGGCAGACCTCGACCTGCTCGGGCTTGTCCAGCGTGAAATCGAAATGCACCGGCGCCAGTTTGCCCGGCTCGGAAAAGAACTCCTTGGGTTCGAAGCCCCGATAGCGGCCTCGAATCCACACGAACAGCGTGACCGCCTCGCTGACGATGTTGTCCTGCGGGGTGGTCGCGACCAGCGCGTGCAGCCGGTATCGGCCGGGGGGCAGAGGCTCCGCGTTCTTTGCACGAACGAGCGGGCATCGGGCCGGCGTGCTCTTGCCGTCGCTGATCGTCAGATCGGCGACCAGCGCCTGTCCCGAGGCCAGCGCCTTGTCGAGTTCCGCCTGGGCCGCCGCGGCGTCCGTCACCACGGGAATCGGGGCGGCACTGGGAATCAGCGGCACCGTCTTGACGGCCCCCCAGGCCGGCGCCAGCGTCCCGATCAGCCCGAGCGCGCAAGCAAAGAGTTTCCAATGACCAGGGAGATACCATTGCTTCTGCTTTGTATTCACAGCACTGTACCCCTTCTACTTTGACCTAAAGGGCGAGGCCGGCAACCCGTCACCCGTATAAAGCGTGACCTCCGGGAAACCGCGCCAGCCGTAGCGCACGGCCTGCGCCTTTCCCAGGCCGGCAGCCGTCACAACCGCGGCGGACCCCTTGATCTCCGCGGCGGCCGGTCGCCATTGCCCATCGGCGGCCTGCAATTCAAAACTGGTCACGCCGCCTTTGCCGGGCTTCAGCACCAGCCCCTTGCCCGCATACTTGAACGTGACCTTCCGAATAGCCGGGGAACGGGTTCATCGATTTTCCCATAGACGTCACTTGCCGTCGCCGGACTTTATCCTATTCCATCCGGCCTCGCTGATTGCCACGCGGAAGCCGTAGTAGGCGTGGCCGGGGTATACCGCCGTGTTGTAATCGCGGTCCGTCACGCGCTGGCTGCCATAGTAGCTCCACGAGCCGCCGCGCATCACCTGGTAAACGCTGGGCTTCTTGGAGACCGGATCGGTCTGCGCCTCGGAGGGGTACGGATAGTTGTAGAAGTCGAAGCACCATTCCGCCACGTTGCCCGCCATGTCCAGGATGCCGTCGCGGCTGGCCCCGGCCGGATAGGAGCCGACCACCACCACGCCGTTGGCGTCCACCGACCGCCGTGGCAGCCGCGGGCCCTGCGCCTCCGCCGGCGCCATGAAGTTCCCGTGCACGTACGGAATCGGCTCGGCATTGCCCCAGGGATACTTGCGGCCTTCCCCGCGGCCCGACGCCGCATATTCCCACTCCGCCTCGGTCGGCAGCCGGAACCCGTCGGCCTTCGGGTCCATCGTCCAGAACGTCCCGTTGATGTACGGCGTCGTGTGCTTGCCTCGGGCCTTATACACCGGCGTCAGACCCGTCTTCTCCGAGAGCCAGTTGCAGTACTGGACCGCGTCCTCCCAGTTCACCGCCACCACCGGCTCGCGGTCGCGCCAGGAGTTGCCGTTGCGCATCGAACGGTGCTCCGGGGCAAAACGCTCGAACTCCTCGTTGGTCACCTCGCACTTCGCCATCGCGAACCCGGACACCGTCACCTCGCGGCGCGGCTTCTCGTCCACATCGCCCTCGTCCGAACCCATGGTGAACTTGCCGCCCGGAATGAGCACCATCTCGGGCACGGGGGACGACGACACCTTGGGCCGGACGACCGGTTCGACCTTGACCAGCTCCACGGATTCGATCAGGGCGCTGCCATAGTCGTTGTCCGCCGCGGGATCGCCCTCATAGCACCACCCGGGCATCATCGC